>CZCB01011525.1_pt1 | contig 18989 bp, 20 predicted proteins | sample 591991 | NCBI WGS metagenome assembly CZCB01 (sample SAMEA3556809, study PRJEB10932) | anaerobic digester metagenome | reverse complement strand
CTGAGTTACCGAAATGGTCACTCAGGCCTCTGCCCTTTTAACCTACCAGGCACGTCGGGTGAACCGACGTGCCTTTTTTGTTTTAACCACCCACCAGGAGGATTGGATGAGGGAAAACCCAACCAAAAAGAAGCAAGTATCTGACCGGTTCCTTTCGTTGACCGAGGTAGGCGCAATTCTACGGCTGACAGATACCGAAATCCAGGCATGGATCGCATCCGGAGAGCTCCCTACGGTGAGTTACCAGGGCAGCAACATCGTAAGCGAAGCAGAACTGAATGAGTTTCTGGATCGCGTACGGAGGTCCGGTAGATCCTTGCACGTTCAGGAGAAAGGAGCGGGAAAGGAAATCTAACCTTCTATTACCTTATTTCGTTTTCTTCAAACCCGCAATTAAGCGAATGAGATACAGCCTTCCTAATTCATAGACATCCAAAAAATCCGAGGAATATATGGCAGCCAAAGTAATCTGTAACGCAAATCAAAAAGGTGGAGTTGGAAAGACAACTACGACGTTGTCCCTGGCGCACGGGTTAGCACTCAAAAACAAACAAGTACTGGTCATCGACTTCGATCCCCAGGGGCAGGCAGCTGTCGCGCTGGGGATGTCTCCGGAAAGTGGCGCCTACTGGCTGCTGGCCGCCGGCAACACTTCTCAGGACCAGAAGATGGTGCAGCAGTGGATCCGAAACACCGGGCGGGATGGGCTAATGCTGATCCCTGGAAATCAAATGACGATGACCGCGCAAACGATCATCAATGCTGAAAACCGTCCGGTCTCCTGCATTCGAAAAGCAATTGAGCCGTTTGTCCGCTCAAAGCTCGACTACATCATCTTTGACACGGCGCCATCGGTCGGCGGTATTCAAGAGCGCGCGATCTGGGCGGCTGACCTGGTGATCATTCCTTCAGCAACAGATTATCTCTCGACCGACGGCGTTCGGAAAGTTTCCGAGACCATCCTGACTCTCAAAAACGAACGTAACTGGAGCGGAGCATTGCTCGGCATCCTACCCACACTATACAACGAACAGACGCGCGAGTCGAAGGCAGCAATTGCAGATTTGACTTCCGGTTTTGGTGACCGCGTCCTCTCCCCCATCCACCGAGCAACGGTCCTACGGGAGTGCGCCGCGGAAGGTCAAACCATCTTTGAAAAAGATCCGGGGTCACGTGCGGCAGTGGAATACCAACTGCTGGTCAATACAGTCCTGAAATATTAGTCCGCGAGGTGAGGAATGACGGAGAAGAAGCGCCGAGGTGTATTTGCTGAAAATCAAACCTGGGATGAGAGCCTGTTCAATGCCAACCAAACGCCGGCGGTTTCCAGCCCGGTGTTTGGAAGTCCGTCTGCTGTATTGCTGAATATGATGCCCGTCGCCGAAGAGCGCCAACGACGCAGCCGGGATTGGGAGCGATCGAGACGGGAACATGCGGTGTCCTACCGGGGTATTCCACCGGAAATCCAAACAGGAATCAAAACCATCGCCACGGAAATCGAAGTAAATGCGGAAGAGGTGGCGCGGGCCTTCCTGGAATTTGGCCTAAACGCGTTTCGGAATGGTGAAATCCAAATCCAACCGCATCCAAAGGGACGGCTGATGACCCTTTTTCCTGAGGGATGGAACCGCCATATGGGCTGGACGGATATGGGCTGGGGCAAGCGGGAGGAAACGTTGCGAGGCAAGAAAAAACGCCCGACAGCCTTGTGGCGCAACGTCGTTACATACCGTGGCATTCCTCCTGAGGTGAAGCAGGCCATTCAAGTGATCAGCAACGAACATTCTATCCCGGTGGGCGAGCTGGCCACTCTGTTCTTATCCCATGCATATCTGTCATTCAAGAATGGCCGGCTGGTGCTTCACCCCCAACCGAAGACCCGTTCAGCCATTCAAGTTGAAACGCCACGCAATCCCGTCCCATCCTTCTAAGAGGTGTTTTTCGATGTTTCAACGATTTTCGACGATCCTACCAGGCAAAAATCAGAATGTAAGCGGCATGGCTTACGCGCCGCTTACGTCTGGTTTACGTGCCGCTGACGTGCCGCTTACACTGCCGCTTACGCTGACCCGTCAGGAAGCCTTTAGAGCGATGAAAAGCGAGCGACAGGTATTTCCGTCCCTCCATCACATAATCCCGCATTTTCGGCTTGAACAGCGGACGCTGGCATGAGCAAAAAAACCGACTTTGGACCCACCATCGAGGGCATTCACTTGCCCAAAGAGATCACCCTCCCGCCAGAAGTGATCACGTTACTCCCGTACCTCGGTTATGCAGAGCTGAAAGTGACCCTGGCGGCCATTGCCCGTTTTATGCGTATCGGTGGCGCGGAGCCGATCACCCTGACCGAGTTTGAGGATCTGACAGGGCTGTCCCACCAGGCTGTGCTGGATGGCATTGCAGCGGCGATGAAGCGAGGGATTATCGACCGCTACGAAGTGATCGGTTATCGCGGCCATACCAGCTTTGTCTACGAGATCCGGGTTGCCGTTGGCGAAGAAAAAACAATCGGTCTAGCCAGTAGACCGATTACACCAGTAGTTAAGTTAGTTAAGCATGAGTCAGGTTCCCAACTTAAAAAAGAGAAAAAAGACTTAACTGACTCGACTCAACCAACTGACTCTACCAAAGCGAACGAACTTCGCAAAGCGCTGCGCAAGTGTGGGGTCTATCCCGGTTCGGTCAGTTACCTGATCAGCCATTACACCCAGGAGCATATCCAGGCGTACCTCGACCTCTACCCGCAGGCGCTCCGGTTGGGGATGGCCGAAGGATCGGGCTGGCTGGTCAATGCGGTCAAAGGCGGCTGGAGCCTGGAACAGATTCGCGAGGAGATTGCGGTGCGCGAGGAGATGTCCCATGAGCAAGCGGCGAATGATACGACCGAAGAAGAGCCCGAGTGCGAAGAACCGCGCCATCAGGTTTCCGGGGAAGTGCTGCGCATCTGGCAGGCCTGTTCCACCTACCTGGCCGGCGAGTTATCCAGGGCAGATTATGACACCTGGGTCCGCAGTTGCCAGCCGTATGAATACGATGCCCAGGGCAACACCTTCCGGGTTGGCGTTGCCAATGCGTACGCCAGAGACTGGTTGAACAGCCGGGTGTCAAGACTATTATCCAACTACGTGATCGGCCTGCTGGGAAAATCCGTCCAGGTGGTTTTTGATCTCAACTGGGACTGCATGCAATCCCGTTAGGAGGATTAATCCGTGCAAAACTGCGCAACGCATTTCTGTCCCCTGGCCATCACCAACACCCTGTTCCCCATCTGTCCGGTGGAATGGGTGCTCGAGCGCATCGATCATCACACAGTCAAAGATGTCATCTGCGAGGACGAGCAACTGGAGCTGGTATTCAACGACGGGCTGGTCATGACGGCCGAACAGGTCTTTCGGCGTACAGAAGGCGGGAAGCTGGCAAGGTTAGCCTATGAAGCCGACGAGTACCTGGAAGCCTTCTGCTCTGCCCAGTTGGTCGTCGTCGCCGCGATCCCGGCCGTTGAGGCGCAGGATACCTGTTATCTGGAAGTCGTACTAAAAAAGCTCGGTCATCCAAGCGAATACAGTGTGATTGTCGAGTTCTTTAGCCTGTACAGTCTGGATCAAAACAAACCCATTACCTATTTTGGAGAAGCGTATGGCCCGCAATAATTTTGTGTTCAAGTACGGTGAAATCTCGGAAGACATTTACTATGATGTGCTGAAACGGGATGGGAAAAGCACCCCGTATCTGCGCATGCACCTGGTTGTCTCCCGGACCCCAGATGCGCCGCCGCTGCGCGGACTGCGGGTGTGCGTGTACGGCTGGGACGCGATCTGGATCCAGGCCGGCGTGTACAAGGGCAGCCGCATCGCGGTGATGGGTCACATCCAGCGCCGGGTGCATGACGGGAAAAATATTTTCGAGATCGTGGCCGAGGACGTCCAACTGCTTCATAACGTCAACTGGGAACAGGCCATGGCCGCTCGCAAAGAGCTGGTCGACAAAGGCTATCTGCTGCCCTGGTCAGAAAGCATAACCGGGATGTCACCGGATGTCTTTTACGCCAACCAGCACCTCAGTCATGATCCTGAAATTGCAGAGGGCCGGGCATGAACGCAAGTTCACGCTCCCATCACGGGTACTGGATCGCCGGCGTCAGCCTGATCCTTCTCACCATGTTCGGCTGGCTCCGTTCGCCCATCGACCGCACAACCGGACGGCCGCTGCTCCTGATCCCTGAGGTCAAAGCCGTCCACGATTATCAGGTGGAAGCGCGTTCCTGGATCCGCCAATTTGAGGTGCTGGATGCGCAGATCTCCGGCCTGTTGATCGAGCCTTCCGGCGACCTGTTCAGCCGCTCGAGCCAGGCGAACCAGGCGGTTGAAGCTGCCGTTGCCCAGGCACAGGTCATCGACCGCACATCGGCGCCGATTTCCCTGACCAGCCTGCACCAGTCCATCCATCAAGCCGCACTGGCGTACCTAGAAGCAGCTCGTTCCGCGCTGGTCTGGATCAGCACGCCCGCACCGGACAAGCTCGACGCCGCCAAAGCCAATCTGGAAAAAGCCCGCCAGCAGGTCGAACAATTGCGCCATTCGGAGTGGCTGAGCCAATGACTTCAGAGGCAGACATTCTCTCGATGGAAATGCTGCGCCAGCTCCTGTCCATTCAAAATGGGTTGAATGAAGGGCTGCAATGCCGGTTGCAGCGGATCAAGAACCGCCTGGTCGAGTTGATTTACCAGTATGCGCCCCAGGAGGCCGATCAACAAGCGCGTACTGGAACGCCGCCGGAAACTCTGAGCGAGGAGGTGTTGGTTGAACGCATTCAAGGCTTGCTTGAACGAGGAAACAGCACGAGGCGATCACAGATAACGCCTACCATGCCCGTCGCCGGTCAACCTGTTCAGGAACGGTTGAAGCAGCTTGAAGGTCAGGTTCAGGATCTTGAACAGGATAAGCAGAAGCTGGTGGAACAACTCGAAGCGGCCAGAAACCAGCTGGCAGCGCTTCAACAGGCTTCCGGGCAAGCCAATCAAGCCGAAACGGTTCCTGTACCAGTCATCACCCAACACCCAACAGAACAAATCCCAGACTGGTTTGGCGACTGGCAAAACAGCCGGGGCTACGAAAACGAAGAACGGGTCATCCGCTTACTCGGTCAAAGTGGCCTGGCCCGCCGGCCGATGTTGGTGGCCCTGGCCCAAAAGGTTTACCAGATGGGTACAAGCAGCTTTCATTACAGTCTCGACCGCTTGATTGAGCGGGGAATGATCGAAAAGGCCAGCCCGGTGGAGAAAACCGCCAGCATCAACCTGGATTTGCTGCTCCTGACGAATTTGGGGCAAATCGCTTACCGGCAGGTCACCGGGCTAGCGGCAGCCGAGTCGGAATACGCGATTTTCGCCCACCACAGTTCGCCGGTGACCTGCCCCCAAGAGTTGGTCCAGTTTTTAAGTGGTAGTCGGGATGACCGCAGCCGTCAGCGGGGGTGCCAGTTGGGGCATCAGGACCGCTTCGGGTGCGGGTGGGCGATAGCCTAATGCACTATGGGGTCTGACAGTATTGTACTCCTTTCGCCACTGTTCGATGAGGATTTTGGCTTCTTGCAGGGTGTAGAAGATCTCACCGCTGAGGAGTTCATTGCGGAACTTGCCGTTGAAACTCTCGATATACCCGTTCTCCCAGGGGCTGCCTGGTTCAATAAATAAAGTTTTCACCCCCAGCTCGCTCAGCCAGGTACGAAGCTGCTGGTTGGCAAATTCGCTGCCGTTGTCCGAACGTAGATGGACCGGAACACCGCGTGTGCAGAACAATGCGGTTAGGCAATCCAACACATCCTCCGTTTTCAGGCTGCGCCCTACACGGATGGCTAGGCATTCACGCGTGTACTCGTCGATGATGTTCAAGGTGCGGAAGGCCCGTCCATCGTGGGTGCGGTCGGTCACAAAGTCATAGCTCCAGACATGGTTGGGATATTCCGCGCGTAAGCGAATGCAAGAGCCATCATTCAGCCATAATCGCCCGCGTTTGGGCTGCTTTGGGGGCACTTTCAGCCCCTCCGCCCGCCAGATCCGCTCCACGCGCTTGTGATTGACCGTCCAGCCATCCCCGCGCAGCAAGCCGGTGATCATGCGGTAGCCATAGCGGCCGTACTTGCTGGCCAGCCGCACTACCTCCTTGATTAGTCGCTCTTCGTCATCTACCGCCACTCGCTGGTAGCGCTGGGTGCTCCTTGCCTGCTCGAGTGCCCGGCACGCACGCCGCTCTGACACCTGGAGCCCCTGGCATACCTGCTCCACCGCTTCGCGTCGCTTAGCCGGGCTGGTCATTTTCCCCGCAACGCCTCTTTCAGGATGGCGTTGTCCAGCGTCAGATCCGCCACTACCCCACGCAGCCGCGCATTTTCCTGCTCCAGTTCTTTCAGCCGCTTGGCCTGCTCGGTCCCCATCCCGCCGTATTCTTTCCGCCAGCGGTAGTAGGTCTGGTCACTGATCGCCAGCGCCTTGCAGATCTCACTCACCGTCTTCCCCTGGCTGGTCAGTACTTCTGCTTCGCGCAGTTTGTTGATGATGTCTTCCGCTTTAAAGGTCTTTTTTGCCATTTCCCTACCTCGCTCCTTTCATGATATCCGGTTTTTGTTTCCGTTTACCACTTATTTTTTGGACCAGTTTTGCGGGGGCAGGTCAGCCGCCGCCGGTGACTGGCGCGCGGCCTCCAACGGCGACCGGGTGCGCGAAGGCCAGGCCATCCGCACCCTGGGCGCGTCCACCGCCACCCTGGTGTACTACGAAGGCAGCCGCACCACGCTGGCCCCCAACACGCTGGTGGCCCTGGACGAGCTTTCGGGCAAATGGGGCGAGCAGCTTCAGGTGCGGCTCGACCAGCGCGACGGCCGCTCCTCCCACAAAGTGATCCCCCTGCGCGGCGACCAGTCCTTCTTTGAAGTGCTGACCCCCACCGGGCAGGCCATCGTGCACGGCACCACCTTCAACGTGGTCACCGGGCCAAACGGCGCCTCGCGCTTCTCGGTCGACACCGGCAAAGTGCAGGTGCGCAATGGCTCGAGTGAGGTCATGATCACCGCCGGGCAGGCCACAGAGATCGACCCGAACGGCGAAGTTGACGACCCGTCCTACCGCTTCCTGCTCAAGGGCGAGCTGACCTCCGTGGACGGCAGCGCCTGGACCGTCGCCGGTGTGACCTTCACCGTCACCGGTGAAACGGTGATCGAAGGCGCCCCCGGGCTCAACCAGAACGTGGCGGTCGAAGGCCGCCTGCTGCCGGACGGGCAGCGCGTGGCCGATCACATCGCCCCGCTGGTCGAGCAGGAGCTGGTGGCCAGCTTCACCGGCCCGGTGGACAGCATTGGCGAGACCCACTGGGTGATCGGCGGCGTGACCGTGCTGGTGGACGAGAACACCGTCTTCAGCGACTCTCTGGCCGCGGGCGACCCGGCGGAGGTCACCTTCACCGTGCTCGAGGACGGCTCCTGGCTGGCGTTGGAAATCCAGCCCCTGACCCGAGAAGAGCCGGAACCCGAAGAGACCCCCACCCCGGACCCGAACGCCCATCCCGGCCTGTCCTTCGAATCGGACCAGGTGGCGCTGACTGCCTGCTCGGACGAGTTCACCGTCTCCGGCAGCCTGACCAACACCGCGCCCGAATCCGATGACGTGGCCGCCAATGTCAAACTGGGTTACTCCATCCTCAGCGGCGCCGAGGTAATCGACAGCCTGATCCTGACCCCCGACCAGTGGGAGAAGATCGAGATGGGCCAGCAGGTGTTCTTCGACATCCACCTGCGCCTGCTCCCCGACTGGAGCCAGACCGTGGACCAGGTGGTGGTTGAGGTGTTCGTGGCCGAGGAGACCAACAGCCCCGGCGAGCACACCGGCAAGCTGACGCTGATCATCACCTCCACCTGCCAGGAGCCCACCGGGGAGCCGACGGAGGAGCCTACAGAGGAGCCCACCGAGACCCTCGAGCCGTCCGCGACCCCGTCGCCCACCGGCGAGGTGACCGAGACGCCCGAGCCGACTGAGGAAATGACCCCGACCGTCGAGCCGACCGAAACTGTCACGCCGGAACCGACTGAAGAGCCGGAGGAGACCGAAGAACCGGACTACTGCGTCGGCGCGGACCCGCACCCGGTAGGCGCCCGCCTGGCCGAGAAGTACGGCGTGAGCTATGACGAGATCATGAAGCGCTTCTGCAGCGGCTACGGCTTCGGCGAGATCGACCACGCCTACAGCCTGAGCCTGGAGAGCGGCGTCCCGGTGGAAGAGATCTTCGCCCTGCGCGAATCCGGTCTGGGCTGGGGCCAGATCAAGAAGCTGGTCGCCCGGCAGGCTGAAGAGGCTCGGCCCGGCGAAGAAACCCCCGAGCCGGAGAACGACTCGAACGGCAAAGGAAATTCCGGCAATAACGGGAACGGCAAGAACAACGGAAATAACGGCAGTAACGGCAAGAACAACAAAGGAAACAAGGGTAAAGGCAAAGGCAAACCCTGATCGGAAATAGAAAACTTCGCACATCTCTTTGCTCTGGCTGGCCCCTCTCATCGAGGGGCCAGTCCCATTTCACCTGGCGTATAATGAGCCATGATCAACATTCCGGGCGATAAGAGAGGGGACATGGACGCTGCGCTGGACCGACTGATCCCTGCCGCCATGCAGGATTTGAACGTACCCGGCCTTTCGCTGGCCGTCATCCAGGACCGCCGGATCACGCTGGCCCGCGGCTACGGCTGTTTGAAGGAGGGCGAGAAGCGCCCGGTCGACGAGCACTCGCTGTTCGGCATTGCCTCCATTACTAAAACCTTCACCGCCACCGCCCTTGCCATGCTGGTCGACGAAGGCCGGCTGGACTGGGACCGGCGCGTGGCCGACCTGATGCCGGGGTTCGAACTGTTCGACCCCTTTGCCAGCCGTGAGATCACCGTGCGCGACCTGCTGCGCCACAACAGCGGACTGCGCGAGGTGGCCGGCGGGACGCTGTGGTACGGCTCCGGCTACAGCCGGGCCGAGGTGATCCGCCGGCTGCGCTATCTCAAGCCGGTTTCCAGCTTTCGCAGCCGCTACGCCTACCAGAACGTGATGTTCCTGGTCGCCGGCGAGCTGATCCCGGCGCTGACCGGCATCAGCTGGGACGATTTCCTGCGCCGGCGCATCTTCGACCCGCTGGGCATGGTCCGCACCACCTCCACGGTGACTGAGCTGGCCCTGCGCGACAACGTCGCTCTACCTCACGCCCCGCTGCGCGGGATTCAGCAGCCCGTGCCGGTGCGCTCGCATGACAACGTCGGCCCGGCCGCCTCGATCAACACTTCCGCGGCCGAGCTGGCCCGCTACGCCGTCTTCTACCTAAACCAGGGCGTCTTCGAAGGCTGCCGGCTGGTGCGCGCTGAAACACTGGCGCAGCTGACCGAGCCGCAAACGATCATTCCGGTGGACGAGGACATGCCCTTCAGCTCAGCCCTGTTCAACGCCTACGGCCTGGGCTGGCACATCCGCTACCAGTACGGCCGCAAGATCATCTTCCACGCCGGCGGGGTGGACGGCTACCGCACCCTGCTGACCCTGGTTCCCGCCGATGGGCTGGGCATCATCGCGCTGAGCAACAGCGAATCCCCCATCGCCCATCTGGTGACTCTGCGCCTGCTGGTGCACCTTCTGCAGGGCCAGCCGCTCAGCTGGCCGGCCGAGTATAAACGCATGTCGGCGGAAATGCAGGAAAATGAAGCCCGGGCCTACCGCCGGCGTTTTGAGGGACGGGTAACCGGAACGCGTCCCTCGCACCCGCTGGCCGAATACGCCGGCTGCTACGAAGACCCGGCCTACGGGGAGATCACCGTGTCGCTGGAGGACGGCGGGCTGGTGCTGCGCTTCAGCCAAACCCCGGCCTTCACCGCCGATCTGTCCCACTGGCACTACGACACCTTCCGCCTCACATGGAGAGACCCTTACATCCCGGACGGGCTGCTGGCCTTTCAATTTGACACCCGCGGCCGGGTTATCGGCATGACCTTTGACCAGCCCAACCTGCTGGACGTGGACTTCCGCGAGCTGGACGTCCGCCGGGCGGAGGACTGACCCGGGGGAGGAGACAAATGGAGACTTACCGGCTGGAAGACACCACCCTGGCCGGGCTGCCCGTGCTGACTATCGCCCCGGAGGGCGGTACCGGGCGCCGGCCGGCAGTGCTGTATGTGCACGGTTTCACCCTGGACCGCCGCGCCGGGGTGGAGCTCGGCTACCAGCTTGCCGAGCGCGGCCTTTTCGTCATCTCGTTGGACGCGGCCATGCACGGAGCGCGGTCCCGCCCGCCGCTGAACGACGGCCCGCAGCCGCCGGAACCTGGCCGCAGCCCCGAAGGCTCCGGCCTGTCCCGCTACCTGTGGATGATTNNCCGCGCAGGACGTAGGGCGCCTGCTTGAGGCGCTGGAAGGCGACCCGCGCGTGGACGCGGACCGGCTGGGGATGGCCGGCGCGTCCATGGGCGGGTTCACCGGCTGCGTGTGCGCTGCCCGTTACCCGCAAATCCGCGCCCTGGCTGCCCAGATCAGCTTTCCCACCCTGGCGCTGCGCTGGGAGGACCTGCTGGTCGAGGCCCGCGCCGATCCCCGCTTTGCCGGGCAGGTTAACGAGGACGCCGCCGCGGCAGACTCCGACTTTATCCGCGCGCTGGACCCCGTCCAGGCGCTGAAGGAGCGCTACGCCCCGCGCCCGCTGCTGCTGCAGTGCGGCGAGGTGGACCTGGACGCGCCCAGGTTCTACAGCCTGCAGTTCTATAAGGAGATGCAGCCGCTCTACCGGCAGCACCCGGACCGCCTTCGCCTGACCCTGTACGAAGGCGTCGCTCACAGGGTTTCATCCGCCATGCGGCGAGAAGCGGTGGAGTGGTTTGAGAGGCACCTGGCCTGAGCAGACGGTGAGTTTTTTTACTCCGGAGCGGGTGTTCCGAGCTTTGCCCATCCCCTACCTGCCCCCATTGGCTTCGCCCATGGGGGTGGCCCCCCTTACCTATAGGGAAGGGGGGAAGAGAGTACCGTGGTGGGGGTTGGGGGATGGGTAGGCAACCTCTTCCCGGCCGCGCGAGAAATGGGGTCTTCTTTGGGCAAGGCCCATAGGGACAGGGGGAGAATGGGTAACAACGCCATCCTACCACCAATCGCCCACACTCTCCCTGATCCTGCTCTTGCACAAGCGCGGGAATTACTATACTATTATCATCTATATAATCTTCTTAATTTCGCCCTGGCCAGTTGACAACGAAACACTATACCTCTGGCTAGTTTCTGCCCTTTTTGATGGCAGATTGCGGCATACCGCTTGAATCTTGCGGTCAAATTGCTACAATCATCCATTAATTAAGTCATAGATGGCGTGCACACTGCGGGTTACCGGAAGAAGTAACCGCCCGTTCCCGCACTGCACAAGGAGGTGAAGCCGGACCCATAACCCAACAGCCTGATCTCAAACGCCACATTACTGGTTGCATTCGTCCGTCTGCCTTGCCAAAGGAGGAGAAAATGCGTTCACACAAGTGGTATTTACTGCTGTCAGGTCTGGTCCTGCTCAGCATGGTACTGGCGGCCTGTACGGCTCCAACCGTGACAGACACAGCCGCACCGCCCGGAGAGCCGGGGGACACCCCTGCCGGTCCAGAGGAGACCGCCCCGCCATCCGCGGCGACCGAACCCGCCGGTGACTTCGAGCCGCTCTCGCTGGCCGCCCCGGACTGCGAATACGGCGGCATCATCCGCGAGATCGCCGCGGTGGATGAGCTGACCGTCCGGTTCAGCATGTGCCGGCCCGATCCGGCCTTCCCCTCGAAGGCGGCTTTCATCGCCTTCGCCATCCAGCCGCGCGAATGGATCGAGAGCGCCATGGAAGACCGCAGCATCCTGGAGCGGCCCATCGGCACCGGTCCGTATATGCTGGACTCCTGGAACCGCGGTGACAGCGTCGTCTTCCGCCGCTTCGACAACTACTGGGGCGAGCCGGCCATCACCGAAACGCTCATCTTCCGCTGGGGTCAGGAACCCGCAGCCCGCCTGCTCGAGCTGCAGTCCGGCACCGTCGACGGCATTGACAACGTCGGCGCGGACGACTTCGAGGTGGTGGCCAATGACCCGAACATGCAGCTGCTGGAGCGCACCGCGCTGAACGTCTTCTACGTGGGCTTCACCAACTTCTACGAGCCCTTCGATGACGTGCGCGTGCGCCGGGCGATAGCCATGGCCATCGATCGCCAGCGCATCATCGACAACTTCTTCCCGCCGGGCACCGAAATTGCCACGCACTTCGCCCCCTGCGACGTGCCCAACGCCTGCGTCGGTGACCCGTGGTTCGATTTTGACCCCGAAGGGGCCCGCGAGCTGCTGGCCGAGGCCGGCTATCCGGATGGCTTCTCCACCACGCTGTACTACCGTGACATCGGCCGGCCTTACCTGCCGGAGCCGAGCGTGGTGGCCACCGACATCCAGGCCCAGCTGGCTGAGAACCTGAACATCAACGTGACTATCGAGGTCATGGAATCCGGCGCCTTCCTGGAGCAGTCTTCCGCCGGCAATCTGAACGGCATACACCTGCTGGGCTGGAACGCGGATTACCCGCACATCACCAACTTCCTGGACTACCACTTCTCCCGCGAGAACCGGCAGTTCGGCGAAGCCCACCCGGAGATCTACGAACCGCTGGAACAGGCGGCCCAGATCGCCGACCCGGCTGAAGCCGAAGCGCTGTACATCCAGGCCAACAACGCCATCCGCGAGCTGGTCCCCATGCTGCCGGTGCTGCACTCCGGCTCGGCCGTGGCCTTCCGCGCGGACGTTGAAGGCGCGCACGCCAGCCCGCTGGGCAACGAGTACTTCGCCGTGGTGAACCCGGCCGGGCGCAACCAGTTGGTCTGGATGCAGAACGGCGAGCCGATATCCCTGTACTGCAACGACGAGACCGACGGCGAATCGCTGCGTGCCTGCGAGCAGGTGCTCGAGTCCCTGCTGGCCTACGAAGTGGGCGGCACGGAGGTGAAACCGGCCCTGGCCACCGGCTGCGAGGCCAACGAAGAGCTCACCGAGTGGACCTGCACCCTGCGCGAGGGCGTGCAGTTCCATGACGGCTCCAAGCTGGACGCCAACGACGTGGTCATGTCCTGGATCGTCGCCTGGGACGCTTCGCACCCGCTGCACATCGGCAACACCGGCGCGTTCGAGTACTTCACCTACCTGTGGGGGAACCTGCTCAACGCCGAGCCGACGAGCGAATAGCCACTCCCTGCCGCATCCACACCGGATGACTTTGAGAGCAGGGAACCCACTCTCATCTCGCGCTAAGCTTAATCTTTATATATTCGGTATACATTGGTAAAATCGACCAATTAATACCGGTCCGGTTCCGGTTATCAAACCGCTCCGGTTATGAACCTTTATTCCGGTAACCAGGAGGCTACGTAGAACCTATGGTTTATTACATCCTCCGCCGCCTGCTTTCATCCATCCCCGTCATCATCGGAATTATGGTGGTCACGTTTGTGCTGGCCCGCCTGATCCCCGGCGAGCCGTGCCGTGCCATGCTGGGCGAGAAGGCCACCCCCGCGGTGTGCGAGCGCTTCACCCGCGAGCACGGGCTGGACAAGCCCATCTATGTGCAGCTGGCCATCTATATGGACAACGTGCTGCAGGGTGACTTCGGCAGCTCCATTCGCTTCAGCCGCCCGGTGACCACCATCCTGATCGAGCGGCTGCCAACCACCATGGAACTGGGCCTCTCGGCCCTGCTGATCGCCACGCTGATCGGCATCCCGGCCGGCATCATCGCCGCTGTCCGCCACAACTCCCCGGTGGACGTTATCACCATGGTCGGGGCCAACATCGGCGTGTCCATGCCGGTCTACTGGCTGGGGTTGATGCTGGCCTATCTGTTCGCCATCAAGCTGCAGGGTACGCCGTTCTGGCTGCCGCCGTCCAGCCGCCTCGACGCGGGTGTGGTCTCGATTCCCTTCTATCAGGTCTGGGGCTGGCAGGTGCCCCCCGGCACCACTCTGGAAGACATACTGCAGTTTATCTCCAATTTTTATGTCTTCAACTCGCTGATCACCGGAGACTGGGCCGTGCTGGGCAGCGCCATCAAGCACCTGATCCTGCCCTCGCTGGCGCTGAGCACCATCCCCATGGCCATCATCGCCCGCATGACGCGCTCTTCCATGCTGGAGGTGCTCAAGCAGGACTACATCCGCACCGCGCGCGCCAAGGGCCTGCGCCGCCAGCTGGTCATCCTGCGGCACGCCTTCCGCAACGCGCTGGTGCCCATTGTGACCATCATCGGCCTGCAGGTGGGCACGCTCTTCGCCGGGGCGGTGCTCACCGAGACCATCTTCGGCTTTGCCGGGGTCGGCCGCATCCTCTTCGAAGCCATCACCGCCCGCGACTTCCCCATTATCCAGGCCTTCACCGTGGTCATCGCCATTGGCTACGTATTCATCAACCTGCTGGTCGACATCTCGTACACCTTCATCGACCCGCGCATCCGACTGGAGTGAGCCATGGCCACCATCTCTGAGACCTTCCCGCTCAAAGTACGGGATTACCGCTCGAACAGCCTGTGGCGGCTGACGCTGCGGCGCATCTTCAAGCAGCGCTCGGCGGTCATCGGCCTGACCCTGCTGCTGACCCTGCTGCTGATCGCCGCCTTCGCCCCGCTGATCGCCCCGTACAACCCCAACCAGGTGCTGATCGGGATCGAGCCCGTGCGCGCCCGCCAGGCGCCCTGCATTCACCTGCTGGGCTGCCCCGCCGACCAGCCCCAGCACATCATGGGCATCGATGGCAACGTTCGCGATCAGTTCAGCCGGGTTATCTACGGCGCGCGGGTTTCGCTCTTCGTGGGCGTCACCACCGTGTCCTTCGCCGTGCTGGTAGGCACCCTGCTGGGGGCCATCGCCGGGTACACCGGCGGCTGGGTGGACAATGTGATCATGCGCATCCTGGACGTGCTGCTGGCCTTCCCCTCGCTGCTGCTGGCCATCGCCATCGTCTCGGTGCTGGGCAAGGGCCTGATCAACGCCCTGCTGGCCATCGCCATCGTGTCCATCCCGGTTTACGCCCGCGTGGTGCGTGCCAGCGTACTGTCGGTCAAGGAGACCCAGTATGTGGCGGCCTCCAAAGCGCTGGGCGGCAGTCACCTGCACATCCTGCTGCGGCGCATCCTGCCCAACGCCATCCCGCCGCTGATCGTCTCGGCCACGCTGGGCATCGGCACGGCCATCCTGGATGCGGCCGCCCTGTCCTTCCTGGGGCTGGGCGCGCAGCCCCCCACACCGGAATGGGGCACCATGCTGGGGCAGGAGCGCAACCAGGTGTTCACCGCCCCGCATCTTGTGTTTTACCCGGGCGTGGCCATCATGATCACCGTCCTGGCCTTCAACCTCCTGGGCGACGGCCTGCGCGACGCCATCGACCCGCGCCTGAAACAGGAAGAATAACCCGCGGAGTGCCTCATGGATACACGGAACGGAAGACCACTGCTACAGGTGGAAGACCTGAAGACCTACTTCTTCACCGAGGACGGCATCGTCAAGGCCGTCGACGGGGTGAATTTCGAAGTCCGCGAGGGTGAAGTGCTCGGGCTGGTGGGCGAATCCGGCTGCGGCAAGAGCGTGACCTCGCTGTCGATCATGAGCCTGGTGGACTCCCCCGGCCGGGTGGTGAACGGCCGCATCTACTTTGACGGCAAAGACCTCCTCACCCTGTCCGAGGAGGAAATGATCACCATCCGCGGCAATCAAATCTCCATGATCTTCCAGCAGCCCCAGAGCAGCCTGAACCCGGTCTTCAACATCGGCTCGCAGATTGTCGAGGTCTTCCAGACCCACAACAAGATGCCCCGAAAGGAAGCCTGGAAGCGCGCCGTGGAGCTGCTGCGCCTGGTGGGCGTGCCCGATGCAGAGCGCAAGGCCTACGCCTACCCGCACGAAATGTCCGGCGGGCAGGCCCAGCGCGTGATGATCGCCATGGCCCTGGCGCTGGACCCCAAGCTGCTGATCGCCGACGAGCCGACCACCGCGCTGGACGTAACCATCCAGGCCCAGATTCTGGACCTGATGCGCGGCCTGCAGAAGCACCTCAACACCGCCATCGTGCTTATCACTCACGACCTGGGCGTGATCGCCGAACTGGCCGACCGCGTGGCGGTCATGTACGCCGGGCGCATCGTCGAAGAGACGGATGTCGAATCGCTCTTCGACAAGCCGCTGCACCCCTACACGCAGGGGCTGATCGCCTCCGTCCCGGTCATCGGCCAGACGCGTGATTATCTGGAGACCATCTCGGGCAGCGTGCCCAACCTGGTCGACCTGCCGGAAGGCTGCAAGTTCGCGCCGCGCTGCAAAGCCCGCGAGATGTTTGGATTGAAAATCTGTACCGAGGTGGAGCCTGGCCTGTGGGAGGCGGATGCGCATCACACCGCCCGCTGCTGGCTGTATTTTGACGACGAAGCCCACGGCCACACCGCGCCGTTGAAACACCAGGTGACCGCTTCCTGAGAAGGATTATCATGACAGAAGAAGTCCAAGCCACCACAGTAGAACGCAAACCCCTGATCGAGGTTGAAGACCTGGTCAAGCATTACCCGGTGCGCGGCGGCGTGCTGCGGCGGCCGGTCGCCTGGGTGAAAGCCGTCAACGGGGTCTCCTTCACCATCAACGAGGGAGAAACCCTGGGGCTGGTGGGCGAGTCCGGCTGCGGGAAAACCACGGTCGGCATGTCCATGCTGCGGCTGATCGAGCCGACCAGCGGAAAGGTCAAGTACAACGGGGTCAACATCCTGGAATTGAAAGGCGAACAGCAGAAGCAGTTCCGCCGGGATATGCAGATCGTCTTCCAGGACCCCTACGCCTCGCTGGACCCGCGTCTGCCCATCGGCGAATCCATTGCCGAAGGGCTGCACATCCACAAGATCGGCTCTCCCAAAGACCGCTTCGACATGGTGCTGGCCGCGCTGAAGAAGGTGGGGCTGGAGGATTATCACGCCATGCGCTACCCGCATGAGTTCTCCGGCGGGCAGAGGCAGCGCATCGGAATCGCCCGGGCGCTGGTGCTCAACCCCTCCTTTATCGTGCTTGACGAGCCGGTTTCGGCGCTGGACGTGTCCATCCAGGCGCAGGTGCTCAACATTCTCAAGGACCTGCAGAAGAACCTGGGCCTGACCTACCTGTTCGTGGCCCACAACCTGGCGGTGGTGGAACACATCTCCGACCGGGTGGCGGTGATGTACCTGGGCCAGATCGTCGAGATGGCCAGCCGCGAAGAATTGTTCCGCGAGCCGCTGCACCCCTACACCCGGGCGCTGATGTCCGCCATCCCGGCGGCCCGGCCGCGCGCCCGCCGCGAGCGCATGGTGCTGCAGGGCGACGTGCCCAGCCCGCTCAACCCGCCCGGAGGCTGCACCTTCCACCCGCGCTGCCCCTTCGCCATGGAGATCTGCTCGCGCATCGAGCCGGCCATGCAGGAGGTCCGCCCGGGCCGCTGGGTGCACTGCTGGCTGTACCAGGACCACCCTGATAAGACCAGCGAGCCGCTGCACAAACCGGACGCCGTCCCGGCTGAATAGCCGCACAGAAAAGGACCTCACGGCCGGGAGGTCCTTTTTTTCGATGCGCTATCCGCGGGCAGGCCGGTCAGTATCCGCACATCCCCTGCTGCATCTAGAGCGGGCGCAGCTCTTCGGGCAGGGGCCGGTCCTCAATCCACGCGCGCAGCGTGCGAGCGAACAGCGCCGGATCCTCCAGGTTCCAGTTGTGCCCCACCCCGGTGACCACACAGGCCCGGGCGAGCGGCATCACCTCCGCCAGCAGCCGCAGCGAGCGAAAGACCGGCTTCACCTCGCGCTGGCCGGCCAGCAGCAGCGCCGGAACCCGGGCGTTTTCCAGCCCCGCAGGCAGCTGAAAGCCCTGGTTGGCCTCCAGCAGGCGCAGGAAGGCGTCCGTGGTCAGCCTGCGGGTGTCGCCGGCGAACGGCTCCTCATACTCCGGCGGGACGCTGAAGCCGCGCATATTGGCCCGCACCAGCCAGCGCTGGTTGCGGAAGGGCATGTAAGCCGCCAGCGTCAGCCGGAGCAGGCCCCGGAAAAACGGCCGGCTGTAGGAGCTGCGCTCGCCCGGCCGGCCTACCAGCGCGCCGCTCAGCATCGCTCTGTTGACCAGCTCAGGCCGGTCCGCCAGGAGCTGCAGCCCGACCTGCGCCCCCAGCGACAGCCCCACCAGGTGTGCCTTTCCCCCGTGCGCCCGCTCGCAGATCAGATCCGCCACCTGGCGGGCGGCGTTTTCAATGGTCAGCGGGCCGGCATCCGCGCTGCGGCCGTGTTCCGGCAGGTCCGGCGCCAGCAGGTGACAGCCGTCCAGGTGCGGACGGAGCGGGTCCCAGCTCCAGCCGCTGACCCCGCCGCCGTGAAGCAGGACCAGCGTGTCCGCATCGGTGGGGCCGGATTCGATGAAATGCAGCACCATGCCCGGTCCTTTCAGTCCTGTTCGCCTGCTGAGATGGATCATGCGGGTAAGGGGCAGTCACCAGCCCCGCCCATATGATATAATAACACCGCCTCTGTTAGAGAAGGATTGGGAATGATCGAGAGCATCCGCTAATTTTCGCGTTTTTCAGGTCCAGGTCTCGGACGTTTGCGCCGGGGGCTTGTGGCCTCCGGTTTTGTTTATTAACTGGCGAAAGGTGCTCTCATGTTGTTTGTCCATCAAGTTTCCAAATCCTACGGAATCCACACCGTGCTCGACCGGGTGACCTTCAGCCTGACCCCGGGCGAGCGGCTGGGCCTGGTCGGCGAAAACGGCAGCGGGAAAACCACGCTGCTGCGCATCATCACCGGGCAGGAAAAGCCCGACAGCGGCTCGGTGCAGCTGACCCCTCCCGGGCTGAGGCTGGGCTACCTTCCGCAGGGGCTGGCCCTGTCTCTTATACACATCTCCGAGCCCACGAGACTAAGGCGAATCTCGTAT
>CZCB01008152.1_pt1 | contig 19021 bp, 18 predicted proteins | sample 591991 | NCBI WGS metagenome assembly CZCB01 (sample SAMEA3556809, study PRJEB10932) | anaerobic digester metagenome | reverse complement strand
ATTGCATTTCTGAAAGTCTTATTTTCAGTTTGTGATACTAATATTTCCAAACAGGGTACTATGCCCAGGCCTGCGCTTATCATGGTGTAGAATTGTCTGCAAAAAAGTGCTAAATCTTTCTTCTTAACTTTCTTTTTAAAGATTTCAATCTGGGCTTCGCTTTCTATATCACGCTCTATGGAAATTACCAGTTCATTTTTTTCCTTAAGCATACTTACTAAGCCAGCTTCATTGTCTCCCACATATAAGCCTTCTGTCTCACGTCCATCAGCTGTTATTGCTTTGTACTTGTATCGCATAAAATCACCTACTTAGATTATATTGACTTTCTTACTTCATCTATGTTGTATGCCTGACTAATTGCTACTTCCTTGGTGATTAATCCTCGTCTATATAAATTTATTAAAGAAGTGTCCATTGTATGCATACCTAGTGCTGCTCCTGTTTGTATTGATGTCTCTATTTGATGAATTTTTCCTTCCCTGATTAAATTCCTGATGGCAGGGGTGGCAAGCATTACTTCAAAAGCTCCAACTCTGCCCCTTCCACTTGCTCTTAAAACTAATTGCTGGGATATTACAGCTTCTATAACCGATGCCAACTGGACTCGTATTTGTTGCTGCTGAAAGGGAGGAAATACATCTATTATCCTGTCCATTGTTTTAGCTGCACCATTAGTATGAAGGGTTGAAAGTACCAAGTGACCAGTTTCTGCAGCTGTCAAAGCTGTGGAAATGGTCTCCAAATCTCTCATTTCTCCTACCAGTATAACGTCCGGGTCCTCTCGTAAGGCTCCTCTTAAGCCACTGGCAAAGGTTATAGTATCTGAGCCTACTTCTCTTTGGTTTACTATTGATTTTTTGTGTCTATGTAAGTACTCGATAGGATCTTCGAGGGTTACAATATGGCATCTTCTTTCGGAGTTTATCTTGTTGATAAAAGATGCTAAAGTTGTGGTTTTTCCACTTCCTGTAGGACCGGTTACCAGTATAAGTCCTCTTCGTAATTTAGTTAATTCTCCTACAACTGGAGGAAGTCCTAATTCTGCCATAGTTGGTATTCCTAAGGGTATTATCCTTAGAACCATGGCATAACTTCCTCTTTGTCTGAAGGCATTTACCCTGAATCTACCCACACTGGGTATGGAGTATGAAAAGTCAATTTCTCCTATTTCAGTTAATTTCCTAAGTCTGTTTTCATTCAGTGCTTGTTTAATTAAGTGTAGTGTATCTTCAGGAGTAAGTTTTCTTTCTATTAATGATACTAATTCTCCGTCTATTCTATAGGTAGGTGGTATGCCTACTGTCAAATGAATATCCGAAGCATTTCTTTCAATCCCAATAGTTAACAGTTCTATTAAGTTCATCTTTTCCCCTATCCCCCTATAATGTATATCCTGCTCTCATTATTTCTTCGAAGGATGTATCTCCCTTTAAGGCTAAGTCAGAAGCTGACTGGAGCAAGGTAGTCATCCCATCTTTAAGGGCCTGGCTTCTTATATCGTCTGTGTTTGCACCTGTGTTTATAAGCCTTCTGATACTTTCATTTACCAGCATTACTTCGTGTACTGCCGATCTGCCCTTATAGCCATTGTTGCAGGAGTTACAGCCAACTGGTTTATATAGTGTTACTTCGTTATCCCCTTCTATACCCAATATTCTCTTTTCTGAATCACTTGCTATATATTTTTCCTTACATTTTGGACAAAGTAATTTTACTAACCTTTGGGATATTATCCCTATTACTGCAGATGAAACCAAGTAAGGTTCTAGTCCCATATCTACGAGTCTTGCTACAGTTGATGGACTGTCGTTAGTATGCAGTGTGGACAGTACCAGGTGACCTGTAATAGCTGCCCTTACTGCAATTTCCGCAGTTTCGGCATCTCTTATCTCTCCTATCATTATGGTATCCGGGTCCTGTCTTAAAATTGACCTAAGACCTGAAGCAAATGTAAGCCCTGCTTTTACATTTACCTGTACTTGATTTATACCCTTTAATTTGTACTCAACCGGATCTTCTACTGTGATTACATTTTTACTTTCAACATTTAATTCTCTTAAAATTGTATACAGGGTGGTGGTTTTACCGCTTCCTGTAGGTCCTGTTACTAAAAGCATCCCATAGGGCTGAGCTATCATTTTGTTTAATTTATCCAAATTATCCTTACTAAAGCCTAATTTTTCCTTAGTAAAGTTGAAATTACTCTTATCCAATATTCTGAGAACTATTTTTTCACCATAGACTGTTGGCAGGGTGGAAATTCTTAAATCAATTTCCCTGTCGTTAAATTTCATCTCAACTCTGCCGTCCTGTGGTATTCTTTTTTCTGCTATATCCATTCTTCCAATAATTTTAACCCTGGTTACTATGGGTGAAAGGTTGGATTTAGGCAACACCATTATTTCTGTTAAATCGCCGTCTATACGAAATCTGACCCTTATATCATTATGACTTGGCTCAATGTGAATATCTGATGCATTGCTTCTCATAGCTTGTTCGATTATGGAGTTTACCAGTTTTACTATGGGAGCAGTTGCTACTTCCAGCATTTCTTCTTCAGCTGATTCTTCTTCTGTGGGAAGGAATACGTCTGAAAGCTCGTCCAAGGTTTTTCTGGTAAAAAAGCTGCTATAGTATCTGTCAATAACCTGGTCTAAGTCTGCACCATAGGCAAGACAAGGCATTACCTCCATTTTGGTAAACAGTCTTATATCATCTATGGCAACAAAGTTTAACGGATCTATCATGGCGACCAAAAGCATATCGTCTTTTTTGTCGATAGCTATAAGCTTGTATTTTCTAACGATACTTTCTGGTATTAAGGTGGCAACATTAGAATTTATTTCATACTTACTCAGGTCAACTTTAGGAAAGCCAAGCTGGGTTTCTAAGGCTTCTATAATGTCATCTAAACTTAGCCATCCTTTTGAAACGATTACCTCTCCTAATTTCATCTTAGATGTCTTTTGGTCTTCTAAGGCTTCATTTAGTTGTTCCTTCGTAATTTTTCCTGAAAATAACAATAGTTCTCCAAGCTTTAAGTTTGATTTCTGCAATTAAGTATACCTCTCATTTTTATTTGCAATATATCGCTATTATAGTTTTATGTAATTACAATTGTATTCTTTTGAAATTTCATCTTTATTTTATTTCAATTACATTTTGATTACACGGGCTCATTATGTATCTTTTTTCATAAATTTTATAAATATTATAAAAAAATCTGCCTAATTATTAAGCAGATTTTTACATTCTGTTATTTATTTTTTCTTTGTTTATCTTTAGGTACCACGCAAGTTCCACTGGCTCTGCATACTACTATTGGTTCTTCCAAAAAGTCGCAGGCTGATTCACTTATATCTTTTCGTGGCACTATAACTTTTCTTGCTTCAAATACCATTTTTCTTGATGATTTTCCCTGGGAAACTATTTCACCTTCAGCTTCAATATAGTCTCCTGCATAAACGGGAGCCAAAAACTCCACATTGTCGTAAGCAACGAACAAACCTTCGTCTCCGTCATTTCTGATTAGAAGCTCCGTTGCCACATCTCCGAATAATCCTAACATTCTTGCTCCGTCCACTAAGTCTCCACCATAGTGGGCATCTTGAGAGCTCATTCGTAATCTTATTAGTGCTTTCATTTCATCCTCCTAAATTTATCCTCTTATTGCCCTGTCCATTTATTTTACCACCGAATTTTTCCCTTGTCAATGAGGGGACAAGGGCTATAGGAAATAATACTTAAGGGGAGAAAAATAAAAGACGCATTTCTGCGTCTAATTAATCCTTAAAGGCATCCTTCATTTTACCGAAGAAACCTTTCTTGTCGGCTTCATTTTTTTCTCCCATTTCTTCAGCAAACTGCCGCAGGATGGTTCTTTGTTTCTCGGTAAGTTTTTTGGGGACTTCTATTTTAACTCTTACGTATTGGTCTCCCTTGCCGGAGCCTCGTAGGTTTTTAATTCCCTTGTTTCTTAGTCTGAAAACTGTTCCTGTCTGGGTTCCTTCAGGAACCTCGTATTTTACCTTTCCATCTATGGTAGGTACCTCGATGGGACCTCCCAGGACTGCCTTTGCAAATGATATGGGTATTTCACACCATATATCGTAGCCGTCCCTTTCAAATATTTCATGGGGTTTAACATTAATATACACATACAGGTCTCCTGCAGGACCTCCTCTTTCCCCATGGTTTCCTTCTCCACGAAGGGGAATTACGGAACCAGTATCCACTCCTGCCGGTATGTTGATGGAGAGTTTTCTGGACTTTCTTTCCTTTCCAGAGCCGCTACATGCAGTACATGGGTCTTCCACTACTTCTCCCACACCGCCACAGGTAGTACATGTCCTCGAACTTGCAAATTGTCCGAAGGGTGTTCTTTGTACTGTTCTTATGCTGCCTGTGCCGTTACAGGTAGGACATGTTTTTTTGCCAGTACCTTCCTTGGCTCCTGAGCCATCACATACGTGGCATTTTTCTATTCTATTTATTTTAATATCTTTTTTTGTACCGAAGGCTGCTTCTTCAAAAGTTATATCCAACTTTATTTTTAAATCAGAACCTGCTTTAGGGCCTGTTCTCTGAGGTCGTGATCCTCCGAAACCTCCTCCGAAGAAATCACCGAATATATCTCCAAATATATCTCCAAAGTCGGCGAATCCGCCTCCTCCACCAAAGCCGCCGTTTTGGTCAAAGGCCGCATGGCCGAATTGGTCATACTTGGCTTTTTTGGCAGGGTCGCTAAGAACTTCGTAGGCTTCGTTAACCTCTTTGAATTTTGCTTCTGCTTCCTTATCGTCTGGATTTAAATCAGGATGGTATTTCTTCGCTAATTTTCTGAAGGCTGCTTTTATTTCCCTCTCATCTGCGTCTCTACTGACTCCAAGGACTTCATAGTAATCTCGTTTAGCCATCTGTTTCACCGCCTTGCTCTATTACATTAACTAAGCTAAACCCTACTAAGGATTTAGCTTGGTTGTTACATCATTATTAGAATGTACCTTAATTGTCATCATCATTTATTTCTTCGAAATCTGCCTCTACCACATCTTCCTCAGGTTCTGAACCTGGATTGAAGTTTGGATCAACTTCAGGCCCTCCTTGAGCTCCTGTCTGAGCGTAAAGCTTTTGAGCCAAGTCGTTGAATACCTTAGTTAAACTTTCTGTTTTTTCTTTCATCTGGGCAGTATCATTGTTTTCAATTGCTTTTTTAAGTTCATCCAATGCTGCCTGTGCTTTTGATTTTTCTTCTTCAGAAATTTTGCCTTCAAGTTCTTTAAGGGTTTTTTCTGTTTGATAAGCTAAGGTGTCTGCATTGTTTTTAATTTCAATTGCTTCTTTTTTCTTGCGGTCTTCTTCAGCAAATTGTTCTGCTTCTTTAACTTTCTTCTCTATTTCTTCATCTGACATTTTCGTAGATGCTGTAATGGTAATTTTTTGTTCTTTTCCTGTACCTAAGTCTTTTGCACTTACATTAACTATACCGTTGGCATCTATGTCAAAAGTAACTTCTATTTGAGGAACTCCTCTTGGAGCAGGAACTATACCTGATAATTGGAATCTGCCCAATGTTATGTTATCTGCAGCCATTGGTCTTTCACCCTGTAGTACATGGATATCAACTGCTGGCTGATTGTCTGTAGCTGTTGAGAATATCTGGCTCTTCTTGGTTGGAATTCGGGTATTTCTTTCTATTAACTTGGTAAATACTCCTCCTAAAGTTTCAATTCCTAAGGATAGTGGTGTTACGTCAACAAGTAGTATATCTGTTCCGAACTCTCCTGTCAATACTCCACCCTGAATTGCTGCACCTAAAGCAACACATTCATCCGGGTTTATTCCCTTATGAGGTTCTTTGCCTGTCAATCTTTTTACTGCTTCCTGAACTGCAGGTATTCTTGTGGAACCTCCTACCAACAATACTTTGTCGATTTGGTCTGCTGTTAATTTAGCATCTGATAAGGCTCTTTTAACAGGTTCAATAGTCTTTTCAACCAAGAATGCTGTAAGTTCGTTGAACTTTGCTCTTGTAAGGTCCATGTTTAGGTGTTTTGGACCTTCGTGGGTGGCTGTAATAAAGGGTAGGTTTATGTTTGTGGTCATGGCGCTGGATAGTTCTTTTTTTGCATTTTCTGCTGCTTCTTTAAGTCTTTGAAGCGCCATTTTGTCTTGTCTTAAATCAACTCCGTTTTCTTTCTGGAATTCATCTGCTAAGTAATTTATGATAACCTGGTCAAAGTCATCTCCACCAAGTCTGTTGTTTCCAGCTGTTGCTTTAACTTCAAATACTCCATCTCCTATTTCAAGGATGGAAACGTCAAAAGTTCCTCCTCCCAAGTCATAAACCATTATAGTTTGCATTTGGGTTTCCTTGTCAACGCCGTAAGCTAAAGCTGCTGCCGTAGGCTCGTTTATAATTCTTCTTACTTCTAATCCTGCAATTCTTCCTGCATCCTTGGTTGCCTGTCTCTGGCTGTCTGAGAAATATGCAGGTACTGTTATAACTGCTTCTGTTACTGTTTCTCCAAGGTAACTTTCTGCATCTGCTTTTAATTTTTGAAGTATGAATGCAGATATTTCTTGTGGAGTGTATGATTTATCACCTATTGTAACCTTTTTGTCGGTTCCCATGTCTCTTTTTATGGATGATATTGTTCTTTCAGGGTTTGTAACAGCTTGTCGTTTTGCTGTTTCTCCCACTAATCTTTCTCCATCTTTAGTGAATGCAACGATTGAAGGAGTAGTCCTTTTTCCTTCTACGTTAGCTATAACAACAGGTTCTCCACCTTCCATTACAGATACGCACGAGTTTGTTGTTCCTAAGTCAATACCTATAATCTTGCTCATTTTATTCCTCCATTTATGAAAAATTGTTTAGATTTAATATTCATCACCAATGTAATAGTGAATCTGCTTTCCATTTTAGGGTTATGCTACTTTCTGCAAATTCTAACCATTGCAGGTCTAATTAATCTGTCTTTTACAGTATATCCTTTTTGAAGAACCTCAATTACGGTGCCGTCTTCGTATTCTTCACATTCTTCAAAGGCTACTCCGTAGTGCAGGTTGTGGTCAAAGGGTTTGTGCAAGGCTTCTATTTCTTCTAATCCCTTCTTTTTAAGTGTCTCCATAAGCTGGTTGTAAACCATTATTACGCCTTCTTTGTAATTATTGTTCTCTGAATCGTCGGCTGCAATTGCTCTTTCTAAATTATCTATTACAGGAAGAAGATCCTTAATAACTGCCGATACTGCATCGTTGTAAGTAGATAATTTCTCTTTTTCTGTCCTGTTTTTATAGTTTAGGAAGTCTGCCTGTAATCTTAACATTCTATTCTTAAGGGATTCTAAATCTTCGCTTTTTTCTTCATCAGTTTCTGTTTTTTCTTTTGGTTCCTGGACTTTTTCTTCCTCAGCATCTCTTTCCTTTGTTTCTACTTTTTCCTTATCCTGAGCAGTCGTTTCTTCATTCTGCTGCTCCATTTCTTCCATATTTTCATTGTTTACTTCATCACGTCTTTCATCAATTGACATTTCTTCACTCCTTATATTCTCCGTTATAGTTCTGATTAATTATTTCATTAATTGCTTCCGATATGGATTTTACAGTTTTTATTACATTGCTGTAATCCATACGGGTAGGTCCTATCACTCCAATTCTGCCTATAAGCTTACCGTTTAATTTGTAAGTTGCAGTAATAAGGCTGCAGTCTTTTAATTCTACAGTCTTGTTTTCGCTTCCTATGGATATTTCCAAATCACTGTTAATGTCTTCAGCGTTTTGGAACAGTCTTGCCATACTGTGTTTATCTTCAACAAAAGAAATAAATTCTCTTGCTTTAACAATGTCATTATATTCTGGTAAATCTAAGATATTGGTTATACCGTCTGAAAATACATTGACTTCTTCAAGACCTGTCATTTGATCCATCAGGTAGGGCAAGAGGTCCATCAATGCATCATTATTACTTTCTCTTGTTATATAAAGCTCTCTGATAATACTGTCCTTAATTTTTTCTAAGTCTCCCAACTTATGACCATGCATCTTTTCGGAAAGGGATACGGATATTCTTTCCATCTGATCACTAGGTATGGGGCTGTTTAATCTCAGCATTACCTGTTTAACTATATTTGACTGCAATATTATCAACAACAGAACCGTATATTCTGAAACAGGTACTAACTGTATTCTTTGTATTACAGATTGTTTTAGCTGAGGTGCAACTACAAATGAAGTATACTTTGTTATTTGAGACAAAATTCGCACGGAGTTCCTAAATATGGAGTCTAATTCGCTTGATTTGTCTTCAATAATACTTTTTAACTTATCTAAATTGGGATTCTTCGATTTTTTTACTTTTTTCCACAAATCGTCCACATAGTATCTATATGCTTTATCTGTTGGTATTCGTCCTGATGAAGTATGGGGCTGGATAAGAAAACCCATTTCTTCCAAGTCAGACATTTCGTTTCTGATAGTAGCAGGGCTTACTCCAAGCTCGTACTTTTTTGAAATCGTCCTTGAGCCGACTGCTTCTGCATTGTCTATATAGCTGGATATAATAGCTTTTAAAATAGCAATTTTTCTCTTATCCAAAGACACACAATCACCTCTTTTCTTTGTTAGCACTCTCAGTGCTTGAGTGCTAACCTCATACTATAAAGATACTACTTATGATAAAATTTGTCAATAGAAAATGCAAAAATAATATTATAGATAGCTGGCAATATCTCTTCTTACAAGGTTTATTCCATAAATTGTATAAATACATAGTTGGAAATATCCATTCCCTTTTGGGTAAGTTTAATACCTTCACTAGTTGATACGATTAGGTGGTTCTTTGTGAGGTATTCTATTTCTTTTTTGTATTTTTCAAAAAAATCTATTGAAAACTTCTTTTTAAAATCAGTAAATTTCAAACCTTCATTAAGCCTTAACCGGAGCATAATATATTCAAAAATAAGACTTTCTTCTGTCAGAGATTCCTGTATGTTTCTTTGAAAGTTTCCCCTTAAGGCGCCTTGTATGTATTCTTTAAGATCTGAAGGATTATTATATCTGACAGCATTAAAAAAAGAATGAGCGGAAGGCCCTATACCTATGTATTCTTCCTGATTCCAATATTTTAAATTATGCCTGCACTCAAATCCTGTTACTGCAAAGTTTGAAATTTCGTACTGGACTAGCCCATGTTTCTCCATAATATCTCGCCCTGCATAGTACATTTCTCTTTCTAATTCTTCTTTAGGCATAGTTATTTTATTATCTCTTTCTAATATATACATGGGAGTTCCTTCTTCTAACTTTAAGGAATAGTAGGAAATATGTTTTATGCCCTTCTCTATTAACCGTAAAATAGTGTTCTCTATACTCTCTATTGTTTGTCCAGGAATGTTGAACATAACATCTGCATTAATATTGGTAAATACTTCTTCCTTAGCTTTTTCTATTGCTCCCAATGCTTCTTTTGAGTTATGGATTCTCCCTATATTTTTCAATATGGTATCATCTAATGATTGTATTCCTATACTCAGGCGGTTTATCCCCATCTTCTTATATTCATTTAAATTATACTTATTTAACGTGTTGGGATTTGCCTCAAGGGTTATTTCTGCATCTTCTGTAACAGTGAATATACTTTTCACTGAGTTAATTAGTTTTTCTAAATTATCAGTCTTTAATATTGAAGGAGTTCCTCCGCCCAAGAAAATAGTGTCTACAAGGTATTTATTTTTTAATTCACTGTAGCTAGTTAATTCATTAATTGCTGATTTAATATACTTATCTTCTAATGTTTCCATCCACTTAACGGAATAAAAGTCGCAGTAGTCGCACTTTTTTGTGCAAAAGGGTATGTGTATGTAAATACCTAATTTTTTCATGTTTACCTCTTTCTGTCCTTAGGGAGAACTTTATAATTTAATTCTATTCTAATTCTCCTCTTTGATACATTACAATAGCAGAAGTTACCACACCAGCTGTTTCTGTTCTTAAAATTCTTTTGCCTAAGGTTACTATGTGTGCTCCTATTTCCTTAAACATTTCAATTTCTTTAAGGTCAAAGCCTCCTTCAGGCCCTATTACTAGGTAGTAGTTTTCTTTTGGTTCTTTTAAAGCTTCTTTAAGAGGCTTCATGTCTTCTAATTCGTAGGGAACTAAGACGGAGACATTTTCTTCTAATTTTATTTTTTCAATAAGCTGATTGACAGTCATTATAGGTTCCACTGTGGGAACTATATTTCTCTTACTTTGTTTTGCTGATTCCTTGGCAATCTTTTGCCATCTAAGGAGTTTCTTTTCCTCCTTGTCCTTATCCTTTATCTTTACCACGGTTCTTTCTGTAATTAGGGGGATAAATCTTTTAACACCTATTTCCACATTTTGCTGAATTATTGTTTCCATTTTTGTTTGCTTGGGTATACCCTGACAAAGTGTAATATTTATTTTTGACTCATTATTACTCATTATTTCTTCCAACAATGAACAGACTATATTTTCTTCCCTTATTTCTTCTATTTCTGCCCTGTATTCCTTACTTTCAGTTACAATTGAAAGTATATCTCCTGGCTGAGCACGAAGAATAGTTTTTAAATGCCTTGCATCGCCGCCCTCTACTGTAACCTTATTATTTTTTACCTGATCATCGGCACAAAAATATCTGAACATTTTTCCTCCCTCTGACGGGCTATCCAACAATTACTTCAGTTTAGCCGTTATGGACACCCATTCTTCCCTGTAGTTTATTTCTAATATTTCAAATCCTAAACTTTCAAAGTTTTCCACCACTTCATCCAAGTACTTCCTTATTATTCCTGAAGCTATTACTATACCGCCTTTTTTCAAAAATTTTGGAAAAGTATCACTCATTCCCATTATTATTTGAGCAATTATATTTACTAATATTATATCATACTTCTTGTATCCGATTTTTTCCTGAAGTTTGATATCTTCCGTTACATCACCACAATACAGGCTTAACTTATCATTGGAAAAATCGTTTAAGGCTGCATTTTCTCTTGCAATATTCACAGCATTTTCATCAATATCAACCCCTGTACAATGGCTTGCTCCAAGCAAGAGGGATGCAATGGACAGTATACCGCTGCCACATCCAAGATCTAATACCTCCATACCTTCTTCCATATATTTAATTATCTGCTCTAAGCAAAGGCGGGTCGTATGGTGCTGGCCGGTACCGAAACTCATACCTGGATCTATTTCTAATATTATTTTTCCATCAATAGGCTCTGTGTATTTTTCCCAGGAAGGCTTTATAATTAGTTTATCTGAAACTGTAAATGGCTTGAAATATTGTTTCCAGTTATTTGCCCAATCTTCATCATTCAAAAGCTTAGTTTTAATTTCAAGTCTTCCTAAATCGAAAGTTTTTTCTTTCTTTAATTCTTCAACCGATTCTTTTATTTTATCCAATAATCCTCTTCCCTGGTTATTATCTGCCAAGTAAACTTTAATACAACTTTCTATTTCTTTTAATTTAGCCATCTGTTCTTCATCATAATAATCCCAGTGAAAAGTTTCATCATTTAAAAATTCATCAACTATTTTTGCATCTTCAATTACGGCATCGTCAATACCTAACTTTATCATTACACCGTTGATTAGTTCAATTCCTTCTGTGGTCGTATAAATAGATACTTCAATCCAATTCATTTTTTCCTCCCATTGATCCTTATCTAAAGAAAGACTATTCTTCAACTACTACTTCATAGGTACGAACAGCAGTCTTGCTCATTCCTGCTTCCAATTACAATTTCTAGTACCTCTATGTATTATACCCAAAATTATGACTTAAGAAATCTTGATTAGGAATAGAATATAATTTATGATAAGTTTATAAATCCCTAAAGTCAACTAATTTTTACTGCATAAAGGCGTCTGAAGATACTATCAGACGCCGCTTACATAATTTATCAATTTGTAAAGCAATTTAAATTCTTCCTGATTTTCTACCAGTGTACTAACCAATCTAGGGTCGAAGTGACTTCCGCTGCTGGCTACAATAATGTCCATGCTTTTTTCGTGGGAAAAAGCTTCCTTATATATCCTTTTGGAGCGCAGTGCATCATATACATCAGCAATTGCCATTATCCTGGCAGACAAAGGAATTTCCTCTCCATTAAGGCCATATAAATATCCGCTGCCATCCCATTTTTCGTGGTGGTACAAAGTAATTTCCATTCCCATTTTGAGAAAATCATTGTAGGCATATTGCTCCTGTACTTTTTCAAGTGTTTCATATCCTATTTGGACATGGGTCTTCATAATTTCAAATTCTTCATCCGTCAGTTTTCCAGGTTTCAATAGAATGCTGTCAGGTATGCCGACCTTACCTATGTCATGAAGGGGGCTGGCCTTGTAAATAGTATCCACAAATTTATCGTCAATTTCATCAGCAAAATCTGGAAGCTCCTTTGCCCTTTTAGCCAACAATTGGCAAAAACTTGCAGTTCTCTCAATATGGTTGCCAGTATCGTCATCTCTTGACTCAGAAAGTTTAATGAGGGCGTAAATTGTTGCCATTTGAGATTCGGAAATCTCTTTAACTTTTTCTTCTACAAGTTCTTCAAGATGTTGGCTGTATCTTTTAAGTTCATCCTCAGCCTTCTTCATTTCCGTTATATCTTGAATAGTACCATAGTTATGTACGACACGACCCTTGCTGTCCACCTTAGTATTAAATATGAGATGAACCCATTTCTCACGTTTATCATCCATTAACAAGCGATATTTCTTTGTCCAGAGTCCTTTTCTCTCAGCCATAAGTTCATAGGACTTCTTTACATCTTCATAGTCATCTGGATGTACCCGGGAAAAATATAACTCTGCTGAGGGTTTATGAGAATAATCTAATTCCAAAATATCATAGAAGGATTTAGACCAATAAATTTCCTTTGTATCCCTATAAATATCCCATCGCCCTAACATGGCAATTTGTTGGGCTTCCGCAAGCAGTTCTTCACTACGGGCCAATTCTTTATTAAGAACCTCAAGCCTCCTTGCAATGGCTGAATGGTCCAATACTAAACGAGTTAATAATTCATTTTGTATTTTATCGTCAATCAATTTAGCATAGCTTTCAAGGGCTAATTCTAAAATATCTTCGTTTTTGTCTGAAGGTCTCTTATTATTCAGAACATCATGCAAAATTAAACATTCTCTTTCCATTATCCTTCTCCATACAGGAAATATTCAATTCCAACATTTTTAACTCTTTTTAAATGTTTAATTATTGTCTGAACATCTTCCTTCCTTGGAATTACACTTCCATGCTGAGGTGCAATACACTCAATGTCCAGAGATTCTAAGAGGTTCATAGTATATTCCACAGCTAAATTTGATGCCATTACCTTTTGATGGAATTTCTTAATACTATCTATGGGGCATTTGGGTACATTATTTGGACACTTATTGGTATCCAGGCACTCATTGCATTCCTTATTTAACTTTAAGAATAATGACCAGTTTTCATCATGACTACCAAATAAATCGCTAGTAAACAGTGTCTTGGTTAACTTATCATAGGTTACGAAACTACCTGGTTGATGGCAGAAGGGAGTTGGGTAAAACTCTAAACGCCTGCCTGTGGCAAAATCGTAGTGGTTGTCCAAATCACGGAAATCAATCTTTTCTGTACGCCTTGAATAGTAATTTATAAATAAATTATTTTCTTCGTGAGATATTATTTTTAAAGAATCACTGTTAATTATGGCTTCAAATTGAGGTAGGCTCCCGCACAGGTCCGGGTCATAGTGGTGGTAAATCAGTCTTTTAATCTGAGCTGGTACTATTCCGGTCCTTAGTATTTTTAGCATAACTTTACTGAATTCATCACGGCTTCCGCCATCAATCAACACTGCCTCATCGCCCTCAATTACCAGGTATGGATTACAATTCAACTCACCACTAGTAATTGAGTATCCCACCCAATATATACCTTTTGCAATTTCCACAGGTTCTTTTTCCAAGTCCATAGCATAGTCCACGTATTGACTTCTGTTTTCTATTTTATTTTGATTATGAGTTGAAATCATAAACCCTCCCATGTAAATTTCTGTATGTTCATGATAGCATTTATGTAGAATTTTGTCAAAACTAAGTAGGAATGATGTGTAGAAAACTTTTAATAATTCAGATCTCCTTTTCTTATGTAACTAAGTTACTTAAGTATTTACATATTTGTATTATAATTGCAGTGAATAGTGTATTTTTTAACAATATTCTTGTCAAATAAAATCTAAAAGTATCATAAGGAGATTTTTTGTTAATTTGTAGACAAGATGCCTGTAGTGACTTACACAATAAAATTTTTAAGGAGGAGAAATGAAAAGGAAACACTATGTTTTATTGGTCTTAGTCTTGCTAATGTTATTTGTTGTTTCGGGATGCAGCAACAATCAAAGTCCTGCTTCCACCACTGAATCAGAAATATCTATTGAACAAGTAAACGATTTTTTGAACATTAGCGGAGGTTTGGGACCCAATGGCATTGGTAACGTCGTAGCTGTGATTCCACACGCTCATATTGATGGTCCAAAAAACGAAACACCATTTTATGCTTTCGTAAATTTCAAGTACCGGGCAAGGGATTACATTAAGTACCAGGTATCCTATCTGTCTTGTACATGCCGGGAAGCCTCGGTAAACATGTGGCAAACTATGTATGTGGAGCTTACTTTACCAGAAAGTAAAAATCCTGAAGATGTGAAGATAAGATTCTTATCCTTTGATAAGGACTCTACAGGACACTATAATGGGGGTCATTGGGGGGACTCTGATCCAATGCCATTAGGTCAAACTTATGAACTTTATAAAACTGAGTACATATCCTTTTTCCCGAAAAAGGATGCAAAGTACATAAAATCCTTAAGTACAATAGATGACATTGCAATTGAAGAGTATCAAACTGGAGATGGAAGAGAAAACTTCACCCTTGATGCCTTGTCAGGAGCTTCCGTTTCTGCAAACAACATAATCAGAATTCTGCATTCAGTATTGGATTATCATGCAACAGACGAATATTTTAATAATTAGGAGGAAATATGTTTAAATTTAAAAAATTATTATCAGTTTTATTAATCCTGGCAATAGTATTAACTGGATGCGCTGCTCCAGCTTCTAATCAGCCAGCACCTGCACAGGAAGAACAACCAGCTTCAGAGTTAGCAGAACTGCCACCAGCACAAAAGGTTGAAGGCGATTATTCTTTTGAAAACTCAGGTATTAATCATGAAAATTTATTGGATTATTTAAACAGACCGGATTCAGTTTACATTGACCTAAGAAATTATGAAGATTATGCTAAAAAACATTTTAAAAACTTTGAAGTGATTCCCTTCTTCGCCTATATTTACAATGAAAATGCTGGAACCGAGGGATTCCCACAACTATTTAAGGGAACACATGATGAGCCCATACCAGTTTATGAATCATCAGAAGCTATTTTAAATGCTCTTTTCCCAAAAGATAAGAATTTAATGCTTATGTGCCAGTCTGGTGGAAGAGTTGCAATGCTTATGAAAATGTTAGCAGCCCACGGATATGACATGAGCAAAGTTTACAACGTAGGAGGAATGGCCCAATACACAGGCGAACAGTACAGAGAGTTTATTACTGACACTGAAGAATTAAACGTTGAAGTTAACTATATAATTAATGCATATTAAGATACTATAAAACCATGGAAATTTCCATGGTTATAGTATTTTAGATAATAGAGATATCCTTAGTTCTTTTCTCTAACCGGAACATATAAGGAATACCTACTGGTTAAAAATAGCTGTGGATCACTTCAGTTATAGGTTCTATAATAAATGTTGGGGTGTGTAAAAACACTTCAACATTTTTTTATAAAGCAAATAAAAAAAGTGTAGAGCAAAATAAAAAAATCCATTAGAATAAAGTCACCACAACCATTCAAAGGAGGTTTCTAAATGCTCTACGAGAATAATTATATCGAAAAACTGTTAGGAATTAAAGGGGTAATTTTAAAAAATATTGAAGAAAATGATACAAGCATTACTATAAGTTTTAAACTAAAGGTAAAGGATCATATATGCCCTTGCTGCGGCAATATAACAAGAAAAATACATGACTATAGAACTCAAATTATCAAAGAAGCTCCAATGTTTGGAAAACATACCTATTACAAATACAGAAAAAGAAGGTATGTTTGTAATCATTGCAATAAAAAGTTTTATGAGAAAGCTTCTTTTGTCCCCAGATACCATAGGATGACATCAAGGCTTGTAAGCCTGTATATTAACAGATCCTAAAGGCAAAAGAGTATTAGATATTTTAGAAGGTAGAGAACAGCATATATTAACCGACTACTTTAAAGACTTTAGGGTAGAAAAAATGTTAAATATTTTGTTATGGACATGTGGAAACCATACAAAGAATTAGCTGAAACATTTTTTAAAAATGCCACAGTTGTAATAGATAAATATCATTTTATACGCCAGGTAATATGGGCATTTGAAAGGGTAAGAAAGAATGAACAAAAGAAATTTGCTGATGTTAGAAAGAAATATTTCAAAAGAAGCAGATTTTTACTATTAAAAAGAATGAAAAATCTAAATGATGAAAAGCTTCAAGCTGTAGAAGTCCAGGTTTTTTTGTGTTTTAAAAAAAAAGGCTCCTAAAGCAAATAACTTCAAAGAGCCTTTTTGTATTGCGTGCTCTAAATAGCATTTAGAGCGATTTTTGTTGTATTACATATTATGCTTAATGTCATAAAATATATACATACGATTTTAAAGAGACACATTTTTACGATGGATCATCATAATTTAAAAACCATAAATTAAAAACGTGGCCAGTATAGCATACTGACCGATTTCTGTTGGACTTATTCTAAATAGCATTTAGAATGATCTTTGTTGTAGTATCAGTATACTAATATTCTTACTTATTGTCAACATATTTTTATGTTTCTTACTTTATTTTTAAATTATGTATTGTATTTTAGAAACTTAATAACTTTTTAAATCCTTCTGCTATTTTATTATTGGTTTCTTTAGTTATGATTGCAACATGAGACTTGTCCAATCTCTTTTTACTAATAGTTCGAACGTGAGCAAGATTTATATATCCGATAATTTCTTTTTTATATCCGGGTTCAATTTCTACAGGTATTTCATAATAATCTAATACCTTCCTTGACTTTGTACCATCATCATTTATGTATTCAACTATTGTTTTCCCTTTTGTTGTTTTTCCAACAATAGTCATACCTCTATGGGTAGTTATAGGAGCTGCTATTGTAGTATTAGAGCTACTGTTACCTTTATCGTTTTGCAATATAACAACTGGTCTTTTGCCATTTTGTTCACTGCCTATATTATAGCCTAACTCGCAATAAAAAATATAATTTTTCTTTACTACCTTTGGCTCACCACTAAACGAAAGCTTATATTTTCTAATAGTCCATTCTAATATAGATTTACCCAAATTTAAATGTTCTAACCATATACTTTCTATTTTATTTTCTTTTATAATTAATGTATTAAGTTTAGTTGACAGATCAGAAATGTTTTGTATTAATGTTTTAATTAATGGATTTGGCACTTTTTTTCTCTCCTTTTTTCATAAGATGTTACACATTATAACAATTTATTACGCTAATAACAATATCCGTATAGATAAAAGGGAATAATAGTAAGATGCTTTCTTCTTATAGGTCGAAGCAAACAGGGCATTTTTAAATACTATGTTTAAAAACCATTAAATTTCAACCATTAATCATGTTTGCTTCACTTACTGGATTTCGCCAGGGTGAATTATTGGCTTTGGATAGAAAAGAAATTATAAATAATAAGCTGCTGTAAGGGTAAATAAAACATTGAGAACATCTAAGATATTTGATCGTGACGGAAATTATCATTATGAATTAAAAGTTACTAAACCAAAAACAAAAGCTTCCAGAAGAGAAGTTCCATTACCAGCAGCATTGAAACCGGAATTAAAAAAATTAGAAATATTAGTCGCTGAGGAAAAGTTAAAACTTGGCGAAGCTTATACAAATAACACTTTATTATTCCCATCTCAAACAGGAACATATATTGATGCTAAAAACCTTCAAAGGTCTTGGAAGAGAGCTCTGGAAAAAGCAAATTTACCTTATAGAAAATTCCATGCATTAAGGCACACATACGCAACAACGTTGTTCGAAAAAGGAGTAAATATAGTAACTGTATCTAAATTATTAGGACATAGCACAATAAAAACTACCGAAATATACACTCATGTTTTAGAGGATGTAAAAAAAGAAGAAGTGCAAGTATTAAATGAATTTTTTGCATAAAAAATTAAGCCCTGGATATCATCCAGGGCCCCTTTACTTTTTGCCATGTAGTTAAATTATAGTTAAATATTGTTTGTTCGATTGTTTTCGATGCTTATAACCGTTGCAACCAGTGCACCGTGAGGGGTTCGAACCCCCGACCTCCCGGTTCGTAGCCGGACACTCTATCCAGCTGAGCTAACGGTGCTAAAAAATTAGAGGCGCCATCCAGATTCGAACTGGAGATCAAGGTGTTGCAGACCTTTGCCTTACCGCTTGGCTATAGCGCCTCAATATACATATTTAATTGGATATTAGGGTGAATAGAGGGATTCGAACCCTCGACCTCCAGAGCCACAATCTGGCGCCATAACCAACTAGGCCATATCCACCACAACGCTTTGGAGCGGGTGAAGGGAATCGAACCCTCGCAACCAGCTTGGAAGGCTGGGGCTCTACCACTGAGCTACACCCGCACGTTAAAACTTGGAGCGGTAGACGAGATTCGAACTCGCGACCCTCGCCTTGGCAAGGCGATGCTCTACCACTGAGCCACTACCGCAATTGATGGAAGAGGATGGATTCGAACCATCGAAGGCGGTGCCAACGGATTTACAGTCCGTCCCCTTTAGCCACTCGGGAACTCTTCCATAAGCTGGTGAGAGGACTTGAACCCCCAACCTACTGATTACAAGTCAGTTGCTCTACCGATTG
>CZCB01001315.1_pt1 | contig 19026 bp, 17 predicted proteins | sample 591991 | NCBI WGS metagenome assembly CZCB01 (sample SAMEA3556809, study PRJEB10932) | anaerobic digester metagenome | reverse complement strand
CGTCCGTGCTGTATTCATATTTAACACCGTCTTCACCATCACTAACAACTACTCGTATAGTTAATGTAATATCGCCTTCTGAACTATTATAAGATCCATTCAATTTGATTCCCGTGTTGGCAAGAGTCTCATTATTAAAAGAAGTAGCATCAGTTCCACCACCGCCACCGCTTCCCGGGCCAGTTACGGTACCGGAAGTTGCATTGAGAAGTTTCTGGGTGTTGAATTCTGTAGTATTGGCGATACGGTTGATTTCAGAAGTAAGCTGGTTAATTTCCTTCTGAATTTCGGCACGATCGCTGTCAGTATTGGTATCATTGCCGGCCTGGATAGCCAATTCCCTCATACGCTGAAGGATACTGTGAACTTCGTTCAATGCACCTTCGGCAGTCTGTATCATTGAAATAGCATCCTGCGCATTACGCACAGCCTGATTTAAGCCTCTGATCTGCCCCCTCATCTTTTCGCTGATGGCCAACCCCGCCGCGTCATCCCCTGCGCGGTTGATTCTCATGCCTGAGGACAGCTTTTCGAGAGACTTATTGACACCAATATTGTTTACACTAAGCTGTCTGTACGCATTAAGAGCGGTAATGTTGTGATTAATCCTCATATTTCATTCCTCCCTGAATTTTTATTCCCGCCGAAGTCCTTTTCAGCGGATTTGTAAAGCCTCACCTCTGCCCGGCCGCCGCAGATGTTCGGCTTTATATCCTTTCATAAATAAATATCGACAAAACTGAGTAAAACTTTAGGGATTAAACACAAATTTTTGATATTACCTAATACTTTTTGGCTATTTTAATAGTAAATTTATACTATATCCAATTCCATTGCTTTGGACTTGTTATCCCTGAACCTTCAGTATCTTACTCAACTCTTCCAAAGACAAGCCGGCACCGTCCACCACAGCATCACGGTTCGCTTTTCTTACCTCGTCCATAAGCTCTTTCCTCAAAATGGATATGTCCTTTGGAGCATTTATCCCTATTTTGATCTGGTCTCCCTGCACCTCAATTATTTTAACCTCTATATTATGACCGATCAAAATTGATTGGCCTGCTTTTCGGCTTAAAACCAGCATGTCTCCACCTCATATCTTTGATTAGGGACGCATTTCTCCATTGCTTCTCATTACCGGTTGGAGTAAAAAGCCCCTTTCATGCTCCTTTTTTCATCTCATCAAGTATGTAGTGCCTGGTAGTATATTTGCCGTCGTCCAGTATGACCTGCATTGCAATGTTCTTTTTCGCGTTTATCACTATGGGGCCCTGTAAGTTTGCCGTCATCCTGGACATATCCTGCGGTATAACAACAATGGATAAAAAGTGTATGTCAGCAGGATCCTGGACTTCCAGCCTTTGCAAAACCTCCTCATTTATCGATGGAGAATAGTCTTTTTTGAACATAAACGGGTCAACCACTACAAAACAAACATCCGGATTATGTACCGCATGGAGCCACATGAAGGGGTTATCATTCTCCGGCTTGCCCAGCAGCACATATTCCTTTATGTCCTCAAAGCCATAAAGCCCATATGGAAAACGTATGATTTTCTCCCCGGGTATCTCTACAAGGCCGAAATGTTTGGACTCGATAATCAAATCTACACCCTCCTGTCGATATAATACCCCTCATACTCTATGGAGATACTTGGATACTGTCTCAAGTAAATCTCCACTCTATGAGGTGTAACCCTGTACCTGACAGGGTGTACAACTGCGTTAAAACTAATTTTTCCCGATTTATAGTTTATTTTGATATCACTCCTTGTAACATTGAACCTCGGTCTGGGAAACGGCAGCTTGACAGGCTCGCCCTCTGGCGTGCTATTAGACTTTTCCTCGGCAATATCAGCAATAGGATTTCCTCCAAGCTCAATAGCTGCAAGCCTGTCGCCGTCCCGGGCAGTCCGGGCTATATATTCCATAACCCTTTGATATCCCTTTTGCTTTTGAATGCGTGCAATATCAAAAAAATTTATATATCCCAGCTCTGCAAAACACTCATACTGATCAATATGTACCCTTACGGGTTCAGTATCTATGTTTAATTGAGGCTGCTGTCGTTTCATCTGCAGCAAAGGTTGGGGATTTTCTATTTCTACTCTGGCCGGGCGGGAACGGACCCCTATAAGAGCCGGTGTAGTGGTAATTCGCAGCTGTAACTACATCCACTCCTGATATTCACTTTATCTTTATATTGTCATACAAAACTATCTCAAAAAATCTATAAGCGTTGGCATTATTATGCGGGCGCCTGTCGCCAGCGAAGCCCTGTACACATTCTCGGCTTCTTTAAACCATACTATAATCTCTGCAATATCGGCGTCCTCATTCTGTGAAAGCAGATTGGTGAAGTTTATTTCCTCATCCTTGAGCCTGGCCCGGATAAGCTCGAAGCGGTTGACCTTGGCGCCTGCTTCCGAGCGCAGGGACAGTACCTGGATAATCCGTTGATCTATCTCTCCTATATATCCGTCCAGTTCCGGGTTTGCCGGATCCATCAGGTCATTTTTGAACCTCTCAAGCACATCATATATTTTATCTATTTCGGCGCCTCCGTCTCCACCAATAACATTTACATCGATGCGGCTGCCAACCCCTGTTTCATATGCTATTTTCCCATTATCACCCTGGTATACCAGCTGGTTTCCCTGCTCTGCAAAAGCCGGCTGATCGGTCTTGTATCCGGCGAAAATGTATCTGTCAGCATAGGTAGCATTGCCCAACTGTACAACGTGATTTTGCAGCTGCTGAATCTCATCGGCTATGGCGGCCCTGTCTTCCAAGGAGAGGGAGCCGCTTCCGGCTTTGACAGCCATTTCCCTAACCCTTTGAAGAACATCCCCCAGATCTTTAAGAGCCAATTCGGTAGATTCCAGCCATGAAAGGGCATTATCGGTATTGCTTACATACTGCTTATTATATGCCAGATCAGCTTTGAGCTTCAGTGATCTGGATATAGCCACAGGATCATCGGATGGCCTGAGAATTTTCTTTCCGGACGCCAAGTGTTCCTGCAGTTTTGCAAGATCTTTCATGTTTTTATTGTAATTCCGCATCATATTGGTGATCAGCATTCCGTTTGTTATCCGCATGTTTCAAACCACCTTTACACAAACAGTGTTGGTTTATCGAAAAATGAACCTTCTTAACGTAGTATCAGGAAAAATTATCTGCCTGTTATTCCCACCCTGTTAATGAGGGTATCCAGCATCTCATCTATGGCTGTGAGAATCCTTGCAGATGCGTTATAAGCATGCTGAAAACGCACCATATTTGCCATTTCCTCATCAAGAGACACGCCCGATATTGACTCCCGCCGCTGATCCATTTCAGCCAGCAGCGTCTCCTGGCTGTCCGCCGCATAGGAAGCCTGGCGGCTGGCTACACCGAGTGTGGATATAAGGGCTTTGGTAAAGTTGTCCAGGTTATCGCATTCAGGCACATAGGTCTTGTACCTTAAGTCAATGAGCCGCAATATGTTTTTGTTGTTGCCCCTGGCATTGGTTGGATCAATTTCGTTGGCTGTATCCTCCTCATCAAGATAAATTGCCGCGATATTAGCCCAGTCATTTCTTATCTCATCAGATATGGTAATAAACTTGGCTATAGGCTGCCGGGGCGGGTTTGGATCAAGGCCGGTCCTGCCGTCTGAAAAAAAGTTTATCCCGGTCTCGCCGTTTAAAGTATAGCCCTGGCTGTGGATTTCATTAAATGTAATCATGAGAGTATGGGCAAACAAGTTCCACGTGCGCATGTAATAGGGTATTCCGTATTCGGTGTTATTATTAGGCGCAGGCTGAAGCTGTCCGGGATCCGGAGCCGTACCCGACAACTCCGCCGGAACCCCGGGCAGGGGCTGTTCCCTGCCGCCTATGCCGTCCCGCATATCAATAAAGCCTTTCAATGTACCGCCTGTTATGTTTACCTTTTCACCGGTATTTTTCCATACCACTTCCACCAGGTCATCCACATCCACATGGTTGTTCCTGGGGTAACGCGATGCGTTTACACTGCCGCTTCTTGGTATAACATCCAACTCATAAAGATTTGTATGGTTGACCAGCGTTTGTCCTGCAATATCCACCCTGAACCGGCCGCTGGTATCCTCATGCACCGATACCTTTATAATCCTGGATAGGTTATCAACAATAAGATTTCGGCGATCCCGCAGGTCGTTAGCAGGCCGGCCTACGTTTTCAAATTTAAATATCTGTTCATTTAACGCCGCAATCTCCCTTGCATAGGAGTTTATCTCCTCTACACGGGCTATTATGGCCTGATTGGCTTCTCTTTGCAGATCTTCCAGCTTCATATAAACATTCCGGATATTCTCGGTCAGTGCAAGCGCCTTCTGCTGCACGGCAGCACGTGTGGTAGGATCTTCCGGATTCAGGCTTAAGGCCTGAAGGGAATTAAAAAACTCATTGAGTACAGTGCTTATACCCGAATCGGAAGGCTCATTGAATATGGTTTCAATGTAGGCCAGCATGTCCCTCTTGACCTCCCACTCTCCAAATGCAGTTGATTCCTTACGGTACTGCATATCAAGATAGGCGTCCCGGATCTGCCGCACCTGCTGAATATCCACACCGCCTCCGACTGCATATCCGCCATATGAAGTAATCAATCCCCAACCGGTCAATGGCTCTATGGATTTCTGGATCACCTGCTGCCGCGAATAACCTTTTGTATTGGCATTTGCAATATTATGAGCAGTTACTTCCAGGTTGGCCTGGTTGACATAGAGTCCTTTTCTGGCAATCTCAAACCCGTAAAAAGTGGATCTCATGGTTTCACTCCTTGAATTGTTCATATCCGCAAGCAAAAAACATATCAGGCTTTTTTATCTATCAGGTTGCGTTCCTGCTGCTTTGAATCTGTTTCTCCGGTTTTTTTATAAATAACGCCCGGCTGACCGCCGCCGGTCAGAAGTCCGAGGGAAAAATTTATATATTCCAAATTATTTTTTATTAGCTGTTCGTTAAGCCGGTTTACCCGTTTTTGTTCACTTATCTGCTTATTGATCTTTTTTTGCAGTTCACTTAGCCGCTCTGCCAGTTCGCCTTCCGCATGGGATATAAGATTTGATATTGTAACATCCTTAGAATCCATACCCAGCTGCCGGGCCAGTTCTGCCGCACACCGCTCCCGTTCATCTTCAACACGGCTTAACTCAAGTACGAGGTGTTCTTCAGCCTCCACCAGTTTTTCCAAATCTTTGATCTTGCCGTTGGCAATTGCATGTGTCTTTTTTTGGGAAAGATCCAGCAGGGTGTTGTACAACTGGTATTCCGTCTCCATTATATTTACCATCTTCTCCAGGTCGTGCATAACACAAAACCCCTTACGCATCAAAGTCGAATATTCTATATATCCTCTTTCTTTGAGGCATTATCCACCATTTTGGAGGCTATCTCCCAGCTGTTTATTCTGTACTGGCCTTTCTCCATACGCGCTTTAATTTCTTCAATCCTGGCTTCCCGTACGTCCGGGGCGGTTTTTGCCGCCTTTAAAGCAGTCTGAAACACCTGGGCTTTATCGGATAACACTACCTCGTCCCCTTTTTCCCGCTTCTTTTGAATATTTCGGGACTGTATGTCCTGACCTTTATACAGTTTAATGATTCTTGATATCTGGAACCTATCTATCTTCAACTTGTAATTCACCTCTTTCAACCGGTTCATCTATAATATCGTCATATCAAAGCAAAAAATTTAGGGGTAATTTTTTGAATACCCCTTTATTTAGCATATGTTTTTATTATTTTTAAACAGTTAATCCTGCTTTTTCCTGATATAATCCACTAAATGGACCCGTCCGGCATCTCTTTTTAAATTTTCTACCGTCCTGGCAGATTCATTGATATCCTTTTTCATTATTCGCTCGAATAATGCCAGGCAATCCTTACACATTCTACCGCTGGTAATAGGTTTATCGCAGCGTTCACACGTCAAATCCAGTGAAGGTTCCCTCAGTTCCAGCCTTCCGTCCCGCAGGAACTCAAGTATAACCTTCTCTTCCACCCCCGTTGCTTCCGATACCTCGGCTATATTTGCATTTTTGTTCTCATACAGATAATCCCTTACCTTTATAAACATCTCGTCCAGTTCCAGAACACACTTAGGACAATACTTGATCCCGTTGTACTGGAATAACCTGTTGCACCGTTTGCAATTTCTTATATCCAAAGCATTCCCTCCTTTCCCGCAGCATATATCCGCTCAATCAACTCATCCTGTTTATCAAAATATAAATGGAATATTAATTCCGGGCAAAGCGTCCTGCAGCCAAGGTCATCACGTAGATCCGTTTGGCGCCGGCCTGCAGCAATACACGGCTGCACTCATCCACCGTACTTCCGGTCGTAAACACATCATCTACAAGCAGAATTATCTTATCCTTTACCTTACCGGGTTCGGTTACCTCAAATGCATCCCAGAGATTCTGCCGGCGCTGAAGCTTATTTAATCCAACCTGTGTGGAAGTATGTTTTTTGCGTATAAGAGTGCTTTTGTTTACCCCGACGTTAATGCTCTTTCCAATCTCCCTGGACAGCAAAACTGCCTGATTGAATCCCCTTTCCCGCTCCCTCCTGGGATGCAGAGGTACCGGGATTATCATATCAACATCCCACCTGCAGCGCTGTTTATATGCTTCAGCCATCCAGGATCCCAGTGTACGGCTCAGATAGGATACACCCTGATACTTAAACCGGTGAATAAGACGCTGCATTTCAGAAGTATATTCAAAAACCGGCACAGCCTGTTCAAAATGATATTGGGCATTTATACACTCCATGCATATATTTGTATCCTCTGTAACCGTTCTGCCGCATTTCTGGCAAACCGGCCGGGTTATATAAGGAAGTGTTTCGGCACAAACGGGACACAGCCCTTTATCGTCTATATCATTGTGCCTCTTTTGGCATAATATGCAGAGAATATCCTGGGGATAGAGTATATCCAAAATCACTTCCAAAAAAGAGGATAAATTCATGCATATCACCCTTGTTATACCTTGTAATCAAAGCTTATTGATTCATAGCCACAAACACCTTTCTGAAACGGTGGCTCAAACCCGAATAGCGTTTTTCAATATAATTATTTCTGACCATGGCTTCAATTACCCTTTCCCGACCCACAATAATTACCATTTCCATTGCCCTGGTAACAGCGGTATAAAGCAGATTGCGGGTCATCAGCATGGGCGGCCCCCACGCCAACGGAATAATGACTACAGGGAATTCGCTTCCCTGGCTCTTGTGGACCGATATGGCATACGCCAGATCCAGCTCATCCAATTGAGTAAAATCATAAACCACTTCTTTATCATCATCAAACAATACAACCACGCTCTGCTCTTCATTGTCTATGCTCTGTATATATCCGATATCACCGTTGAAAACCCCTTCACCCTCTTCTATTACAAACCCGTCCATCTTTTTTCTCCATACCGTACGGTAGTTATTTTTAATCTGCATCACCTTATCGCCTTCCCTGAACAGGATCCCGCGAAGCGTCTTTTCACGTTTTTGTCCGGAAGGCGGATTAAGGATCCTCTGGAGCTCTACGTTCAGATTATTTACCCCGATAGCGCCCTTTCTCATAGGCGACAATACCTGCATATCCTTCATCGGATCGTAGCTGCCAAACCCCGGCAATCTCCGGCATATCAAGTCAAACATTGTATCCAGTATCACATCGGGTTTTTCCCTTTTATCAAAGAAAAAGTCGCCCCCCTTTATGTTAAGATAAGGCATATGCCCCTGGTTGATCCTGTGGGCATTGAGCACAATCATGCTTTCCTGAGCCTGCCGGAAGATCTCTGTTAAATACACTACTTTGATAATACCGCTGGATATTATATCTCTGAGCACATTTCCCGGGCCCACTGACGGAAGCTGGTCAACGTCCCCTACAAGGACAAGCCGGGTTCCGGGAATGATGGCTTTGAGCAGGTTATTCATGAGAAGAACGTCCACCATGGACATTTCATCTATGATAATGGCATCAGCCAATATAGGGTTATCCTCATTTTTCTGGAAGTAAGGGCCGTTCTCACCGTAGCTGTATTCAAGCAGCCTGTGTATAGTCTTAGCCTCCCTGCCGGTTGTTTCTGCCATCCTCTTGGCAGCCCTTCCTGTCGGAGCAGCCAGAACTACCGTCATCCCCTGCTGTTCCATCAGTTTGATAATGCAGTTTATAATGGTGGTTTTTCCCGTCCCGGGGCCGCCGGTAATCACCGTTACCCCGTTTAACATTGCCTCAATTACTGCTTCCCTTTGCTTGTGGGCAAACAACATTTTTTCTTTCTTTTGAAAATTTCTCAGCATATCTTCTATATTGATCATGCCCCATTCAATATCCGTTAAAGAAAGCTCCAGGAGCCGGCGGCATACCCCAACCTCGGCATAGTAAAACGCGGCAAGGTATACTGCCGTATGATCTTCAATCTCTTCTGCAAAAACAGCCTGATGAACTGCAAGGGAAACAATTGCATTCTCAACCAGGCTCCTGTCCACTCCCAGTAATTCGGAAGCCCGTTCAACAAGTATATCCTTTGGCAAGTACGTATGCCCGTCTGCCGCTGCATGGGAAAGCACGTACTTTACTCCCGATGCAATACGGTATGGGGAATCAAAAGCCACACCTATATTCCGGGCTACCCGGTCGGCCATTTTAAACCCGATACCCTCCACCTCATCGGCCAGGCGGTAAGGATTCTCCTTAATCAAGGCAATGGCATGATTTCCGTATATCTTATATATCTTTACAGCGTAAGCGGTGGTGATACCGTGGGATTGAAGAAAAATCATGACTTCACGCAGCTCCCTGTGCTGCGCATAGGAAGCGGCTATCATCTCAGCACGGGCAGGCCCTATCCCGTCAACCTCGGTAAGGCGATCCGGCCTGAACTCTATTATGCTTAAAACATCCATCCCAAAATGCTCGATCAACTTCTTTGCGGTAGCAGGGCCGACACCTTTTATAAGGCCCGAGGACAGGTATTTTTCCAAACCATCAAGAGTGGCAGGCACAACGCTTTCCATATTGTAAATTTTGATCTGCTGGCCGTAATCGGGATGCATGGTCCATTCTCCAACGATCCGGACCTTCTCACCCTGGTTGGCAAAAGGAAGGCTGCCCACCGCCGTAACCAATCCCCTGTCTTCATCGTTGCGTATCTCCATAACGGTAAAGCCGTTTTCTTCATTCCTAAAGACTATTTCCTCAATTACACCGGTAATTTCCACCACCTGGCGCCACCTGCTTTCTGCTGGCTGTTTATTCCTGCAACGCCGCATATATAGGCATCCATGATTTATATTAAAACGTAGCTGCCGTATGTTTTATTTAACATTATACGTTAGCCATCATCCAGAAAATATTATATCACATTTTCAGCAGCTCATCTCCAGCTAAATAATGCTCTATTTTATATATACGCCAAACATGCAAGATTACCTGCCAGCTTTAGGATTCAGCACAATCTACAGCTCCCTTCCCACAGCCTGTGCAACCGGTTTTAAAGCATTCATCAGCCGGGTAAACTTTTCAGGTTTAAGCGACTGGATACCGTCACTGACGGCATTGGCAGGATCAGGATGAACTTCGATCATCAGCCCGTCTGCCCCGGCAGCCACAAATGCCCTGGAAACCGCATTGACCCATTTCCAGTTTCCGCTTCCATGACTGGGATCTACCACGATAGGCAGGTGAGACATCTCTTTTACCACGGGTACGGCATTGATATCCATTGTGTTGCGGGTAGCCGTCTCAAAGGTGCGGATACCCCGTTCGCATAATATTATGTTTGAATTTCCCGATACCGCAATATATTCGGCAGCCATCAGCCATTCTTCAATGGTAGCGCATAAACCCCGTTTCAAAAGTACGGGCTTTCCGGAAAGGCCGCATTCTTTAAGCAGGCGGTAGTTCTGCATATTCCGGGCGCCGATCTGCAGTATATCCGCATAACGGCTGACAAGATCCACATCCCGGGTATCCATCACTTCGGTAACCACCTTAAGCCCGTATTGCCTGGCAGCCTCGTACAGTATTTTCAAGCCTTCCTCTTCCATGCCCTGGAAGGAATACGGCGAAGTCCTGGGTTTGTAGGCTCCTCCCCTTAATACCGCTGCCCCGGCCTCCTTCACCTTTTCAGCCACCTCGCAGATCTGTTCCTCGCTCTCTACAGCACATGGCCCGGCCATTACCACCAGCCTGCTGCCTCCGATCTCTACATCATCCACTTTAACGACAGTATCTTCATTTTTAAGCTCCCGGCCTACCAGTTTATAGGGTTTCATAATGGGAACTATGATTTCCACGCCGGGCAGCTGCATCAGATTATGCTTTTCCAACAGCCTTTTGTCACCGACAGCGCCTATAACGGTTTTGACCTCACCATAAATGGGATGAGTTTTAAAACCCAGTTCAACAAGCCTCTTCTCAACATTTTCAATCTCCTCCCGGGTAACTCCCGGCCTCATCACTATAATCATATTCGTACACTCCTTTCCAACCATTGAGTATAATATTTGCCACAGGAAGAATTCCTGTATTATTCAGCTTAAGCCTCAATACCGCTAAAGATAAGCGGATAAAGCCATACAAAAAACCCCCATCCTTTTTAGGACGGGGGTCTACTGCCCGCGGTACCACCCAAATTGGCTATCCATGTATGATAACCCTCTCATTTCAGGATACTTGCCTTTGCCCATAATCAACCATAAATAAAACAAGATACGCACAACAGCAAACAAAAACAACCGGACAAAAACGCCATATCCCCCTTCTTACATAACGGCGAAGGCCACCGTCTCAGCCTACACAGGGCTCTTTCCCCTTCAGCCTGCAGCTCCCGGGAGAACTTCCATGTACCGCTTACCACCGGGATCCCACCACCCCCGGCTCTCTTCGGGCTTGCAGTAAATGTACTTTTCCCGTTCATTGCCTTTGTTATATCCAATATATGTTGCTTGGAATTATACTATAGGACTGACCCTATAGTCAAGGGTAACAATCCCATAAATTATTTTTTGTGCTCAGCAGCCATGAATTTTACATCTCAATGCTGCAGGTCATCATATAATAACCGCATAATATTTATCTCAATAAATGACGCAACAAGTTTATTGTATCATGCTGGTTGTTTTGTCAGCCCTTGGAGGTGGGAGGTGCGGACAATTTCTTGGACTTTTTATGCTATTAAACCTTTACTATGATTTATAGTCCAGAGGACTCATCCCTCAGAGAGAAATCTTAATTCTCTTTTCATTATACCGTTATAAGATAGCTGTTTAGTTCATTGATAAACTGTTCTATAGAAACACCTTTCCATAATTCGTGCTCTCGATAGAGTGTGTTTACCTGATCGAAAAGAATGAATTCATACAAAAAAGCCTCTCACCCTATTAGATGAGAGACCTGTTACAACCAGGAGAGGAAAGGCAAATGTCACGCGATTTTTTAATACTCCGTAAAGTTAACATCAGAAGGAAGCTCGATATCCTTGTCTGAAACTGTCCCGGTTTCAAAAAGAGTCCGTGTAAAATATGTCACTTTTTTTCCAGTATCAGTATAGAGCTCAAAATTCATCACTATGCCATATTCTTTACTAATGTGAACCTTAAATATTGAACCGTCATATTTTTCCATTTCTAAATAAACACATGGGATTCCATTAAAGTCTTCTTCCCTGGATGTTTTTCCCTTCAAAACTCCCAGGTGGGTAAAATATTCTGGCAAATTAATAAACCATCGGACTGATTGTCTTGCACTTTCAGCTTCTTCTTCACCTATTTCATGTTTGGAACCTTTATTTCCATATACACTATATTGCATTCCATCGTCTATATAAAAATAGCCATTTATATATCCTCCGTTTGGATGCGCAACACTCATTTTATACTTGTTTCCCTTCACCCACACTTTTTTTCAGTAGTTGTCATGTTAATGTATTCAGTATATTCTGAGTAGAAATTTTCAAGCTTTAATGCCTTGTTCAAAAGATCCACATATTCTTTGTGTTCATCAGTGGTCGGGATTTCTTCTTCTAATGAATCGTAATCTTCGTCATAATCTTCATAATCTTCGTAATCTTCATATTCTTCGTCAAATCCTGAATATTTATCCTCACCGTCATAATAAACGTCTTCAGCCGTGTCAGCACTCTCCCTCCGGGAATCCGGTGTCTTTTTACATGCTGTGACACCTGTAAACATCAGTGAAGTTATAAGAGTAACAATCAAAAGCTTTAGTAACATTTTCATTTTGCTTCACTCCTTGTCCAATCTTATAGGTGGCTGCCACTACCCCAACCGTCCGCCCACTACCTCAAATATTTTATTATTAAAACGGCCAGCATACGTATATTCAGTTTTTCGGTGCCAAACCAGCGGCAGTTGCCATTCTGCTTTATTTGTTACTTACATATTTTATATGATGTGTTAATGTAAGAATAGAACAAATATGCTTATATTTAGTACGAAAAATATTATGCAGGCCGGAGCGGGACTCAAAATTCATGTCAATCATCTGAACTATACGCTTTTCCCTTGTCTCTGATCTCTTAGCTTTCAGTATCCATCCGAATAATCATTCTGTTCGAAAACATGCCTATAGTGTCATAACTGGCTTTCTCAATTAACTCTGTATAATATATTGATTATCCCAATCCCCAACCAGTGGGCTATTCATTATTCGATACTTTCGATTTGTATTCCAAATTTCATGAAGCTTGTCAAAATTTAAATCGGGTTCCAGCATCAGCATCGCCAGCTCATCAATTTCAATCAGATCTTTTTCTGTAAGTTTTTCAAATTTGCCATCTATGTAGCATGGCTGAAACAGGTATGATATTTCATCATTCATTAAAGCATGAAAATCATAGAATATACCTCGTATAACCGCTTTTAACGAATTTGTTCCTAATCCGTCAGAATACACGTACCTCGAACCATCTGCTTTTCCCCTCCGAATATCAAGCCATGCTTTTGCTGACCAGTCAAAGCAATCCATTGGTATGTCATATTGATCAAAACCTAAATCTTTTTCGTCAAAAAAACCATCAGCATCAAAATTTATCCATCTGCCTTCTTTGTCGTTCCAATACTGATTTATCCAATGATCACCGCTTCGATTTTCTGAAATATATGGAGCAAATCCGGCTCTTGAACGGCATGGTATTCCTTTTGCTTTGAGGATTGCAGACATTAAAACTGATACATATCTACAGGTAACGACAATCAGGTAACGACAATCTTGTTTTCAGTGGCTCTTTGAAACGTAAAACCTCTGTCATCCAGTCTAAAAAGCTCTGCTGTCATCGCTGCAGCCGTCATTAATACATCATCTTCACAGCGAAGGCGGTACCATGGAAACCTTGTCATATCACCATATCTCAAATCTGAATTGGCTCCTGAATTTCCTTCACGCAAAGTAACACGATGGATTACTTGTGAGCAAATAAGATTTCCCAATTGGCGTATGTCATCGGGCAGGCTCTTAAAATACTCTGAATATGGGCCTGCATATGTATAAGTTCCTGTACTTTTATAATGCTCTAAGATATCTCTTCTCATTTTCTTCCCTCCGACCCAAACATAGTAAATTCATCAGGAAATGTTTTTATCTATAAATTATTTTCCTGATTTGCCAGCTTAATTACACCTTTACTTAAGGGTTTTGCACTTTATTCCAATATTGGTAATTCGGTTTTTGTTTTTGAGCCATATTTCACCCCAAAAATACCCAGTCGATAGTTTCCATGTACGAATCTTTCTTTTTTAGCTCGAGTAGACAACTTGTAGGTAATTTAGCAAATCTGGTTAAATCAAGGCTTACACCCGCAACATCAATATTACCGTCTCCACATGCGTTGAGTGTATCGGCTTGATTTTATCTGGCATGCAGGATTAAGTTGCCTACAGAAAGGTGCTTCGGCTTCAAAGTTCAACCATTGAAATGATGATTATTATTGTTGTATGATAGTTGTATAATATAAATAAAGCAACTTTTTGTATGGGAAGTGTAAAATGGAACAAATCAAGCAAATTAAAATAACTGACCTGCAAAACTGTATTAAGGTAATTAACGAAAGCTTTGCAACAGCAGCAAGAGAATTTAATTTGTCAGAGCAAAACTGCCCAAGGCATCCCAGCTTTATGAAAGTTGATGCATTGCAAAAGCGGTTTGCGGATGGATATCAAATGTATGGTTTATATGAGCAAGAGAAACTTGTTGGATATGTGTCTATATCTATTGACGAAGATAATGCTGCTGAATTGCATAACTTGGCAGTTTTGCCTGGTTACCGCCATAAAGGGTACGGTAAAAGCCTGCTTGATTATTGTGAAAAGAGAGCGAAAGAAATGGGATGTAATAGGATCAAAATAGAAATTATTGAAGAAAACAAAATATTGAAAGACTGGTACCTCAAAAATGGTTTTGTTCATCTTTTTACAAAGAAATTTGATCATTTGCCGTTTACCGTAGGTTTCATGGAAAAATACATATAAAACATGTCTATTACGAGTATGATTCAAATTCAATTGACTGAATCAATTTTGAATAAAGCAAATAACGAGAAGTGAACAGCATCATTCAAGTTCCGGTTATTTTGTGCCTCATATCATATTCATGAAAAAATATTTAATTGGCTTAAATCCGCATCAATAGATAAACTTAAATTTTTCTGCAGCAGGCCTGCACCCAGGTCATGGCTCTGCTCAAAGACTATATATAAAAAGAGGATATATTCCTGACGGAAGTGGTGTTTGGCATAGAGGCAATAAATTAGAACCATATGCAGACTGCTGCAATGATGATTTAGTGTTATATCTATCTAAGCAACTTCATTCAAAGGAAACAAGAAATACTTGTCTTCGATAGAATTGTATTCATCTGCATCCACCGTCACACCGGGCTTAAATTCAGCAGTATTGATATGTTTCTTTGAGCAGATGGTTCCTAAAATGCCTAACAGGCATAATATAAAAATTAAAGCACCTGTCAGATGACAGTATAATCGATCTTCTTAATGTACATAGAATTGAACTATGGAATACAGGAGGGAAACCAAAATACCGGACGGCTCTTTATTTTACAAGTGATAAAAAAGACCTTCCTGAACAGTTTTCCAAGGTAATGATTTCTGATCCGGACAATGGTGAAAATTGGTTTGTGGATTTTAAGGCAGGTAACGAAAAGTATATTGTATTTAGAGATAAGATTTTGAAGTGCAAAACCGGAAATCAAACAGAGAGAAATAATGTACGTAATGAGTGCCGCAAAACGGGTATTCCAGATGAACAGATGAATTGGCCTGAATAAGGGGAGGAAAAGGAATGAGAGCAATTATTGGCAGATATGGAGAGCTATTGATGGCCAAACTAAGAAAACATCAACACGGCATTAACAGCTCTTGTTGTCAGACTCCCGTACACTTGAAACTTCGGCAGACGCATCCGATATAAAAAACAGCAGCAACCCGAAATACGGGCTGCTGCAGTTTTTTGGTGCGAAAGAATGTTTCAGTGCCTCGAATCCCTTATTTCTTGAAGCGGAACACGTTCCAGGAGAGCTTGTTGAGATTGGCGGTGACGATGCCGTCTTTACAGACGGTGTCTTTGGCAACCACGGGCTTGATCACGTCGGGATTTTCAAAGGAGTTCGCAGCCTCCAAGTCGTCGGAGTACATGGTGGTATGCTCAACGAACTTATAGCCATAGAATGAACGGACATCCAAAGTGAACTCGTGCTCGTCTTCCCAGTCACCGTTGGAAACGAAGACCGTAAACTCGCCGTCTTTCTCGTTGAGGGCAGCAGCGGCCGTGATATAGGGAACCCCCTTGAAGCCTCTGTACTGGTTCATATCGTCGATCGCGTAGGACTTTACATCATAGGTGTCGCATTCAACCTTCGGCATAATGGAGAGCCCCTTAGCATACTTGACGAAGGAGGTCATCGTGTAGTATGAGGCTGATTTCCAGGTGTGATCCTTGTCCGTTGCGCAGTACATGCCGAGACCTCCGGTCGCGCAGCCGATCTTGACGCGGTCTGCATGACGGATCAGAGCCATGACAGTAGTTGCGTTTGCAAGAGTTATGGGCATCTCGCCGAAACGGCCTCTTCCGGGGCCGAAGGGAATGAATTTGTTGGGATCCTGATAGGTGTAGGGGCGCTCCGGGAAACTGAAAAACATATCGATTGGCATATTGCCGTTGAGTCCGTAATGTGCATCTCTGGCAGGACGGAAGGAGCTGCCGTACTCATCGAGTGAGAGATATATGACCTTGTCGGTGCGGAGCTTGGTCTTGAGGAAGTCGCAGAGCGCGATTTCAGTGTTAATGTAGTCCTCATAGGCCTGAACACCAGCCATCAGAGCGCCAATGTCACCGGGCAGAGCGCTATGATAGTGATGCAGCGAGATCAGGTCAACGGTCTCGTAGCAGTTCTCAAGCACTTCGAGATCCCATTCCGGATAATGGGTCAGGAACGGGCTGGAGGAAACGCAGGCAACGGTCTTGACGGTTGGATCCGTGTACTTGAGCATCTTGGAGGTCTCACGGGCAAGCACGCCATAGCCGCGAGGGTCTTTCTCGAAGGAGCCCATCTGCCAAGGGCCGTCCATTTCGTTGCCGAGAAACCAGATCTTTACGTTATAGGGATCCTTACGGCCGTTCTTGATACGTTCATCGGACCACTGGGTGCCGCCTTTAAAGTTGGTGTAGTCGATGAGGTCAATAGCCTCGTTGATGCCGTCAGTACCAAGGTTGACGGTAAACATCATTTCTGCGCCGATCAACTCGGCCCAGGTGAGATACTCATCAACACCAACCTCTTTGGGGATGATCTTCGAACGGGATCTGTCCAGAATCGTCTGACGCTTTTCGATTGGGCCTATGCTGTCCTTCCAGCGCCAGCCGGAGACAAAGTTGCCACCGAAACGGATTGCGGGCAGGCCGGCTTCTTTCAGACCGTCGATGAAGTCATGACGGAAGCCTCTCTCGTCAGCGGTGGGATGATCAGGGCGATACATGGAGCCGTTGACTATATTGCCAATAGGCTCAATGAAGGCACCGAACAAACGCGGAGAGATTTCGCCCACTACATATGAAGGATGCAGGGTTACTTTTGATTTTTTCGCCATTTTGGGGATCCTCCTTTATTGTTATTAAATAACTCATAATCAATATAATACCAGTAATAAAACTTGCTTGTCAAGGTGATGCAAGGCTGACAATTAATTAGCCCCGCTAATATGGCGGTAGCATAAAATTCATCATATCTGCTTGGATTGCCCAGTCATTGAAACTGTTATCTCTTCATATGGCTTTCATGGGAGACGGAGAGAGGATTTTGAAATAGTGATGAGGACAGTATCGGAGAGAGAGTTCAATTTAATGCCATTCCTATTAACGTGCAGTGAAGTTGACTTAAGGCGGTTCGGAAACACCTTTGACATTGCTTATCTCGAGGGTGGGATACTTCATTATTTCCACATAATAAAAAAACAGCTACTTAGAATGAAAAGACTGGTACGCTCTTGATGCTTGCTCTTCATAACTGGTAAAATTTAAGCATAACAGTTTTAAGCATAAAAAGTCATGAAATCCAACTAACACACCAGTATAATAAGTACAAACGGAAGGGAAAAGAAGCTATGGATTGGGTTACTGGAATTCAGCGTGCTATTGATTATATCGAGGAAAATTTGGCAGAAGAGCTGGACTACGAGGAAATCGCAAAACGCGCTTTTATGTCAAGCTTTCATTTTCAGCGTGTATTTGGGATTCTCTGTGGTTATTCACTCGGTGAATATATCAGAAACAGGCGGCTTACGCTAGCCGGCAGCGAGCTTGCCTTATCCGATATAAAGGTGATTGATGCAGCACCGAAATATGGCTATGATAGTCCCGAAAGCTTTTGCAGAGCCTTTACGAAATTTCATGGCATAGCGCCGTCACAGGCAAAAGCAATGGGTGCCAATCTAAAGTCATTTTCAAGACTTTCCGTAAAACTTATTTTGGAAGGTGGTAATATCATGGATTACAGGATTGAAAAGAAAGATTCTTTCAAGGTTATCGTTAAAAAGGAAAGATTCTCAAGTGATAACGAGGTAAGTAAGAAAGAGATTCCTGAATTCTGGGACAGGTGCAGAAAGGACGGAACAATTCAAAAGCTCTGCGCTTATATGAATCCAAAAGGGGTCTTTGGTAATGCAATTGTTGGAATATGCTTTGGAGTTAATGCCGCAGACAAGGATTTACCATATGCAATAGGTGCAGCCTATGAAGATGGAGATATTGATAGTGCTTTGACTATTGAGGAAATCCCTTCCCTGACATGGGCAATATTCAAATGCAAAGGTGCTATGCCAAATGCAATTCAGGAGCTATGGCACAGAATTTATTCCGAATTCTTTCCGACCAGCGAATATCAACCTTGGGGAGGAATCGATTTCGAGGTGTATCCCGAGGGAGATATTCATTCGTCAAATTATGAAAGCGAAATATGGATTTCAGTTGTAAAGAAGTGTGAATAAATGAAAAGAAATAGTGTAACTGATTGCAGCCACTTTATTGAGGCTTGCATTTTATAACAATTCGAAAGGTATCAAAAGACATTTTTTGCCCATATATACTTGCACGGGTGACATCAATGCTATCAAATCAAGCCATGTGGAGACGGAAATATTGATGTTGCGGGTGTAAGCCTTGATTTAACCAGATTTGCTAAATTACCTCCAGGTTGTCTACTCGAGCTAAAAAAGAAAGATTCGTACATGGAAACTATCGACTGGGTATTTTTGGGGTGAAATTTGGCTCAAAAACAAAAACCGAATTACTAATATTGGAATAAAGTGCAAAACCCTTAAGTAAAGGTGTAATTAAGCTGGTAAATCAGGAAAATAATTTATAGATAAAAACATTTCCTGATGAATTAACTATGTTGGGTCGGAGGGAAGAAAATGAGAAGAGATATCTTAGAGCATTATAAAAGTACAGGAACTT
>CZCB01008555.1_pt1 | contig 19059 bp, 18 predicted proteins | sample 591991 | NCBI WGS metagenome assembly CZCB01 (sample SAMEA3556809, study PRJEB10932) | anaerobic digester metagenome | reverse complement strand
CGGATTTTTTTGGAGAACGGATCCACAGAGCTGTCCATGCGGCTTATCGATTTAGTGGCCCCCATAGGAAAAGGCCAGAGGGGATTAATTGTTGCCCCCCCTAAAGCCGGTAAAACCGTGCTGCTGAAAAAGATTGCTTCCAGCATCGAGAAGATGTACCCTGATATCGAGCTCATCGTGCTTTTGGTGGATGAGCGGCCGGAGGAAGTTACGGATATGCAGCGCTCCATCAAGGGTGAGGTTATTTATTCCACCTTCGATGAGATGCCGTCAAACCACGTGAAGGTGGCGGAGATGGTTTTGGCTAGGGCCCAGCGCCTGGTGGAGCACGGCAAGGATGTGGTCATACTGCTTGACAGCATCACCCGGCTGGCGAGAGCCTACAACCTGGTAATTCCTCCCACGGGCAGGACCCTTTCCGGGGGATTGGACCCCGGCGCCCTTCACAAGCCCAAGAAGTTCTTCGGCGCGGCCCGCAAACTGGAAGAGGGAGGCAGCATCACGATTCTGGCCACGGCCCTCATCGAGACGGGAAGCCGGATGGACGATGTTATATTCGAGGAATTTAAGGGTACAGGAAACATGGAGCTTCATTTGGACAGGAAGCTTTCCGAAAAGCGCATTTTCCCGGCCATCAACCTGAACAAGTCGGGAACGAGAAGAGAAGATCTGCTGATGTCTCAGGAGGAGTTGGAAGCCATTTGGTACATGCGCAGGGCTTTGGCCAATGTGGGTGTCCAGGAAGTTACGGAGACTATCATCGATTACCTGGCTCATACCAAATCGAATGCAGACTTCATTCAGCTCATCAGAAAAACAAGATTGGAATTGGATTAATACGAGATATGGATTTAGATAAAATATTTATTAAAGACGCCTGCCCCACCAAGATCGGCGGGCAAGCGGTGCTTGAAGGCATCATGATGAAGGGGACGGATCGCACGGCTGTGGTGATCCGAAAACCAAAAGGGGACATGCATATAAAGATCACGCCCTTGCCCGAGACATCCAAATGGAGGAAGATACCTTTGGTTCGGGGCGTGCTTATTTTCGTGGATGCCCTGGTGACGGGGACGAAGACCTTGCTTTATTCGGCAGAAGTTCTGGAAAATGCCGAAGGGGGTCAGGAGTACGAGCCGGACAAGCTGTCTCTTTGGCTGGAAAAGCGGTTTGGTAAAAAAGCTGCTCTGAATGCCATGCTCTATGCTTCGGTTGTACTGGCTGTTTTGTTCACCGTAGGGGTATTTATTATTTTGCCCACTTGGGTCGTCAATATTTTTGAGCTTCTTACGCGGAACGAGATCGTGTTGAACTTGCTGGAAGGCGTGTTTCGCATCCTCATGTTCGTCGGCTATGTGGCGGTGATTTCTCGCATGAAGGATATCCGTACCGTGTTTCAGTTTCACGGCGCGGAGCACAACTGCATCCACTGTTACGAGAACCATTTGCCCCTTACCATCGAAAATTGCAAACAATTCGAAACGCTGCACCCGCGCTGCGGCACCAGCTTTTTGATGTTCGTAATGGTGGTCAGCCTGCTGCTTTTTTCCCTGCTCGGGTGGCCGAACCTGCTATTGCGCATAGCTTCCAGGCTGCTTTTGATTCCGTTTATCGCAGGGGTGTCCTATGAGCTGTTGCGGATGGCGGGACAGGGGAATTCTACCTTTATAAAAATTTTGAGCTTGCCGGGCCTGGCGCTGCAGAAGCTTACGACGCTGCCTCCCGACGATAAACAGTTGGAGGTGGCCATCGCTGCCCTCAAGGCGGTGCTGAATTCGGAGGGCCCGAAAGAGTTCGTCGGAATTACGGACATAGAAGGAAATCTGTTTCCGGAGACGGAGGAGGCTCTTATGGGGGAAAAGACGGAAATATGAAGCTGTTGCTGAAAGATATTCTGAACATGGCCGAAGCGCGTTTTACTCGGGAAGGATGTTTAACGCCCCGCTTGGATGCGGAGCTTCTTTTCTGTCATATGTTAAAAAAGGACAAGTCCTGGCTTTTCCTGCACTACGGGGATGAGTTGGACGACAAGATATGCGAGGAGTATTTTCGGCTGGTGGATATACGGGCGGGGGGTATGCCCCTGCAGTACATAACGGGAAGCCAGGAGTTTATGGGGTTGCCCTTCCGTGTGAATGAGAAGGTGCTGATTCCGAGGCAGGATACGGAAATATTGGTGGAGAAGGCTCTCGAGATTTTGAAGGCGCGGAAGGAGACTCGCGGAGGTTTTCGGATTTTGGACCTCTGCTGCGGAAGCGGAGCCATTGCCGTAAGCCTGGCCTATTATTTGAAAAAGGCCAAGCGGAAGGCAGCCGTCCTGGGGTCGGATATCAGTTCCGATGCTCTTGAGGTGGCCAAGGAGAACGCCAGGATAAACGGTGTGGACCGGCAGATTCGTTTTGTGGAAGGGGATCTGTTTGGGCCCTTTCCGAAAAACAGAAAAGACAGGGGAAGGAAGCAGTTTGATATGATCGTCTGCAATCCTCCTTACATTCCCACCGGGGTGTTGCCCACTCTCATGCGGGAGGTGCGGGAGCACGAGCCTTTGCTGGCGCTGGACGGCGGTGAGGACGGTTTGGATTTCTACAGGCGGATTTTGGAGGAGGCCTGGCGCTATCTTGTGGAGGAGGGCGTGCTCCTTTTAGAGATCGGGTATGATCAGGGGATTACAGTGCCACTGCTGGCGGAGGAAGCAGGCGCCTACGGACCGGTGGAGATTATAAAGGATTTGGCCGGGAAGGACCGGGTGGCCGTAATAAAAAGAAATGAAAACGCAGACAGATCGAATGTAAAGCGATGAGCGGCGGGAAGGCAATCCCGGGGTTTTAAAATATATTACATTTGTCAAGACTGCCAAACTGGCGACTACCAAGACTGCCAAGCTGGCGACGGAGTGGGTTATGGTGTACAAAGTGAAGCTGGATGTGTTCGAAGGTCCCTTCGACTTGCTCGTTTACCTCATTGAGAATGCGGAGATGAGCATTTACGACATCCAGGTTGCCGAGATCACAAAACAATATATTGAATATGTGGAGCGGATGAAGAGGATCGACGCCAATCTCGCCGGCGAATTCATGGTGCTTGCCGCAACTTTGATTGAGATCAAATCCAAGATGCTGCTCCCGAGGAGAGTCAGCGAAGACGATCAGGAGCTGATGGAGGATCCGAGGAGCGAGCTTGTGCAGAAGTTGCTGGAGTACAAGCAATACAAGCTGGTTGCTGCATTTTTGGAAGAGCAGGAAGAGCGCATGCAGCGGATCCACACCAAGCCCCAGGAGGATCTGTCCGTTTACACCAACGAACCGGATATCTATTTGAATTTGGATCTGGTTGCTTTTGTCAAGGCGTTCAAACTGTTTCTCGAAAGGAAGAAAACCCTGGAGGAAGTGCGGGAGCGCTACCGGATTATCGAACGCCAGCGGATGACCATAGAGGACCGCATCGAGCAGATCAAACATCTTTTTATTAAGAAGAAGCGATTGAAGTTCGGCGAGATTTTAGGCGGTGAGCGGACCAGGCAAAACGTGGTGTTGACGTTTCTTTCCATGCTGGAGCTGATGAGGCAGAAAGCGGTGAAGGTCCGCCAGCACGTGAATTTCGGCGAAATCGTAATCACGGTCAATGAAAAGGAGATGGCCGCTAAGGAGGGGAATAACCGGTGAGTTTGAGAGAAACTATAAAATCCGCGTTTGAATCCATGATGTTCGTCTGGGGAGAGCCCCTGGATTCAAAGGTGGCCGCAGATATTTTCAACATCGATCGTAAAGAAGCTTACGAATTGTTTAAAGAGCTTCAAATGGAGTATGAGACGCAGAACCGCGGCATTCGAATCCGCGAAATCGATAAAGCCTTTCAATTCTGCACCTGGGAAGGCAACGACGAGTACATAAGGAAGCTCTGCACTCCGGTGAAGGAGAAAAGGCTGTCCCAATCCGCCATGGAGGTGCTGGCCATTATCGCCTATAAGCAGCCTGTAACAAAGGCGGAGATTGAGTCGATTCGCGGCATCAAGTGCGACAGGGTTATCGAAGGATTGATCAAGAAGGACCTCATCGAGGAAGTAGGCCGCAGCACCGGAATCGGCAGGCCTATTCTCTACGGCACAACAAAGACTTTCTTGAAAAATTTCGGTTTTAAAAATCTTAATGATCTGCCCCGGATGGAGGATATCAGCGATGTAATCCGGGAATCCGAAGAAGGCGAAGCAGCGGATCCCCTGCAGATTACCCTGGAGATTCCTAACAAATAGCCAAATCTTGCATTTGATGACTGACACTTTTTGCAACATTTATTTCAGGCTTCGTTTATACAATCATTGGAACTAGTAGTCGCCACGATTATTTTTGCTTTTTAAAATCAAATACATGCTTCTAAATCAACTAAAAATTTGAAAAAACATCGAAATTAGATAAAGCTCTATTTTGTGTGTAATTCACTCTGTTGCGATAATTGAGGTCAATTGTATTAGGGGTCAAATCTATTGGTTCATTATATTTTATGTCCATTGTATTTTGTGTCTGGCACCAAATACAAATTGGTTATATTCAACACTTATTCTCACAAATAACTGAAGTTCCCATTTGATGTCTGACACTTTTTGCAAGTATAAAACTCCTGTTCTACTGCAAAACATAGTAGAGAGGAGTTTTTTTAATTTGGCGAAACTTGCATTTGGTGCCGGTTTGTATTTGGTATCTGCTGTATTTGGTGTCTGACACTTTTTACAACTCTTTGCATTCGGTGTCTGACACCAAATACAAACCGGAGAACCGAAAGGAGAATGTATGATTAATCCATATTTGCGACTGTTCACTGCTTTTACAATATTTTTTATTATAGTAGCGTGCTTGCTGGTTCCGCCGGAGAGCCTTGCAGAATCTCAACCATTGAACGGTGCTGCCCAAGCCCCCCCTCCGGATGTTTCAGCCCAGAGCGCCATTGTTATTGAGCAGGTTACGGGGAAAGTTCTTTATGAGAAAAACGGCAGGCGAAAGGTCTATCCTGCCAGCACTACAAAGATCGTCACGGCGCTTTTAGCTATTGAGTCCGGGGATTTGGACCGGGTCTTTCCGATTCCGGGAGCGGCGGTGGGAGTAGAGGGATCTTCTATTTACCTTTCCGCGGGAGAAAAAATTTCTCTCCGGGACCTGGTGTACGGACTGATGCTCCGATCGGGTAACGATGCCGCCACGGCAATTTCCTGCCTTATCGATCGATCGACGGAAGCATTTGTTCAGAAAATGAACGAACGGGTTCAGGCGATGGGGGCAATGGATACTCATTTTATGAATCCCAGCGGTCTGTTTGATGAAAATCATTATACTACTGCCTACGATATGGCTATCATCGCTCGTGAAGCCATGAAGAATCATGAATTCAAAGCGATTGCGGGAGCTAAATCCTGGGTTGCCGACCGGGAAGAGGGAAAGTACAGGCATTTTTATAACAAAAACAAGGTTGTTTTTGAATACCCCGGCGGAACGGGAATAAAAATTGGTTATACAAAAAGGTCGGGGCGGACTTTGGTAGCTTCGTCTGAGAGAAACGGGATGGAGCTGATCTGCGTGGTAATGAATGCTCCGAATTGGTTCAATGACAGTTACAAACTGATGGATTACGCGTTTGAATGCTTTGAAATGAGCAAAATCATTGAAGGGCAGAGGGTGTTGAAAGCCATTCCTGTAAACTCCGGAAACAAAGACCATGTCTTCGTTGGACCGAAAGATCCTATTATGTTGCCCCTTCGGAAAGGAGTAACGGAAAAACTTGAAGTGGTGTATCGCTTGCCGACAAATGTTCGCGCTCCCGTCCGTCGTTGGCAGGAAGCGGGGACCTTGGAGCTCTATGTGAGCGGTGAATATTTGTGCTCTCATCCTTTGTATTATCTTGAAGATATCGATGGGGTGGCAATGTAGCCAAAAACGCACCTTTCCTTCGTCACTCATTACAGTTTTAATGCATACTTTTATAGTAATTGGGCGCCAGCGCTGCTTGTAATCGATGCAGCAAATTCGGAGTCGGTTTTGGCAAAAGTTGTATTTGGTGTCAGACACCAAATGCAAGGAGTTGTAAAAAGTGCCAGACACCAAATGCAAGACACCAAATACAATTCGGGCTGGGGCCTACGATTTGAGAGAAGGTGCAGGTAGTGAGTGATCACAGCGTTGATTGTATAGATGTGGGTAGTGAGAACTGCCCATGTTATTTGGCATTAACTAACGATTGTCTTATCTGCAGCAGGCTTCAGGGCCGGGAAGGTTGTGACTGCAATTGGAAAGGCGTATGCGTCTACAATGAATTTATTCAGGGAAACAGGAGAGTCAATAATCCAAGGGCTGATTTTGCCGCGGAGATCGTATATAGGAAAAATTATTTAGACGATTTGATTGTTTTGGGGCTCAGGGTAGGAAAGGGATTTGCTATAAAGGCCAGCCGTCCCGGATCCTACGTTTTTTTGCGTGATAAAAACAGCGAATCTTACTATGCAACTCCGCTTTGCGTAATGGAAGCGAATATTGAGGAAGGAATCATTGCCGTTGCCATAAAAATCATATCCGCCAAAACTAAGACCCTTGCGAAAGCGGAGGGACAGTTAATGGTCAGAGGGATCTACAGAAACGGAGTGCTCGGAATCGATTCCATTACATTCAAACACGTAAAGGGCAAGAAAATCCTGGTTGTGGCAAAGGGCATTGGGCTTGCCCCCGCGATTCTTACGGCAAATTACCTGTGGAGGAAAAACCGCGTAGATCTGATCATCGACATGGAAAAGATCAGCGAAGATCTGATAGCTGATTATCTGGGCGAAGGCGAGGGGACTATTCGTTTCATTCAGTTGAACGAAGAAGGTTATCGGGAAGATATGGGCGAGCTCCTGGAAAAAGAGCAATACGACATAGTGGTTCTGTTTACGTCGGATTATTTTCTTGAGCAAATAGGAAATATGGTGAGGAAGCGTTTGCCCCGTGCTGAGCTGGCTGTCAGCAACAATTTTCGCATATGTTGCGGCGAGGGTATATGCGGCGCTTGCACGGTGGCCGGCAAGGATGGAGATTGGATCAAAATGTGCAAATGCAACACAAATCACATTTCCCACGCTTCTTCATATATTAAGTAGTATGCCAGATTCCACCAGATCCACGGTGAAATTGCCGGCGTTGGTTTTAAAAAGCTTTGGGTCAAACACTCGCGTTTGGGCAGAACGTGCAGGATTTTAGGATATTTTTTAAAAACCCGAAAGGAGATAGCGCGTAATGAGCAATTCCAACATGGACGTCACGATGGATGAAATCATGTCATATGAACCGGCTTACCCCGAGATATATTACAAAGTACAGCCCTTTATTATGGAAATTTGCGATCAGTTGGAAGCTTACGGCGGGACGATGCCTTCCATGGAGGTAATCGAAAGGCTCGTCGACAGCATCTACACGGATTTACTTACCATGTATCCCGATCTGTCGGAATACGCCGGCGGCGATACGGCTACAACATCAGTATCTGAACTGAGTGGCAGCCAGGATTACGCACAACCTGTCACCGTTCCTTTTTTCCGGCGTAGATTTCGACGTCGCGGGTTGTTCAGGGATTTCATTCAGATTCTCCTGCTTAATGAAATCTTCCGCCGGCTGTAAAGGAACGCAAAAGCAAGTTGCGGTGGAGTTGGCGTCAAAAATCAAAAGGGACTGTCCCTTTTGATTTTTGAGGGAAGGGCATGCTTATAAATACGGAATATAACAGAAATAAAGCCATTGAATACGCGGAAAGGTGGGCATTTGACCGCAATCCCAGGTATCTGGATTTCGAAAAGCTTGGCGGAGACTGCACCAACTATGTTTCTCAGTGCATTTATGCAGGCTGTGGGGTAATGAATTACACACCTACCTTCGGTTGGTATTACAATTCCGCTAACGACAGGGCGCCCGCCTGGACCGGGGTTCAGTACCTGTACAACTTTCTTGTAAATAACAAGAAGGAAGGTCCTTATGCCATTGTAACCTCCCCCTCTGAGGTGGCTATCGGTGATATCGTACAGCTTGGCCATGCCAACGGGCATTTCTACCACTCGCCCATCGTGTGCGGTATCATTGATGGTCGTATTTTTGTAGCTGCCCACAGTTTTGACGCCTGGATGCGGCCGCTTGATTCCTATAAGTTTGACGTTGCCCGATATCTGCATATACTCGGTGCAAGGAAATATGTGTAGAACATTACGTTCGAAAGCCGCGGTGGAAGAGCCGGAAAAACTATAGGAGGAGCTGGCAAAAATTAAATCAATCAAATTGACAAAATATTCTATCGTTATTAGAATAAACAATAATATGTAACGGAAGAGACAGCTAAAGACCAAAAAGTACCGGAAAAAACGCCGGATAAAAATAGGGAGGAAGTGAGTATGAGTTTAACGGAACAACAGATTAACGAATATTTTATGAACCATATCCATTGCTCTCAAATTGTTTTAATGGAGTGGGCCGAGGCTTTAGGTTACACAAAGGAAGAAGCGGCTCGGATTGCTGCACCTTTCGGTGGCGGTATGTTCAATGGAGATACCTGCGGCGCAGTAGCCGGCGCCATGCTTGCTATCGGCATGAAGTATGGGCATAGCGAGCCCGGCGACATTGAGGGCGATGAGAAAATGAGAGAAAAGGTAGCTGAATTCAACCGCCGGTTTACCGAAGCCAAGGGCTCTACTATTTGCCGGGATCTCATAGGATACGATTTTGGAAAGCCCGGTGATGCGGAGAAGGCGTTCGAGAGCGGTGTTATATTTGAGAGATGCCCCGGTTATGTTTTGGAGGCGTTGAAAATTCTGGATGATATTATGAAAGATGACTGAAACCTGTACATAAACGTAAATGAATATGTAGAGTAATGAATCTGTGCATAAACTATTGAAAAGCCTTCCCTTCAGGATGGCTTTTTATCTGCGCAAAAAATCAGGGCAGTTTCTTTTGATTTTTGACAACAAAGACAATCTGTGGGGGAACGGCGGAAAAAGTGCCAAGTTTGTATTTGGTGTCAGACACCAAATACAGACACCAAATACAAAAAGACACTGAATACAAAAATCAAAAGGGACTGTCCCTTTTGATTTTTGAAGAAAAGCATAGACAAATGAATTGGTAGCGTGTAAAATGGCTTTAAAAATCAATTATCTTAATTTTCAGTAAAAGCACAGGCTAGATTTATTATACGCCAAAATCGGAAACAGTTTCCGCTAATCGGAAATCAACCGGTAAGATGAGTAACAGTAGAAGAAAACTGGTGAAAATAAGACATGGATAAGAAAAATAGAAGATAATTGTTCCGAGATGAGTCGAAAAAGTGGCAGGGATGAGAAAAAGTAATGCAAAGGAAGGAAACTATGCAATCGATAGATCGGGTAATTTGGATTCTTGAAATGCTGGGCAACAGCAGAAACGGCCTGATGATTACGGAAATCAGGGATGAGTTGCAATTGCCTATAAGCTCTGTACACCGGATTCTATCCTCGCTGAAAGAGCATGGCGTTGTAACGCAGGACGAAATTACAAAGAGATACAAACTGGGAGTGAAGCTGTTATCCATTGCCAGCGGACTGCTGAATCACCTGGACATCAGAGAGCGGTCCAGGGATCTCTTGGTTGAGCTTTCCAACCAATTGGGTCGCATGGTTTTTCTGTCAGTCATGGAACAGGATAGAGTGGTGTGCATCGACACGATTTCAGAAAGCCCAAACTCCAATTTCTATGTGAGAATCGGCGCGCTGATGCCTTTTTCCGTGGCGGTCTCGGCGCAAGTGCTCCTGGCTTACCAGGAAAGACATGTCATTGAACGGATTGTTAACAACATGGAATTTATTCCCTACACCAAGTATTCCATCATGACCAGAGAGGACTTTCTTGCCAAGCTGCAGGACATAAAAGAAAAGGGCTACGGCGCATGCCTGGAAGAAATGCAGGACGGCGTCAACGGATACTCGGCTCCCGTGTTTAACAGGGATGGCAAATGCATTGCCAGCATCACCATTTTGGAAGGCAAAACGGACATCGGCGTGGACGAAAAGATAGCCATACTGAAAAAAACGGCGAAAGCAGTTTCCATGCTGCATGGATGCGGGGAGGATAAATATCATAATGATATTTATATAGGAAAATCAAAGAGTTATTAAAGAGTTATTAAGGAGGGTGTGAAATTGAAGAAGAAATGGGCTCTATTATTAGTTCTTTCAATGTTATTATTCACTTTGGCCGGCTGCGGCGCCGGAGGCGAAGCGCCGGACGAGGAAAACGGCGATGTAGCTGAGCTGCCATCAGTACATATTGAGCTCGGCCACAATCAGCCGGAAGCCAGCGCAGAGCATGACGGCGCAGTGGCATTCAAGGAAGAGATTGAAAGGCTCAGCGACGGAAAGATCACAGTGGACATCTATCCGGCCATGCAGCTGGGGTCCATGAGAGAGCAGGCCGAAGCGGTGCAGATGGGTGCAAGTCAGATGACCCTGCAGCCCATATCCGTTCTGACCCCCTTCGTAGAAGAGTTTGAAGTAGCCGACTTCCCGTTCCTGTGGCCGGACGAGGATACCATGTGGCAGGTGCTTGACAACGAGGGCGGCGATGTTCTGTTTAAGTATGCCAGGGAAAAAGGCTTTGAAGGCATCAGCTTCTGGGCTTCCGGCTTCAAGCAGATGACCACCAGCAACAAGGAAATTCATGTCCCCGACGATTTGAAGGGCTTGAAGATGCGAGTCATGCCGTCGCCGTTGCTCATGGAGCAATACAAGACCTGGGGAGCAAATCCGATTCCCATCGAGTTTGCCGAACTCTACAATGCGTTGCAGCAGAAGACTGTAGACGGGCAGGAGAACCCCATCGGTACGATTACGCTTCAAAAATACTATGAGGTTCAGGATTACTTAATGCTCAGCAATCACGGTTTCCTCCTGTATGCTTTGGTTGCAAACCTGGATTGGTACAACAGCCTGCCGGCTGAATATCAAGAGATGATCCAGGAAGCGGGCAAGGTGGCTGCAGAGGTTCAGAGACAATCCCTGAGGGACAAAGAAGCGGGCTATATGGAACAGATCAAAGAAACGGGCATCAAAATCGTAGAGTTCAGCGAGTCTGACCGCGCAGCTTTCGTGGAAGCATCCAAGCCCATCTATGAGACTTTTGCCAATACCCCGAGCAAACAGGAAGTACTCAATACCATCCTGGAGGCAATCGAAAAGTATCAATGATCATTTCCGAGCTTGTTTGACCTTACGCCCGGGCATTTGCTTGATGCTTTGTCCGGGCTAAATTCTATAACTCTATTATCCAAACCGCCAAGAGGAGATGGGTTTTATGAAGCTTTTAAACAAAATAGAAGAAAACGTCATCGGCATAGCTCTTTTGGCAACCACCTTGATCATTTTTGTCAATGTAATCATGAGATATTTCATGAATCAAAGCTTGACATGGGCCGAAGAAGTGGTTAAATATCTGATGATATGGATTGCCTTTATCGGAGGAAGCACCTGCTTTAGAAAAGGAGTTCATGTGAGCATCGACTTCATTGTGGATCTGGTGCCGAAAAAAGCGCAGGTCATCATGGTGACCGCCATTACCATTATCTGCGGCGCCTTCACCACCGCCATGGCATATTACGGGATAAAACTGGTGGAGTTCATTCAAAACAGCGGCCAGGTTTCACCCGCCCTTTCCATGCCCATGTGGATACCCTATCTGGCCCTTCCCATAGGATTTACGCTGATGACCATACGCAACCTGGAGATATTTATAAAGATCCTCAGAGGGAAGCATGAAGTAAACAATGATTCGTTAGATAAGAATTTAGATGTAAGCGGGGTGATGTAGCATGGTGATATTACTGGCTGTTCTGTTGATTGCGCTGCTCTTGTTCGGTGTGCCCATCTTTGTGGCCCTGAACCTGGCAGTCCTGGTCATAATGATGATCTTCACCGACATGTCCCCCATGATAATGATACAAAAGGCTTTTGCCGGTGTAGATAAATTTGCACTCATGTCCATGCCCTTTTTCATATTCGCGGCAAACGTAATGGTTGTGGGAGGACTTGCCGACAGGATACTCAGATTTACCAGATCCATCGTAGGCCGTGTAAGCGGCGGTCTGGCTTATACCACCGAGGCATCCTGTATGGTGTTCGGAGCTTTGTCGGGGTCCAGTCCCGCCACGGTTATAGCCATGGGCAAGGTGCTTTATCCCGAGATGGTTAGACAAAACTACCCTGAGGCCTTTTCTCTTGGCCTGATCACCAGCTCCGGTTCCGTCGCCCTGCTGATTCCGCCCAGCATAACCATGATTATTTACGCAACCACTACGGGTGTTTCCGTAGGAGAACTTTTCATGGCAGGAATAGGAGCGGGACTAGTATATGGGTTTGCCACTCTCGTATACATTTTCATATATTCGAAGCGTCATACGCTGCCGAAGGACGCAAAGGCATCCATGCGAGAAATACTGATAGCCACAAGGGACACAGCCTGGTCCTTGATGGTTCCCGTCATCATTTTAGGAGGAATCTACCTGGGAGTCATGACGCCTACGGAAGCTGCCGGCGTTTCCGCCGTCTATGCTATCTTTGTAGGAATGTTCGTGTACAAGGAGTTGAGCTTTAAAAAGCTGCTGGAGGTTTCAAGGGATTCCGCGGTGACCTGCGCTCAAGTGCTGGTGCTGGTAGCTGCGGCACAGGCTTTCGGGTGGTTTTTGACGGTGGCAAGAGTGCCTCAAACCATATCGACTGCCCTGCTGGAGAATATCAATTCTGCCTGGCTCTTCCTCGTGTTAATCAACATAATTTTGCTCATTGTGGGCATGTTCATGGAAGGCATCGCAGCCATCATCATCCTGGGTCCCCTGTTCTATCCCATAGCGGTAGACCTGGGGATCGATCCGGTGCACTTGGGAGTCATCATGGTTGCAAACTTGGCCATCGGCAACTTCACGCCTCCCTTCGGGCTGAACCTGTTCGTTGCTACGGGAATAACGGGGATGAAGATGGCGAAGCTGGTGCCTGCGGTAATGGTCTATGTGGTGGTTAATATTATCGCTTTATTGATCATTACTTATATCCCGGAGGTTTCAATGTTTATTCCGAACCTGGCGTACAAGTAAAGACAAAAATACGGTAGGAGGCCGGCTATAAACAAAGAAATAATTAGTCTTAAATAAGCTGGCCCTAAATCGGCCCTATTGGCCAAAAGTAAAAAGGTATCAATATGATGGTAAAGGACGCGGAGTACAGTTTCGAACAATTATTTGAAGACTTCAGCAAAATCGGCCTGGAAAGGGACGGGGGAATCACAAGGCTCGCCTATACCCGGGAAGAGGAGCAAGCCAAACTCCTTCTGAAAAAGTTGTCGGAGGACCTGGGGTTTACAGCTCGAAAGGATAATGCAGGAAACCTCTGGATCAGAAAAGAAGGGTTGGATCCGGATCTTCCCGCGGTGCTTGTGGGCTCCCATCTGGATACCGTGCCCCAAGGAGGCGCATACGACGGCGCTGTAGGGGTATTGGCCGGGTTTGAGTGCATGCGACAATTGGACAGGGAGGGCTTTCCCAACAGGCATTCCATTGAATTGGTGGTCTTCGCAGGGGAGGAATCCAGCAGGTTCAACATAGCCACTGCCGGCAGCAAAATCCTGGTGGGGAAGTTGGACGTGGAGGCGCTGAAAGCCGCAAAAGACAATAAAGGTATTTCCGTCTACCGGGCATTAAAGCAGCTGGGTTACGATCCCGATGATCTGCCCGGATTTGCTGCAGAAGATTATAAGGCTTTTTTGGAGCTGCATGTGGAGCAGAACGTCATATTGGAAAGGGAGAAGCTTCAGATCGGAATCGTTGAGAGGATTGCGGCTCCCACAAGAGCCCGCATTGAACTGCATGGGGTCGAGGCCCATTCAGGGGCATGCCCCATGGGAGAGCGACATGATGCCCTCGCGGCGGCTGCGGAAATAATTCTCGCCGTGGAGAAGGCGGGCTACAAAGAAAAAGATCATCATACCGTTGCAACCGTAGGCCGGTGCACAGTGCGCCCCGGTGTCATGAACGTAGTGCCTGGCTATACAGAGCTGTTGGTAGATGTTCGGGGAGTGGAAAAAGAAAGCATCTTGAGAGCATACGAGGAGATTCGATCGTCAGCCTCATCCATCGCGGAAAAGAGAGGCATAGGGCTGATTTTTGAACACTTGTCCAGTGAAAATCCGGTGGAACTGGATCCGGAGATCATTAACATAATTGAGTCAATATGTAAGGAGAAAGAAGTTCCATATAAGAGGATGAACAGCGGAGCCGGTCACGATTGCATGAACTTGGCGCCCCTCGTTCCCACGGGGCTTATATTTGTTCCCAGCAAAGGGGGCATAAGCCACAACAAAAATGAGTTCACGGACTTTGGCGATATTCACGCGGGGATTGAGGTGCTGAAAGAGGCGGTAAAAGTCCTTTCCGCTTGAAGATGAGCACAATAAAGAACATAAAAATGAGACGAAGAAGCGAGGAGGGGTAATGGATAAGATTTTAATTAAAAACGGAAGGGTCGTGGATCCTTTAAACGGAATAGACGATATACGCGACGTTATCATTGCCGGCGGAGTTATCGAAAAGGTTGGGAAAGGGCTTGAGTCCGATGACGCGAAAGTGATTGACGCAAAAGGTCTTACGGTAACTCCGGGCTTCATAGATATACATGTGCATTTCCGGGAGCCGGGTTATGAATATAAAGAGACCATAGCCACAGGGGCCAAGGCGGCGGTGGCAGGGGGCTTTACTTCCGTGGTGTGCATGCCAAACACCAAGCCTGTGCTGGACAATCCGGAGACCTTTGATCACTTCCGGCGGCTGGCTGAGAGGGCAGATTGCCGCGTCTACGGTCTGGCCAGCGCCACAAAAGGTATGGGAGGAAAAGAGCTGACGGATTTTGCCGCCCTGCGAGATAGGGGCGCTCTGGGCTTTACCGATGACGGAGGTACGGTCCAAAACGGACGGCTTGTATACGAAGGACTCATTATAGCAAAAGAGTTGGGAATTCCTGTAGTTCAGCATTGCGAGGATATGCATTTCATGAACGATAGATCCATCAACCAGGGAGAGGTGGCCCGGAAGCTGGGCTGCATAGGGGTGCCGGGCATTGCAGAGGATTTGATCGTGTTAAGAGATATTTACCTGGCGGAAAAAACCGGCGGGCACATACATATACAGCATGTCTCCTCAAAGGGAAGCGTTCAATTGATACGCGAAGCAAAGAAGAGGGGCGTGAAAGTGACCTGCGAGGTGACGCCCCATCACTTCACCTTTACAGAGGACGTGGTATTAAGAGAAGGACCTAATGCTAAAATGAGTCCTCCTTTAAGAACTCAGGAAGATTTGGACGAAATCATCATGGGGATAAAAGACGGCACCATCGATGCCATAGCGACGGACCATGCGCCCCATACGGATGAGGAAAAGACGAAAGGGCTGGTAGACGGCCCCAACGGCATCATCGGGCTTGAAACGGCTTTGGGGCTGGCGATTACGGAGCTCCACGAAAGGCATGGGGTGGGGCTGAAGAGGATATTTGAGATGCTCAGTGTCAATCCGGCATCGATTCTGAAAATAAAAGGGGGAAGCCTGACCCCGGGAGAGCCTGCGGATGTGACGATTATCGATTTGAACAGGGAATGGGTTGTCCAAAAGGATAAGTTCTTCTCCAAGGCGAGGAATATGCCCTATGAAGGCATGCGGTTAAAAGGAAAGCCGGTGGCGACTATCGTGGGTGGCAAGATCGTTTATGAAGAGAGCTGATTCCAAGGAGGATGTAAATATGCGTTCGGGTGTAGTCCTTGCTAATGAAGCTATAGGGGGCGGCTACCGTCACATGGCTGTAAATTGCCCGGAGATAGCGAAAGAAGTGAAAGACGGCCAAGTTGTCCATATAAAAGTGAAAGACGGCAATGAGCCTCTCTTGAGGAGGCCCTTCAGCGTTTATCTCTACGACAGGGAGGCCGGGACCGTGGAGTTCGTCTATGCGGTAAAAGGTGCAGGGACAAAGATCATGGCGGGTTACGAGCCGGGTGATGAAATAGATCTGCTGGGTCCCACGGGAAAGGCATATGAGCTTAAAGAGGGGGCTAAGAAAATCGCCATCCTGGGCCGGGGAGTGGGCATAGTGTCCCTGGTGTCTCTCGGCGTGAGCGCTGCGGGAAAAGGCCTTCGGGTGGAGGCGATCTTAAGCGGGAAAACTCCGGACCATGTGTTTGGCAGGAAAGTGTTGGAATCTTCCGCCGCAGTTGTTCATGAAGTATACGATGCGGACGGTAGCAGCGATGTGGAGAACGTCCGGAAGATACTTGAGCGGAGCCGGCAGGAAGGAGCTATAGACCAGATCTTTGTATGCGGCTCTAAGCGGTTGGGCAAGCTTGCCTATGACTTTTCCCAAGAACACGGCATAGACGGATATATATCGTTGGAAGAGCGCATGGCCTGCGGCATAGGCGTCTGCTATGTATGCGTATGCAAAACCACAAAAGGTTACCAGAGGGTGTGCAAGGACGGGCCTGTTTTTCCGCTGGCGGAGGTGTATGGATGATGGAGAGGATAAGTTTAAAGGTCAATATAGCCGGAGTGGAACTGCAGAATCCCGTGATGCCCGCTTCGGGAACATTTGGCATGGAATCGGCTGAATACGTGGATTGCAGCAAGCTTGGCGCCATTGTGCCAAAGAGCTTCACCCTCAAGCCCCAGCAGGGCAATCCGCCTCCCAGGGTAGCGGAAACCTCTTGCGGAATGCTTAACGCCGTAGGTATACAGAACAAGGGGCTTGAATACTTTCTCAGCGTCACGCTTCCGTTTTTTGAGAAGTACGGCGTGCCGGTGATAGCCAGCGTATCGGCCTACAGCGAAGAGGATTTCATGACCATCATAAAGGAGCTCAACAAGAAAAAAACGGCCTTGATCGAGCTGAACGTATCCTGTCCGAACCTGAAAGAAGGGGGAAAAGCCTTCGGCCAAAGCGCCGAGGAAACGTATAAGATCGTGAAAGCGGCGAAGAGCGTGTCGGAAATTCCCCTGATAACCAAGCTGTCTCCTAACGTGACGGACATAACGGAGATCGCCCTGGCAGCGGAAAGCGCCGGTACGGATGCGGTTTCGCTGGTGAATACGTTTTTGGGAATGGCCATAGATATTAATACCATGCGGCCAAAGCTTGGGAAAATAACAGGAGGGCTCTCGGGACCGGCCATTAAACCCATCGCTTTGAGGATGGTGTGGCAGGTGGCGCAAAAGGTGAAGATTCCCGTTATCGGTCTGGGCGGAATAGCCAGCGGCGCCGATGCCATAGAGTTTATCCTTGCGGGGGCTACAGCGGTGCAGGTGGGGACCGGCAATTTCGTCCGGCCGGATATAATGGAAAAGATCATTTCGGAAATAGAAGATTACCTGCGGAAGAAAAATATTTCGGATATAAATCAGATAATCGGCGGGGTGATTATTGAATAATTACACAGATCCGGGCCGATTATTGAATAATTAATGAGATGAGCCTGGGGTGATTATTGAATGACTACTGTGATGATCCTGGGATAATCATTGAATAATCGTTAGATTGATCATAAATTTGATCATAAAATAATTGTCTGTGGGCATAACCCCCTGTTTGATCTTGAGCAATAAGATGCGGCGCCAATGTTTTCCCGTGTTTGGCGCCGCGCTGTCATACCGTTCTGATACCGTCGATGGTGATCCTTTCAAGGAACAGCATCTTTTCAAGCCCTAATGTAACGATTTCCTTATCTGCTTTAATTCCCGGCTGTACATAAACTCGGAAACCGTCTACTTCATGTACATCGAAACCGTTATTAGGACTATTGCCGAATTTTGCTGAAACTTCAGCATAGGAGCCTGATCAACAAGATCGGATCTTGGTTTCCAATACGATGTTATCAAGGTTTTTTGAGATCATATGGTTTTTTAGTTCATCGGTTAACTGAAACTTCATGTTCCTTCACCTCCTCTTCTTGGCCCGGGCTATTTTGTTTTGGCTGGTTTTAGCCTCGGCCATTTTGTTTTGGCTTGTTTTGCGCCAACCATTTTTGCTTTAGCTTGTTTTGCCCCAGCCCTTTTTGCTTTTGGCAAATTTGAGCCATGGCAGTTATTAGTTTCATTTCGCTGGATCGAAAAAGTACTTGTTTTGTATTGCAAAAGGAGTGGATAATAATCTTATACCCTGCAAATATATAAGTATTCAAAAAATATATAAAAGGATAAGGCAACAATGAAAACATCAATGGCATCGGAGCGGTTCGTTCATCCGGTAGAACCACTTTTTAATGAAAACTCGCGAGTTTTAATCTTAGGGACCTTTCCGTCCCCCAAATCGAGAGAAGGAAAATTCTTTTACCACCATCCGCAAAATCGCTTCTGGAAGGTGATGGCCGCATTGACCGGTCCCCCCGCTCCCGAGACCATCGAGGAGAAGAAGGAACTGATCCTCAGCAACGGTTTCGCGGTCTGGGATGTGGTTAAGAGCTGCAGGGTTACAGGCGCCAGTGACAGCAGCATCAAAGATGTGGTGCCGACGGATCTCAGTATTATTCTTGATCATGCACCTATAGAAAAAATCTATGCAAACGGTGGAACTGCATACAAACTCTATATGAAGTATTCCTATCCGAAAACGGGACGCCCCATTGAAAAGCTGCCGTCTACAAGCCCTGCAAACGCTGCATGGAGCCTGGAAAGGCTCATCGAAGCATGGAGCGTAATTCTGGAATCCCGTAGATAATTCATGTCATAAACATATCTTTGATAAAAAACACTTTCAATAATCTGAAAAATCTGTATAATCATCTTTATATGGCAAAAAGTCCTTTGCCGAATTTGAGAAAGACAAATGGTTGTTCTTTTCTCCCGACAATTGCAGATGTGCAAAAAATCAATTAATGCATGGCAGGATTGTATAGTAATAACATATTTTAACAAATAATCATGCACTACTTGAAATTTTGCACAGTTGGGGGTGCGGACATTTTCTTGGACTGGTTAATAACCAGCAAGTCCAAGACTCTGTCTGTA
>CZCB01000003.1_pt1 | contig 19117 bp, 19 predicted proteins | sample 591991 | NCBI WGS metagenome assembly CZCB01 (sample SAMEA3556809, study PRJEB10932) | anaerobic digester metagenome | reverse complement strand
TCTGATAAATACAGCCTGGGATCACCCCAGTATCTTTTTCACTATCGCATTTACCATTTTGCCGTCGGCCCTGCCCTTCACCTTTGGCATGACCGCCTGCATGACCCTGCCCATGTCTCTCGGCGAGGATGCGCCCGTTTCCTCCACAGTCTGACGGACTATGGCCTCAAGCTCCTCTTCCGTCAATTGCTGGGGAAGGTATTTCATCAGGGTCTCGATCTCTATCTTCAGATCCCTGACCAGGTCTTCCCTGCCGCTTTTTTCATATTCCGGCAGTACATCCTTCCTCTTCTTTACTTCTTTTGCAATAACATCTGTTACGCCATCGTCATCGAGAGTTATCTGCTTGTCTTTTTCTACCTGGAGTATCGCTGCTCTGGCCATCTGGATAGCGTTCTTCCGAACGGCCTCCTTCTGTTTCATGGCCTCTTTCAGATCTTCAAGCAATTGTTCCTTGAGGGACATCCGGTCAGCCTCCCGAGAAAAAAATTGGACAACCAAACCAACGCAGGATCACCTGCCCAGGCAGGTTATCTGCGTTTCCTTTTCCTGGCAGCCTCAGACTTCTTCTTCCTTCTGACGCTCGGCTTTTCGTAATGCTCTCTCTTTCTGACTTCAGCCAGAACGCCTGCTTTCGCACACTGACGCTTGAATCTTTTAAGTGCGCTGTCGAGAGACTCGTTCTCTTTTACCCGAACTTCTGACACGTATATCCCTCCCTCCGATGGCAGCTATTGTGCCGTATACAAGCTGCGAATGTTGCTGTGATTACGTGTGGGAACCAAGCTATGTGCAGCACAAGGATATTATATATTATTAACAAAAATAAAGTCAATAGAAACGGACCACTTGGAAAACACGCGGTTTGGGGCTGTTAAGCCTCAGGGATGAGCGTTTCAGTCGCCGTACCCATCCGGGTTCTGCGACTGCCACGTCCACAGGTCCCGGCACATATCGATGATATCCCTCTTCGCCTTCCAGCCGAGTTCCTTTTCGGCTTTGGACGGGTCGGCATAGCTCACCGGGGCATCGCCGGGCCGCCTGCCGGTTATCCTGTAAGGTATCTTTATGCCCGTGGCTTCGGCAAATGCCGCTATCATCTCCATAACGCTGGAACCCTTGCCCGTGCCGAGGTTGTACACGACAACACCGGGATCCTCCCTGAGCTTCTCCAGTGCCTTTACATGCCCGTCGGCCAGGTCCATCACATGTATATAGTCCCTTATACATGTACCGTCAGGAGTCGGGTAATCGTTGCCGAAAACACTGAGTTCCTTAAGCTTACCCACGGCAACCTGCGAGATGTAGGGCATCAGGTTGTTCGGTATCCCGTTGGGATCCTCGCCGATCCTCCCGCTAGGATGGGCCCCCACGGGGTTGAAGTACCTTAGCAGTATGATGTTCCAGCTGTTATCGGATACGTAGATGTCGCGAAGTATATCTTCGATCATCAGCTTCGTGCGGCCATAGGGATTTACGGCGCCCAGCGGCGAATCTTCGCGCAGCGGCATCTTTTCGGCCATTCCGTAAACCGTGGCCGACGAACTGAAAACGATATTTTTCACACCGTTCCGCTGCATGCTTTCAAACAGCATGATCGAACCGGTGACGTTGTTGTGGTAATACCGGAGCGGAACGCTCACGGACTCGCCGACTGCCTTGAGGCCGGCAAAATGCACAACGGATTCTATGTCATACTTCCTGAAAATCTCGTCCAGCAGGGCGCTGTCACGGATGTCGCCTTTTATGAAGGCAAAGTCCTTCCCGGTAAGCTCTTTTACCCTCCTGACAGCTTCCATCTTGCTGTTGGAAAGGTTGTCGATCACTACGATGTCATAGCCCGCCTCCAGCAGTTGGACACAGGTATGACTCCCGATATAACCGGCCCCGCCGGTCACAAGTACGGCCATCTTATTTTCTCTCCTTAACGCTAGATTATCTTCGCTCCCAGCTTAACGCCTGCTATCAGGTGGTAATGCAGGTGGAACACGGTCTGGCCAGCATCAGGGCCGCAGTTGTTGATCAGCCTGTATCCCTTGTCCGCAACACCGAGCTTTTCGGCTATCTTTTTAGCGGCAAGATGGATATCACCCATCACCGATGCGTTGTTGTCCGTAAGATCGTTAACGCTGGCTATGTGCTCCTTCGGGATAATGATCACATGGATGGGAGCAACAGGGTTGATATCGTTGAAAGCCATAACCTTGTCGTCCTCGTATACGACCGTGGACGGCAGCTGCCTGTTGACTATCCTGCAAAATACGCAGTCCTGCATCATGATACCCTCCTCCGGTTACGTTGTCTAAAGCAATCCACGTTCTTATTTTTACATGCGCTTAACGCGCGTTAACACGCATCCCTGCTTTAAGCGAACCGCATGTGTCGGCGCCCGGACCGCGGGTTCCGCCTGTATCACCTTGTCAACCGGTTCATGACCTCATTCGTTCTGCTTATTTTACCTGCGCTTTGGCAGCCTCGACAGCAAGCCTCAACGCCTCGTCGATCTTCGAGGTGTCCTTGCCGCCGGCCTGGGCCATGTCAGGCCTTCCGCCGCCGCCTCCGCCTGCCGCTTTCGCCGCTTCCTTCACGATGTTGCCGCAGTGGATGCCCCGTTCGACGGCGTCCTTCGTCGCCATCGCCACGAAACTCGCCTTGTCGCCCAGGGACGACGCCAGGACCACGACACCGCTGCCGATCCTGCTCCTTAAGTTCTCGCACGTGTTGCGCAGCGAATCCATGTCAAGCTGGTCGAACCTGCCCGTCGCAATCTTCATACCGCTGACTTCCACGGCTCCGCCAAGCACCTCGTCGAACGAATTGCTTGCCAGCTTTGCCTTCAACTGCTCTATTTCCTTCAGGGCAGCCTTCAGCTCGGAATTCAGGGTCTCGACCCTTTTCAGGCTCTCCTGCGGCGAAGTCCTGAGCGCTGCAGCGATGCTTTCCAGCTTCTCTTCCACCTGGTCATAGTATTCCAGGGCGCCTTTCCCGGTAAGCGCCTCTATCCTTCTCACGCCTGCCGCAACGCCGCCCTCGCTTACTATCTTGAAGAGCCCGGCCTGGGCTGTCGACTTAAGATGCGTGCCTCCGCAGAGTTCCATGCTGTAATCGCCGGCCTGCACGACCCTGACGAGATCGCCGTATTTTTCCTCAAACAGCGCCATGGCTCCGAGCCTGTTCGCCTCATCGACCGACATCTCCCTGACGGTCACCTTGAGATCGTCGAGTATCCTGGCATTGACCTCGTCTTCCACCCGCTTTATCTCTTCCTTTGTCATAGCCTCGAAATGTCGGAAGTCGAACCTCAGCCTGTCAGGCGCGACCAGCGAACCGGCCTGGGTCACGTGATCGCCCAACACATTCCTCAATGCCTTGTGCAGCAGGTGCGTCACCGTATGGTTCCGTGCGATGGCAAGCCTTCTTTCCACATCTATCGACGCTGTCACGTGAGCATCCTTTTCTATGATGCCCTCTTCGACAACGCCGGTATGCAGGTACAGGCCCTCACCGACCTTGACGCAGCCGTTGACCCTGACCTTCCCGTCTTTCCCTGTTATATAGCCGGTGTCGGCCACCTGGCCGCCGCTTTCAGCATAGAACGGCGTCCTGTCCAGTATTATCGTGACTTCCTCGCCCTGCTGCGCGCTGTTCACCTGCTCGTCATCAAGGATTATATGCAATATCCTGCTTTCGGACGAGTAGCTCTCATACCCGACAAACTCTGTCTTAAGATCCTTGTCTATCCCCGCTGCAAGATCGCGGCCCCACGCAGACATCTCCCTGTTCTTAAGTGCCATGCGGGCCTTGTTTTTCTGCTCTGCCATCTCTGCCATGAACCCCTCTTCATCGACAGTAAGCCCGGCCTCGCCGGCGATCTCCCTGGTGAGGTCCAGCGGGAATCCGTAAGTGTCATGCAGCTTGAACGCCATGTTTCCCGGCAGCACATCTTTATTCTCCATCTTGAGCTCCGCGATCATGGCATTGAGTATGGCGATACCCTGGTCGATGGTCGCCGCGAAACGTTCTTCTTCGGTCTTTATCACCTTGCAGATGTATTCTTCCTTTTCAGCCAGTTCAGGATACGCCTCGCAGGACTCCCTGATGGCTACCTTCGCAACGTCATACAGGAACGGCCCTTTAATGCCGAGCAGTCTACCGTGCCTTGCCGCCCGCCTGAGAAGCCTCCTTAAGACATAGCCGCGTCCCTCGTTGGAAGGCAGTATCCCGTCAGATACCATCATGACCGTGCCCCGTATATGGTCGGTTATGACCCTGATGGACACGTCCTCATCGCCCCGGCCGTAAACCACGCCAGCTTTTTTGCACACGTGGTCCAGTATGCGCCTTATCGTATCCACCTCGAAAATGCTGTCAACGTCCTGCATGATGACCGCAAGACGCTCAAGCCCCATCCCGGTGTCGATATTCTTCTTCTCCAGCTTCGTATATGTGCCGTCTTCCTGCCTGTTGAACTGCGTAAACACGAGGTTCCAGAACTCGATATACCTGTCGCAGTCGCAGCCTACCGTGCAGTCCGGCTTTCCGCATCCTCTCTCCGGACCCCTGTCGAAATATATCTCGGAACAGGGTCCGCAGGGACCGATACCGTGCTCCCAGAAATTGTCCTCCTTGCCCATCCTGAAGATGCGCTCCAGTGCAAGGCCGACTTCCCTGTTCCATATCTCGAACGCTTCATCGTCCTCTTCGTAAATCGAAACATAGAGCCTGTCCTCCGGCATTCCCATGACCTTCGTGACAAACTCCCATGCCCACGTGATCGCTTCCTTCTTGAAATAGTCGCCGAACGAGAAATTGCCCAGCATCTCAAAGAACGTGCCGTGTCTCGCCGTTTTCCCGACATTGTCTATATCCGGCGTCCTGATGCACTTCTGGCACGTCGTCACCCTGTTGCACGGCGGTTTTTCCGCTCCCGTGAAATATGGCTTGAGCGGCGTCATCCCGGCATTTATTAGCAGGACGCTCGGGTCGTTCTTCGGCACCAGCGAAAAGCTGGGCAGGCGCAAGTGTCCCTTGCTCTCAAAAAACCTGAGGAATTCTTCCCTGATTTCATTCAGTCCCAGTTTCTTCATATCGTCCATCCTCTATCCTTTATCTATCATTGCGTGTGATTGGATCATTAGTTTATTATAGACGACTTATCGGATTATTTTAATAGCTAAATGATAATCCGGCGAAAATTTTGCAGGATAATCAAAATAATAATATAAAAAGCAGGCTGGAACTGTCAAGGAAATGCATTCACGATAATGGACGCGGCATACCTTTCCGGGTGTGCAGTAAGCCTTTTTACGGTTCCCTGGGTATCCGCTCCGCAAGCTCAGCAAAAACGACCAGCCTGTGGGAGTGAACATACATCGGTGTGCAGGTGATCATTGAAATGATGCTCTTATCTTCGCTGCCCTCCAGGACAGATACATCGTCGGGTTCCACGACGACCTTTCCCGTAACGATATATTTCAGTGTCTCTGTTTTCGTGATTATGGTGACTTCGTCGCCGTTTTTAAGTTCATCCAGCCTTCTGAACAGTTTCTTCAGTGCATAATTCCTGTGCCCTGCCAGGGCGCAGTTGCCTGGCTGTCCGGGTAAAGGGGTCCCGGGCACATGCCCGATACCGGCCTTGAGGTTTGATTTTTCGACGCCTTCTACAATGGGATCCTTCACCTTTATTTTCGGGATCTCGATTATACCCAGTACCTTCTGATTGGCAAGATCAGATGCCGATGATTTTTTTGCAGTCCCGCTTCCGCTGCCCGTTCCTCCTTCATTTGCCTGCCCGCCGGTGTTTTCCGCATTATCCGGACTGCCGTTTTCGCTGCCCTCATCGCTGAACGCTTCCTGCAACCGGGCATAGGAATCCTCCGGGTCAATGGCCGCGCCATCTTCGAGATCTGTTACATCTATGCTGTTCAGCCATTCCTCAAGCATTTTTTCTTCCTGGTACCTGGCGTATAACTGGCCCACGATCGGATACAAAATCACAAGTATGCCGATCACCAGGAGGATCAGCGGGAGCCTTTTCTTAAGCGATGTTGAAATTTTTCCTTTTATATGTGTCAGATCCATATGCACCTCGCAGCCTGCAATTCAGGTCCTGTAAGCTGATGCCGGAAGATTGGCGCATGACTTCCTGCCAACAAAAAAGGATACCTGAATTGCTCAGGAATCCTTACAAGCTGTTTTATGCAATGCACATATCTCTCATATTGCCAGATATGATTTTCAGCATTTAATATATACTCCTGCAATATCCCGTGAGTTTCGTCTTTTGTATATTTTCTGCAGTATATCTGCGGTTTATTTCTTCTTTGCGAACGCAAGGACACCCGCAGCAACTATAAACAGACCGCCGGCCGCATAGAATACTTCTGCCGCAACACCGCCTGTTTCAGCCAGCTTATTGGAAGCAGGAGTCTTCTCCTCGCCCACTTCTACTTCTCTCTGTGAAGTTGTATCAGGCGTACCGGCAGGAGTACCCTCGTCTTCGACTTCAAGTTCGGGTTCATCGTAAACTGCGCTGGCAGGCGTCTGTTCTTCTTCGATTTCCGGTTGGTTTGCGTAGCTAACGGTTGCCAGTGCGAAAACCAATGCAAGAACCGTGAACAGAACCAAGAATTTCTTCATATCATCTTAACCCCCTTACGATATTCACAATTATATATAGTTTGTAAACTTTTTGCAATACCTAAACTAATAAAATTTTCATAATTTTCCTTTCCCTATTTATTCAATCTCGCAAGATGTTTCCTGGCTTCCTCCAGGTACTGCGCCAGCTTATCGCTGTGCCTGTACGACGCGAGCACCTCCGGTGAGCCGACCTGCTTGATGCTTTCAATAACGCTCATACGGAGATCCGGGTTATTATCGATGGCAACGCAACTGGCCAATAACTCCCTGGCTTTAGCCACGTCACCCTTTTCCTCATAATACAGCGCCGCATCGATATAGCTTTTCGCAAGGACCTCGTATGTTTCAGCATCGTACCTGAAAAGTGACAGCAGTTCCAGGGACATATCCAGGGCTTCGAGCGGCATGCCGGAATCGATATAGATCCTTGCCAGCGTATTCATATGGGCAGGATAGTTCTTATTCCCATTTACGCTCATCTCCCCTGCCCTGCGTGCTTTTTCGAGCCACATCTTCCTTGCATCCCTGTCTTCGGCCTTCTTTCCGAAATAATGATATAACTTCGCAAGCTCGAACGTATACCCGGTATTCGAAGGATCCAGCCTGTTTGCCTCTTCATAATATATCATCGCATACCCGTAATTCTTTTCCCGCTTGTAGTTATAGGCTTTCTGGGCGTTATATGCAGCCGTGAACCAGAGGGCATGCACCGAAAGCAACAGGGCACAAATGGCCGAAAAAGCCACTTTCAGAAGGTTGCCAGAAAACACACCTCTCCACCTATCCCTGAAAGCGAATCCCAGTACCGGCGCTTTCTGATCCCTTACCGCTGCATCGCCGTCCCCGGCTGCAGACACGGCAAACATTGTCCACAGCAGTAATGCCATGGAAGCAAATGTCAGGTCGAAATCGAAAGCAGAATGCATCACAAGGGCAGCATATCCGCACAGCATGCCGGCGGTCCAGCTTTTAAGCAGCCTGTCCTCCCTCTCTGACAGGTATGAATGCAAAAAGCCGAGCCCACTGATGACCGTAAGGCCGGTAAAAGCCAGAAACGATAATACGCCATGGTCAACAAAAACCTGGAGAAAATGGTTATGCACATAATTGGCGGTATACCCGAAATCCTGGACGCTGTGATACATGGCTTTCCAGCCGTCGCCTCCAAGGCCGAAAAGCCAGTGGGATGCGAGCAGCTTAAATGCATCCCTGAAAAACTCGAGCCTGTATAGAACATTTGCATCGCCAACGCCTTGATTGGCAAGTCTTTCCAGCCTCCTGACCATTACCGGAGGAAGAAACCTGATGAATTCTTTCCATAATAAAATCCCAGCCAGCAAAACCACCACAACGATCGCTGCCGATATGAATTTCATTTTGCCGGAAAGACTTATTCGTATTTTTTCCACAGTGGCTTTCAATATCAGGGCGATGACACAGTAAGCCGCTGCAGCAGCGACAAAAGATATCGCGATCCATTTTATGGCTCCTAAGCCGTCTTTTGTTGCAACAGCAGCATTGAATTTATTCGTCACCGCAAAAACAGCGGCCGACGGACATGCTATGCCTGCCAGCGCCTTTACTCTCATGCCGGCCGGCTGTATAACCAGCAGCGCTATGCATGCGATAATGCCGACTGCCAGGCCTCCCCTGGAACCTGTCAATAAAAACGCAAACAGCGAAACACTTCCCAGCCCTGCAACAACTGACCTCAGCCAGACATTCTTCAGACTGTTGGCCAATGAAACAGCAAATATAAAGCAAACCAAAAAATACACAGCAGCCGTATTGGCATACTGTAAAGTGGAACCGATCCTGTTTCCCTCTATGTAGACATTCAGGAAATTCAGCCTGTCCACAAGTGCGATCGCGCCAATAAAGCCTGCAACAGCTCCCACAACCACGGATGGCAGCATAACGGCTTTCATAAACTGCTGCTTCCTGCCATAGAAATAATCATATAATACAATAAATACAACGGTAAGTTCCATGTAAAAAAGCAATGACCTTAGTGTAGCCCTGGCATTCATGGCATTGGCGAAGCTGAAACAGATGCCTGCCAGCATCAGCAGGCTTACCATGAGATAAAGCTTATTGATCCTGATCGTTCCCTTATTATATATAATAGTGAAAAAATACAGGATGCAAAGCAATGCCAGCGCTGCCATGAAGCCATAGGTTTCATATTCAAAAAATAAGCCCCTGAAGAGCGGAGATATCGAAATCAGGAAGATCATCAGTATTACAGTAATTTTTTTCATATTTTGTAAAGTCACCCTTGACAAATACAAAATTTTGAATAAGATTATATTATTAGCCTTAACGTTAATTGTCAAGTTATCAAAAATATACAAAATAATCTTGTTATGTTCACTGTATTTTTTATAGAACAGATGTATTGATATTTGGGAAAGGCTGTAATATAATATTTTCGATATAGCGATTAGAATATTGCGGGGGTACAAATGAAAATCAAAGACAATCTGATCCTTCGGGAGATAGCGGGTTCGTGGATCGTTGTTCCTGTTGCCGAAATGGTCGTCGAGTTCAACGGACTCATGAACCTGAACGAGACGGGAGCGTTCCTTTGGAAAAAGCTCGCCGAAGGAGCGGAGTTCGATGACCTTGTAGCCGGTCTTTTGTCGGAATACGATGTAGACGAGGAGACAGCAAAGGCTGACGTGAAAGAGTTCATAGACCAGCTGCAGGAGAAAGGACTGCTCCAGCAATGAAAACAGCTTACGATCTCCTGATAGAGAAATTGTCGATGCAGGCCGGACTGAAAAAGATACCTCTCAATGGCGCATTCGAACTGACATCTAGATGCAACTTCAACTGCAGGATGTGCTATGTACACGATCAAAGCAATGACAAAAGCCTCATCGGGAGAGAACTGACAGCCGACCAGTGGATCAGGATCGCCGAAGATGCCCGGGAAGCCGGGATGCTCAACCTGGTACTGACCGGCGATGAAATATTCCTCCGCAGCGATTTCAAAGATATCTACGAAAGATTATCCCGGATGGGATTCAAAATCACACTCTACACAAATGGTTCCTTGATAGACGAAACAAAAGCGAAATGGCTCGGCAGGAGACCCCCCACTTCGATGGAAATCACCCTGTACGGAGCCTCGGCAGATACTTATGAAAAGATGTGCGGCAATGCCGCAGGCTATGAACGCACGGTGAAAGCGGTCGATATGCTTCTGGCCGAGGGCATAAACCTCGAGCTCAAAATGACGGTGACATACGACAACATGGGCGACATGGAGCAGCTTGCCGAATTCGCATACAAACGCGGGCTGCATCTTGGTCTGGTCGATTATCTTTACCGCCAGATGGCTTGCGGAGAAGCGGACAGCTGCAGACTGAATCCTGAGGATATGGTGGACTTCCTCAAAAAATACTATTCCACTATTGAAACACTGAGACATACCTATTCAGCCGGAAACTTGTCAAAGCAGACCATTGAACGTGCTGAGAAATTAATGAAAGATATGAAGCAGCTTAATGCTGAAGCAATAAATAGAAAAAGTGCATTCACCTGCAAAGCCGGAAGCAGCAGCTTCTGGGTCACGTGGGATGGGAAAATGGCCCCGTGCGGTATGATGCAGGAGCCTGCAATAAATCTGCTTGATACAGATTTTAAAGAAGCATGGGAAAGGTTGTACAAAGGATGCCTTGATATACCTGTCTGTATCGAATGTAAAGAATGCAGCATCCGGGACTACTGTGACGTATGCCCCGCTAAACTGAAAACAGAGACAGGTTATTACGACAGACCTGCGCAGTATTTGTGCGAACTTACCCGGCTTACAAAGGAAAGACTGTATGACAAGGACATAATTTAGTTTTACATAAAGGTCAAAAATGTATATAAGGAGGTCAAAAAATGAAAGCTTACACAAAGCCTGCAATAGACTTTATTGAGCTGAGGCCGGAAGAACGTCTGGCATGTACTTCAGGTCCAGGCGGCGGTATACCCGACTGGCCCAAACCCAGCCCTTGCTATCTCTGGACCCATGTCTGCGGAAAATCTGCACCTTTCTTTATCTTCTGCGGTATATTTAAACCGCCGTTCAGATTGTGGTGACAGCTGGCTGTTCTTTATTCTCCCGGAGGTACCAGAGATAAAATGCTGCAATACGAGATAGCAGGCCTGAAATGGAAAATTGCAAACGTACATAACCGCAGATTCAAAAGGTTAAGGCCTTTTGAATCTGTTTACTGCAGAGAACCGGATATTGAAATCGAATTTCAGTCATCCGGTAATTTTCCTGTCCGGAAATACGCTTTCCCTGAAAACAGTAAGGACAGCATTTTTCTCGATACAGATTACGAGGGCGGGAAATCCGTCATATATATATATCATAAAGAGATAAACCAACTGGCATACATTATAGAAGCTGACAGCAGCTGGTCGCATATTACCATCATACACCGCGAAGAAGATAAGCATGCCGGGGACGTTTTCTGTGAATATCTGGGCAATTTTATCATCAGTAATAAAATCATTCTTTCGGACGGTATAATCCTTCACGCTTCATCGGTTGCTTCTGAAGGCAAAGGAATAGCTTTTACAGCTCCTTCAGGTACCGGAAAGTCCACTCATGCAGCTATGTGGGTGAAGTATCACCATGCATCTGTCATTAATGACGATTGTCCTGCTCTGCGTTACAATAACGGCAGTACAGTTATATACGGCACACCATGGAACGGTTCTGACAGAAGTTCATCAAATTTGTGTGCAACATTAAATGCTGTGGTTATACTTGAGCAGGCTAAGCAAAATGAAATACGAAGCCTGTCAGCAGCCGAAGCGATTCCCATGCTGCTTCCGCGGCTGTTTTTACCTTATTATAATCCGATCCTTATGGACAGAGCCCTTGAAAATGCAGACAGGATTTTCAGATCCATACCCATATATCATCTTAAATGCAGGGCAGACCGCATGGCAACGGAGCTGGTTCGCCAATGCATAATCTGAAAACAGTGAGGTCTGAAGACCTCTTCCCTGCAATAGATGAACTTTTGCACAACAATCAAAAAGTACGCATCACTGTGACAGGCGACAGCATGATGCCTTTCCTGAGAGAAAATACAGACAGTGTTGAATTGTCGGCCGCGGATTTCAAAAGCCTGCATTTCGGGCAGATCGTACTGATACGAAGGATAAGCGGTCAATACATCCTTCACAGGCTTGTATTCAAAAAAAAGGACTGCTTTTATATAGCAGGCGACGCGCATTACTGGATAGAAGGGCCTGTCTATCCGGATCAGCTGATAGCAGTGGCTACAAAAATATTGAGAAATGGCAAGGAAATATCTGCCTCAGGTTTTCTCTGGCAGGCGCTGTCATTCATCTGGTGGCTGAGGCTGCCGTTATTCAGCGTGTTAAGAAAGGTTTACAGACTGCTTAGGAAGGTTTACAGACATGTCAGAAAAAAGTAAAGGATTAATGAAAAAAATAGTTAAGTACACAAGATGGATAACCGGCAGAACAAAGTCGTCATTTCTTTCCCTTTTGCTATTGGTAATCCTCGGTACGATATCATCCCTTACATCTGTCGTCATAGCACTGGAAACGAAAAAGCTGTTTGATTCGGCTCAGTTTGGCCACATCGAAAGCCTGATGATATCCGCACTGACTATCATAGGTATCGTGATACTGCAGACTTTACTAGGATCATTTCTGAAAGTGTTTTCCGCAAAGGTATCGGTCTCACTGTCTAACAAACTCCGTAAGGAACTTTTCGTCAAGCTGCTGAGATCTAAATGGACAGAATTTGCCAGATACCATACGGGGGATCTCCTCACAAGAATGACAAGCGATATCGAAACTGTGGTCTCCGGGGTCACCACTGCTGTTCCTTCGATAATAGGGCTTATTTTCAGCCTTTGCGCTTCGGCTGTCATCCTGATCATATTTGATCCTTACCTGGCGCTCATAGCATTCATTCTGGGGCCTTTATCACTGATCCTTACCAGGGTATGCGGCGGCAAGTTGTCAGAATATCATCTCAGGCTGCAGGAAACGGAAAGCAATTCAAGAAGCTTCCTGCAGGAGCGTCTTAAAAACATGTCGGTCATAAAGGCATTCCGGCTGGAATCCGGAAGCATTTCCCTCATATCCTCGCTTCTTGACAAAAAGTTTGGCTGGATAATAAAAAGGAGCAGGATCACTGCAGTTTCATCCGCACTTCTGACGCTGTCATACTGGCTTGGCTTCCTGCTGGCGATATTATGGGGATCAATACAGCTCTCCAGGGGCGATGCCACTTTCGGGACCATAACGGTCTATCTCCAGCTGGTGGGACGGATACAGGATCCTTTTGTCGGCATGGCATATACGGTACCGCAGGTCATTATGATGTATGCATCAGCAGGGCGGCTTATAAGCCTGTATGACATTGAGGAAGAAACCTTATCGGAAGGCCAACAGCTGGATTGGGATTCTGCCGGCATCATCGCAAGGGATATCAGTTTCAGGTATGATAAGGATACGCTGGTATTTGACAAAGCAAGTTTCATTATAGAACCGGGACAATTCACGGCCATTGTGGGCGCATCCGGAGAGGGCAAGACCACAGTCACACGGCTGATTCTGTCGTTGCTGGAACCGGAAAGCGGAAAGCTGTCGTTCTATAATCCCAAAACCGGTGAAGAAGTTCAGTCGGGAACCTCAACAAGGTCACTGATTTCATATGTCCCCCAGGGAAATACGCTGTTCTCGGGAACGATTAGCGAAAATGTGATGCTTGGAAACAGCAATGCCACATCTGAAAAAGTAGCTGAAGCTTTGAAGAAAGCATGTATATGGGACTTCATTGAAAGTTTGCCTGATAAGGCAGAAACTAAAATAGGAGAAAACGGGTACGGTCTGTCGGAAGGACAGGCTCAGCGTATCGCAATAGCACGTGCACTGCTTGGAGAAAAGCCTGTTCTGATACTTGATGAAGCCACATCAGCCCTGGACTCAGCAACAGAACTTGATGTCCTAAAATCACTGGCGTCCATCGATCCGCGTCCAACCTGTATCATTATAACTCACCGGAAAGCCGCATTGGATTTCTGTAACAAGATACTTATAATTGAGAATGGGAAAATTTCAGAAAAAAAAGATACCTGATATACTTACAGGCACATCAAGGAGTTGCCGTCACATTTTCAATGCATCCAGAAATGCACTCGATGATCTTTTGGGCATTTTTCCCAAACAATCCTTCGGCAGCATCTCTGCCTACCCATTTCTGAACTCTTTTATATGCTTCAACGTAATACTTTGAGTAATCTTCGGGATCGTGAGCATCCGACGCTACAAATGCCGCCTTATGTGATCTGATTATTTCCTTTGCAAACAGTCTTGCTCCCCATCCATTTACGCCGATAATGCTTGCTGCATCTATCTGCATGAGGCAGCCGTTATCATACATATCTTCGAATATTCTTTTTTCAGCGGCAAGCTTCCTGCATCTTTCCGGATGGGCAATAATAACCGTAAAACCATTGATCTGGAGCTGATATATAAGATCAAATGTATACGAAGGGAAATCCTTAAATGGCAGCTCCATAAGTATATACTTTGAACCGGCCAGATCCAGGTCCCTGTAATCATCAGGCATCCTGGCAGGATATTGATGTATTTTTATCTCATATCCCCTGTAAAGTTCTATACCGTAGTTTTTTGCCTCAGTTTTAACACGGTCGAAAACCTGCCCGACCATGCCATTTTCATATAGTCCATGTGAATAGTGCGGTGTGGCTATTATAGTCTTTACACCGGCTTTCTGAGCTTCAGCCAAAATCTGCCGTGTCTCTTCCATTCCAAGCGGGCCATCATCCACACCCGGCAGGATATGACAGTGGATATCGATCATAGCAGACCCTCGCTTTACATCGCATTATTCTGCAACTCTTCACCTTTGCGGGCATTTTTCTTGTAGTAATAGTCATAATCGTAATAGTAGTTTTGCTTGTATTCCCTGCGCGGGATTTTGTTCACTATAACGCCAAGTATCCTGGCATTGGCCTTCTCCAGCTGTTCCTTTACCATTTTTGCCTTTTTATAATCGACAGTATTGTATTCAATAAGCAGGATGGTCCCATCTGTCTGCGATGCAACTATAGCTGCATCGATCATGCTCCCCAGCGGTGGAGTATCAATAACAATATAATCATACTCGTCCTTAAGAGCCGTGAGCATCAGCCTGAACCGTTCAGTATCAAGCAATTCGGCCGGGTTTGGAGGCTTAGGCCCGCACAGGATGAGATGAAGGTTGTCATAATTCGTTTCACTGATGGCATCCTTCAGCTCAACCATGCCTGAAAGGAAGTTGGAAAGTCCTACATTGTGTTTGGATGTAATTTCTTTATACAGTCTGGGTTTCCTCATATCAGCATCGATATGCAGCACTTTCTTGCCTGCCTCAGCCATTGAAATCGCAAGATTGATCGTAGTTGTCGATTTTCCTTCATTCGGAATGCAGCTTGTTACACAGATGGTCTTAACCACTCTGTCGGTATTGCAGAACTGTATATTGGTTCTCAGCGACCTTATTGCCTCTTCTACAGGCTCACTTACTTTATTGGTCAGAGTAATCTTATTTATCAGATTATTATTTTTACTCATTTGCCTCTCCCCTTAGCCAATACATTTACCGGGATACTGCCTATAACACTCAGTCCCAGGTAGTTCTCCACATCCTCAGTGGTTTTTATCTTTGTATTAAGGAAGTCCAGAAGTATAACAAGCCCTACTGAGCACAGACATGCTGCAAATGCAGCTATCGCCGTATTCTTCACCCTGGCCGGTCCGACAGGACTAACCGGTACCTGGGCTTTGTCTATGATATCAATATTTTCTATTTTGTATAGCTCAACTACAGCTTCAGAGAACTTATCAGCCAAAATATCGGCAATCTGTGCTGCCTTTTCCGGATCATTGTACGTTACTGTTATTGCTATTATCCTTGTGTCATTCACTGCTCTGATAGACATCATGTTTCTCAGAGCATCCTGCGTAATGTTGGGATCATTTAATTCCTCCAGTACAGCACTGGTCACACGGTTGCTTGAAATTATTGCAGAATACTCATAAATCAGCACCTGGCCGGCCGCAATGTTCTCCAAACTCAGCGTGCTCGTATCAGTATCAAGAGTGCTGGACAAGCCTGTGATAAGAAGTGTGGTTTCCGCCTGATATACAGGCTCAAACACATAAAAGTTCATATAACCTGCTGCTGCACCAACGAGCACAGTCACAAGAATAATAAACCATAGTTTTTTTAATACTACCTGGACATATCTTCTTATTTCCATGGCATACCCCTTTTATGTAATTTATACATTTATTGTATCCGTTCACATTATACCTTATTTTTGATGAACATACTATAAAAAGTAAAAAAATAATGCCGAAAATAATTAATCGATAAGTCCAAGCTGACGCAGAAGCAAGCTTCGGTTGGTAAAAATCTCCGATGCTTTCTTTGGTCTGAATACAGCTAACTTTTCAGATATACTGATGTCCTTTCGTATTATGTTATAGGCGAAACGGTGTATCCACGCGACAGGAAGAAGGAAGCGGTGTTTTCTGGCATATTGATATCTGATATCCAATTTCTCAGCCTTCGGGAAGAATAAAGATAAAAGGGTTTGTATTTTTTGTCTAAACGTCTTAATTTCAGTACTATCAGAATAGTAGATCATTCTATTGGCTGTTATCCTGTCATTACTTTCATTTCCAAATACACCACTTTCGAATATATCAAGTATTAGTCTGTCTGCAACTTCCTTCAGACCTTCATCGCACTCCCATCCATGTGGTACCTCCAAATCAAATAACCTATGGCATACCTCAAACAGCGCTTGGGTGAATGTTTCAACACCCATTAACTTAATATATCCGTTAAACGTATCCCAATTTATTCTATGTCTATACGCTTCAATGAACAAAACCAGGTCACAAAGCTGCCTCAATCCAATCCCAGAGCTCTCAATATGAAAAGCCATATGCAAAACAAGGTAAACGGCATGATCCGTAGGATCAAGCGTAAGTACATCTACTCCGCTGACTTTTGCAGGTATTACACTTTTCCATATCTTTTCCTCAAATTCAGATGAATTTTTAAATCGGTCAGCTGGAATCAATGACTTATGAATTTCTATCAACATATAATGAGGATGCGAATATTCAGCATGCTTATCTTCCCTGTATGCCTTTTTATATCCGGCATTCTCCATTATAAATGCGACTTTTTCAAAATCTTCAGGTTTGACCAGAACATCATAATCACGCATTGATCGAAGCAATGGCTCATGATAAAGATCTCTTAAAAATAAACCCTTTAATATAACTACAGAGATGTTGGAATCAGTCAGTTTCTTAAGTATTTCTCCAAATGCCAAATAGTTTCTTTCTTGTTCTCTTATTTCAAAAAGGAATTTTCTCCTTAACTTTTCTTTTATATCGTCTGGCATTTTGATATCAGAATTTTGCATCACAGAGTAGTATACAATAGGAGCAACTTTATGTCTGTCAGCTTCATAAGCAACGGTCTGCCAATCAATACAACTGTAGCACGATGGGACAACCCGCGTATTTCTTATGCCTGCAGACAATATTTTAATCAATGATTTCTGGCTAATATCGATAAAATCCATTAATAACCCTCTATTATAGCAGTTTAGGTAATCACTCCGATAATTACCAAAACAGAAATCGCCGACCTAATTCAATAATTCGGTGCTAAAACAGAAACATCTAATGAAATACTATAGTTACAACTGCATCTTGCTATGTAAAGTTAAGAACCTCTATCACTAACACCTATACTATTACCAACAGTTGTTAATGTCTAGCAACGTCTATTCTTCTCCCAAATCATATAATTGTTTTCTACTTTATCCAGAAGAAGGAACGTATTTATTGTATTCTATAAATGAGCAAAAATAAATCCAAAAATTGTTTATGAGGCTAAACCCAGTTCCTCATTGACCCTTGACAACGAAACACCATGGCAGGCTTGCTCATGAACCCAGGCGACAAAATCACGTCTGATTTCATCACGTGCAAGTCTGCGGCTATCGCCAAGTGTACAGCTACCATCGGTGGATACCCCGGCACAGAAAGCATAAACAAGCATCATGACAAGCAGAAAACGTTCTATGGCTTGTTTCCCACGAACCTGGTATCGGTCGAGTTCAAGATGCATTTTACTGTCACGAAAGAATATTTCAATGGTCCACCTTTCGGTGTAAATCCTCAAGATCTCTTCATCCGGTATGTTGCAAAGACTGAAGAAAATATGTAAAGCATCTTCCTCGAACAGCTTGTTTTCAGGCCAACTTAAAAGTATTACACCGTCCTTGGGCATCTTCTTCATGAAACCATTAAAGCGGTGTACCCAGTACCTCTGCTTGCCCACGGTGACCAGGCGGACATCCTTTGAGGATAGGGTTTTCACGTAGCTTTTAACCTTTTGTCCCAGTCGTGGCCCTCCGACAGTATAAAGAACCCTGTTAGCCTTTAATGCACCGATATACTTGAACCCTCTGGCACGAGCGGCATAGATGACCGAATTGGCGCTGTACCAGCTATCGCCAAGAACATAAACTTCTCCCGGCAAATCGGGTAATGTCTGAATAATGTTCTTGACCATGCTGATTTTGCTTTGTTTCCTTTTATCGTACAGTTCCATGTAGTAAGGCAATCTCAAGCCCCCGCATTCCAGCAGCACACATACGATCTGATGGCCGTAAACCCGTTTCTTCTTCAAGTGAGAATGGTGATATCCACAGCCTTCCGTCGGTCTCTTCGCCTTTGACGAGGGCTTAGTCTTTTCGGCAATGGTATCATCCAGGATCACATGAATCGGCATTCCGGTATTACGAGCTTGTAACCGTATCTGCGCCAACACATATAGTTGATAGCTATTCATCACAAGGCCGGTAGGCCATGGTGATTTCGATAAGAACTTCCCGATGGAAGTCCGGTGAATATTATGCATGCTTAGTTCCGGTACATTTTTTATTTTACCATCAAAGCCTCCCTGAATAGCAGATACTATAAGGCTTGCCAGGTTATCCAGTTGCGGCTTTGTTAGTAAAAGTGTCAATCTCAGTACAATTAGGAACTTCCTTAATCTCTCTGTGCATGTTATAATATTCATCGGGACATCTTCAATCCTTTATCTTTTGTGTTAAGCAACAAAAATATCGGATTTTCAAGGTGTCTCCTTTAATTTTACATTATATGTTAGCGCTTTTGCTCATTTATAGTAGATATAAAAAAGGCATGTGATAATTGGGGGTTGTCCGAAAGACGTATCACTGCGCTTTGCAGAAGCGGGAGGATAACTGGTGCAAAAAAACAGGCAAAATGTGGCTTATACCTGATACAGCTCAAAAGCCGCTCGACGCCAGAACAAAAGAGTATTTAAAGCAAGCACATAGAATGCATCATATGTGAATTC
>CZCB01000894.1_pt1 | contig 19150 bp, 10 predicted proteins | sample 591991 | NCBI WGS metagenome assembly CZCB01 (sample SAMEA3556809, study PRJEB10932) | anaerobic digester metagenome | reverse complement strand
GACATTTTTACTGAATAAAGAAGACTAGTTTTAGGTGACATTTTCACTGAATATTGACAGCCCGCAATGGCAGTCAGTTATCAGTAGTCAGTGGTCTGCCCTTTTTAGTTTTTGTATCCGACTGCTGCCCGCAGAGGCAGCAGCCCGGGCAGATATCTATGCGACCGGCAAAGACCTTCTTGATGGTCTCTACAACCTCCCGGTTGGAAATGGTGCAGGCCAAATGCAGGTGTACCTGGGCAGGAGCCAGGCTGATGAGGGCACTGATGAGGAGATCTTCGCTGGATATATTGCCACCGGCCAGATCGGCCAGCATCTCTTCCAACTCCTCGTCGTCGAGGGCATCCCCCTGTCCATCCATCAGCTGGTATTTGTTCCCCGGGAGGATGAGGACATGGATTTCCCCCTGCCTGGGCTCCTGCACCTCCACAAAGTAGCGGAGGAGGCGGATAAACTCCCTGTACTCCTGCTCCAGCATCAGATCATCTACAGCCCGGTCTACGGCCTCCCGCAGCTCCTCCATATATTCCTTGAGACGAAAGCGGATAAAACCCTCAATGACAATTTCCCTGTTGTCATTGAGGTAATCCAAGAGGCGAAAGAAGATCCGGTTTTGCCGGTGTACCCTGTAAAGGTAGTAATTGGACTCCTTTTTCGGCTCCCCCTTCAGGGTCTGGAGGGCCAATTCTATGATTCTTTCCCGCTCCTGGCGGTTAAAATAGTTGTAGTGCTGGCGGACTATTTCCCTGACCAGGGAGAGTTCCCAGTGGGAAATAATCACTGCCGCCAGGGCATGGGCTACCAGCTGGCGGAAGAGGTCCCAGGCCTCCTTTTTGTCCAGAATCTTTCTATTTTCTTCCTTTAAACGGCAGAAAAGAAAAAGCTGGTCACCCCGCGCTTCTTCTTCGATGTCAATTTGCAGGCCTTCACGGCGGAAAAGGTGAAACTCCCTCTGCAAACTTTCCCGGAGGGCAGGGAGATAATCCTTGGCCCCGATCCTGATTGCTTCAGCCACAGCCTTCACTCCTTTCCCCTGCAGTTACTATTATATGTGGGCCGATCGGGGCATATACAGGGCGAAAAAGCCAATATTTATATGTATAAACCCCCGGTGGTAGTCCACCGGGGGTTAAAAGGGAACCCTTTTTTATTCGGGTGCATCCTTGATGACAAGGGGTTCTGTCCAGGCTCCTTCGTCCACATAGTAATCGGGAGCCTTGCCCTGGGAACCAAAGAGGCGGATTTTCTCCCGAACCGCTTCCTTGACTGCTGCCCGGGCCGGGGTGGTGTACTTCCGCAGGTCCACCTGTCCCGGATCCTCGGCAAAGTACTTTTGCAATTCAGCCGTAAAGGCCTTGCCTAATTCAGTGGCCACATTGATCTTGGCAATACCGGCCTTGATGGCCAGGGGAATCTGGTCATCCTTGACCCCCGAGGCCCCGTGGAGGACCAGGGGAATCTGCACCGCTTCCCTGATGGCGGCAATGCGCTCAATATCCAGAATGGCTTCCCTTACCTTCATCTTGTGGGCACTGCCCACGGAAACGGCCAGGGAATCGACACCGGTCTTTTCGTAAAACTCCAGGGCCTCCTCGGGTTTGGTGAAATACTGGCGCAGTTCTTCGTAGGGAATTGCTTCCCCCTTGGTATAAGGAACCGTGCCAATCTCGCCTTCGACGGGAATGCCGACCTTGTGGGCAATCTCCACCACCTGGCGGGTGAGGGCAATGTTCTCCTCAAAGGACAATTTGGAACCATCGATCATCAGGGAGGTATATCCTTCCCGCAGGCAGAGGACGTTGGTGGTCAGATCCATACCGTGGTCCAGGTGGAGTACTACAGGGACAGTGGCCTTTTCTGCCGCTACCTTAACGATGGCGGCAAAGTAGTCGGCACCACCATATTTGATGGCCCCCTGGCTGATCTGGACAATAACCGGCGACCGCTCCTCTTCTGCTGTTTCCACAATAGCTTGTACCATTTCCAAATTGTTGGCGTTGAAGGCCCCAATGGCATAACCTTCCTGCAGCGCCTTTTCCAACAAGCCCTTGCTGGTTACTAGTGGCATTTAATTCCCCTCCTATGCCAGAACTAGGGTGTTCCCTAATTCGATTTTAGCCAAAAATTTTCTTGAAGTCCTCGTAGCTGATCCCGCCTTCGCCGATGAAGCGCGGGTTTTTCACACCCTTCTTGCCATCGTTATGATAGTCGGAACCGCCGCTGAAGAATTTCACCTTCCCTGCATACTTGGCCCTTACTTCCCTTTCGATCTCCTCGTTGGTCATGGTGCCCTTGTAGCTGGTCTTGTTGTAGGGGTAGGCGGCTTCCATACCATCCAGACCGGCCTCGATGAGCCTTTCGATATATTCATCCCTGGTCATCCGGCGGCCATCGGGATAGACGATTTCCTCGTCGATGAGGTAGGGGTGGGCCAGCACGGCGATGCCGCCGCAGGTTTTAATTAATTTTATCGCATCAATAGGGTCGATCTTCCGCCGCTTGACATTGAGTTCCGGGTCATCCCGGACCAGGAGCTTGGCCTCCTGCCAGGTGGGGGTATAGCCCTTTTGGGCCATGGCTTCGAAGATGTGCTTCCGCTGCACCTCATCGGGATCCCGCTCTTTGATATTTCCTTCACTGTCCTTATATTGCAAAATCTCCGTGTCCCAGTCGATGGGCATACCCTTTTGGGTCAGGATCTCGCAGAGTTCCTTGTAGGCATTGCTCTTGCTGTTCTTGGCCCGCTCTACTTCTTCCTTGACCAGGGGGTGATCCCAATCCAGGTTAAAGCCGATAATGTGTACGTCGTCGACATAGGTGTCACAGGAATATTCATTCCCGAGGACCAGCTCCACACCCTTTTCCCGGGCGTATTCGATAATGTCCACTTCCCGGCCCTCATCATCGATAATGGTCCGTGGGGGATCAATATCGTGGTCGGTGATGGCGATGGCCTTCATACCAACGGCCGCTGCATTGTCAATCAGTTCCTTCGGGGTATCGTTACCGTCGGAACGCACAGTGTGGCAGTGCAGGTCACATTCATAAATGGGAGTCGGTTGTTTTGCCATTATTATTCCTCCTTTCCGACTACCATCCTAACCCAACTACAACTGCATCCCTTTCCCAGGGGGTTTGGGCCATCTTCCTTTGGGATAAATGGGGCTGGGGGAAGACATATCTTCCCCTAGCCCAAGAATAACCCTTTATTTTGCCTTCATTTCAGCTACAAATTCTTCAAAGGCATTCATAGCCTTGCTGAATTCATTCCTGGTAAAGATGGTTCCCGGATGCTCCAGGTATTCTTCCTGCTTCAGGCCGTTTTCATCATAGCCCTGGCGGAAGTAGGGGAGGGAAAGGAGTTTCTCCATCACATCACTGGGTACGGGCTTATCGATCCGCGGTTTAAACTCTTCAATGTCAGCATAGACAAGGAGGACACTCTCGACAAAACTCGGGTTCATGGTGTAAACCAGGTCTGCACCGGCGGTTTCTGCCAGGTGACGGATCTGGTCTTTGCCCGGGCCTACCCGGCTGGAGGCCAGGAGAAGCTTGCTCGGGTATTCCCTTTCCCGCAGCAGGTGATAGCCCTTCTTCATGATGGCAGTACCGGACCAGCGCATCAGGTCTTCCGTCAGTTCGAAGCCCTGCTCCTTGGCCTGCTCCGCCATCACTTCCCGCTCTTCGAAGCGGGCCATCATGATGGTGATCACAGAGCGCCACTGGCTGTAATCGGTGCCGTAGTACTCGCCCACTTCCTTACCCCGCTTCACTGCTTCGGCAATAGCCAGGATCTGGGGTACGGTGAAGACCAGGGTAGCGTTGGTGGGTACACCCATGGCCGTCAGCAGGAAGATGGCATGGACACCGGCCTGGGTGCCCGGTACCTTAACCATGATGTTGGGGGACAAGGTCTTGAGACCCAAGCCCTGTTCCACCATTTTCCGGGTGTCATCGAGAACCCGGGGGTCTACCTGGGCCGACACATAGCCATACTTGTAGCCGGACTCTTCAAAGATGGGCATGTAGAGTTCAGCACCCAGCTTGGAAGCTTCCCGGTAGGTCCGCCAGGTAATCTCGGGGGCACTGAGATTGGGATGTTTCTTAATTTCCTCCTCAATCCAGGGATGCCAGACTTCGGGCAGGGTGTCGATACCGGCCTTGGTGATAACCGGGTTGGTGGTCACACCCTTGAAGAGGGATTTAGTCGGGTCGTCCTTCACAAAGAGGCGCCTGACCTGGGGCTCCAGCCATTCCCTCACTTCCGGTGTCTGTTTGGCCAGGAAAGTGTCCGCCCACTTTTCAAAGACCAGGGGCGAAGCATCCCACCAGACCTCCATTCCCGGACTGACGGCAAGCAGTTTTTCCAGTGCGCTTCTTCCTTTATCAGCCATAGATAAAACCTCCTTGGCAATTTGTTTATTTAAACGGCAGAGCCGTTATTGGAAATGCAATGTTAAATCCTCCAGGCGGTCGATGATTACATCTGCACCGCACTCCTCCAGAACTTCCCTGGAGCCATAGCCGTAGGTCACCCCACAGGTCATGATGCCGGCGTTTTTCCCTGTCTTAATGTCAAAGTGGCTGTCGCCCACGATGAGGGCCGTCTCCCTGGGGTTCCCTGTATGGGCCAGAATCCTTTCGATGGATTCGGGGTGGGGTTTCCTGTTTTCCACCGAATCCGGTCCCAAAACCATGGTAAAATAGGAGGCTATCTCAAAATGTTCCAGGATCTTCATGGTCATGGGCACCAGCTTGTTGGTGGCCATGGCAATGTCCTTATCCTTAAAATGGGCGAGGGCTTCCTTGACACCCGGATAAAGGGTGGTGTAATCGGTACAGTGTTCCAGATAACGCCCTTTATATATGGACAGGGCCTGGTCGAAAAACTCTTCACCCCTGTCACCCAGGGCCTTCTTGAGCAGAGGCCCTGTACCACCCCCAATGAAGCCCTTTATCTGTTCCTCGGGCAATTGGGGAAGGCCCAGCTGGGCCAGAGTGTAGTTGACTGCCTTGGCTATATCCAACTTGGAATCTATCAAAGTGCCGTCCAAGTCGAAGATGAGGGTCTCGATCCTTTTCTTGGCCAAAGCACTCCTCCTTTCCGTCAAAGGTAATCACGACACTATTTTTTCACTGGGCACTAATTATATGTATATGCAAAAGGCGTGCCAATTACAGGGGCCTGCCTACTACCCAGCGTGGCCGCCAAATCCTGCCTTTGGGGCCGGCTCCAAAAAAAGAGCGATGCTAATATGCATCGCACGTGCTGCATTCCGGCTATATCCCATACTGCTCAAGGCACTATCAACTATTGCCCTCTGATGCAAAAACGCATTAGAGGAATGCTCCACTGCATATTAGCCGGTGCCGTTTTTTAGGTATTTCTGCACCTTCCGCACCACAGTGGACTGGTTTATTCCCAGGGCCCGGGCCGCCTTGTAGGTGCTCTTGTATCTCTCCATGGCCCGGCGGATCAGCTGCTCTTCCACGGCCTCGGTGGCCATTTTCAAGGGGATAATCCCGTTGACCACTACCTTCTTGGTCTTCCGATCGCCGTGCTGCAGTTCGGCCGGCAGATCGTCCACGGTGATCTGGGAACTGTCGCTGGTCACCACAATCCGCTCGATTATGTTTTCCAGTTCCCGGACATTGCCCGGCCAGGAATAATTGAACAAGAGTTCCATGGCTTCGGTGGTAATCTGCCGGGAGCGGGAATATTTCTGGCTGAAGCGCTGGAGGAAATGGTGCACCAGGGCCGGGATATCCTCCCGCCGCTCCCGCAAGGGAGGGACAGGGATGGGAACCACATTCAGGCGGTAATAGAGATCCCGGCGGAAGGTCCCCTCCTCAACCATCTGCTCAATATCCCGGTTGGTAGCCGTTATGATCCGGATATCCACCTTTATGGGTTTTACACCCCCCACCCGCACGATCTCCTGCTCCTGGAGGACCCGCAGGAGCTTGACCTGCAGGTTGAGGGGTAGTTCGGCTATCTCATCGAGGAAGAGGGTACCCTTGTGGGCCAGTTCCATCAGGCCCGGCTTCCCTTCCCGGTTGGCACCGGTAAAGGCCCCCTTATCATAGCCAAAGAGTTCCGATTCCAGGAGGGTTTCGGGAATGGCACCACAGTTGATCTTGATGAAGGGGCCATCCCTCCTCTTGCTCTCCCCGTGGATGAGCTTGGCCACCAGTTCCTTGCCAACACCCGACTCCCCCAGAATCAGCACGGTGGAATCCACAGCGGCCACCTTGGTGGCAAGCTGGAGCAGGCCCTGCATAGCCTTGCTGTTGCCAATGATCTCGTAATCGTCCAGGTTAACCTTCCTCAGTTCCGACAATTCCTTTTCGTACTTTTCCATCATTTCCTTGGTGTTCTCCAGCTCCTGCTCCAATTGGTGCAGATCGGTAATATCCTTGGAGATGCTCACTACCCGGACAATTTCCCCCGCCCCATTGATGATGGGGTTGGCGGTAACCATTAACTTGCGATCCGACTTGGTAACCTGGGTGACAGTGACCCGCGCCTTCTTCTCTATAGCCAGGCGGGTTGCCGAGGGGAAATAGATCCCGTTTCTCTCCAGATCCCGGACGTTTTTCCCCACCAGCTCCTGGGCCGCCGTCCCATAGAGCTTTTCCGCCGAAGGAGAAATGCGGAGCTTGGCCCCCGAGCCATCGGAGATGCACATGAGATCCTCGGCCGAGTCCATGATGGCCTTCAGGTCAATTTCCGCATCCCGCAGGCTGCTGTTTTCGGCGGCCAGGGCCTGGATACATTCCTTCTCCCCTATTACTCCAACCAAACGCCCCTTATCATCGACGACAGCCGCCGGCAGCTTACCTTCTAGTAATCCAGGTTCGGGAAGCTCCCCGTCCTGCTGGAGAAGCAGGAGCTGGGAATCCACCAGCCCGTCTATGGACTCGGTACCAGAGCCCCCGGCAGCCAGGAACTCCATGACCGCCTGGGCCCACAGGATGCCCACCGGCACGAAGCTCTGGCTCACCACCACCAGAGCCCGCTGCTTCCCCACAGCAAAACGTTCCACAGCATCCTTTACAGCCTGCCCTTCCCAAATCAGGTACGACTTGTTGCTGGACCACAATTGTGTAACCACACTATAGCCTCCATTTCAAGGTATCATGGTTGCAGATACCTGTGTTTGCGCCCTATATGTAAGAAATTCCTGCTACAGGTAATGCATAGCCTCATCACCTATTATATTATACACTAGTTTTGAAAGATGGCAAAGAACTGAAAAACGAGGACTGTGCCTTTACAACTCCAGGTCATAGCGGACCTCGGTTACCATTACCCCCCACTGGTCATGCTGCTTCTCTTCCCCTGGCCTAAAACCGGCCCTTTCATAGAGCCGGCAGGCAGCCTCAAGATCCCTGGTCGTCCAGAGAAATACCCTTTGATAGCCCCAGTTACGGCAAAAGTCCAGGGCCTGCTGCAGGAGGAACTTGCCCAAACCCTTCCCCCGCCATTGGGGGTGGAGCAGGAACCAGCGCAGCTGGGCTACCGCCTCGGAACGTTTAGCAATGGCAATCATTCCCACCAATCTGCCGCCCTCTTCGGCCAACCATAGGGAACTGCCGGAAAAATCCTCCAGCAGGGCATACTCCCCCAGCGACTGGGCCACATAGCCTTCAAACCGCAGGCCATAATTATACTCCTGGCTGTAAAGGAGCCCGTGAAGATAAAGGATCTGTCCCAGATCCCCCGGCCTGAGCTCCTGCCTGATGGTAATGCCATCCGGGCAAGCCAGCATTTCCTATTCCTCCTTTCGCCCACTATTAAGGTAATAAATGGGCCTTTTCTCCCTGTAACCCTCATATTCCTTCCCGCAGCAGAAAAATTAAAATACCAATAAAAAGTGCTGGCTCTGGCCAGCACACTTAAATTATAATTTTTGCCAAATTACAATGTACTCGACAGCTATTACGTAGAACCCCCCGGTAATTATCTGTGGAGGATATAACATGCCGGTTTACAATTTGGAGATGAAGAAGGAAATAAAGAGAAACGGGAGAACTATTGCAGGGATTGAAGGACCGGAGAGGGAAAATAGAGGGGAGGGGGCACAGTAAGGGAATGTAGGGGACCGGCTGCAGTTAAGAACATCGCTACCAAAAGGGAAAAGGAGTACAGCGGTCGATAAAACAAACAGGGTTAACACAATGACGGGGTTCTTAACCCCGTCATTTGCTTTCTTGTCTGGTGGGTTCGAGAGGATTTGAACCTCTGGCCCCCTGCGCGTCAAGCAGGTGCTCTCCCCCTGAGCTACGAACCCACATTTTTTACCCCTGCCTTGCGAGGTACATTATCATTATACCAAAAATGAACCCTTTGTCAAGCAAAACCCGTGGGAAGCTAGTAAGTGCCGGGAACCGGCATGGGGGTCTACTCTGAAAATAGCTTACGTAGGCCTTACTGCCTATGCCGCCGGCTCCCTTCGCTGCGCTCTAGGCAGGTGGTCTTTACGCGGCCCTTCCATATCAGAGGCGGTCTTTGACCCCCCGTTTTACGGGGCGACCACAGGTCGCCCTCAAGATTTTCAGGACAGCTTCCCGCATTCAATCTCCCATACCCCACTTCCCAATTAACCGGGCGCCGTCCCATCCGCCTTCGGCTTTGGTCATGTCCTGTGCAAGAAAACCCACCAATCATTCCCTTTCAAAGCCATGGGCCTTAAAGTTCAGGGCATTGCTATTCTCGGTAACGGTTCTCACCACCTGCTCCGGTGCACCTCCGGGAATCTCCGCCTCTATTTCCATGGTCACCTTCACCCTTGCCCCCACCAGCCCCTGGAGATGAACAATTACCTCTTCGGCAATCCGGCTGGCATCGCGCCCCACCCGGGTAGAGTCCAGTTCCACACTGCCGTAGAAGCGCTTGGGTTGCGGAAGAGGAGTCGGCCCTACGGGAGGAACCGGGGGAAGACCCGGACCAGGCGGGGTTGTTTCGCCAGTACCGCTGTCCGGTGTTTCTGTAGTCCCCTCCCCGGGCGGCGGCAGCTGTTCCCCGGCCTCTTCTGCCAGCTGCCTGAGGGCCACCTCTGGCTTTACCAGAAGGCCTGCCGCATCACTGTCGGCAATGGGAACCTGCTGCCCGCAGCGCAAGCCCTGGTAACGGCCCTTCTCCTCATCGAAGACTGCGGCATAGGCAAAGGCATCCTGCTCCCAAGTTAGAAGGGTAAATCCCTCCCGTATAGCATTGAGCAGCACTTCTGAATCCTTCAAGCGGGGCAGGTAGAGATAGCGAGCAAAATCCTCCACCAGCTGCCGGACGGAGACATGGTTTCCCCGCCACAGGGGTACCCGGTCCAGTTCAATGCGCAAGGAGACGGCAGCAAGGCTTGTTACCAGCTGATCTTCACTGCGCAGCTTGCGGCTGGCCCGAACAGCCAGGGCGTCTTGCCCATTGAAGCGGTAGGCCTGCCACTCCACAGGTTCCCGGGGAGAAATCTGTACCGGTACCAGCAGCCACTGGTAAGCCTCGGGGAGCCGCACCAGTAAAGTCTTCTCCGCACTCGCCTTTTGAGTTTCCGCCTGTCTGACCTGGTGGGGGGAAAGATCAAGTTCTTCCCTTTCCGCCAGGATTGATTCCCAGGCCAGGTAGCGGCAGACAGCCTCCTCCAGGTCTTGGAGACGGGTCTTATCCGCTGCCAGGAAAACCAGGGCATTGCGGTACAATCGAGGTGCATTGCCCCTGGTCTCCAAAATCTCCTTGGCCTTGATCAAGGCAGGGCTGTTGGGACCCTTACTGTAGGGATAATCAATGCCCAAAACCACCAGGCGGGCATCGGGATCATCGGGCACATCCTGGCTCGACTGGGGCAGGGGATGAACACGGCTGAAATCCCCTTTCTTGCGCAGGTCAAGCCGGAGGCGTTTCTCAATTTCCCGGGTTATTGCCTCCTGCTCCCGCCGGAACTGTTGGGTCCTATCTTCTGCCAATTTGGTGACTGTAGGTTGGGTGGAATACCAGAAACGGCGGCCGTCCTGGTAGAGGTAGGTGGCACTGGCAGACAGGCGCCGCAGTGCATCCCCGAAGACGGCCGGCGACTCCCCCGGCATCACGCATCCCAGTTTGATCCACCGTTCTTCCAAGCCCCGGTTAGCCGCCGAAGTAGTCGGGGCCGAGCCCAGGTAGATGGTCCGGGCCACCCGGCGGCAGGCCGCCAGTTTACCCAAGTTGGGTATTTCGGCATCAATCCGCAGGGGCAGTGAATTGGGGCCATCCACATCCTTGGCAATGACTGGCACCCAGTTGTCTGACAGGTACCGGGTTAGTTCAAATTGGACCCGGGGATCGTCAATGGGAATGGTCGAGGGCAGGATCAAGGGGTTCCGGTCCCCCTTCTCCCAGAGGCTGTGGATGACCGCCGCCATTAACCGCAGCACACCCCGGGTGCGCTGGAATTTCACCAGGGTAGACCAATCTGTGAAAAGACGGTCAAAAACCTCGGGATGAATGGGATAAGCCGCCTGAAGACGTTTTTCGTAATCTCCCTCCCGGCATTCAGGTGGGAATTCCTGCTGCTGGGTCCGGTACAGGTCATAAAAGGCCCGGGCCACAACATCCCGGTCTATAAATTGCGACTGCTCCACCAGGGGCTCAAAGAGGCGCCGCCTTACAATTTCAAAGCCCTCCTCGGCACTGGCTGGCCGCCAGCTGGATTCCACCCGGCCGATGACATTACGCAAACGCTCAAGGGCTTCCCTCCCCCGCTGCCCCCCCACCTCGGCATCATCGGCCCGGGTATGGGGGGAGCCGAAGGTGTCGGAAGCTGGCAAACTGATGACCAGCAGACAATTGCGAGCCAGCTTGGCCGATTCAGTCAGCGCCTGGGCAAAGCTGAACTGGGTTTCAAAACTGCCCCCCGGGAGGTCGCTTTGATCATGGAGCTGCCGGGCATAGGCTACCCACTCGTCAATCAAAATCAGGCAGGGACTGTACTGGTTAAAAAGCTCCCGGAGGGTATCCCCGGGGCTTGTGCCCCGCTCGTCATCCTGCCGCACCCGTTCAAAAGCCTGCCTTCCTCCCAGTTGCCAGGCCAGCTCGCCCCAGAGGGTGCGCACTACTGTTCCATCTTCTTTAACAGAGGGGCTGCCGGGGGAAATTTTGTTGCCCACCAGCACCACTCTCCGGACCGGGGGTAGAGTTGTGCGTCCCGCTTCCTTCATAACAACGTCAATGCCCGGCAGTTCCCCGTGTTCCCGGCCGGAAAACAGGTGGTACAGGGCCAGCATGGAGTGGGTCTTGCCGCCGCCAAAATTGGTCTGGAGCTGTACCACCGGGTCGCCACCGCCGCCGGTGAGACGGTGCACCGCTCCCACCAGGAGCCGCTGGAGGCTCTCGGTAAGGTAGGTCCGGCGGAAAAATTCCACCGGATTGCGGTATTCGCCGGGGCCTTCCCCCAGGTGGACCTGCCACAGGTCGGCGGCAAATTCCGCCTGCTGGTACCGGCCCCCAGCCACATCGGGATGGGGGGTAACCACATCGCGCCAGGCTTTGAGATTCCCCGTCACCAATCCCTGCACAGCCGTCCCGGCCAGTTTGCGCTTCTCATTGCGCACCTGTTCCTGATAACGGACCCGCAAGAGCTCCATCTTCATTTTTTCAATTTCACCGGCCTGGGGTGCCGAAATGGCCGTGAGGAGTCTAGCCGCCGAGTCCAGGGCCCGGTAGGCATCATCACTGGAGAAGGCCTCCTGATGGGCCCACTTGTTGCGAACTTCCCGCAGCTCACTGACAAGGCTGCGCTCGGCATGACCGAGGATTTTGCGGAAGACCTCATTCCACTGCTCCCACAGTATCCGTAAAATTGCCGCCACATCCAGGTGGGGCTGCTCCTGCTCGTCCGGCCAGGACAGGTCATGGTGCCAGTGCTCCGTCACCCGGGTGAGCCAGTATTTGCCGTAATGGGCTGCCAGCTCCCGCTCCAGGAAAGGAACCAGCCCCGTTTTGAGCAGTTCCAGGGATTTGCCAACACGTTCGTAATTGGTGATAGCCATGGCCTACTCCCCTCCAAAAAGATCTGTCTGGTAAACACTCTCCCGCAGCCCCTGGGCCAGGCGGGCAATCTCGGGCCAGCTTTGCACCAGGCCATTATAGGCCAACCCTTCGGGGGCCCATTTCTTCCGTTCACAGAGGGTATAGAGGCGGTAGGCCAGCTGCCGGGCGGTATCGGCCCTGCTCCCCAGTTTGGCCGTCAGGGCTGCCGCCGCCCTCTCCCCCTCTTGCAAGGCCCGCAGCAGCTGGTGTACCATCTCCCAGACGGTTAAACGCTTGTCTTTGTCGGGGTCCCAGCCTGCAGCCAGTTCGGCAGGTTTTAACAGCCGCACCTTCCCTCCCCTGGAGACAATAATTCCCGCCTCCTGCATGCCCTCGACACTGGTATTCTTGGCCTTGGAGAGGGTCTCGGCCACCCCGTATTCCCCTTCATTAAAACCGTACTGCTCAAACCAGGCCAGGGCCCAGCGGGTATCGGCATCAAAGTCTCCTTCCTGTTCGGCCAGGACCTCATCGAGAATCTGGTTGACCAGTGCCAAAGCCTCCCGCACCGAAAGGGTGTTCCCTTCAACATCGAGGACCCGGGCATAGCGGGTATAGACCGCCATGCCGGGGCCGATGGCCGCCTGGGCCAGGTCCACCGGGGCAATGTTGCTCCGCTGGAGGTGAGCCAATGCCGGGGGCAGTTCCGCCTTCAAGGCGGCCACAAACTCCCGCCGGGTGGCCGTCGGTGCATCGGCAGGCCGTGGACGGCAGACGAGGACAATGCTGGAGGCTAGGGCACTTCTTTTTTTCTTCAGGTTTCCAGTATACTCTGTCCTTATTGGCCAAGTACCACAAACCGATAAGCCTGCTCGTAGCACTGCACCGAGAAATGTTTCCCAACCAGTACTGACAGTGCCTTCTTGGCTGTCACTCTCGGTCTGTTTAAATGCATAATAAATAGTAACTGGAAAGACAGGGTGTGTTTGATCTGCGAATTTTTCTATCGCCTTGGTCATACCATTTAAAAAAAAGGCTTCAGCTGATATTTTATCTTTGTGACGGTAAGCAAAAGCAACTAACTCATCACCTTTGGGGACCGCTAATGTAGTAAAAAGCTCCGGGAAAACAGCCTGCAACGAGCGGCGCAGCCAAACATAAAAGAAATCCGACAAGTCCGCATAGGGAACATTGTCATAATACGGAGGGTCAGTTGATATAATTTTATCACAACTCAATGATTGAACTGCAGCGTCTTCCTGTATTGCCCTTCCAGCAGGTCCAATACCCAAAGATGTTAGCATTTCTGTGGCTTGTTTTATTCCTTGCATAAAATTACCAGACGAATTACTAATGGGATTTGCTTCTGCAAAGTCCCATACTATTGGTAAGGCTTGTCTACCAAATGTAGAAACTATTCCCTCTCGTGTCTGATGCCACGTGCAGAGTGATGACCAGTAGTTAGCTCCTTTATCAACCGCAAACGCCAAATATATCGCAATTGCCTCTGCATATGCAGTAGCACTAAGAATGTTTCTTTTATTGTATACATTAGTTGTCTCATGCAAGTCACAAAGATGCATGTTATTATTTAAAAGCCCAGCCTTTACAGCGTCTCGCTTGATAATTCCTATTGCTTCTGTCACTAAGTCTGTAAAAGTCGTTAACACTACAAACTGGCGATTAGTAAAAAGCTGGCCAAACCTTTCAATGCCATAGGGTTTAACACCCAAATACTGTGTAGAACCAGAAATAGAAACATCCAGTCGCCACAAAGGCTTTTCTTTCCTTGTCACTGCTTCATGTTCGGGAAGGGGCGGCAGATAGACCCGCCCTCCCTCACCCTCTGCCACAATAGCCATGAGCCTTGCACCCATCCGCCCAGCCTTGCCCTCGGCTTTAATATAATCCCCGGCTATCGGAGCACCCGACAGCAGGCATTTAAAATTAGCTCCCCGCCCCAGCTTGGTTCCCTTTTTCGCTGCCTCCGGATCCCTGGGTTTCCCCACCTTCACCGTAAACCGGTAGCTGTCCCCCTCAATGACCGGCTCAATATAGGCCTCCTTGCCCTTTTTGGTGGAAAGCATAAAGGTGGAGGCCAGAGGCACGTCCACATGGGCAAAGGCCGGGTTGGGGCTTTTTACCGTCCGGGCCCAGATCCAGGCAATCACCGTCAGTTCTTTCCCCGTATAGGGTTTTAGATCCGGCCGTTCTTTGACCATGTCGGCAGTTATCTTCACTTTAGGGTAAAGGTGGCCAATGCGCTTCTCGGCCTCATCCCGCATCCACTGCCCGTAATAGCGGACATCTTCGGCCAAGCCCCGGGCCCCCGGCCAGGATTGCTCAAAGAGGGTTTTCTTGGCCCTGGCCGCAGGGTTCACCGGCGGGCAGCCGGCAAATTTGGGGGGGATCTCGATCATGGCCTTGTTGATCAAAACCGCCACCGGGTTCAGATCACTGGCATATGCCTCCAACCCCAGCCGCTGGGCCTCTAGGGGTAGGGACCCACCCCCGGCAAAGGGGTCGTGAAAGGCCGGAAGTTTATGCCGGTCAAATAATTCCCTGGCCCTGGGGTGGTCGGCATTATCGGCACAGGCCCGCCGCCACGACTGCCAGATCTCCTCCCGGGCCCGCTGCAGCACCTCTTCATTGTTGGTGTTTTCCCACTGGACCAGTTCTTCGATAATCTGAAAGAGTCTCTCCCGCTCCAATTCTGCCAGGACTTCATCCAGGGTGGGTTCCGGACCAGGTTCCGGGGCGGGAATATTGGCCGCTGCAGCCTGTTGGGCAACCTCCTTCGCTTCTTCCCAGGCCTTCCGGCGGATCTTGAGGATGGATGCAGCCCGGCGCCGCTTCCTGGGATCGCTCTTTAAAACGTCAACATAGGTCGACGGGTCATCCACCATCTGGGCAAAGATCACGGCCCGGGCCGCCGCCAGGGGGCGCCTGGCCCACCACAGGTGCAGGGTACTGGGATGCCCGTGCCTAATTGATTTTTCCCTGGCCGAGGCCTTATTGATGGCATCCAGGGGTAAGGCCACTTCAATCAACTTTTTCCGGTACTTCATAAAGCTCCCCCCATATCTCAGCTGATATTATAAAACATATTTTATCATGACGGTGCCTCCGCCCGCGCCAGGAGTTCCGCAAAGCTGTAATTGACACTGGTAACACCAAAGTCCGGTTCCCGCTGGAAGGGACGGCGCAGGTAATGGACCCGGTGGGTATTATCGGGAAAAAACTCCACTATGGCCAGGATAAAGGAATCAGGTTTGTTCAATGAATAGAGGATCTCGTTGCGGGTGACGGTAATTGTCTCCGCCCCGGTCACCCGGCCCTTGACCTCGATAAACCTCAGCTTTCCAGTGTTGGGATCGCGGCTCTCAATATCATAGCCCAGCTTCTCCCGTTCCCGATCCACCGGTTCAAAGCCGAGGCTCCGTTCCACCTCTATGACAATTGACCGGGCCCGGGCGGCGACAGCCTGGGTTTCTCCCGTATTGCCAGGTGCAGACACAGACTCGCCCATCAGCTTCCGGAGCAGTCCCAGGGGCACCACCACCAGCCCGCCCAGTACAACCGGCGGCAAGGCGGCAATCTGGCTTTCCAGATCGAGCTGTTCCATCCGCCGCTGGAGCCGGGCCTGGAGCTCATCGGCCCGGCGCCGGGCTTCCTGGGAATTAAGGCGGGCATTGGGCTTACCGGCCTGTTCCTGCAGTTTTAGCTCGGCGGCCCGGTAGTCCCAATAGCCGATCTCCTTGGTAAGACGGTCTTTAACAGCCGCCCGGGTTTTCTCGATCCATTCCAGGCGGCTGTTCTTTATCTCCTCAAGATGGCCGGGTACAACGTGGGTAATGGCGTAACCCTGGGCCTTCTGCTCCAGTTCCCTCGTGATCCAGGCACAGGCAGGGTGATTGAGAATTTCCGCCACATCCGGCTCTCCCGGCTGCAGGGGCCGGTAGTCGAGATAGGGGGCATAGTGGAGATGGCGCATATTACCGGCGGCATCGACTTCCACGTAGAGCATCCGCTTGGAAATAACCCGCCGCTCGCCCCTGGGAGTAATACTGGCATACTGGAGGGCATGCTCCAGGTAAAAAAGGACGCGGGGCTCCTCCCCTAGATCCCTAACATCTACCAATACAGTACCGCGGCGCAGAATGTCGCCGTGGCGCTCCAATATAAGATCAATGACAGCATTGAGGAGGGGATGGCCCGGACACACAAAGGCGGCCGGGGGTTTTCCCGGAGGGGCAATGAGGTCCTTTTCAAACACGATCCGTTCATAACGGGAGAGAACCGGTTCTCCGCACCCGATGAGCCGGTCGCGGGCCCGTACAGGGGCAGGAACGCGGGTTACTTCATAGCGCCGCGGTTCCCGTTTACGCACCGTACCGCCCAGCCTTCGGAAGGCCTCCAGGAAGAATGATTCTATATAATGGGGCTGGAGACGGCGGGCCTCGGCCCGCTCCATATCCTCCCGGACGCGTCTGACCCGACTGGTATCCATCAGGTCCCGGACCAGAGTCCGTTCCTCCAGGAGTTCTTGAAGGTGACTCTGGTCCAGGGCACCGGCTACAATCTTGTTTAACCGTGCCCTGACTTCGGGCTGTTCCCCGTACCGGATGGCCTCAATCAATAGTTCCCGCAGGGGCTTCCCGTCAAACTGGAGCTTGCCCAGCACATCAAATACCCGGCCTCCTAGGGCTTTGCGGGCTTCTTCCAGCTTCTCCAGCAGGGTATAGTAGACATCCCCTTCCCGGGTTTTCTCAGCCACCAGATTCCACAGGTGGCAAACCTCTGTCTGTCCGATGCGGTGGATGCGCCCAAAACGCTGTTCAATGCGGTTGGGGTTCCAGGGAAGATCGTAGTTCACCATAAGGTGGGCCCGCTGCAGGTTTATCCCTTCTCCCGCCGCATCGGTGGCAACCAGCACCTGGACGACAGGGTCGTGCTTGAAGGCTTCCTGGGCCTTCAGACGTTCCTCCCGACCCTTGCCCCCGTGGATGGTGACCACTGCCTCCGGGCGGCCGAGAAGGGTGGTAATACGTCGTTCCAGGTAGTTTAAGGTATCCCGGTGTTCAGTGAAGATAACGAGCTTCTGCCCTGGAGATGCTTTTGGTTTCTTGATATCAGCTGCATAAGGGGCCCGTTCTTCAGCCAAATGATTGGCGATGGCCGCCGGGGTAAAGATCTCACTCAATAGATTGGCCAGTTCCTGCCATTTACGGTCGACACCGCTCTGCCGCACTGACTGGGCCATGGCCTGCAACCTACGGAGGGTGGCAATCTCGGCCTCCAGCTCGTCTATAGTGCGGGCGGCTGTGGCCTGGTCGAGAATCTCTCCCTCTACAGTCTCCACCTCGTGATCGGGGGCATCCTCCAGGTCCTCAAGATCCTCTGCATCGAAAACCGGCACATTCTCGGCCATAATATTCACTGCAGCGCCCCGCTGCAGCAGCTTCAGTTCCCGGAGGCGTTTCTCGAGCCGCTCCCGGCGGCGGCGCAGGGACTGGTAGATGGCCTCCGGTGAGGAAGCCAGCCGCCGCTGTAAGATGGTCAGGGCAAAACCCACGGTACCGGCCCGTTTGTTATTCTGCAGCGCCTCGGCCCGGTTAAATTCTTCCCGCACATAATCGGTGACTGCCTTGTAGAGGCGGGCTTCGGGGTCAGAAAGCTGGTAGAGGACAGTATAAGCGATGCGCTCGGGAAAAAGGCGGGTACCATCAAATTTCAAGAGTTCTTCCTTCACCATGCGGCGCATCAGATCAGATACGTCAACGGTATGTACTCCATCGCGAAAGCGTCCTTCAAAGCGATCACCATCGAGGAGGGCCAAAAAGAGCTGAAAGTCTTCTTCCTTACCGTTGTGGGGAGTGGCCGTAAGCAGGAGAAAGTGCCTGGTGCGGGTGGACAACAGCTGGCCCAATTTATAGCGCTTGGTATATCTAACCTCACCGCCAAAAAAGGTGGCTGACAGCTTGTGGGCTTCATCACATATAACAAGGTCCCAGTGACAGTCGCGAGCCATTAATTTCTGCTGTACATTTTCGTCCCGGGAGAGCTTGTCCAGGCGGGCGATAACAAGATTATTCTCTAAAAACCAGTTGCCGCTGCGGTCCGATTCGAGCTTATCATTGGTAAGAATCTCGAAGGGTAACTGGAAACGCCGGTAGAGTTCATCCTGCCACTGCTCGGCCAAACTGCCCGGGCAGACTACCAAGCAGCGCTGCAGGTCGCCCCGGGCAATTAATTCTTTTATTAAAAGACCTGCCATTATGGTTTTACCGGCACCCGGGTCATCGGCCAGGAGAAAGCGGAGGGGCTGCCGGGGCAGCATGGCTTCATAGACTGCGGTGATCTGGTGGGGCAAGGGCTCCACCAGGGAAGTGTGTACGGCCAGGACCGGGTCAAAGATATGGGCTAAACGAATCCGGTAGGCCTCGGACACCAGGCGAAAGAGGGCCCCATCACCGTCAAAACTCCAGGGACGACCCATGGCCACTATCCCCAAGCGGGGTTCATCGTTCCGGTAGAGAAGGACATTGCCCACTCGGCCGAAGGGATCCTTGTAAGTCAGTTCCAAAGCCTCGGTACCAAACCACTGGACAGCAGTAACGGTAACCGGGCATTCCGGCAGAATGCCCCGCACCGTGGCATTGACCTGCAGTTCTTCAAGGGCAGCCAAATATCTCGCCCCCCACCAAAACAAGAGTAACTCCCGCCAATAGATTTACCCTAAATAAATAATATTTTCGCCATCTTGCCTGGCATTTCCTGCAGAACCGGGCTATTTCCAAAGGTTTAAGCCGGTCTGGTCACAGCTTGCCTTCCTATTGGCTTTTTTTCCCAGACAAAAGCAGTCAAAACCCTGCAACCACCATGGTTACAGGGTTTTATTGTGGGGACTGAGACTGGGGATGTCTCGAAGGCGGCTAGCTGCCGGACAGGTTCAACCCCGTGCCCTTCTCCGCCCTGGCCCGCAGCATCTCAATGAAGGCCTCGAGGCGGGTCTGTAAGCCCACTTCCCCCGTATGCTCATCGAGGAGGAAGGAAAAGGCGGGGATATCCCAGTCCCGGCTGACCTGGGGCAGGATGGTCTTGGCCACAATCTCGGGCATGCAGGTTAAGGGACCGATGTGGATCACA
>CZCB01000870.1_pt1 | contig 19152 bp, 19 predicted proteins | sample 591991 | NCBI WGS metagenome assembly CZCB01 (sample SAMEA3556809, study PRJEB10932) | anaerobic digester metagenome | reverse complement strand
AACGTGGAAATGAATGATTTGGACTTTCCCTGTCCCGGTGTGGCCACGCCAGGAATCAGCTGGACAGGTTCAGGACAAAGCGGTACTAATCCAAGCCATTGGGGCAAGCTCATCTTTAAAACTGGAGGTAAGTGATAGTGCTGAAAAAGTTGATATTGAGTGCGCTAATTTTAATGACTGCAGTCTTAGTATTTGCCAGCGGGTTTTCCCTTGCCAAACAAATCGACTTAGAGGCAGTGATCGATAATACATCTGTCAGCGGACGGTTTGATGTTTATCACTGGTGGACCGCCGGGGGTGAAAGGGAGGCCATTGACACTGCAATCGCCGTTTTTGAAGAACGTTATCCCAATCTGAAAGTGGTGTCAAATGCTGTTCCCGGAGGAGCAGGGGGCGCCATGGTCATGAAGGTGCAGGTCTTGGCCTTAACGGGAAATTCTTCTGAATCATTTCAAGCCCATCCAGGTTTGGAGATTGAGCCCTACTATGATGCCGATATGCTCCTAGACTTAACTGATCTTTGGCATTACGCCGATCTGGATAACCGGATCTTGCCGAGCATTGCTCAGTTTTCTCAGTTTGAGGGCCGCTATTTCCTGATCCCCATTGGGATTCATAAGACCAATATGGTTTGGTATAACATCCACATGTTTAAAGAGTATGGGGTGGAACCTAGCCCTATGCGAAGAACTGAGCCAAAAGCTTCCCAAAGGGAAATACCCCCTCGATCTAGGTGACCGCAGGGGCTGGCCGGCGACTCATACCTTTGAAACATTGATGATTGGTACTGATCCTCAGATTTATGAGGACTTTATCAACGGTAAAGCAACTGTGGAACAGGTTGAGCTGGTGCTGGAAAGATTTAGTGAGTTTATGAAATATGTCGCGCCCGATCATTCGGCCAGACTTTGGTATGAAAGTGCTGGAAGACTCGTTGCGGGAGACTATGCCATGTATCTGCAAGGTTCATGGATGCAGGCTTATTTCACATCTCTGGGATGGGAATATGGGGTAGATTACGGGGCCTTCTCCGCTCCTGGAACAAGTGATTATTTCGGAGTAAGTATTGATGGTTTTGTGGTACCAGCCAGATCCCGCGGTGTTGAAAACGGGGTCCGGTGGGCTTATATGATTACTGATCCGAAGCTGCAGATCGAGTTCAGTAAAGCCAAAGAGAGCATATCACCTTATTCTGATACGCCTCCAGATATCTATGATGAGCTTTCTTACCTGTTCTACCAGCAGCTCCATGATGAGAACATCAAGATTTACCCCAGCTGTGCTCACGGAACAGCTCTGCCGTGGATGGCCACTACAGATCTTCACAGCAGAAATCTCTGATTTTGCCACTACTTCAAATCCCGATGTGACGCGCTACGCCAGGCTGATTACGCAATCATTGAAAGAAGCAGGAGTAAGGGGCAATTGGAAGCTTAAGTAATTCTGCCATTTTGGGAGGTTAATCATGAAAAGCAACCGCTTTGTTTTATTCGGCATCATTGTGGTATTACTGTTGGCATGTTCTGTTCGTGCCCAGGAAGCTATGGAAGTTGAGTGCAGAGTAAAGCCCCTCGTTGAACAGGATGGGCTGCTCTTTAGGGATTTGAACAATAACGGTGTTTTGGATCCATATGAAGATTGGCGGCTGAGCCCAGAGGAAAGGGCCCGGGATTTGTTATCCCAGATGACGCTGAAAGAAAAAGCTGCCCAGATGCAGCATCCCACTTTTGTACCACGCCCTGATGGTTCAGCGCCAGCTTTCCTGGAAAAGTGGGCTAAGGATCTCAATGTTGGGTTCGTCTTAGTCTGGGATCTGCCCAGCGGCCGGAAAGCCGCCGAAACAGCCAACCAGGTCCAGGAATGGTCGGAAGCGTCCCGGTTGGGAATCCCGATTCTGATTAGTATGGATTCGGTCCATGGGACTAGTTATGTCAACGGAGCCTTGGTTCATCCCCATAACTTAGGTTTAGCGGCCACAAGAGATCCGGATTTGGTGCGCCGCTTGACAGAAGCCACCCGGGAAGAGCATTTGGCTATTGGTGTCCGTATGACCCTCTCCCCAGTGGCAGATATTGGGACAGAACCAAGGTGGGGCCGGGTAATGGAGACCTTCGGCGAAGATCCGGAGTTGGTGGCAAAGATAGTTGGCATTCAAGTGGAAGCCTTCCAAAACGGCCGAGAGCTTAACAGCAGATCAGTGTTGACTACTGCTAAACACTTTCCCGGATCGGGACCCCAAATGGAAGGAGTTGATATGGCCCCCATTGTCGCTTCCCTAGAAGCCTATGATCTGTATCATTTGGCTGCTTTGGGATCCAAGCCCACACTGCAGGATTTGCTGAGGCAGAAACTGGGCTTTACCGGCATTATCACCACTGACTGGGGGATGATTTGGGGGATCCAGCAGAGCGGCAGTTTTATCGGTGGAGAGATTTCTGATGACGAAGCCATTGTCATTGGAGTGGAAAATGCCCGGGTGGATGGTATTGGTGGTGAGTCTATCCGCCTGATAGATGATATGGTCCGTTTAGTGGAGGCTGGCTTGATCAGCGAAGCCAGTATCGATGATTCCGTTTACCGTATTCTGCTTGCCATGTTTAAAATGGGGATTTTTGACAATCCTTACGTCGACCCGGATTACGCGGAACAAATTGTGGGCTGCCCTGAGCATCAGGCTTTGTCTTTGGAAGCAGCTCTAAAATCCATGACCCTGTTGAAAAACGATGGCCTGCTGCCCCTGAAACCATCAGGCAATATTCTTGTCGCCGGCAGCAGGGCAGCTGATATGGACAGCCTTACAGGAGGTTGGTCATCAGGGCAGGATGGGAAAGCAATTCTCGATGTGATTCGGGAGCGGGTAGGGGATGCCGGGACTGTGTTCTACGAAGGGGAAAATCCGGAAACTGCCGCGTCCTTGGCACAGGAAAGCGATGTGGCAGTTGTGGTCATCGGTGAGCCGGCATACATGCACAGTCCGCCTTGGGGAGCCCAGACTCTGGAGATTACTCCGATGCAGCAGGAACTTCTCACAGCTATTCACGAGACTGGAACCCCAATCGTAGTCGTGGTGATAATGGGTAGACCCTATATCCTGACCTGGTGTGCTGAAAACACCAGTGCCATTCTGGTAGCTTATTACCCGGGTACTCAAGGTGCAGTAGCTATTGCTTATGTGCTGTTTGGCGGCTACAATCCCCAAGGGAAACTGCCCATCCAAATCCCGCGCAATATGGAACAAGTCCGGGCCCAGAAAAGCGACATTCCTTTTGACATAGCTGATCCTCTTTATGATTTTGGCTTTGGCCTCAGCTATGAGTAGAGTGGAGGCTGAAAAGGAGGCTCTAGGCATGGTGTCATTATTAAGAAGACATCCCTTTATAGTACTCGTCATCCCCTTCGCCCTGGTGTTTTACTTCGTCTATGTAGGCCTGGGCTGGAATATCTGGGTGTCGCTGACTAACTGGATTGGGCTTAGGATTAGTTATCGCTATGCCGGGTTTGGCAACTATGCGAAGCTGTTTCAGGATCCGATTTTCTGGCTCTCATTCCGCAATACACGTCTGTTGTTTCTGATTATCCCCATCTGTATAGTGATCGGGCTGTTCTTGGCTGTGATTCTGGACAAAGGGTTGAAAGGCTCGGGCTTTTTTCGTAACATGTTTCTCCTGCCATTTGCCCTATCCTTTGTCGTTACCGGGACTTTATGGGCATGGATGTACAATCCGGCGAACGGGATTCTCAATTCCCTGGTCCGGATTATGGGGTTCGATGTGCTGGTGGGGACATGGCATACAGCTCAAAACACAGTGATGCCGGCCATTATTCTTGCCCTGGTCTGGCAGTTTTCCGGATATGTGGCCCTCATCTTTCTGGCCGGTTTGAAGTCGGTTCCCCAAAACCACATTAACGCGGCCTATCTTGACGGAGCGTCCAGTGTGAAGGTATTTTGGCGGATCATCCTGCCGCAGCTGAGGTCTTCTGTAGCCGCTTCTATTGTTGTAATTGCTATGTACTCCCTCCGCTCCTTTGATTTCATCTGGGTTTTAACTGCGGGGGGCCCGGCTATGCTTCCCATACTCTTCCAATAATGATGTACCGGGAAACCTTTGCATCAGCCCGGTATGCTTACGGGGCTAGTATTGCCACAATTTTGCTGGGGCTGGTTGTGATTTTGGTCGTTCCTTATATTTACAGGGCTTACCGGAGGTGAGTTTATGGACCGGCAGTTGGAGACAACCATGAAGATCAGAATTGTCCAGGGCATCTATTACATAACTTTATGCGTATTTCTGTTGTTTTATTTGCTGCCGTTTTGGGGTGCCATTACTACTTCCCTTAAGTCAGCTGGCGAGGTGTTGACCACAAATCCTCTGTCATTACCTCAGCGGCCAACGCTGAAAGGGTATATCGATGCGTTTAATCATCTTAGGAAACCGCTGCTCAACAGTTTGCTGGCTACCTGTGGGGGAGCATTTTTCTCGGTCTTTTTTGGTTCGATCTGTGGGTATGTCTTTGCCCTGTACCGTTTTAAATATGATAACATCTAATGGTATACTTACGATAGCTTAAAAGCAAAAAACAGAATTGCGGGCGATGTGATGGTAAAGGCACGTGGAGCTGGAATAATTTTGCTAATAGTGGCAACATTGTGTCTGGTGCTGGCGGGTTATGTGTCAGCGGATGATTACGTTCCGCTGCCGGGGATCAAGAGCCCAGAAGAAGTTGATTTTGGCGGAAAAACGGTGTCAATTGTAAGGCATGTCGCACGCATTTTTGATGAGAACCGGATTGCCGATGCAGAAAAAGCTTTCAACTGCAAAATCGAAGTTGTGAACATAACTACCGCTGACCAGTTCATATCCCGTATTCTATCCGGCGATTCCACATACGACATTATCCGTGAGAAGCACCGCGTAATCCATTTCCCGCTGGTGACAGCCGGCCTGCTTTATCCTGTAGGTGATCTGCTGCCTGATGAACACTATGAGGCGTTGACGGTCATGGATCGCTATTCTATTGAAAAGCTTGAGTACGAAGGGAAGAAGTACGGGTTTGGCCCTTATGAAGGTATTTACAACGACTCAATGATGCTTTGGCTTTACAACAGGGATTTGCTGGAACAATACGGCCAACCTGATCCTTACGACCTGTGGCAGGCTGACCAGTGGACCTATGATGCGTTTGAAGAAATAGCAAAAGCTGTGACTGTCGATACAGACGGAAATGGCATGATTGATCAATGGGGTGTGGCAAGTTTTGCCGACTCGTACGGTGTATATCGCTTTGCACCGTCAAATGGCGTCGAGTTGGCAAAACAGATTGATGGGAAATGGGTTTTCACATTCGACAGTAAAGAGGCCATTGAAGTGCTCAATTACATGAAGCGCTGGAACGTCGATCTTGGCTTGATGGGCGGCAATTTTGGGCAAGGAACTGCGGCGTTCAATCCCAACGTACATTTGACTGGAATACGAAACATCGATCATATCAATTATGGTGTGGTGCCTATGCCCAAAGGGCCCAGCGCCGATCGGCACTACTATCCGGTTTTTCAATTCTGGATGATGTCGCTGCCGATCAACGCCGAAAGGCCGGAAGATTTGATGGCGCTGGGGTGCTACCTATTCAGGACTGAAGACTCGTATGTCCATTTCGATCAAGATGTCAATCTTTATCTTAAAGATCGCCAGCATCTCGAAGCGTTTACCGCAGCCATTGAGGGCTGGCGAGGCGAGGGCGACATCTTCCAAAACACGGATCTGTGGAATATCTGCAGTGTTGTTTCTGAGGGGTGTGACAGGGGACGGTGACCTGTCACCTCTTTATTCTTGATAGAAAAGCCGGTTTAAGCAGAAAAAAAGGTGACAGGTCACCGTCCCCTGTCACCCTCCTTCCAAACTCTAAATCCAACCTCTTAGCTTCATAGCATCGGCGATGCGCTTGATGGAGATCATGTATGCGGCTGTGCGCATATCGACCTTGTATTCTTCTTTGAGATCCCAAATCTCGTTGAAAGCTTTGAACATCACAGAACGCTGTTTCGCTTGGACTTCGTCGAAACTCCAGCTGTAACCCATTAGGTTCTGGACCCATTCGAAATATGAAACGATGACACCGCCGCTGTTCGCCAAGATATCGGGTACGACCAGGATGCCTTTTTCCGTGAGGATTTGTTCAGCTTCCGGTGTGGTCGGGCCGTTGGCTCCTTCGACCACAAGCTTGGCTTTCACACCGGCGGCATTTTCCACCGTGATTACGTTTTCCAAAGCACACGGCAGCAGAATGTCCACATCCCAATTGACAATCTCTTCTTTTGGAAACTCCCGTTCTGCCCCGGGGAATCCCTTGATCACTTTGTTCGCCTTGACATATTCGAACAAGGCATCAATATCGAAACCACCGCTGTTGTACAATCCGGCAGTGTGATCGGCGATGGCCACAATTCTAACGCCCTGTTCAGCTATGTACTTCGCCGCGTAGGAACCCACATTGCCGAATCCCTGAAGAGCGACTCTCGCACCGCTCAGTTCCAGGCCGATCCGATCCGCGGCATGCCGTGCGATCCAGGCAACACCGTATCCAGTGGCTTCGGTCCTGGCTAAAGAACCATGGAAAGACACAGGTTTGCCGGTAAACACACCTGGTGTGAACCTGCCGGTGATTTTCTGATACTCATCCACCATCCAGGCCATTACCTGCCCGTTGGTTCCTACATCTGGGGCGGGGATATCGGTTTTCTCGCCAATGATCGGGGCAATAGCCCTGGCATAGCCTCTGGCCAGCCTCTCCAATTCGCCCTGAGACAGGGAATTGGGATCGACAACCACTCCTCCTTTGCCTCCGCCGTAAGGCAGGCCCACAACACCACATTTGAAAGTCATCCACATGGACAATGCCTTGACTTCATCCATGGTCACGCCTTGATGGAAGCGTATACCGCCCTTGAACGGGCCGATGGCATTGTTATGCTGCGATCGGTAGCCAATAAATGTTCTCACCGTGCCGTCATCCATGGTTACCGGGATCGCGACTTCGAAGGTCTGCATGGGCTGTTTTAATATTTCATATACAGCCGGACTCGCTCCCAATTTGTCACAGGCTGCCTTAATCTGTTTCTGGGCGTTTTCAAAAGGATTCAAGGTTTGCGTCATCTGTAAACCCCCGTTTCTAGGCCGCCAGATTGTGGAATATTTTCCTTATTATATCACACACCCTAAGGGCGATCTAGAATTTTTGGGTTAAACGTGATAAAAAAGTTTTAGTTCATAAGAAAGAAAAAAGAATTATTAGGATTTAGTTAGCTTTGTCGTTCCTGCTTGGAGGGTTTGCGCCGGTAACAGCGTAATCCAGTAATGAATGTCAAAACAAGGGAGGGTTTGCCAATGGAAAACCGCATTTGCGGTGTGGTGGTGGCTGCTGTTACACCCTTTGCCGAAGATACACGCAAGATTGATTTCGATATTTTCGCCGATTACCTTGAGTTTTTGATCAGCAAAGATGTTCACGGGTTCTTTATCGCCGGGACGACAGGAGAAGGGCTGCTGCTTAGTGTGGAGGAGAGGGCTGAACTGTTCCAGGCGGCGGCCAAAGCAGTGAAAAACCGAGTCCCGATCCTGGCTCACGTTGGCGATGTATCCACCGACAGCGCCGCCTTATTGGCCAAAAGGGCCCGCGATGCGGGAATAGGCGCTGTTTCGGTTGTGCTGCCTTATTTTTATCCTTTGGACGATGAGGCCATATATGCTCACTTTGCAATGATTACCGCCAGTGTGCCGGAAACAGCCGTTTATGCTTACAACATTCCGGGCAATACTGTGAACAATTTAAGCGCAGGGCTCTATCGACGGTTGGTGGAAGATATCCCGAATTTTGCCGGTGTCAAAACAAGCAGCCCGGATCTGATGCAGCTCAAGGACTATCTCTATGCCGGCGGCGAGAAGTGCGCGGTGTTGGTAGGATGCGATGGGCTGGATTTTCCGGGGCTTGTCTGCGGCGCCACGGGTTTAGTTTCCGGTAACAGTTCCGCGTTCCCGGAGCCATTTGTGCGGTTGTACGGTGCGGTTTGCCGCGGTGATCTTGATGAAGGCAGGCGCATGCAAAGATGTATCGACGAACTAAGGGCCATTACCCGCGACGGCAGGTACCTGGCCATCTTCAAAGAAGCTCTGGCTCTGCGTGGGTTGGCGGTTGGCGCTGTTAGGGGCGCATTGCGTGGTTTGACCGCGGATGAGCTTGAGAAGTTCAGGGAAGAGATTCGCGAGTGGGCTCTGCGCTGGCAGATTGATATAGGCTGGCTTGATGCAAGATAACTCTATGATTTACTAACCTTGACGCTTACTAAATTATTAGATAGCATTGAAGTAGTACAAAGTGAACAGACGATTGCTTATGCAGTCAAACAGAAGGATGGAAGTTCCGTGAAAAAACCGCTGCTCAGCTTGGTGAATCTGAATAAATACTTTGGTGATTTCCATGTGCTAAGGGACATTTCTTTTGATATTGAGAAAGGAGAATTTCTCACTCTCTTAGGCCCTTCTGGCTGCGGCAAGACCACACTGCTTCGGTGTATTTCCGGGTTGGAAAGCATTGATTCCGGAGACATCCTGCTCAACGGCGAGTCGATCAAGGACCTGGCGCCGAACAGACGGAATGTGAACACAGTGTTCCAGAATTACGCGTTGTTTCCCCATCTCAATGTCTACGACAACATCTGCTACGGCCCCCGGGTGAAAAGGACACTCACAGAAGAACAGCTTAAGGAAAAGGTGCGGGAGGCCCTGGATTTGGTGCAGATGTCAGGATACGAAAACCGGATGCCGCACCAGCTGTCCGGCGGGCAGCGGCAGCGGATCGCCATTGCCAGAGCGTTGATCAATCAGCCGGACATCCTGCTGCTGGACGAGCCGTTGGGGGCATTGGACTTGAGACTGCGGAAACATATGCAGGCAGAACTGCTGCAGCTGCAGAAAGTGACCGGCACCACCTTCGTTTATGTGACCCATGATCAGGATGAGGCTTTGAACATGTCCGACCGTATTGTGGTGATCAATCAGGGTGAAGTGCAGCAGCTCGGAACGCCCCTGGACATTTACAATAATCCGAAAAATCTCTTTGTGGCAGAGTTTATTGGGGATCGGAACATCTTGGAGGTGGATGTCCTTGAGTGGGCGGAAGGCTCTGCGAAAGTAGGGCTGGGCAGCCAGGTGGTGCAAATAGGTAACGGCCGGCACCAGCTGTACGCCGGCGAGCGGGCGGTATTGGCTGTTCACAAGGATAAGATGCGTATTTCCTGCACCCCTGTTCCCAATGCCCTGGTGACCGAAGCGTTGTCAATCCATTACGCCGGCTCGCAGATTCGAATTGAGCTGGCGGTTGTGCACGAGACAGAGGCTGGCCGGGAGAGAATCACTGTGATCTTGTACCAGCAAGGCGATTGTGAGTGCCGACCCGGGGACACCGTGTGGGTATCTTGGGACGCTGACGGCGCTGTGCTGCTGCCGCTGGAACCCGGCTGGCAAGGGAGAGTGCTGGTATGAAAGCTTTAAGGCAAAACGCACTCGCCATTCCTATTTTGATTTGGTTTGGGCTGCTGGTAGGCATCCCCTTGGTCTATGTCGTGGTGGTCAGTTTTTTGTCCAGGGATGATCTGGGGAACATTGTCTGGCAATTTACACTGGACAACTACCGCAGGATCCTCGACCCGGTTTATCTGCGGGTTTTTGTCAACTCATTCATGTTGGCTTTTCTAACCGGACTGGTCACTTTGCTGATCGGCTATCCGGTTGCCTATATCACTTCCAAGTTGGATCCAAAACGGCGCAGTTTGGCTATTGGCTTGATCATCCTTCCGTTCTGGATCTCCAGCTTGCTGAGGACCTACGGCTGGGTGATTCTGCTGGGCAATTGGGGGATCATCAACAATGTCTTGATGGCGCTTGGTTTGGTTGATCAGCCGCTGCAGATGATGTACCGATTCGGAACAACGCTTGTGGGCACAGCGTATATGCTGATTCCCTTCATGATCATAGCTGTTTACAATTCCGTGGACAAGCTGGACAAGTCGCTGCTGGAAGCTTCTTACGATTTGGGGGCAAGCAAACGGCAGACATTCCTCAGAGTGGTCCTGCCGTTAACGATCCCTGGAATTGCCGGTGGGTTTACGCTGGTCTTTATGCCCGCCCTCGGCTTGTACTTCATCTCTGATCTGCTGGGCGGCGGGCAGACGGTCTTCTTGGGCAATCTGATCCACACTTTGGTCAACAGAGGCCGGAACAGGCCGCTTGCGGCAGCGTTCTCGGTAGGCATGATTGTGATGGTGATTCTGGTAGTTTCCATCTACAGCCGATTGACAAAGAACCAGAAGGAGGGGCTGCTTTTGTGACAAAGGCCAACCGGTGGCAGACAATTTATCTGGCAGTGTTCTTTGTCATCCTGTACCTGCCGGTGTTGAGCGTGATTCTCTATTCTTTCAACGCCAATCCTTCGACAGCCAAGTGGACCGGTTTAACGCTGGACTGGTATCGGGAGCTGTTTGATGATCTTAAAAAACACCAACCGGCGAGGTACTCGTCGTCAGCATTCAAGTGGCAGTCCTCACTGCCGCGCTTTCCGCTGTGTTAGGCACGGCCGCCGCGATCGTTTCCCAATCTCTTTCAGAAAGAATGAAAAAGGCGGTGCAGTGGGTGATGCTGCTGCCGCTTCTGGTTCCCGAAGTCGCCCTTGGCGTGTCGCTGTTAATGTTCTTCAATGCTTTGAGGCTTCCTTTTGGGCACTTGACGCTGGTTTTGTCCCATTCACTGTTTTGTGTGCCGTATGTGTATGTGATGGTGCGCCTGCGGCTTGCGGAAATAGATCGGGAAGTGATTGAGTCGGCGCGTGATCTGGGCGCGACCAGGTGGCAAGCAGTCAGGACCATTATTTTGCCGCTGGTGATGCCTTCGATTATCACAGCGTCGCTATTGGCTATTGCCATGTCTTTGGACGATGTTGTAATCTCAACCTATATGTCCGGGCCGCGGACGACCACGCTTCCCGTGCACATTTTCTCCATGATGCGGGTGGGAGTGACGCCGAAGGTCAATGCCCTTTGCACTTTGATTTTGCTCGGCACTTTCTTGATTATCGGTTTAAACCAGGTTGTGAGTATGAAAAGTAAAACAAGGGAGTTGTCTAATTGAATAGATCCAACTATATCACGATGGGGGTTTTGCTCATTGCTATCTTGGCCTTTGTCTGGATGACTAGCACTAAGGATAAGGGCGAGGAGATCAATTTGATGACCTGGGGTGGCGATTTCATTCCCAGGGTGATAATTGACGAGTTTACCGAGGAAACGGGCATCAAGGTAAATTACAAAGAAGTGACCTCCAACGAGGATATGCAGTCGCTGTTGGAGGCCAATCCGGATCAGTACGATTTGGCGGTAGTCACAGATTATATGGTGGACATTCTGCGGCAAAACGGCATGCTGGAGAAGCTGGACAAGTCAAAGATGCCCAATGTCCAGAACATCAATCCGGTTTACCAAGGGAACTACTATGACCCGAACGACGAATACTCCATCCCGTATGCGGTTTCCACCTCGTTTTTGCTTGTGAACCCGGAGGCGGTGGCCGCGCTTGGCGCACGTCCGATTACCAGCTACAAGGATCTTTGGCAGCCGGAGCTAAAAAACAAAATCGTGCTCATCGATTGGTCGGTGGAGATTATTGGGCTGGTGTTGAAGTCGTTGGGTTATGAGTACAACGAGACGGATCCGGTAAAAGTGGCGCAGGCTAAGGAGAAGCTGTTCGAGCTGAAGCCTAACATTGTCCGGTTTGAAACCAACACGCCCGAGGACTCGCTGGTTAACGGTGAAGCTGTGGTAGGTTTCATGTATTCGAACCAGGCGGTGAAGGGGCAGACGGCCAATCCGAAACTGCAGCCAGTGTTTCCCGAAGAAGGATTCCCGATCTATATCGATTCCTGGGTGATGTCCAAGCAGGCGCCGCATAAAGATGCCGCTTACAAGTTCCTGAATTTCATCCTGCAGCCCGAAATCGCGGCCCGCATTGCGGAGATGACCAAATTCACGAGCCCCAACAAGGCGGCGGAGCAGCATTTGTCTGATGAGTTCAGGAACAACCCGATGCTGAACCTGCCGGATGATGCTGCACGGCGGACCAGTTTTTACATCGGCGTGGAAAAGGTTCTGGAGGAGTACGAGCATATCTATTCCGAGTTCAAGCTGAGATAAGTGCGTGGGGGTGGTGCAGGGGACGACAGCCTGTGCCGCCCCCTTTGCCACTTTTTATTAAAAAAGATAGCTGTCATAATCCCCAATGGGTCGATAGCCGATCTTTTGGTAGATGCTGTTGGAAATGGGGTTTGCCAAGTCTGCGAAGAGAGTGCAGAACTTATATCCTGAATCCAACAGATGCTGGCTGAGTGCGGCTACGCAGCTTGTGGCGTAACCGCGGCGCCGCAGTTCCTTCGGGGTGTATACTAGGTTGACGGCGATGCCGCTGCGGGTCTTCCTGCCTGCGGCAGCCATAGAAGCAATCTCGTCGTGGAGCTCCCACAAATACAGAGCTTGATTGGCGATCATTCGTTTTGCCATTGCGGCGCAGGTTTCGGGATCTGGTTCGCCAAATCCCGCATCTCTTTGGAACTGCGCCACTGCTTCGATCACAAACTCAAGATCTTTTTCTTCCGCAGTCCGAAGCCTGCCTTCACCAATGACTTCACGGTTTACTTCCCGCAGCTCATAGACGCGCATGTGCATCTCGAGTTTGACCGGGGAACCGGTCTGGTGAGCCCATAGATCGGCGAACAGCCGAGCCAACTTGGCAGGCCCGATCACGCCTGATATGCTGACGTTGTTGTCCAAAACGCCCTGAATTAGACACCTCAAAGGCTCGGCGGAAACTTCCCGCGGGCTGTAGACAATCAGTTTTTCAGGGGGAGTCATAAGGGCAGCCAGTGCCAAGCCATCTTCATCCCGGATGGTGAAACAGACAGCATCTGGGCAGAGACTGGCGTCTTGCTGCAGCCGCAGGGCAATTCCCAGCATCAGATTGTTGATGGCCTCGTCTTTTTCGAGATGGAGCAGCGTTTCTTCCATGAACGTCTCAATTCGGCGGTGCTGCACAAACTGCACGGTCATCCCTCCGTTCTGCCTTCATTGGTTTTCCTATAGTTCATCTTGATTTGACTCGAATCCTGCTTAATTGGTACAGTGTCTAAAGGCTTTGTTTGCAGGCTTTTTTCAATAGATGGTGAATTTAGAACGCAGGAGATTGAAGGCTAAGGGCATGACAAGAACGGCGAGAGCGTGTGCAATACTAAATCCAGCTATTGTTTTATAGGAGGCAAATCCAATGATTGAGCGAAAAAAACTGGTCACAAGGCATAACCCACAAATCCATGAATTTGACCCTTTGTCGCCGCTGACGGTTGGCAACGGTGAGTTTGCGTTCACCGTGGATGCAACCGGTTTGCAGACGTTTCCGGAATTGCACAACATGGGAATGCCGCTGTGCACGATGTCGAACTGGGGTTGGCACAGCTACGCCACTCCCGATCATCTCATCGGCCGACAGCTTAAGCCCGCCATGTATGACACTTACGGTCGCCAAGTGGGGTATTACTCAAGCCCGGAAGGACAGGAAGAGCTGTTTGATTGGCTGAGGATCAATCCGCACCGTTTTCATCTGGGGCAAATCGGACTCGATATTAGTCTCGCGGACGGAAACCGGGCACAGCCGGGCGATCTCCACAGTATTGAGCAGACTCTGGATCTGTGGAACGGCACGATTTTCAGCCGCTTTGAGGTGGAAGGAGCGCCGGTGCGGGTAGCCACTGCCTGCCACCCCAGGCAGGACATGGTTCTGGTTTCGGTGGTTTCACCTCTGGTTGACGCCGGTAGGCTGCAGATCAAAGTAGCTTTTCCTTATGCTTCTCATCAGACGGGTGCTGCTGATTGGAAACAGCCGGACAAGCACAAGACACTGACGATCCATTCTAACGGCAAGTCAATCCAGTGGGTCAGAATCCTTGACGATACAGTCTATTACTGTACTCTTCAATCCCAACATAGAATGTTGGTGTCAAAACTTGATCAGCACACGTACACCATCACAGCCATGGATCCGGGGGCTCCGATTGAGTTTGTCTGCCTGTTCTCACCACAGCAGCCTCGGCAGTTTCTGCCGGAGTACCGCGAGGGCATGGAGGCTGTAAAAACATACTGGAACCAGTTCTGGCAGAGCGGCGGAGCCGTTGAGATGGCTCACAGCAGGGATATAAGGGCCAAAGAGCTTGAGCGGCGGGTGGTGCTGTCGCAATACTTGACCGCCATTCAGTGCTCAGGTGTGCTGCCGCCTCAGGAGACAGGCTTGACCTGCAACAGTTGGTACGGCAAGGCTCATTTGGAAATGCACTGGTGGCATGCTGCCCACTTTGCGCTGTGGAGCAGGCCGGAGATGCTGGCCAACAGCCTTTGGTGGTATGAATACATCATGCCGAGGGCAAGAAAACACGCTGCTTTCCAAGGGTACCCTGGTGTGCGCTGGCCAAAAATGATCGGGCCTAAGGGAATTGATACACCGTCAAAGGTCGCGACGCTTTTGATCTGGCAGCAGCCTCATCCTATTGCCTACGCGGAGCTGCTGTACCGCGAAGCGCACAGCGGTGGGCCAAGCGCAGGCCCGAGCGACAAAACAAGCCGCCAGGTGCTGGAGCGTTACCGGGACATTGTTATGGAAAGTGCTGAATTCATGGCAGGTTTTGCTCATTATGACGCCGGCAGCGACCGATATGTCCTGGGCCCGCCGGTGATTCCGGCTCAGGAATGCCACCGGGCGGTGGAAACGCTGAACCCCACATATGAGCTGGAGTATTGGCTGTTTGGCTTGAAAACAGCTCAAGAGTGGCGGAAGCGGTTGGGTTTGGAGCCAAATCCACATTGGGAGGATATAATCGAGAAGTTGGCACCTCTGCCGCACAAGAACGGCGTTTATCTGGCCCACGAGAACTGCCCTGATACTTTTGCCAAGTACAATTACGATCACCCGTCGATGCTGTGCGCTTGTGGTGTGCTCCCGGGCGAGCGGGCCGACTGTGAATTTATGCGGAACACGATCAAGACCGTCTTTGAGACATGGAACTGGGATCGAGCCTGGGGTTGGGATTTCCCGGTTGTTGCCATGAGCGCTGCCAGAGTCGGTGAGCCTGAACTGGCTGTTGAAGCGTTTTTCGTTGACACTGTCAAGAACACATGGCTGCCCAATGGGCATAACTACCAGCGCCCAAACCTGCCGTTGTATTTGCCTGGAAATGGCGGGCTCTTGCTGGCAGTGGCCATGATGGCTGCGGGATGGGACGGCTGCCCGCCTGTGCAGGCGCCTGGGTTCCCGCAGGACGGGTCTTGGGAGGTTGCGGTGGAGGGTATCCACAGATATTGGTAGAAACCAGGAAAAAGGCTTGAAGCGAACCGTCCCACAACAAGCAAGAAGGGGGAATTCTTGTGAGGAAAATCGCGGTTGTTAGTTTTCAAGGTGAGATGTCTTGTTTTGTCCATGCTCTTCTTAACGTCTGGAACTACCATCAGCGCGGCTATGACACTGTTTTGATCATCGAAGGAGCTTCTACAAAACTTTTGGGTAGTATCGTCCAATCACCCAAAGCGGAATTGTGGGAAAGCATCAAAAAAGCGGGTTTGATCAAGTCAGTCTGCAAAGCATGTTCTGCCCAAATGGGCACGCTCAACGAGGCGGAAAGACAGGGATTGCCCATTGACGCTGCTTTGTCGGGACACTCGGATCTGGAACGGTTTACAAAAGATGGCTACAGCATTATCCTGTTCTAAATCCGCAGCAGCTAATCCACTGCTGATAAACACAAGGAGGTATTGCCGTGCAGAGCAAATATGAGGCATTTTGGGGCCGGGTGAAAGATTTCTTCAGCTTTAAGCTGCTTCTGGGGAGGAAGTATGGGGAGATCATTTATTTCATCGGCTTCGCGCTGATCACGGTATACGGTATCCGGACGCTGGTGCTCGTAGTCAATCAATTCCGGTATCTAGACGGTTTACATCCCCTGATCACCAGAGGCAAACTGATCGGCGCAGTGCTGCTCCAGATTCCAATTGCTCATCTGATGTGGCGTTTGTTGTTCGAAGCATATATCGGGATCATTAGAACTTACGATTTGGTCGAATCAATCAGCAGCAGGCCGCAGGGCCCGGGCAGTTCTTCCGGGATCAGCGAATAAGGTGTTCTGGTAAACATCGACAGCTCTTTGGGGAAACCTGAAGAGCTGTTTTTTTGTGGGGATGTCACACCCCCTGTCACACTCTATCACTCTTTGCACATCCATGGTATCATTAATCATGAGGCAAACAATGAAAAGGACTGACGTCGTTCATGAACAAAAGTGTGAAAAAGCTTGTAATAGGCATTTTGGCTCATGTGGACGCCGGAAAAACCACACTGTCCGAAGCTATGCTCTATTTAAGCGGCAGGATCCGCAGCCTCGGCAGAGTTGATGATAGAAATGCATATCTGGACACCCATGAACTGGAAAGGCTGAGAAGAATCACCATCTTTTCCAAGCAGGCTGTGTTTGAATACGCCGGTATCCAGGTGACTCTTCTCGACACGCCGGGCCACGTGGATTTTGCCGCAGAGATGGAACGGACCCTTCATGCCTTGGATTATGCCATTTTGGTCATCAGCGGCGCCGACGGCGTACAAGGCCATTCTCGAACCCTTTGGAAACTGCTCGAACGCTACCGGATACCGGTTTTCATTTTCATAAACAAGATGGATCAAGCTGGGACTGACCGGGGCCAAGTTCTGGCTCAGCTGAAAAAAGAGCTGGCGGCAGAGTGCATTGCCTTTGATGAACCGGAGAGCCCACGCTTTTTTGAGCAGTTGGCCGAATGCGACGAGGTTTTGCTGGAGACATACTTGGAAACAGGCAAGATAGATCTCGATGCCGACCTTGTCCATATTCAGCGAGCCATCAATACACGGAAGGTTTTTCCTTGCTATTTTGGTTCAGCTTTGAAGCTGCAGGGGGTAGACAGTTTTTTGCAGGGGCTTGCCAGATACTCGGAGCAGCCGGTTTACCCTGCAGAGTTCGGAGCGAGGGTGTTCAAAATTTCCCGTGATGATCAAGGCAACCGCCTGACCCATCTGAAGATCACCGGCGGCAGCCTCAAGGTCAAGGATCAGCTTACCAACGGCGATTGGTTGGAAAAGGTCAATCAGATCCGAGTTTACTCCGGGGAGAGATTCGAACTTGTAAGCGAGATTGAGGCCGGGTCAGTATGTGCTGTGACCGGGCTCAGCCAGGCAAGGCCGGGTGAAGGGCTGGGCTGGGAAAAAGGCCATCGGATGCCAATTCTGGAGCCGGTGTTATCTTATCAGGTGCGCCTGCCCGAAGGGTGTGAGGCCGCAACGTTCCTGCCTAAACTGAGAATCTTGGAAGATGAGATTCCTGAGCTGAGCATTGTCTGGGATGAACAGCTCCAAGAGATTCAAGTCCGGATCATGGGCGATGTGCAGGTTGAGATTGTCCAAAGATTGATTCAAAAACGTTTTGGCGTCGATGTTCAGTTCGACACCGGCAAGATCCTGTACAAAGAAACCATTGCCAATACGGTGGAAGGAGTCGGCCATTTTGAGCCGCTGGGCCATTACGCTGAAGTGCACTTGCTGCTGGAACCAGGCGATCCCGGCTCCGGTTTGCAGTTTGAGTCGGTATGCCCTGAAGAAGTGCTGGCTAAGAACTGGCAGCGCCTGGTATTGACGCATTTGGAGGAAAAGACGCATGTAGGGGTGCTGACAGGATCGCCGATTACGGATATGAGAATAACTTTGGTATCAGGTCGGGCGCATCTCAGCCACACCGAAGGTGGAGACTTCCGGGAAGCCACATACCGGGCGGTACGGCAAGGCCTGAAGCAAGCCCGGTCGGTACTGTTGGAGCCGTTCTATTCGTTTCAGCTGGAAGTGCCGGAGCAGATGATCGGCAGAGCCATGACTGATATCAGCAATATGAAGGGAGACTGCGCCATTGCCGAGACCAGAGGTGGGATGGTGGTTTTGGTAGGCACCGCCCCTGTTGTGAATATGCGGAATTATCATCGCGAAGTGACGGCATACACCAGAGGAAGAGGAACGCTGTTTTGCTTCCCGGCGGGTTACCGGCCCTGCCACAATGCGGAAGAGGTGATCGCCGACATTGGGTATGACTCGGAAAGGGACGTGGAGAACCCCACCGGATCCATTTTTTGCTCTCAGGGCGCTGGTTTCTATGTCAACTGGGATAAGGTGAAAGATTATATGCATTTGGAAAGCTGGCTGAAGCAGCAGCCAGTGTCGGATCCCGGTGAACCTGGAAAGGACAGTGCGGCATCAAGAATCCCCGGCGGAAGCGCGGACGATCCGAATGATTGGGAAAACGATTTTAACTACAAATACTTCGAGCAGGCCGTATTTGCCAACAAAGGCAAGAAGCGCTCCTGGAACCGCCGGGAGCTCGGAATGCAGGGCGATTTTCCGGCCAAACGCCGTCCCAGCCAGCCACCGGAGCCTAGAAAAGAAAGGGCAGGCCAGCCAAGAGAGGTGTATTTGCTTGTAGACGGGTATAACATCATCCACGCTTGGCCGGACCTGCAGAAACTTGCTGAAGACAGCCTGGAAACAGCCCGTACCAAACTCTTGGACCAACTGTGCAGCTATCAGGCAGTAAAAAACTGGCGTGTGATGGTTGTTTTCGACGCTTACCGTGTGCCGGGGCACCAAGAGAGCATCAGTGATTATCACAATATCAAGGTTGTTTTCACAAAAGAGGCCCAAACAGCTGATCAGTTTATTGAACGCTTTGCCAATGAACACCAGGAGAAGTTCAGGATCGTTGTCGCAACATCCGACAGTCTGGAGCAAATCATCACATTAGGAGCAGGAGCTGTGCTTCTATCGGCGCAGGATCTCTTAAATGATCTGGAACATGTCAGACAGCAAACAGCGGAAGCCGGCCGGAACGTACCTCAGCGCAGTTTCCTTGGCGACTCCATCGACGCGGAAACACGGGCGCAAATTGAATCGCTGCAGGATGAGTAGGTGGTGTGACAGGGGACGGTGACCTGTCACGCTGGCGTGACAG
>CZCB01005313.1_pt1 | contig 19243 bp, 18 predicted proteins | sample 591991 | NCBI WGS metagenome assembly CZCB01 (sample SAMEA3556809, study PRJEB10932) | anaerobic digester metagenome | reverse complement strand
TTAGTCTCGTGGGCTCGGAGATGTGTATAAGAGACAGGGTATAGGTAGTGCAATAGGAGTTGGAATAGCAGGTTCAGCTGCTTCCGGAGTTGTAGCTGAAGATCCCAAAAAATTTGGTTCCACATTAATTTTACAGGCATTACCCGGAACACAGGGTATTTATGGTCTTCTTATTGCATTTATAATACTGAATAAAATCGGCTTGTTAGGTGGAAGTATGGCAGAATTGTCAGCAGCTCAAGGGGGCTACTTCTTAGCAGCTTCACTTCCTATAGGTATAGTAGGAATAATTTCTGCAATACATCAGGGTAAAGTTGCTGCATCAGGTATTATGCTTGTTGGAAAGAGACCTGAAGAAATCGCAAAAGCAATGGTTTATGCTGCAATGGTTGAAACATATGCTGTTTTGGCACTTCTTATTTCATTCCTTATGATTAACGGAATTGCTATTTAGCTAGTATGTTTCATAATTTCAATATGAGGATGTGATTAAATGAGCATTGACAATATAAAGTCAAAAATTTTAAGCGATGCAGAAAATGCTGCTGAAAATATTTTGATGGATGCAGAAAAAACGAAGCAGGAAATTATAAATAATGCTAAGATCGAAGCAGAAACAATAATAAAAATTGAAGCAGAAAAAGCAATAAAAGATGCTGAAGATATAAAAAGTAGAAAAGTTTCTGCTGCAGAACTCCAGGGCAGAAATATGTTGTTATCAGCCAAGCAGGAAGCGATAAAAAAAAGTTTCGATGTAGCATTCGATAAGCTTAAGGTCATGCCGGAGGACCAATATTTGAATTTCTTGGTGCAGGAAATTGTTAAAATACCTAATTGTGAAGGTACAATATTTCTGAATGCCAAAGACAAGGAGAATATTGGTGAAAAACTTATAAAAGCTGTTAACAAAGAATTAAATTCAGAAAAAGTCCTATTGGGCAATGAAACAATTCAAGCAAGCGGAGGCTTTGTGCTAAAAAAGGAAAATATTGAAATTAACAGTACATTTGAAACCATTTTAGATTCAATGAAAGATGAGCTTATCGGTGAAATTGCAAATGCGCTTTTTAAATAAGATCCTGCCTGAAAGGAGGAATGATTTTGGCGAAGATTAAGGACTCCGATTATTTATACCCTACATCGAGGATTAGAAGCATAGAAAAACATATGCTTACTCATGAAAGAGTCGAAAAAATGATAGATGCTAAAAGATTTGAAGACGCTATAAGGGTTTTGGATGAGTGCAATTACGGCTTTGAAGGTGAAATGATTGAGTCTAATGACTATGAAACATTGCTTACTCAAGAGCATAAAAAGACATATGATTTTATTATGTCTCTTGCTCCCAATCCAGAGCATTTAAATATGTTTTTGTATCCCTATGATTATCATAATTTGAAAGTACTTATGAAAAGTGAGTATTTGAACAAGGATGAGACAGATATTCTTGTTGATACAGGTTCTATAGATTTAAAAGTTTTAAAATATGCTGTCAACGAAAGGGATTTTTCTGAGTTGACAGAAAATATGGAAAAGGCTTTGAAGGAGATTACCGATACTTTTCCCAAAACAAAGGACCCGCAGCTTATAGATATTATTTTAGACAAATATTGCTATGATGAAATGCTTAAGACTGCAGAAGAAACTAAAAGCAAATTTATAATTGATTACATTAAGTTGCAAATAGATTCAATAAATGTAAAAACCTATGTCAGACTTAAAAGAATGAACAAATCCTGGGATTTTTTCACTAAAGTGTTTTTGCCTGGTGGTAATATTCATGAACATGTATTTATAAAGAACTATGATGAGCCTTTTGACAAATTTGCAGAGCAACTATTGGCTTTTGATTTCAGAGAAATTTTTCTTGAAGGCATAGAGGATTTGGAGGAAACAGGCAAGTTTACGAAATTGGAAAAACTTTTGGATAACAAACTAATGGATCATATAAGAAATGCCAAGTATGTTCCCTACGGTATAGAAGCTCTTGTAGGATACATACTAGCAAAGGAAAATGAAATTAAAACAGTAAGAATAATATTGGCAGGCAAAGTAGCAGGCATCTCGCCGGAACTTATTAGAGAGAGGTTGAGAGAGACTTATGTATAAGATAGGAGTAATAGGAGATAAGCAAAGCGTTCAAGGTTTCAAGGCTGTAGGTTTAGATGTATTCGACTGCCATACAAGGGAAGATGCAAAAAGTACGCTCCAGAGAATTGCTGAAGAAGACTATGCAATAATTTATATAACAGAAAATTTTTATGACGAAATGAAAGAAACAATTTACCAATATAATGAACAGCGTCTGCCAGCAATTATTCCTATCCCTGGAATGAAGGGATCTATGGGAATAGGACTTAGGAACATAAAGAAGGCAGTTGAAAAAGCAGTTGGTGCCGACATATTATTTAATGAAGACTAAGGTTAAAATAAGAAAGCAGGTGATTAGTAATGAGCCAAGGTAGAATAGTTAAGGTTTCCGGTCCGTTGGTTATTGCAGACGGCATAAAAGAAGCCAATATGTTTGACGTTGTTCGTGTTAGCGAGCAAGGTCTTATAGGTGAAATCTTGGAGATGCGGGGTGAACTGGCATCTATACAGGTTTATGAAGAAACAGCAGGATTAGCTCCTGGAGCACCAGTTGTAACAACTGGGGCACAGCTTTCTGTGGAATTAGGACCGGGACTTATTGAGACCATATATGACGGTATACAGCGTCCCTTAGAAGAAATAAGAAAAATTGCGGGACCTAATATTGCAAGAGGTATAAGCGTTCCATCCCTAAACAGGGAAAAAAAATGGGACTTTGTTCCTAAGGTAAAAGTAGGAGATAAGGTACAAGCGGGAGATATAATAGGTACTGTACAAGAAACAATTGTTGTTGAACATAGAATAATGGTTCCTTACGGTATTTCAGGGGAAGTTGTTGATATAAAGGAAGGAAGTTTCACCGTAGAGGAAACGGTATGTGTTGTAAAAAAGGACAACGGAGAAACTGTAAACTTGACAATGATGCAGAAGTGGCCTGTAAGGCGAGGTCGTCCGTATAAGGAAAAATTAGTTCCTGTAAATCCCTTGGTAACTGGCCAAAGAGTAATAGATACCTTGTTCCCCATATCCAAGGGTGGTGTTGCAGCTGTTCCAGGCCCCTTCGGTAGCGGTAAGACAGTTGTACAACATCAGTTAGCCAAGTGGGCAGATGCCGAAATAGTTGTATACATAGGCTGTGGAGAGCGTGGAAATGAAATGACAGACGTTCTGATGGAGTTCCCTGAGTTGCAGGACCCAAGGACAGGAGAATCCCTGATGAAGCGAACAGTATTGATTGCCAATACTTCTGACATGCCTGTTGCAGCCCGTGAGGCATCAATTTATACGGGAATTACCATTGCAGAATATTTCAGAGACATGGGATATTCGGTTGCCCTTATGGCTGATTCCACATCCCGTTGGGCAGAGGCACTTCGTGAAATGTCAGGACGTCTCGAAGAAATGCCTGGTGAGGAAGGTTATCCTGCCTACTTAGCATCTCGACTTGCTCAGTTCTATGAAAGAGCAGGAAGGGTTATTAGTTTAGGTAGGGAAGGAAGGGAAGGAGCACTATCTGTTATAGGTGCAGTTTCACCTCCTGGAGGAGATATTTCCGAGCCGGTGTCCCAGGCAACTCTACGAATAGTTAAAGTTTTCTGGGCTCTTGATGCACAGTTGGCCTATGCACGACACTTCCCGGCAATTAACTGGTTAAACAGTTATTCACTTTATATAAACAATTTAAGTAACTGGTTCAATGAGAATGTGGCAAAGAACTGGACTGACATGCGTAATGAAACTATGAGGCTTCTGCAAGAAGAGGCAGAATTAAACGAAATAGTTCAGTTGGTGGGTGTTGACTCCCTGTCCTACAGCGACAGGCTGAAGTTAGAAGCAACCCGTTCCATAAGGGAAGACTACCTGCATCAAAATGCATTCCATGATGTGGACACTTTTACTTCTTTGGAAAAACAGTATAAAATGCTTTCCCTTATATTGAAGTACTATCATAAAGGATTAGAAGCATTAAATGAAGGCGCTGACTTTAAAGCATTGACGGAACTTCCTGTAAGAGAAAGAATAGGAAGATTTAAATATACTGAAGAAAAGAATGTAAATGAAGTTTATGAAGAAATAGATAAGCAATTGGATTCAGAAATTGCCGCTCTAAAAGCAAGCAAGGAGGGAATAGAATGATTAGAGAATATAAAACTATTACCGAAGTAGCAGGACCTTTGATGCTTGTAAAAGATGTGGAAAATGTGGCTTATGATGAGTTAGGTATAATCGAACTTCCCAATGGTGAAAAAAGGAGTTGCCGTGTTCTTGAAATAAACGGTACCGATGCATTGGTACAGCTGTTCGAAAGTTCTGCAGGTATTAATCTTGCAGAATCAAAGGTAAAATTCTTGGGAAGAGGAATGGAGCTGGCAGTTTCTCAGGACATGTTAGGCCGCGTTTTTGACGGACTGGGAAGACCTATTGACAACGGTCCTGAAATTATACCAGAAAAGAGATTGGATATTAACGGTCTGCCTATGAATCCAGCGGCAAGGGACTATCCTAACGAATTTATTCAAACAGGAGTTTCTGCAATAGATGGTTTGAATACATTGGTAAGAGGACAAAAATTGCCTATATTCTCTGGCTCCGGACTCCCCCATGCTGAATTGGCAGCACAAATTGCCCGCCAGTCAAGGGTTTTGGGAACGGATTCCAAGTTTGCCGTTGTATTTGCTGCGATCGGTATAACTTATGAAGAAGCAGAATTCTTTATTTCTGACTTCAGACGTACTGGAGCTATAGACAGAACCGTACTGTTTATGAACTTAGCTGATGACCCGGCTATCGAGCGTATATCCACCCCTCGTATGGCTTTGACAGCGGCAGAGTACTTGGCATTTGATAAGGATATGCACGTACTTGTAATATTGACTGATATTACTAACTATGCAGAAGCTTTGCGGGAAGTTTCAGCTGCCCGTAAGGAAGTTCCTGGAAGACGTGGTTATCCGGGATATCTGTATACCGACTTAGCTACAATTTATGAAAGGGCAGGAAGAAAAAGAGATCATAAAGGTTCCATAACTATGATTCCAATTCTTACCATGCCAGAAGATGATAAAACTCACCCAATTCCTGACCTTACAGGATATATTACGGAAGGACAAATTATTCTTTCACGTGAATTATACAGAAAGAATATCAAGCCTCCTATAGATGTTTTACCTTCCCTTTCACGTTTGAAAGACAAGGGTATAGGTGAAGGAAAAACTAGGGAAGATCACTCTGATGTATTGAACCAGTTGTTTGCTGCCTATGCAAGAGGTAAGGAAGCAAAGGAACTTATGGCAATACTTGGTGAAGCTGCACTTTCTGATGCAGACAAATATTTTGCTAAATTTGCCGATGAATTTGAAAAGATATATGTATCTCAGGGTTATGAAACCAACAGATCCATAGAAGAAACTTTGGAAATTGGCTGGAAGTTATTAACCCTCCTACCTAAGGGTGAATTAAAACGTATAAGGGATGAATATCTTGAAAAATATTATCCAAAAAATGAATAGGAAGAGGTGGTTTAGTGGCAAGATTAAATGTTAATCCTACCAGAATGGTACTTACCACCCTGAAAAACCGTTTAAGAGTGGCTGTAAAAGGTCATAAAATGCTTAAGGATAAACGGGATGAGCTTATGAAACAGTTCTTGGAGCTGGCAAGAGTGAATAAAGCTTTACGAGAACAGGTGGAAAAACAATTAAGGGATGCTTATTCAAATTTTGTAATAGCCAGTGCAGTAATGTCCTCAGAAGTTATGGAAGAAGCATTGATGTATCCAAAACAGGGAGTATCCATTGATGTAGGCAAAAAAAACGTAATGAGTGTGGACGTACCAGTTTTTGATTTTAAAACTACCACCGATGATACTGCAAATATTTATCCCTACGGTTTTGCCAATACTTCGGCGGAACTTGACAACGCAATAGAAAATTTGTCTAATATTTTTCCCGAGTTGTTGAAATTGGCAGCTGTTGAAAAAGAAGTACAGCTTCTTGCTGCGGAAATTGAGAAAACCAGAAGAAGAGTTAATGCACTTGAGTATATTATGATTCCTAAATTTGAAGAAACTATTAAGTATATTCAAATGAAGCTAGATGAAAACGAAAGAGGAAATCAAGTAAGGCTCATGAAGGTTAAGGATATGATGCTTGAGGAAGCAATAGTAGAAAAACAGGAAAGAACCAAGAATGCAATTGACGGTTTTCGTCAAAATAAGTAGGGGACACTTTCAAGAGTATATGGGGATATCCGTAAGGGTGTCCCCTATATTCTTAAGTCTTGGCATTCTGGTGTAAAGCTAAATAATAAAAATAATCTTATGACTATAAAAGAAGTAATAACTAAATAGGAGTATGGGGTTAACTTAATTCAAAAAAACGAAAATTAATTCAAAATTTTACTTGACAAAGTATAATTATATAGTGTATTATCTTACCTAAATAAATATTTGCTGTGAAGAGGAATAGTAATGATACATGGACTCAGAGAGAAGGCTGTTTGGTGAGATGCCTTTGTCCCACTGTAGATTGAACCCGCCTTGGAGCATTTGGGAGTAACAACCCAAAGGGCACAAACCCTTATTTAAAATGAGATACTGTACTTAGTGCAGTTAGAGTGGTACCGCGGACATCCGCCTCTTATTGAGGTGGATTTTTTGTTTTATGACCTAAAGGCAATTGACTAGTCAATGAGTATAGCGCTATGGTAAATTAGATTAAGGAGGATATTATGAAAGGGGATACGTTACAAGTTTTAATTGCAATGATAAGTTATATGTCAATTGTAATAGGTATTGGATTATATTTTGCTAAGCGTGCTAATGAAAGTAGTGAGAACTACTTTTTGGGAGGCAGATCTTTAGGACCCTTAGTTACCGCTATGAGTGCGGAAGCATCAGATATGAGCGGGTGGTTGTTAATGGGTCTTCCAGGAGTTGCTTACTGGTATGGTTTAAGTGATGCTATATGGACTGCCATCGGTCTTGCTGCAGGAACATATTTAAACTGGCTGTTTGTTGCCAAAAGGCTTCACAACTATTCCGTTGCTGCTAATGACTCAATAACTATACCTGACTTTTTGAGCAATAGATTTAAGGAAAAGAATAAAGTAATAATGACTATTTCTGCAGTTTTCATTTTAGTTTTCTTCACTGTTTATGCTGCCAGTTGTTTCGTTACAGTGGGCAAACTTTTCAACGCCCTATTTGGATTTAAATACCAGTACATGATGGTATTGGGAGCCATTTTCGTACTATTTTACACCTATGTTGGAGGATTCCTGGCAGAAACCGCATCAGATACCATGCAAGCTATTGTAATGATATTTGCCTTGGTAACAGCCTTAGGTGTGGGAGTAAATGCTGCAGGAGGAGTTTCTGTAGTGATTGAAAATGCAAAATCAATTCCCGGATTCTTTGAATTTTTCGGTATAGCATCTCCCGCCACAGTAGATGGGGTTCAGCAAGTTGTTAATGGAGTACCTCAATTTAATGAAGCAGGAAAGTATGGACTATATACTATTTTATCGACTCTTGCATGGGGTTTAGGTTACTTTGGAATGCCTCAGGTATTGCTAAGATTCATGGCTATAAGGGATTCCAATGAACTTAAACTATCGAGACGTATAGCTACTGTCTGGGTAATTATTTCCTTAGGTGCTGCCGTTTCAATAGGAATAATAGGTAGATCCTTATTCCCCACAGAACTTTTAACCTACAGCGAATCAGAAAGCATATTTATTTTATTGTCATCTAATTTACTGCCTGCATTTTTAGCTGGCCTTGTAATGGCAGGGATATTGGCAGCTACAATAAGTTCATCAGATTCATACTTGCTTATAGCTGCATCGGCATTTTCTAAAAATATATATCAGCACTTAATTAAGAAGGATGCTACCGATGACCAAGTTATGACTATTTCAAGAATTATTTTGGTAGCAATCAGCCTTATAGGAGTAATTATTGCATTAGATGAAAACAGTGTAATATTTACAATTGTATCTTTCGCCTGGGCAGGTTTTGGTGCAACTTTCGGACCTATAATACTATTTTCTTTGTTCTGGAAGAGAACTAACAAGGAAGGTGCAATTGCAGGAATGCTTTCCGGAGGAATAACGGTATTTGTTTGGAAGTTGATCCTCAGACCCATGGGCGGGATTTTCGGAGTATATGAACTTCTGCCTGCATTTATAGTTTCATGTATATTTATTTATGTGGTATCCAAGATGACACCCGAACCTTCAGAAGAAATCCAGAAGGAATTTGAAATGGTCAAAAAACAAAGATGACCTAACCCGATTTCTTCGACTGAAAGGAAGAAGAAATCGATGGTAGGTCATTCGCAACGAATTCCCAAAATACGCGACCGAAGGGAGCAAATACTTTGGTGAATGAGACTGTGAGATGACCTAACCCGATTTCATAACTAAGAGATTCTTCCCTTAGGTGTATGCTTCTGACTAATGGAAGAATCTTATTCTTTTATTATATTGTTCTGAATATCCTTGCAGGTTCTCATAATTTGAAAATAAATATCATCAATATATTTGGAATAATCTTTATTTTCTAAAAAACTTATACAATTTTCCACAACTCTTTTTTCTCTTTCCTCATCAAAAATGGGAAGATTGTTCTTTCTTTTATAATGACCTATTTCAATTACCTTGTTAAATCTTTTTTCCAGCAGCCTTACTATTTCCTTATCTAAGTTACATATTTCATATCTTAGTTTATCTAATTCCATTTTTAATGTCCTTTCTATATTTCTCTACCCAATGATTCTACAATTAATTTTAATTTTTGCATTAAGGAAGCAAACTTATCTGTTTTAATTGACTGTATTCCATCACACAGGGCGTTTTCAGGATCATTATGAACTTCAATTAACAATCCATCAGCTCCTGCAGCCACTGCTGCCAAGGCCATAGGTTCCACCATCCACCAAATGCCGGTACCGTGACTGGGATCGACTACAACAGGCAGGTGACTTAATTTTTTTATTGCTGGAATAGCACTTAAATCCAATGTATTTCGGGTGAAATTTTCAAAAGTCCTTATTCCTCTTTCACATAGTATAATATTTTCGTTACCTTCAACCATTATATATTCTGCTGACATAAGTAATTCTTCAATAGTGGAAGAGAAACCTCTTTTTAACAGTATGGGTTTTCGTGTCTTGCCCAATTGTTTTAATAGCTCATAATTTTGCATATTTCTGGCACCCACTTGAATTATATCAACATTTTCAATATATTCGTCCAAGTATTCCATGGAAGTAATTTCAGTTACAAGGGGAAGGCCAGTTTCTTTCTTAGCTAATTTCAATAGTTCCAAGCCCTCCTCTTTAAGACCTTGAAAACTGTAGGGCGAGGTGCGAGGCTTAAAGGCTCCTCCTCTCAAAAAAGTTGCTCCAGACTTTTTAACGTCTTTTGCAATGGATAGTATTTGCTCCCTACTTTCCACGGAGCAGGGACCTGCCATAACTGCTATTTTCTTTCCTCCTACCAGATTGCCAGCTACATTGATTTCAGTATTATGAGGATGATTTGTTCTATTCACTCTTTTGTAATTTTCTAAAATAATCTACACCTCCAGTTCTTATGTTTGAATTTATCACAATATTGAAGGATGTCAATAGTTTTTTCTATCTTATGAAAAAATATTGTTTCGTTAAAAAGAAAGTGATAAAATTAATATATAAATTTACAGGAGATCATTATGAACAAGAAAATAGTTGTAGCATTAGGTGGCAATGCCTTAGGCAATACCTTGGAAGAACAGGAGGAAGCAGTAAAACACACTGCTTCTGCAATAACAGACTTGGTTGAAAGTGGATATGAAGTTGTAATTACCCACGGAAACGGTCCTCAGGTAGGGATGATAAATAATGCCTTTACAGAATATGGGAAAGTTGATTATAAGTTTCCTTCCATGCCATTATCCATGTGTGTAGCCATGAGTCAGGCTTATATTGGTTATAGCTTGCAAAATGCTCTTAGGGAAGAACTTCTTAGAAGAGGGATTAATAAAGAAGTTACCTCCGTTATTACCCAGGTGGTGGTAGATGAGAATGATCCGGCATTTAACAGGCCTACAAAACCTATAGGCTCCTTTATGACTGAGGAAGAAGCAGAAAAAGCCCGTAAAAAAGGTATGGTAGTTGTGGAAGATTCGGGACGAGGATATAGAAGGGTGGTTCCTTCTCCCAAACCACGGGATATAGTGGAAATTGAAACTATAAAACTATTATTGGAAAAGGGACAAATTGGAATAGTCTGCGGCGGCGGAGGAATTCCTGTTGTAAGGGAAGGTAATTCATTAAAAGGAGTAGGTGCTGTAATAGATAAAGACTTAACTGCTTCTTTGCTGGCAGAAAAAATTAATGCAGATACTTTGGTTATTCTTACGGCAGTTGAAAAAGTAGCCATTAACTTTGGAAAGCCGGAAGAAAAGTGGATAGCGGATTTAACTATAGAGGAAGCTGAGAAGTATATTGAAAGCAAGGAATTTGCTGAAGGATCAATGCTTCCAAAAGTAATAGCAGCAATATCCTTTGTAGCTTCCAATAAAGGAAGAAAAGCATTAATTACATCCTTGGAAAAGGCGGCTGATGGATTAGCAGGAAGTACGGGCACTTGGATACACCAGTGAGAACCGTGGTTCCTTTTTGAATTTACAATTGCGGTATAAAATTACATATGGTATAATTTATAAAAATACGGACAAGCAGGAGGTATTATGAAAAAATCAAGTAGAATTATATTGCTGACTGTGGTACTTTCTTTACTTTTTACCATGAATATAAATGCGGCAACTTTCACTGATATTACAGATCATTGGGGGAAAAGTTACATAGAGAGAGTAGCAAAAAACGGTATTGTTTCAGGTTATGAGGACGGTACTTTTAAGCCTGATAATAATGTAACTGTATTGGAATCCATAGTAATGATGTCAAGACTTTACGATATTGACAAAGATATAAAAAAGGAAATCATAGATGAATATAAGCCTTCTTTAAAAAATATGCCCAATGTTTTATACAACGAATGGGCTTTAGATTATCTTGCTTTAGCAATAGAACTTAATATAGTTACTGAGCAGGCCCTTAAGGACATGTTCACAAGGAAAACAATTTTTGCTGATGCTGAAAGAGAGGAAGTGGCAGTCCTCCTTACAAAGGCAATGGGACTTAACGATGAAGCCAAGAGTTTAAAAACGTATGTGCTGCCCTTTAAAGACAGTGATGAAATTACGCCATCAGCAAGACCATATATATATTTAATGTATGAAAAGAAAATAATGCTGGGAGACGATAATAAAAATATTAAACCGGAAGCGAAAATAACCAGGGCAGAAATTGCTACACTTTTGGACAAGGCCTATGACTACATAGAAGATAATGATGTATTTCCCAATTTGGATAAATATGAACCTACTACCACGGAAGAGGGGATAATTTCTGAAATATCAGAAGGAAGGTCTGAATCTTACATCTATATAAAAAATGAAAGAGGAGTAGAAAGTATTGTTAAAATCAATAAAGATACGGAAATTACAGTAAACGGTAGGATAAGAGAATTTTCCGATCTGAAAAAGGATATGATTGTTACATGTAAAATAAATGCTGACCGTCTTGCCTTGGAGGTTAGGGCGGACACTAGTAAGGATGTAGTAAGGGGCACCATTTACTATGTAGCATATGTATCTCCTGCAAGTATTACAATTTACGACCAAGACAGAGACAGGGTTACATATTCCATAGATAAGGACGTGGATGTATACCATGATGGAAAGGCGACGGAATTAAAACAGCTTAAAAAGAATGATGAAGTTACCCTGCTCTTGGATAATAATAAGGTATATCAGATAAATTCTATAAGCCGAATTAAACATTACGACGGTGTTATAACATCCATAGACTATAATTATCCCATCAAGGTAACTATAAAAACTGATGGAGATGTTGAGAAGACATTTGTTTTCACCAGTGATGTGGAAGTGACAAGAAACGATAAAGACTCCAGTTTCGACCAGGTAAGAGTGGGAGATGAAGTTACCGTAACTACCGAGTATGATGAAATGATTGCAATTAACACTGTTGCCAAAGAGGCAGAATTAAGCGGTGTTATTAGAGAAATATTGATTGCTCCACAAAGCAAGATAAAAATTGCAGATGAAGATGGCAATGTAACTCAGTACTCCGTAAGCAACAATGTTATTATAACTATAGGAAACAGGAATGTTTCAATTTATGATTTACGACTTGGTTACAATGTAAATGTAAATACCTCCGGTGACGAAATAGTAACCATGGAAGTATCTGAAATTGAAACAGCAAAGAGTTTTTCCGGAAAGATTATATTTATAAATGAAAAAGACAGATTAATTATGATGCAGAATGTTACTTCAAATGGAAAAACGGAGCTTATACATCTGCGTATAACAAATAATACGAAAATTTTTGATACTTCTGGAGCAACCAAGTACTTTAAAGACTTGAAAGAAGGAGAAAATATATTGAGCTTTGCTGTTCCCCAAGGTGGAGAATATGTAGCAGCAAGCATAATGATACAGTAAAAGCATCGAAAGATGCTTTTTTCCAAATAGGAGGATAAAATGAGAAAAGTTACACTGCTAATTACCCTTTTAACTTTGGTATTAATATCTGCATGTACTAAGCTACCTCCTTCCGAAGAAACGGGAGTAGGTCCTGGTGAATATAAAGGAATTGTCCATAGGGAAGATATAATAGAAGAAAATGAAAGTTTAAAAGAGGAATTGGATATAATAAAGAAAGAATTGGAAGAACTTCAAAAAGAAAATGAAAATCTTGCTAATAAAGAAGAAAATTTAGTTTCCATGCTTGAAGAAGCTCAGTCAAAGTTAAAAATTATAGAAAGTGAAGATGTACCCCAGTTCAGTGTTGAAAATGCAGACTTAGATAGTATTGTTTCCTATTTAAAGGATAGTGGAAATTTATTAAATGATAGCTTAAAGGGTATTGAAATTATAAAAGAAGACCACCCTCTAGTATTCAGGACTATAGGATATGGGGAAAACTACAGCCAAATATTTATATGGGAAGAAGGTAATAAGGAACCCTTCTTAATTGAAGGTGGAGTTATTGATAAGGAAGGCTCCTATTCCTGGCTTGGTGAATACTTGCTAATAACCGACTCCAAGAGTGAAAGTAAGGTTTTAGATATTAATAACAAAAAAATAACTGGTTCTTTTAAAGATGCACAAAAAATATACTTAATAGAAGGTACTACCGTTATTTTGTTTAAGGACAGTAATAATAACTTTCTTTTATATGACTTTATTAAAGACAGCACCAAGCAAATTAACTTAGACAGCAGCAAGTATACGGATTTTAATTTGAAGAATAATGATATAGTATTTATGGGAGAATATATAGACAACAATGGGATAGAATATGAAATTAAAGCATCCCTTTCCTTGGATAAATTAAAGGAAATATATGAATTAAACAACTCAGTTGAAACTGTTGAAAGCCAAGAAACAGGAGATACAGTTTAATGATATACCATGTAATAATAATAGGCGGAGGACCTGCTGGTTTATTTGCTGGAGCAAATATTAGAGATAAAAAAATATTATTACTTGAAAAAAATGAAATACCGGGCAAAAAGCTCTTATTGTCCGGTGCTGGCCAATGCAATTATACTAATAATATGGCTATTAGTGAGTTTCTTAAACAATATGGCAGTAAGGGCAGGTTTCTTAAGACTGCCCTTTATAATTTCACTAATTGTGATGTTATTGATTTTTTTGATAGGAAAGGACTAAAAAGTATTATTAGAGAAGATGGTAAAGTTTTTCCTCATTCCCTTAAAGCTAAGGATGTTCTTGAGGTATTGATTGATTCAGTTAACCATGTAGAGATTCTTACACGTACAGCAGCAGAAAAAGTACTTTACGATGAAGATAAGAAGTTGTTCTACGTTAAAACTCATAGCAATACTTTTGCATCTTACAATCTTATAATTACAACAGGAGGAAAATCTTATCCAGGTAGCGGATCTACAGGGGATGGTTACCAATTTGCAAGGTCATTAGGCCATACCCTAGTAGAGCCTAAACCTGCCCTTACTCCTGTATATGTGGAGGATTACCCATTTAAAGAACTTTCAGGTATTTCTTTTAAAAATATTAAAATATCCTTATGGAAGGGCAACAGAAAATTTAATGAGTTTACAGGCAGTTTTCTTTTTACCCATGTAAATATTTCGGGACCTGTAATATTAAATAATTCCCGCTACATGGATGCAGGAGATATTTTAAAAATTAACTTCACATCACTACATAATGAAGAAGAATTCAGGGTTTATTTTGAGAACTTAATTAGAGATTCAGGGAAACTAAGTATTAAAAGTGCTTTAAAACAGCTAAATATACCAAAGCGATTTATTGAGAAAGTATTAGAAATAGCCGGCATTGACGAAAATATACTGTGCAGTCAGCTTAATAAAAATTACAGGAAAAAATTAATTCAGTTATTTTCATCCTATTCTATGAAAATAAAAAATCTTGGAGACTACCATATTGCCATGGTCACTAAGGGTGGAGTTTCAACTGATGAAGTGAATTCAAAAACAATGGAATCCAAAAAAATCTCCGGATTATACTTTGCAGGGGAAGTACTAGACTATGATGGCAATACGGGAGGATTTAATATTCAGGCAGCTTTTTCAACAGCAAAGTTAGCTGCAGAAGCAATAGAAAGGGACATTCCTTAGCTGGATGTCCCTTTCTTAAATCCTTCCTTTTACTGCGTTTAATATGGCCGCAATGATAAATGAATAAAGGGGTATCATGAAGAAATTGGTCAATATTCTTGCAGGCAAAGTTACCATAATTCCTATCCCGTACAAAATATATAGAAAGTAAGTATTTAAAATTATGGATGTAATTAGTTGAGTTATGCTGACAGTAAATACAATTTTGTTCATATTAAGGTCTTTATCTGTGGAAGTTACCTTAATAGGTAATATAAGGTATATGCAAACAAGTAAGAAAAATCCAATTATATAAATAGGATTTAAAGGTTCTCCTCCGTACAGTATACCCTTATCAAATGTTAATAAACCTTTATATATAAATACTAAAACAAACCCTACAGACAATAAAGATATAAAAATAGTATTAAGTAGATTATAGTTTATATCTTTTTTTACATATTTATATATAATTCCCGGTATAAATCCTGTTAATCCACTTACAAGGGTAAAGCCCGGGAAAAAAGGTCCTCCTGGCTTTGCTATAAAATTAATTATATCTGCCGCTGCTCCTGTTAAGAAACCTGCAAAAGGTCCTAATAATATTCCGGAAAGCAACAAAGGCACCGAAGAGAAATTTATCCGAAGAGCCGGAATTCCTCCAAGGGGAATATATACTTCAAAGATTACTTTTAACACAAGGCTCATTGATATAAAGAGACCTGCTCTTACAATAGTTAAAGATGTAAATTTTTTTGGTTCACTATTACTACTCATTTTCTCATCCTCAAACTTTAATTCTCTACTATGTTTACCCATATTAACATATATAAAACTATAAGTCGATGGTTTTTAGTTATATTTCTATTTGAAGTGCTATAAGATAATGGGGAAGTAATAGAAGGCTTGTACGCGGTTGGTACTGACTCAATGGGAGTACTATTTACAAATAAAAAAGGATATGCAAACTTTGGTGGTGTTGCACAAGGATTGCTTTGTATCTGGCAGAATTGCAGGAGAACATGCGGCAGCTAATTAAGTGTCGGATATAATAATTGGTTAATATGAATATTAAAATTAAACAGTAGATTTAACTACTGTTTAATTTTTTATTGCCTTTCTATTGTGCCCTGTTTTTAAAAGTGCTATAATTATTTAAACTTTAAGAAGGAGCCATTTTTAGACTATATGGTTAATATAGCTATAATATTAATTCTATACATAGGGAGGAGTTATGTTAAGTGATATTGAAATTGCTCAAGGTGCTAAATTAGAAGTAATAAATAGAATTGCGGAAAAAATAAATATTCCAGAAAAATACGTTGAAAACTACGGCAAGTATAAAGCAAAAATAGATTATAAATATTACTTGGAAGAGTTAAAAGACAAGAAAGATGGCAAACTTATTTTAGTAACTGCAATAAATCCTACGCCAGCTGGGGAAGGTAAAACTACAACAACTATCGGCCTTGGAGACGCCCTTAGCAGATTAGGAAAGAAAACAATAATAGCTCTTCGAGAACCTTCATTAGGCCCAGTATTCGGTATAAAGGGAGGGGCAGCAGGGGGAGGATATGCCCAGGTTGTACCCATGGAGGATATAAATTTACATTTCACGGGAGATTTTCATGCTATAGGGGCTGCAAATAATCTTTTAGCAGCAATGGTTGATAATCATATACACCAGGGTAATGAATTAGATATTGACACTAGGCGAATTGTATGGAGAAGAGCCCTTGATATGAATGACAGGCAGCTAAGACAAATAGTAAGCGGCCTTGGAGGCAGGGTACAAGGAGTGCCGAGAGAAGATGGCTTTGATATTACGGTGGCATCGGAAGTAATGGCGGTCTTTTGCCTTTCTAATGATATTATGGAATTGAAAGAAAACTTATCTAAAATTATTGTGGCTTATAACCGGGCTGGAGAGCCTGTTACTGCTGGACAGTTAAAAGCCCACGGAGCCATGGCTGCCCTTTTAAAGGACGCATTAAAGCCTAATTTAGTTCAAACATTGGAAGGAACTCCTGCATTTATCCACGGAGGACCTTTTGCCAACATAGCCCATGGCTGTAATTCTGTCATAGCTACGCGAATGGCTAATAAAATTGCAGACTACACTATTACAGAGGCTGGTTTTGGTGCAGATTTAGGTGCGGAAAAGTTTATTGATATAAAGTGTCGGAAAACAGGATTGAAACCTAGTGCTGTAGTTATAGTGGCGACAGTTAAGGCCTTAAAGTATAATGGAGGAGTTCCTAAGTCAGAATTAGGAATAGAAAATTTAGATGCTCTAAGTAAAGGAATTCCTAATTTGTTAAAACATGTGGAAAATATTACTCAGGTATTTAAAATACCGGCAGTTGTGGCAATTAACAAGTTTCCTACAGACACAGAAAGTGAATTAAATTTAATTAAAGAAAAGTGTAGATCGTTAGGAGTTAATGTAAAGTTATCAGAAGTATGGGCAAAGGGAGGTTCAGGTGGTATGGAGCTTGCCCAAGAGGTAATAAAACTGGCCGAAGAGGAAAGCTCTATGGAATATGCCTATGACCTAGATATGTCTATAAAAGATAAAATAAAAGCAATTGCCAGGAAGCTCTACGGGGCTGATGATGTAGAATTTTCAGCTAAAGCAAGTAAGGAAATAGCTAATTTTGAAAAAATGGGATTTGGAAATCTTCCCATATGTATGGCAAAGAATCAATATTCTTTGACAGATGATCCCAAGATTCTTGGCAGGCCTACAGGCTTTAATATAACTATCAGGGATATTACCATATCTGCAGGAGCAGGATTTTTGGTGGTACTGACGGGTGATATTATGAAGATGCCTGGACTTCCCAAGGTACCGGCAGCTGAAAATATAGATATTGATAATGATGGCAAAATAAAGGGGCTGTTTTAAGTAAAGGGGACATTATTATTGATAGAATCCTATGTGGGATAGTCAATAGTAATGTCCCTAATTGTTCTCTTTTGCCAGTGTAACTATTAACACTCCAAGTAAAATAAGAATACAGGCTGCTATACTTTTAAATGTTACAGCTTCATGCAAAAATAAAATCCCCATTATTATACTGGTAATAGGTTCAAGCATTGCTACTATACTGGTTACTGTTGGACCTACGTTTTTAACTGCCAATGCTACGAAAGTATTTGCAAAAAAAGAAACAAATAAAGCAACCAAGACAGTATAAATCCACCCTGTAGGTGTCATATTAAATACTAATTTTTTGTTTACTATACCGACAATAAAAAGAAAAATGGATGAAAAAATAGTAATATAAAATGTTAATTTAAATGGATACATAGTATTCATACAGCTTTTATCCATATAGAGTAAGTATCCTGCAAATAATACACCGGATAAAAAAGATATGACTATTCCTATAATATTAATATTCCCTTCAAAAAATAAGGTTATCCCAATAGTAGAGAGTATTAAGGACACAGCCTTGTCCCTGCTTAATTTTTCTTTAAAAATTATAATGCTTGCAGCAGCAACTAATACAGGATAAATATAATGAATGGTTGTACTCATTCCAACGGAAATATAATTGTAAGAACCATAGAGAGTGAGAGCAGTCATTGACGCCAGTATTGCCAGTATTGCTAATTTTATCGACTGTTCTTTTTCTACTTTCATATCTATTTTATTATATTTTAACATTATAAAAAAAAATGGAATTGAAAGGAGGCTTCGATAAAAGGTAAGTGATATTGGATTACTTCCCTCTGAATAGGTTAACTTTCCCAATATGGGTGTGAAACCATAAATGAAGCCTGCTAAAATTCCAAAAGTTAAGCCCTTGGTTTTATTCATGCTGCCCCCCTTCTTATTTTTTGCCGCAACACTTTTTGTATTTTAATCCAGAGCCGCAGGGGCAAGGATCATTTCTGCCTATTTTTTCTCCTTTTACAACTATTTTAGAACGATTATAATCTTTCTTTATTTGTTTTCTCTTATTTTCATCAAAGATATTTTCCCATTCTTCCATGCCATAAAGCCATTCTGCCTTAGCATCATGCATGTTCCACAAGAGTTTTTCAAAGTCTAATTCTGCTTTTATTTCCGATTCTTCTGTTAATGTATCCAATGCTAATTCTTCTTTGAAACTGGTGTTTGCCCCGTCTAAAAAACCGATAAATTCAACGGGTGTCATATTGTTTTTTTCTGCCAAATCCTTAATTTTTCCCTCAATAAGCGGACTTTTGCTTAAAAGAATATTTTTGTAGCATTCTGCTTCCTTAGACATATAAACATTGAAAAATTCCTGGTATTCTTCCTGAGTTTGAATTGATTCTAACTTTTCCGTCCATTGTTTATATAAGCTCATAATTTCCTCCATAATCAAAACTAAGATTATTTTATCACGAAAATCAAAAAATTCAACAGCTATTTACTTATTGAGAA
>CZCB01001105.1_pt1 | contig 19244 bp, 20 predicted proteins | sample 591991 | NCBI WGS metagenome assembly CZCB01 (sample SAMEA3556809, study PRJEB10932) | anaerobic digester metagenome | reverse complement strand
TGTGCGCGGCGGCCCTCTCCGCGGGCGGCGCCACCGGCGGCTGGCGGCTGATCCGCACCCTGGGCGGCAAGTTCTACAAAGTCCGCCCCATCCACGGGTTCAACAACCAGCTGGCCTCGGCGGCGGTCATCCTGGGCGCGGCGCTGCTGGGCGGCCCGGTCAGCACCACCCAGGTGGTCAGCACGGCCCTGCTGGGCGTGGGCGCGGCCGAGCGGCCCAACAAAGTCCGCTGGGGCGTGGCCGGGAACATCCTCACCGCCTGGCTGCTGACCATCCCCCTGACGGGGATCCTGGGGCTGCTGTTCAACCTGGCCCTCTCGCAGATCCCGTCGCTTAACCAGACCCTGGCCACCCTTCGCTAACAGGAAATCGCATGGGCTTATTCAACCTCTTCAAGAAGAAAGAAGACAAGTTCGTCAAACTGATCAAAGAGCACGCCGCGGTGACGGTCAAGGGGCTGGAGCAGTTTGAGCAGTACATGAAGCACTTCGACCATGACACGGCCGAGGCCATCCGCGCCACCGAAAAAGAGGCCGACGAGGTGCGCCGCATCCTGATCGCCGAGCTGAACCGCTCCTTCGTCACCCCCTTCGACCGGGAAGACATTTTCGCCCTCTCCCGCGCCATCGACGACGTGATCGACTACGCCTACACCACCGTGGACGAGATGGACGTGCTGGAGGTGCAGCCCACCCCCTATCTGGTGCGCATGGCCAGCCTGCTCAAAGAGGCCGCCCAGGAGCTGTACATGGCCACCCTGCGCCTGGAGGATCACCCCACCGTGGCGGCCGAGCACGCCCAGCGTGCCAAAGCGCTCGAAAACCGGGTGGAGACGGTCTACCGCGAGGCCATCGCCGATATCTTCCAGGAAGCCAAGAAGACCAAGGACATCATCCGCGTGCTCAAGCTGCGCGAGGTGCTGCGGCACATCTCCAACGCCGCCGACCGCGGTGACGAAGCCGCCGACATCATCATGGACATTGTGGTCAAGATCACCTGAGCCGTCCCGAGGTGGAAATGGACGACCCGACCGACCCCACGACACTGCGAGATAAAACCGCCTGGCTGTATTACGTCGACCGCTTGAACCAGCAGGAGATCGCTGACCGGCTGCACATTTCTCGCACGCGGGTGTGGCGCCTGCTGCAGGAGGCGCTGCGCCTGGGGATCGTCGAGATCCGCGTGGATGAGGCCGTCTCGCAGCACATGCGCCTGGTGCGCGAGCTGGAGGACCAGTTCGGCCTGCGCGAGGCCATCGTGGTGCCCGGCAGCGGCGACGACCTGACCGACCGCAAGGCCATCGGCCGGGCAGCAGCCGGGTACCTGCAGCGCGCCATGCCCGACCCGTACGTGCTGGGCATGGGCGTGGGGCTGTCGGTCAGCGAGATCGCCGGGTACATCCAGCCCTCGCACCACCACGCGGAGGGGCTGATCATCGGCATTTCGGGCGGCTTCTCCTACCCCGAAATCAGCTCGATGGAAGTCTGCACCCGCCTGGCCGAGCGGCTGGGCGCCCGCGCCGAGCACATCTTCGCCCCCTTCATCGTCGACACGCCCGGGGCGCGCGCCGTGCTGCTGGAGGACCGCACCATCTCCGAGCAGATCCAGCGCGCCGCCGGGTGCGACCTGATGATCACCGGGGTGGGCGCCTTCGGGCCAGAGAATCACTTCGCCCGCCTGGGCTACCTGGACGAGGAAACCCTGCGCGATCTGCAGGAGCGCGGCGCCGTGGGCGAGGTGATGGCCCGCTTCTTCGACATCAACGGCCGCCTGCTGCCCTGCCCGCTCGACGAGCGCCTGATCGGGCTGGATATGGAGCAGATCCGGCGCATCCCCGTCAGCGCGATCATGGCCAGCGGGGCGAACAAGGCCACCGCCATCCTGGGCGCGCTGCGCAGCGGCTACTTCAAAGTGCTCATCACCGACGACCGCGCCGCCCGAGAGGTGCTGCGGCTGAACACCTCAAACCCGCCGGCGGCAGATTAGGAGTATGCTTAAACCATGACTGAAGTTATCATCGATCTGCACCTGCATTCCACCGCTTCAGACGGCACACTCTCGCCGGCGGAAGTGGTGGCCGCCGCTCGCCAGGCGGGTGTGCGCGCCATGGCCCTGACCGATCACGACACGCTGGAGGGCGCCGCCGAGGCCGCCCCGGCCGCCCGGGAGGCCGGCATCGAGTTCTTCCCCGCGGTGGAGCTAAACACCGACGCCGCCGGGATGGAGATCGACATCCTGGGCTATTTCGCCGGGCAGCCGCGCGAAAGCTTCCAGCGCCTGCTGGCCGACCGGGCCGAAGCGCGCATCCGCCGCGCCCGCGAGATCGTGGAGAACCTCAACCGGCTGGGCATCGACATCAGCTACGACCGGGTGCGTGAGATCGCCGGGGGCGTGGTCGCCCGGCCGCACATCGCCCAGGCCATGATCGAGAAGGGCTACGCCACCTCGCAGAAGGACGCCTACGACCGCTACATTGGCTTCGGCGCCCCGGCCTACGCCGAGCGCGACAGGCTCACCCCCGAGCAGGCCATTCAGGCCGTGCTGGAAGGCGGCGGCCTGCCGGTGGTGGCCCACCCGGGCCTGGTGGAGGACGACGCCATGGTTGAGCGCCTGCTGCAGGCCGGCGCCGCCGGGCTGGAGGCCTACTACGTCTTCCACACCCCCGAGCAGGTGCAGACCTACCGCGAGATGGCCGCCCGCTACGGGGCCATCGTCACCTGCGGCACCGATTCGCACGGGCCGGGCCGCTCCAAGGCGCAGCCCATCGGCTCCATGCCCTGCCCGGCCGAGGTGCTGGATATCTTCCGCGAGAAGGTCGAGGAGGCCAGCCGGCGATGAAATGCTACTGCTCTTCCGTCCTGCTCTACGCCTATTCGCTCGAGGAAACCCTTACCATCAGCCGGAAAATCGGATATGATGGCGTCGAGCTGTGGCACATTCACCTGCTGAACACCGGCGAGGACCCGGCCGCCGTCGGCCGCAAAGCTGCTGACCTGGGGCTGGAGCTGAGCGTTCACGCCCTGAGCTGGGACCTGAACTTTACCTCCGCGCTGCCCGAAATTCGCGAGGCTTCGCTGCGCCTGCTGGAAAGCAGCCTGAACACGGCCGCCGCCCTTGGCGCGCCGCGGGTGATCGTCCACCCCGGCCACATGACCGACTCCACCGGCGGTGTCGACCGCTACTGGGAGTATCTGGTCAGCGGGGTGACGCGCCTGGCCGATGCCGCCGCCCGCAAGGGGCTGGAGCTCTCCGTCGAAATTATGGAGCCCATCGCCAAAGAGTTCTTCATCGCCCCCGAAGACGCCGCCCGCCTGCTGGAGCGGGTGAACCGGGAGAACCTGACCATCACCTTCGACGCCGCGCACGTCCCCTTCAACCAGGACCCGCTGGAGCTCTTCCGCCGGACCCCGGGCGTGCGCCACCTGCACCTCAGCGACGCCCACGAGAGCAAGTTCCACCTGCCGCTGGGGGAAGGAAAGCGTGATTTTCTGCCCCTGCTGCGCTATGCACAGCAGGTCGACCCCGGGATGATTGTGGCGCTCGAAGGCATCGAGTACCGCCGCACCACCCGTCTGGCCGAGCAGAACTACCAGTACTTTACCCGAGAGGCCCAACAGGCTGGCCAATAAAAAGGAGGTGGTTACCCCATCAAAAGTGCCCTCGAGCCCTGGCTCATCCATTGTGAAACCGTATGTTATGGAGGATCAAATGAAGGGATCGAAACTTTTCTTGCTGTTCGCCATTCTGGTACTGGCCCTGTCCGCCTGCACCGCCGCCCCCACAACCGCACCGACCCAGCCGCCGGCCGCCGAGGCCACCCAGCCTCCGGCTGCTGAGGCCACCGAACCGCCCGCTGTCGAGGCCACCGAGCCCCCGGCCGAGGAACCGGTTTCCGTCTCCGGCACCATCAACCTGTACACCTCCGAGCCGGAGGACCAGGTCAACATGCTGGTCAATGACTTCAACACCCTGTACCCGGATGTGACCGTCAACGTGTTCCGCTCCGGCTCTGGCGAGGTCATCGCCAAGATCCAGGCCGAGCAGCAGGCCGGTCAGATCCTGGCCGATGTGATCTGGTTCGCCGATATGGACTTCTTCAAGAGCCTGGCCGACCAGGACCTGATGATGGCCTACGAGCCCAAAGGCTCCGAGGCGATCGATGAGATCTACCACTACAACGGCGACCGCTATCACGAAGTCCGCCAGATCTTCAACGTGGTGGCCTACAACACCACCCTGGTGACCGAGCCCCCGACCTCCTGGAAGGACCTGCTGAAGGAAGAATACGCCGGCCGCGTGGGCATGCCCAGCGCGCTGTACTCCGGCGCTGCCTTCAACCAGGTTGGCACCTTCGCCAACATGCCCGAGTTCGGCTGGGAGTTCTTCGAGCAGCTGAACGCGAACGGTGTGGTAGTGGAGCAGGGCAACGGCGCTGTGGCCACCAAGCTCTCCTCCGGTGAGTTCGTCATCGCCCAGCTGGTCGACTCGCACGCCCGCGGCCAGGCACTGGCCGGTTCCCCGGTGGCCCACATCTGGCCCGAGGAAGGCGCGCTGCTGGTTCCGACCCCCATCGGCATCCTGAACTCCACGCAGAACCCCCCGGCGGCCCAGGCCTTCCTGGACTACCTGTACACCGATCAGGCTCAGGCGCTGTTCGCTGAGATGGGCTACATCTCCGTGTTCCCCGACGCCGCAACCCCCGAGGGCACGCCTGACATGAGCAACCTGAAGGTCATCCTGCCGGATGCCGAGTTCATCAACGCCAACCGCGACGAGATCCGCTCCCGCTTCGAGCAGATCTACGGCGCACCGGCCCAGTAACATAACGCTTCCCGGATGGGTGGGGGACGCCGTCTCCCACCCATCCCCTCAACGGTCGTAACAATACCGGTACGAGAACGGAGTTTTTTCGAAAAGATTATTCCTCGAAAGGGATACATGCCTTGAAAATAGCTCTTCCGCGAAGTGCTGCTGTCAACCGAACCGAAGATATATTTCAACGAGTGACCCTCGGTCTGGGTGCGGTCATTTTTGCCATTCTGGTCCTGATCATTGTTTATCCCTCCATCACCCTGATCCGCACCAGCCTGACCGTGGATGGGCGCTTTAGCCTGCAAAACTTTATCGACCTGATCCGCGACGCCTCAACGTTCCAGGTCCTTTACAATTCGTTGAAGGTGTCATTCTTCGGTACCATCGGCGCGACAACCATCGGCGTGTCCATCGCCTGGCTGCTGGCCCGCACCGACGTGCCCTTCAAGCGCTTCTGGCAGAACATGCTGATCGTGCCCTACTTGATCCCGCCGTTCATCGGGGCCATCGCCTGGGTGTACCTGCTGGGTCCGGTGGGCTTTGTCAACAAAGCCTGGATGGCGCTGACCGGCTCCACCCAGCCCCTGTACGTGATCTACGGGCAGGTCGGGGTGATCCTGGTGCTGATCCTGTACAACTTCCCGATCGCCTACATGGTCACCCTGGGGCCGCTGCGCCAGATGAACCCCTCTCTTGAAGAAGCCGCGCGGGTTTCGGGCGCCAACACGCTCAAAACCCTGCGCGATATCGTCATCCCCCTGATGCTGCCCAGCATTGGCGGCTCCGCGCTGCTGATCTTCATGTCGATGATGGCCAACTTCGGCATCCCGGCAGTGATCGGCTTCCCGGGCCGCTTCTTCGTAATGACCACGCAGATTTACCGCACCGTGCTCAATTACGATCGGCCCAACAACCTGGCCCTGGCCGCCGCGCTGTCCATGTTCCTGGTCATCCTCGCGCTGGCGGTCATGCAGGCCCAGCGCTGGCTGCAGAAGGGGAAGAACTACGCCATCATCTCCGGCAAGAGCAACCAGCCCCAGCTGGTGATGCTGGGCAAGTGGAAGATCGTGGCGGTCATCTTCCTCGGCGCGATCGTGCTCGGGGCGGTGATCGGCCCGCTGCTGGCCATTTTGCTGACCGCCCTGCAGAAAGCCATCGGCCTGCCGCTCACCCCGGCCAACATAACGCTGGACAACTTCACCCTGCTGCTGACGGGCGTGCCCAAGGTCCGGCGGGCCATTGTGAACAGCATCCTGCTGGCGGGCGGCTCAGCCACCGTCATCGTGCTGGTCTCGCTGATCATCTCCTACCTGCTGGTGCGCATCCGGGTCAAGTTCGGGCAGGTGCTGGAAGGCCTGGTGCTGCTGCCCTACGCCATCCCGGGCACCGTGGTGGCCCTGGCGATGATCCTGGCCTTCCTGCGGCCGCTGCCCATTATCAACGTCAGCATCTACAACACCATCTGGATCCTGCTGGTGGCCTACATCGCCCGCTTCATGACCTTTGGGGTGCGCTCCATCAACGCCGCTTTCGAGCAGGTGCACGTCTCGCTCGAGGAAGCCGCCCGGGTGTCCGGCGCAGGCTTTTTGAGCGCCTTCAAAGACATCGTCATCCCGCTGATCAAGACCAACGTGTTCGCGGGGTGGTTCCTGGCCTTCATCCCGGCCCTGACCGAGCTGACCTTATCCGTGCTGCTGAACTCGGTGGGCAACGAGACCCTGGGCGTGGTCGTATTCGGCCTGCATCAGGAAGGCAAGGTGCTGCTGACGGCGGCGCTGGCATTTATCGTTACCATGATCGTCCTGCTGATGAACTTCCTCACCAACCGTCTGACCCGCGGGCAGATCGGTTTCTAGGAACTTGCTCACTGTGGAGATAAGAGGAAAATGGCCGAACTGCGATTGACCAACGTGGAAAAAGCGTACGACAACTTTATGGCCGTGCGTGACTTCAACCTTACTGTTAAAGACGGAGAATTTGTCACCCTGCTGGGACCGTCCGGCTGTGGTAAAACCACCACCCTGCGCATGGTGGCCGGGTTCACCCACCCCACCCGGGGAACCATCCACCTGAACGACCGGGTGATCAGCTCCGCCAGCCAGCGCATCTTCCTGCCCCCCGAACAGCGCGACATGGGCATGGTGTTCCAGACCTACGCCGTCTGGCCGCACATGACCGTGGCACAGAACGTGGCCTACCCGCTCAAATTCAAGAGAATCGGCCGCACCGAGGCCAAAGAGCGCCTGGATAAGGCCCTCTCGCTGGTCAAACTGAGCGGGCTGGAAGAGCGCTACCCGCACCAGCTCTCCGGCGGGCAGCAGCAGCGCGTGGCCCTGGCCCGCGCCCTGGTGATGGAGCCGGAAGTCCTGCTGCTGGACGAACCCCTCTCCAACCTGGACGCCAAACTGCGCGAGTCGATGCGCTTCGAAATCATCGAACTGCAGCGCCGCCTCAACATCACCATCCTCTACGTCACCCACGACCAGGCCGAGGCCATGTCCATGTCGGACCGGGTGGTGGTGATGAACGCCGGCGACATCCAGCAGATCGGCACCCCGAAAGAGGTCTACCAGCACCCGGTCAACCGCTTCGTGGCCGACTTCATCGGCATGGCCAACTTCATCCCCTGCAAGGTGGTGGAGAAGAGCGGCGACACCGTGCGTGTGCTGCTCGACGACGGCTACGACAACCACTACCTGATCTGCCCGGTCTCGGCTGACTTCGCGGTCGGCGAGCGGGCCACGGTGGTGGTGCGCCCGGAGCACGTCGAAATCACCCCCTTCCAGGGGCAGGGCGGCACCAGCGCCACGGTGCTGCGCCAGACCTACCTGGGCGACCGGGTGGACGTGCTGGTCAAACTTGGCACGGTGGAGATTCGCATCCAGACCCATTCCACCTACCCGTATGAAATCGGCCAGGACGTCAACCTGGTATTCGACCAGCCCATTCTGCTGAAGATGGAGCCGGCAGCGGCTCCCGAAGCACCCCTGAGCAAAGCCGAAGTTAACGGTTAGAAAGGCAGGAACCCGATGAAAATCGCTATTGGATGTGACCATCTTGCCCTGGGCCTGAAGAACACCCTCTGCGATTATCTGGCAGAGCAGACCATTGTCCCGGTGGAAGTCATCGACATGGGCGTGAACGACTCCACCCCGGTGGACTACCCCGACATCGCCGAGAAGGTCGCCCTTGCGGTGGCCAACGGCGATGCTGACCGCGGCATCCTGATCTGCGGGACCGGGATCGGTATGTCCATCGCGGCCAACAAGGTGCCCGGCATCCGCGCTGCTCAGGCGCACGACGTGTACTCCGCCGAGCGCGCCCGCAAATCCAACAACGCCCAGATTCTGTGCCTGGGCGCGCTGGTGATCGGGCCGGAGCTGGCCAAGTCAATCCTGGCCGCCTGGCTGCCGGCCGAGTTCGCCGGCGGGCGCTCCGCCCCCAAGGTGGAGAAGATCATGCAGATCGAAGCGCGCCACATGCATAAATAGGCGCACCGCTGTAGAAAGGGACAGCCACTTTGCAAACCAACATGCCGGAAGTCTACGTCGGACATCAGGCCATCGAGCGTGCCCTCGATTTCCTGCGCCAGGAAGGTCACCGGCGGGTGACTCTGGTAACGGACGACAATCTGTACGAAATCCTTGGCCGGAAGGTGGAGACGGCGCTGAAAGAGGCCGGCTTTGAGACGCGCCTGATCGTGCTGCGGGGCCAGGTGCTGGCCGACGAGCGCTCCATCGTGCAGGTCCTGCTGCCCAGGGATGAAGGCGAGCGCATCTATTTGAGCGTGGGGTCTGGCACCCTCACCGACGTCACGCGGTTTGCCAGCCACCGGTCCGGCTGCCGCTTCATCGCCATGCCCACCGCACCCTCGATGGACGGCTACGCCTCCGACGGGTCGTCGCTGACCATCGGCGGGTACAAGCAGACCATCTTCTCCCGCCCGCCCATCGGCATCTTCGCCGACCTGAAGACGCTCACCGAAGCCCCGCGCCCGATGATCGCCTCCGGGTTCGGTGACATGTTCGGCAAGTTCACCGCCACGGCCGACTGGAAGCTGGCCCAGGTGCTGTGGGACGAGCCCTACAACGAGGAAATCGCCCGCCGCTCACGCGCGGCAGTGGAAAACTGCGCCGCCCAGGCGCGGGTCTTCGGCCAGGACTGGGAGGCCAACATCCATGCCCTGATGTCCGGGCTGCTGGAGGAAGGGCTGTGCATGCTGGCGGTAAGCAGTTCGCGCCCGGCCTCCGGCTCCGAGCACCAGTTCTCCCACTTCTGGGAGATGAAGATGCTGCGCGAAGGCCGCCCGGCCGTCTTCCACGGCACCAAGGTGGGCATCGCCTCGGTCATGACTGCCGGATACTACCGCCTGATCCGCGGCCTGGACCGCGCCGAGCTGAAGGCGCGTCTCGACGCCGCCCGGCTGCCGGACTGGGAAGCGGAAATCGCCGGTATCCGCCAGGTATACGGACCGGTTGCAGAGGATGTCATCGCCTCGCAGAAAGCCTACATGCAGATGACGCCGGAGGGCTTCGAGGCCTACAAGCACCGCATCCTCGAGCGCTGGGATGAAGTCCAGGCCATCGCGGCCGCCGTGCCCGAGCCGGAGACCATCACCGCGCTGCTCAGGCAGGTCGGCGCACCGGCCGCGCCCGCAGAAGTTGGCCTGACCGACGAAGACGTGCGCCAGGCCCTGCGCTATGCCCTGTACGTGCGCTCTGCCTACACCGTGCTGCGCCTGTGCCAGGCGCTTGACCTGACCCTGCAGCCGGCCTGACCCGCCCGCCGGAAAGAAAGCCTCATGAAACCCCTCAACGAAATCCGCTGTTTTCTGGTCGACATGGACGGGACCTTTTACCTGGGCGACCGCCTGCTGCCCGGGGCGCTGGAGTTCGCCGAACTGATGCGCAGCCGGGGCGTGCCCTTCCTGTTCCTGACGAACAACTCGTCGAAGAAAAACTCCCAGTACGCTGAAAAACTGCGCCGCCTGGGCCTGGAGATCGACGCCAGCCAGATTTTCACCTCCGGCGAGGCGACCGCCATCTACCTGAAGCGCGAAAAACCCGGCGCCCGCCTGTATGTGGTCGGCACCCCGGCGCTGGAAAGCGAGCTGGACGCGCACGGCTTCACCCGCACTGAGGAAAACCCCGATTACGTGGTGCTGGGCTTCGACACCACCGTCACCTACGACAAGCTGTGGAAGCTGTGCGACTTCGTCCGCGCGGGCGTGCCCTACATCGCCACCCACCCGGACCTGAACTGCCCCACCGAGAACGGCTTCATGCCCGACACGGGGGCCTTCATCCGGCTGGTGGAGGCTTCCACAGGGCGGCTGCCGGATGTGGTCATCGGCAAACCCAACGCGCCCATCGTCGCCGCGGTGTCGGATAAGGTCGGGCTGCCCATTGAGGACATGGCCATGATCGGCGACCGGCTGTACACCGACATCGCCCTGGGCAAGACCGGGATCACCACCATCCTGGTGCTGAGCGGCGAAACCAAGCAGGAGGACCTGGTTGATTCGCCCTTCCAGGCCGACTACGTGATGCGCGACCTGGCCGATCTGGTCGAGCACATGCGCTGAGACAGCCCTTTCCCCTGAAAAACACATACCCCCGTCCTTGCAGGCGGGGGTAGTCTTTTCTGTCGGTAACTGCAGCTTATGAGGGGGTCAGCCCTTTGAGGTATTCCAGCACCTCGGTGGAGCCGGCCATGCCCAGCACTTCCTGAGCCACTTCCTTCGCCCGCGCCATCGACCAGCGGCGGATCTCCTCCTTGACCGAAGGAATGGAGGATGCCGCCATGCTGAACTCATCCAGGCCCATGCCCAGCAGCACCGGCACTGCCAGCACATCCCCGGCCAGCTCGCCGCACATGCCCACCCACTTGCCGTGCGCGTGGGCGGCTTCGATGGTCCGGGCAATCAGCTGCAGCACCGCCGGGTTGTACGGGCTGGCCAGGTTGGTGACGCGCTCATTGGTGCGGTCCACCGCCAGGGTGTACTGGGTCAGATCGTTGGTGCCGATGGAGAAGAAGTCCACAAGCGGCGCCAGGTGATGGGCCAGCAGCGCCGCCGAGGGCACCTCGATCATGATGCCGAACTGCAGCTTTTCGGGCATGGACACGCCCTGCGCCTTGAGCGAAGCCACGGTCTCGTCCAGAATCTCTTTGGCCCGCTTCACCTCGCCGGGGCCGGAAACCATGGGCAGCATGATGCGGATATCGCCGCCCACCCCGGCGCGCAGCAGCGCTTCGAACTGATTGGCCAGGATGTCCGGCCGCTCGCGCACCATGCGGATGCCGCGCCAGCCCAGGAAGGGGTTGGGCTCTTCCGCCAGCCCCAGATAGGGCACGGACTTGTCGCCGCCGATGTCGAGCGTGCGCACCACCAGCGGGCGGCCGTCCATCACCTTCACCACGCCCTGGTAGATGGCCACCTGCTCCTCGATGTCCAGTAGCTCGGTGCGGTCGAGGTAGAGGAACTCGGTGCGGAACAGGCCCACGCCTTCAGCGCCCATTTCGATGGCCTTGCGGGCGTCGTCCACCCCGCCGATGTTGGCCGCTACCTCCACCCGGTGACCGTCGAGGGTCACCGCGGGCTGGTGCGCGCTGGTCAGCTGCTCGCTGCGGGCCTTCTGCCAGGCGGCCTGCTTCTGGCGGGCCGATTCCAGCACGGCCAGCGCTGGTCCCATAATCATGGTGCCTTCGTCTCCGTCCACCACCGTCAGCACGCCGCGCTCGATATCCTCGATATCGAACCCGGCGCTCACCACCGCGGGCACCCCCAGGCTGCGGGCCAGAATGGCGGTATGTGAGGTCGGCCCGCCCTTGGCAATGCAGATGCCCAGAATCTTGTCCTTGTCGAACTGGATGGTGTCGGAGGGGGTCAGGTCCTCGGCGATGATCACCGAGGGCCGGGTAAGCAGGCCGGAGCCGTCGCTTTCCTGCCCCTGCAGGCTGCGAATCACCTGCATGGAGACGTCCTCCAGGTCCTGTGCGCGGGCGCGCAGGTAGGGGTCGTCCAGCTCGGCCAGCGCCGCGGCGTAGGTGTCGAACTCCGCCTTCACCGCGTACTCGGCGTTCAGCTTCTGTGTGAAGATGGTCTCGCGGATACCGCGCATCAGCTCCTGGTCGGTGAGGAACTCCTGGTGAGCCAGGAAGATTTCCGCTTCCTCCTCGCCGACGCTGGCCAGCGCTTTTTCATACAGGGCCTGCAGCCGGTTGCGAACGACGTTGACAGCCGCCTGCAGGCGCAGCCATTCGACCTCCGGGTCGGAGACGCGCTGCTGCTCCACCGTCACGCGCTCAGGACGGTAGAGCCAGGCCTGTCCGATGGCAATGCCAGGCGAAGCGGGGATTCCCCGAATTTGACGCATATTAACTCTCCCCGAAGTTTGATTCGATCAGCGCGCGCAGCCCGGCAATGGCTTCTTCGGCCTGCGGGCCGTCTGCCGTAATCTTGATCTCATGGCCCTGGGAGACCGCCAGCAGCATCAGCTTCAGCGGGCTGACCCCGCTGGCCGGACCTTTCCCGTTGGTCAGGTTGCAGACCTCAATGGTGGCATCGTACTGTTTGGCAGTTTTCACAAATTGAGCCAGCGGCCGGGCGTGCAAACCTGCGGGGTGTTGGATGGTGGTGGTATATTCTTGCATCGCTCCTCGTACGTTTGTTCAGTCTGCCTGCGCCTGCAGGCAAAATTCGATCGACTCGGCCAGCCCGGCGGCTTCCCGGAAGTTCGCGCCCCAGACCAGCAGGCCGCAGCCCGTCAGCAGCAGGGCGCTGCTGAACGGGACGGCGGCGGCAATGGCGGCCTCGTCCGGCTCGCACCAGCGCAGCCCGGCCATCACCGGCGCCAGATCGGGGTTCAGCGTAACCGGGCGGGCGGCGGCTTTAAACGCGGCCAGGGGCTGGCACAGCAGCACTGCGCCGGCCCCGGTGAGGCGGTACACCGCACGATGCCACTCGGCATGTCGCGCGGCGGGCGGGTTTTCCAGCAGGACCCGCCCGCTGCTGACCGAAATCACATTGAAATCATCCTCCGTCAGACCCGGAAACCAGACCTCCCGGGCAGTGATGGCAAAGCGGTCGCCGGCCAGCCGCTGGCTGAGTTCGGCCAGTGTGCCGGCCGCGAGACGGCGTTCCGCCGCCAGGTGTGCTGCTTCCACCAGCGCCGCGCGGGCGGCCGTTGGAAGCAGCACGTTGCGCGTCTTCTGGTCAACACGCTCTGGTGAGCTGACCAGGTCCGCGACCCGGCTGGAGGACTTGATCATTTTCTGGAACACCGACTGATCCATTCTCTGCGGGCGGACAGGCTGCCCTGCCGCTCCGCTGTTTACGCCTGTTTCAGGGCAGTCGCCACCATCTTGTCCTGCAGCTTGCGCAGGTGGAAGATGGTCTGGCTCTCGTCCAGCTCCACATCATCGTAGCAAAGCGGCTGGCCCTGCTTGAGCGGGCGTTTGACGATCGCGCCGGGGGCCAGACCCAGCGGCACCAGGCCTTCCTTGCGGGCGACCGAGGCCTTCTCAATGGCGCCGTAGACGGTGAACCCACCCAGCGAGTCGATCTTCTCGCCCGGGGCCAGGTCGCGCTTGACCATGGCAATGGTCTCGCAGACCGGCGGGATCTTGGTGTTCAGCGTCTCTTCACCGTACAGGTAGGCGCGGGCGATGGCGATGGGCGTCTCCAGGTTGGCCAGGTGATAGGGCCTGTACAGCGCCCAGTATTTGCCATTGCCGCTCAGCCGCAGGTAGTTCAGGTCGCGGATGATCTTGGGCTGGTCGGTGGTGATGATGACAAACACGCCCGGGGCCACGTCGCCCACGGCATAGTCCACCGCGCCCGGCCCTTCCAGGATGCCGCCGTCGGCCTTGGGGATGAACACGTTGGGCAGGTCCTTGACGTTCACCCGCGGGCCGTGCGCGCCGCGCACCTCGGGCATGAAGCCCACGCCGTTGCCCATGGAGGTCATCTCCACCATGGTCTTGGTCCCGTCGACGAACGAGGCCAGCATCTTGGGGCTCATCATCTGCTTTTTGGCTTTTTCTGCCATGGTGTCGGGGTTGGCGGTCACATCCAGCGGGTTGTTCTTGCCCTTCCCGATCATGACGATCTCAAAGCCCAGCACGTCGGCGAAGTCGTACAGCTCCTTGACCGAGCCAGGCTCGTCGCCGGTCACCAGGGTGTAGACTACCCCGGCGGACTTGGCCATGGCCGCCAGGTAATAGCCGACGGTGCAGTCGGTTTCCACGTTCATGTTCACGGTGTGCTTGCCGGCCAGAATAGCCTGGTGGCAGACCACCGCGCCAACCTCGGGGATGCCGGTGCTTTCCACCACCACATCCACCTCGGGGATATTGGCGATCAGCTGGGAGGAATGGCTGGCGATGCGCTTGCCCTCGGCGATCAGGCGGCCCGCTTTGATCGGGTCATGCTCTTCCTGAACCACCAGGGACGGGTCCACCCCGGCCTCTCCATAAGCGGCGGCGGCCCGGCCGGGCACCACGTCCGCCACGGCCACCACGCGCATCCCAACCATCTTTTCGACCTGACTGATCAGGCCCGTGCCCATCTGGCCGGCGCCCACCAGGCCGACGCGCACGGGCGCCCCGGTCTGCTCTTCCGCCAGCCGCAGCAAATCTTTCATTGACATTATTCTTTCTCCTCTTGCCGGTCTCCGGCATGAATGATTAAGGTATCACCTACCTGAATTTCAGGCAGCTGTCTGGCCTCTACACAGACGTCGCCGGGCATTTCCACCTCATTCGCTCCGTTGAACTTGAGCACCAGATGGCCGAGGTTGGCCAGGTTAGAATTGGCCACCTCACCGACGGCGTTGATCCGATAAGTTTCACCGCGTATTTGGACGCAGTCACCCGGAATAATTGATTCTATCAATTCATGACCGTCGTGAATAATTGCAAAATCTCGCAGTTCTTCGGGAGCATCCTCACCAAAAAGCACCACTATCCCGCTATCCAGAAATTCAGAGACCAGCGGACCAATATATGTAACAGTTGCCTGATACTTAATCACTGAACACTCCTTAACACGGCAGGCTTCAAATTCCTCCCCATAGGGAGGAATTTGAAGCTCTCCCATCCACACTGTACTCCTACGTTATTCTTCGATCAGTTCGATATCTTCGGGCCGCACACCGGAAACAAACACCTTCTCGGTGATGAAACGGAACAGCGGGCCGGAGGGCGAGGTGGGGTAAATGTCCACCGTGGGGACCTTCTTCATGGGGTACACGCCGATGCGGGCCGTGCCGCCGCAGTCGATGACCGCCACGGCGATCTCCTCGAAGGCCGCCTTGGACTTGAACCCGTCAAACGGCCGGCCGCCGGTCAGCTCGGCAATGCGCTGGGCCACCGGGTGAATCCCGCCGCCGGTAACCGAGTAGATCAGGTCGCGTCCGGGTTTCGGCTCGATGATCAGCGGACCGCCCCAGCCCTTCGGGCCTCGTTTAATCCGAACTTTGCGGTACTTGTTCTCAGACATCTTGCACTCCTCTCGCTAAAGAATATTAAAAAACAGTTGATCTGGAATGAAGTGAGTATAATGTCTCATGCCAGCCTGGGAGGGCTGCCAGCAGCCCTCCCAGGTCCCAAACCCTGCTTCTGTCTGCAGAGTTAGCTCAGACCGAAGCTCGCCAGCCAGGCCAGAATTACCGCCAGCGGGCCGGTGACCATGCGGGAGAACAGCACGGCCGGCACGCCGACTTCTACAGTATACGGTTCCGCTTCACCCAGGGCCAGACCGACCGGGATGAAGTCGCAGCCCACCTGCGGGTTGATGGCGAACAGCGCGGGCAGCGCCATCGACGCCGGCAGCGTGCGGGTGGCGAAGAAGGTGGTGCCCAGCAGGGTACCGATGATCTGCGCGATCACCGCGCCCGGTCCCAGCAGCGGGGAGAGAACCGGAAGACCAACGATCAGCGAAAGCACGATCATGCCGATCACGTTCCCGGCCAGGGGCCGGAGAGCGTTGGCAATCGCAGGACCGACGCCGGTGCCGTTGATGATGCCGATGATGAAGGCGATGAACGCCATGAAGGGGATGATGTTCTTAATCGCCTGATCAACAGAATCGCGGCCAGCCTGGTACAGCACACCGACGACACGACCCGCGCCACGACCAATGGTTTCAAGGAATTTGCGCATCATGCCCTCCTAGTAAGCGGAAGCGTAGTGGTCGGATTCCGCTTCAGCCTCAGCGGGATTCCACATGTAGGCAGTGATCCGCTCGGTGACGATGCCGCGGATGAAGATCACCACCAGACCGATGAGCAGGTAGCGGACGGCCAGGTTGATCATGGTGGAGTCGCCGTAGCCGGCCTGCACACCCTGGGCGATACCGAGCCAGACGAACAGTTCACCCGGGTTGATGTGCGGGAAGATACCCAGCGGCGGGTGCACATAGGACACAGCCGCATCGTAGAAGGCCGGTTTGAGCCGCTCCGGCAGGAAGCGCCCCATGGTGTACGCCATCGGGTTGGTCAGGAAGAAGACGGCCACGAACGGCAGCACAATGTAGCGCAGCGGCGTGTAGATCCAGCCCGGGCGGGCAGCGAACTCGCCCAGCTTGTCCACACGTTCCTGCCCGATCAGGGCAATCAACGCATTCACGGCTGTCATCAGCACGATGACCAGCGGGATAATCCCAGTCAACAGGCCCACAAAAACCTGCGCGCCCTGCTGGAACAACCCGATAAACCATTCAGCAAATGCGATCATGTTGGATTCCTCCTAGAGAAGAACAAAAAACACGGGACAAAAGAACTGTTGGTTGGAAGGATTGATGCGATCGGTCGATGGTGCCTCCTTTCTTCTGTCAAACCACGGCAGACTGGATAAGGTGATGATTAACTGGCCTGAATTTCCCCCAGCTCGATGCTTGCGCCAGCCTCTGCTTCTGCCTGTTCCTGCTCTTTCTCAGCGGCGCGCTGCTCGGCCTCCTGAATATAGGTGGCCGCGTTGCGCAGCGCCAGCGCCAGCTTGCGCGGAACAGGAAGCTCGACGGATTCATCCAGCAGATCGCTCACCGGGCGGCCTTCCAGCCCTTCGACTGGCTTCAGGCTGGCCCAGATGGTCCACCCGGAAAGCTGCTCCACCTTCGCGATGCGTTTCTGCTTATCCACCACCACCACGGCGTACTGGCGGCCCTTCCAGGCCGAGCCTTCCTTGCCAACCCACACGCTGCCGAACTTGCGCAGCTGGTAGAGCCGGCGGTAAAAGCGCTTCAACTGGAAAAACGATAAGCCGTACTGAATAAACCAGGCCGCCGCCATGATAATGATGATGGTCGAAGCCACTTCACCCATTCTGAGGTTCCTCCTCCTGGTTCTCCTCGTAGCCAGCCGCCATACGCCGGAGGATCGCCAGAATGTGTTTGGCAGCCATTTCATCCGTGACCAGCATATCCACCAGCTGTGCACGGCAGGCGCCGATAATGGGCAGCACCTTGGAAGGCCCGCCGGCCACGCCTAATTTGATCGGTATGGCCTCCAGTGTGGCGCGGTCGATGCCCACCACTCGCTTTTCCAGCGGCATGTCAACGATATTGCCGTACAGATCGACAAACAGCCCGCACACATCCCCGACCGCCCCGTACTGCTCCAGGATGGTGAGCTCTTCCTGGGTCAGGTAGCCGGCCGGGATAATTTCTGCTGACTCGGGGTCCAGCGTACCAATCCCCATCAGGGCTAAATTAATGCGGGGGAACAGCTCAAAGATGCTCTTGATCTGCGGGTCTTTCAACAGAGAAGTGAGGACGGTTTCATCCTCGACGAACATCGGCGCCGGCAGCGGGGTGTAGTAACCGATCAGCGAGCGGGCCAGGTGCTGGGCGTGTTCGTGCCCGTCAATTTCGGGCCGCGGATAGCGCAGCGAGCCCACCATCTGCACCACGTGCGCCCCGTAGCAGCTGCCCGGGCGCACGGCCTGCACCGTTTCATACACGCCCTGCCCCACCGAAACGCCGATGGTGATGCCGTCGTAGACCAGCTCGTCCACCAGCCGGGCGGCCAGGCGGCCCAGATGGCTCAGCATCTGCGGGTAGGAGCGGATTTCATGCCCCAGCACCCGCACGGTCTTCAGGTTCAACCGCTCCTGGAGCTCTTCCTCCAGGCTGGTGTTGCGCCGCAGGATGTGATGCACCCGAATCTCTACCAGCCCGTGTTTTCGCGCCTCCACCAGCATGCGCGAGATCATCGAAGCGGAGTAGCCGGTCCGCTGGGCGATTTCTCGCTGCGACAGGCCTTCCTCAAAATATAGACTGGCGATATTTGCCAGCAATTCCAACCGCTCGGCGCTCACAGGCTCCATGAATGATCCCTTTGCTGAGACGAAGGCTGGCTTGCAATTTTTGGGTTTTCTGAAAGATACAAATAGTATAGGCAGTCCGATGGTCCAAGTCAATCTTACCATGCAAATTCTTGTACAACATTCACAAAATTGAATCGGAGCTGAAAAAAAGCGCCGCGGGCGGTTCCCCACCCGCGGCGCAGCGCGTACTGATTTGAGAAAAAGCTAGATCACCATCATCTCGGGGTGCTCCAACGCCTCACGCACATCCGCCAGGAAGCGGGCCGCGACAGCGCCGTCCACCACGCGGTGATCCGCGCCGAGCGTCACGGTCATGACCGGCTTGAGCACCGGCTGGTCGTTCTCGTCGGGCACGAACATCTTGCGCGTCCGCCCCACCGCCAGGATGGCGGTCTGCGGCGGGTTGATGATGGCCGTGAAGCGGTCAACCCCGAACATCCCCAGATTGGAGACGGTGAAGGTGCCCCCGCTGACGTCGTCCGGGCGCAGCCTGTTGGCCCGGGCGCGGTCGACCAGGTCTTTCATCTCCGCGGCCAGCTGCGTGACCGGCTTGAGGTTCGCCTGGCGCAGCACCGGCACAATCAGCCCGGATTCGGCCGCAACCGCCACGCCGACGTTGATTTCAGGCAGCAGATGGATGCCGTCTTCCTCCAGGCGGCTGTTGATCAGCGGGTGGCGGATCAGCGCCCAGGCGACCGCCTTCACCAGCAGCACCGTCAGGCTGATGCCCGGCTGGCCCTCGGCCAGCTTCTCATTGGCCCGCTTGCGCAGCGCTTCGAGCCGGGTGGTGTCCACGTCGGCGTCAAAGTACACATGCGGGGCTTCCTGGAACGAGCGCTGCAGGCGGTCGGCGATCAGCCGCCGGACATTGTTGAGCGGGATGACCTGCTCCTCGCCAGCCGGCACAGGTGCGGGCGCAGGGGCCGCGGCCGGCTGAGGTACGGGTTCCGGCTGGACGGCTGCGGGCTGCGGCCGGGCGGCGAACTCCTGCACGTCCCAGCCCTGCACCCGGCCCAGCGGACCGCTGCCGCGGACTTCGACCAGGTCCACACCCTGCTCGCGGGCGATGCGCCGCGCGGCGGGGGTGGGCCGCACCTTGCCCGGGA
>CZCB01007141.1_pt1 | contig 19264 bp, 19 predicted proteins | sample 591991 | NCBI WGS metagenome assembly CZCB01 (sample SAMEA3556809, study PRJEB10932) | anaerobic digester metagenome | reverse complement strand
CGGATGAATATGAAATCCCGGTTGTGGCGATAAAGGACGGCAAATTCACCATCAATGATATCGAGACGGATATTCTCGCGGGCCTCGGCGATCAAATTGAATTGACGATCGACCCGAGCGGGTATTGGGCGATTAACGGCGAGCGCACTTCCTTAAAGGCGAGAAAAATAACCGACGGTGACGTCGCAACCGATTACGTTGAACCGACGCTTTCGATAAGCCGGGGAGGCTATTGGCAACTTAACGGCGTTACCACCGCGGTCAAAGCCGAAGGCGCGTTAATGATAAAGGAGATCCTCGTGACATTATTATTGATTCATTTCGTGATCCCGTTAATGCTCCTAATCTCGAATTCTTTCAAAAAATTGAGAATCGCTCCAGAATAATTCTTTACATATTGACTATAATGTAGTATAATATCTTGGTTATAAAAAAATAAATCCTTGCTTCGCATGAAGCCAACAGACCATAAGGAGGTGCAGCAAATGAGAAAATACGAAGGCATGTTTATCGTTCGCCCGGATTTAGACGAGGACGGTTATAAGGCTTTGATTGAGGAAATCGAAAAGATATTTACCGATCACGGAAGCAAATTAACCGCCGTCGACGTTTGGGGAATGAAGGACCTGGCATACGAAATCCAGGACTTGAGAAAAGGCTATTATGTCGTTTTTAAAGCCGAGGCCACGCCTGAAGCCGTAGCGGAATACGACCGGATATGTAACATCCGGGAAGACGTTCTTCGGCATATCATAGTTAAGGAGCAGTGATGGGCAAGTGAATAAAGTTATCTTGGTTGGCAGATTGACCAAGGATCCTGAGTTAAGGAGAACGTCCAGCGACATCCCCTTCGTCTTGTTTACGGTTGCTATAAACCGCACTTACGTAAACAAAGCCGGGGAAAGACAAACTGATTTTATCAACTGCGTGGCTTGGCGCAATCAAGCAGAAAACTTGGCTCGCTATCAACGCAAAGGCAATTTAGTCGGCGTTGAGGGCTCGTTGCAGACGCGCAGTTATGACGACCCGAACGGCGTCCGCCGTTTCATCACCGAAGTCGTTTGTGACAACGTTCAGTTTTTGGAACCGAAGTCAGCTCGCGGCGGCGACTATTATTCGGAATACAATGACGTCAGCCCATATGATGTCCCTGATGATTATCGACAATACGATAGAGGTAGTTACGATAAAGAAAAAAGTAAAAAAGAAGAGAAGAGCCCGTTTGAGGACATTAGAAGCGATTTTAATGTTTCCAACGACGATTTGCCATTTTAAGGAGGTTAGATTAATATGTCAGGTTATCGCAGGCGAAAAAAAGTCTGTTATTTTACCGAGAATAAAATAGAACATATCGATTGGAAAGATTACGAATTATTAAGAAGGTTTGTTTCCGATCGCGGTAAAATTCTCCCGCGCCGGGTTACCGGAACGAAAGCCAAATATCAAAGACAATTGGCGGTAGCTATCAAAAGAGCGCGGCATATGGCATTATTGCCTTTTGTAAAGGAATAAAGGAATAACAAAACCATAGATTAAATGTTTCTATGGTTTTTTATTAATATGAGGAGAGAACGATGGGAAGAAAAATTAGGCGTATTATTATTCTGTTTATAATTGTGCTATGTTTTTCGGGATGCTTAGGCAAAAGCGATGAGAAAAAAATCGCCATAACGGAATCTCGCGTGCAAATCGAAGTGGGCGAGACCTATACGCTCGCTTATCAATTAACCGGCATCGGCAAGGATGAAATCGAGCACGCGTTTAGCGACGAAAGTATCGCGAGAGCGGAAGGATTCACGATTCTTGGCCTGGCGCCGGGAACAACCGTCTTGACAGTAAGTTACGTGAAAAATGAAACAATATTTGATAAGGTCACGATCGAGGTTATTGGCCGGCCGCGCGTGAAGTTTACCAGGGAAAGCATCGTTTTGACGGTCGGCGAGCGCGCGCCGCTTCCGCTTGAGTATGAAAACATCGCCGGATTTGAGGAACTGGCTTTCCTTTTAAGCGCCGAAGGGATCGTTTTTTTCGATGATGAGGAGATTATCGCGCAGAAAACCGGCGAGGTTATAATAACGGCCTATTATGTCTTTGACAATTCCGTTTTTTCAGAAATCGCGGTATTTGTCGAGGAGGAAAAGAGTCTTTCTTTTTTTAAGTCTAAACTTGAGATCGAAGCGGGTGAGAGCGCCTTTTTACCTTTGATTACCGAAGGGATACCGGATTTAACGGAAATAATATTTTCTTTCAGCGTCGCAGGAATCGCGGAAGTTGACGAATTAACCGTTACGGGTTTAAAGGCGGGCGAGACCGCGCTTACGGCCGCGTTGGCCTCCGACGAGACGGTGACCGCGAGCATCTTAATAGTTGTCAAGCCGAGAAATTATACGGTAGAGGATCCGGAATATTGGATTGAGCGCCTTTCTCCCGAGTATGACCCGGACGAGGTCATTTTCACCCCGTCGGAAATTAGCCAATACAATCAAAATATTTATAATAACAATCACCTTACCAAAGTCGTCAATTTGCTCGCGTCCCCGGAAACCGCGCCCGGCGCGGAAGTAAAGCAAAAAATAAATGCCTATAATGAAATAATCGACTCTAGGTCCGTTTACCGGCCTGACGGCAAGGCGTTATCAGAGCTTGAAAAAGATGAAATAAAAGAATACCGGAATATGGACGCGATCCCGGCGACGGTCTTGGCGCGTTACGGGATTATAACCGAGTTCGCCGCGGTGCGCAGCTTTCCGACCAACTATTACGCGTATTCCCGGACGCAGGACTATTTTCAGGAGACCGGCTTAAATGTTGGAGAAGGAGTTGTAATCTATCACGAAACCAATGATGGAAAGTGGTTTTTTGTCCAGGCGACGAATTATTACGGCTGGGTTGAAGCCGCGAAGATCGGGGTGTGCAATCGCGAGGAAATGCGAGCGTTCCTTGACGCCGAAAGATTTATCGTTGTTGTCGCCAATGTTCTCACGATTGGTTCGCAGCGTGTCAGGATGGGTCAGGCGCTCCCTTATCTATCCGAAAACGAGGACGAATATGTCGTTCTGATGCCGCGGCGCGATGATGAAGGCGGATTGGTTCTTCGCCAAGTTGCCGTCGCCAAAAACGAGGAGGAAGTGCATGACGGGTATTTGCCGTACACGCTCCGGAATGTCTTATATCAAGCGTTTAAAATGCTGAAAAGTCCTTACAGTTGGGGCGACGCGTATATTACCGGCCGCGATTGCTCGTCGACGCAAAACGCCATTTATTCGTGTTTTGGGTTTAAAATGCCGCGCAACACCACACAACAACGCTCGATTCCCCAATATTCGCAAAGCGGGAATATCAACGAGAATTTCATTAAGAACAATTTGCGTCCGGGGGCTTTGATATTCGCTAAGGGCCACGTGATGATGTATATCGGCGATGACGATAGCGGTAACGCCTACATTTTTCACAACACCACTTCCGGCCACAACAAGTGTGTCGTCCAACAATTCAGAACTTTCAGCGGTAATATTATCGCTTATTTGAAATTGTATTAAAAAAACCATAGGCTTGAACTATGGTTTTTTTATGATAATAATCGATATGTTGTCTATTTTTGCCCGGATATTGTTTTATTTTTTATTTCGATTGTGTTATAATATTTATAAAACAGCGGTGATAACTTATGAAAATGAAACTGCCTATTCAAAAAATCATCATAGTATTATTTTGCTTGGCAACCTTTCTCTTTGTCTATTCTTTTATAGATGAAAATTTCCACGTCTCAATTTCCTATATTTCGCTGTCCGTAATCGTCGCGTCATTGACGTATTTTTACATGATAGGCAAGGCGAACAGGAATATAAAACGATTGCGCTGGTTGGAAAACCGGCTTAAACTGTGGAATTTGATCTCATACCGGGTGAAAAAAGCCGGCGAGTACGCCTTTAATCATCTCCCGATCGGCATTATTATTTATAACGAGGAGAAAGTCATCGAATGGGCTAACGCTTACGCGAAGGAAATATTCATGAGCCCGCTTGTCGACCGGAAAATCGAGATTATTAACCCCGAGTTATTTGATAAAATTAACGGCGAAGAAAATTTTGAAATGACTATTTATGGCCGTCATTATCGATGCAATGTCATTAGCGATCATAATATCTTGTATTTTCTGGACCAGACCGACCTAAAAGACTTGCAACAAAAATACAGGCGCTCATTGCTCGCCGTCGGTTTTTTAAACCTTGATAACTTGGACACGGCTTTGACGGCCCTTGACGCGCAGGAAAGGGCCATGCAAATGAGTAATCTTATCGGTTTGTTGAGCGATTGGAGCAACAAACACGACATCTATCTGCGCGGCTTAAGCGAAGCGCGGTATTTGTTGTTTATGACTTTTGCGCAGTTGCGGGAATTAATGGACGATAAATTTAGCGTTCTTGACGATATTCAAAATTACTGCCAGAAAGAAGACCTACGGATTACCGCGTCTTTGGGTATTGCCTGCAAGGACGACGGGATTACCAGATTGGTGGAATTGGCGGAAGAGCAGCTGGAGTTGGCGCTTAATCGCGGCGGTAACCAGGGCGTTGTCCTCATTGATAATCAGATCCATTATTTCGGGGCGAAAACGACTTCGCTTGAAACAAGATCGCCGATCTTCGTTCGGGTGAAGGCGGAAATGCTTGCGGATATGATAAAACATTCCCGCGACGTTTTAATCATGTCGCATAAGGATATGGACGCCGACGCTTTCGGGTCTTGCCTTGCCATTCATAAGATAGTCGCCGCTTTGAAAAAGGAAAGCAAGATTGTTTTTGACGAGTCGTCGGTTGACGAAACGATTAGGGCTATCCATAACATAATCCAAAAAGAGCATATCAATATCTTGGACTATTTCGTCGCGCCGCGGAAAGCGGTCGATAATATAACGAACGATACTTTGTTAGTCATTGTTGACTGTCAATATCAAACGTTGTTAACAAGCGAAAAGCTATATAAATCAGCAAACAAAATAGCGATAATCGATCACCACCGCCGAAACAATAACGCGATTTCCAATTACGATTATTTGTATTCGCAGTCGTCCGCGTCTTCGACCGTCGAACTCGTTGCGGAAATGTTTCAATATATCTCCAACGAGATTGAAATAAGCGAGATCGAGGCGACCTGGATGTTGATGGGGATTCTTGTCGACACCAATAATTTGATGTATAGGACATCGTATCGGACTTTCAACGTGCTCGCGGTTCTCCAAAAAATCGGCGCGGAAATTCCCCGCGCCCAGCGTTATTTGCGGGAGAATTTCGGGGAATATGTAAAGAGGATGTCAATCCTGAATAATTTGGAAATAGTCGACGGCAAATACGCGATCGCGGCGTGTTCCGCCGACGAGATTTATTCCCGAGCCTTCCTGGCGAAAATTGCCGATAACATTATTTCCGTTCATGATATTAAAGCCTCTTTCTGCATTGGGCGGATCGACGAGAATGAAATCGGAATCAGCGCGCGCAGTTTAAACGAAGTAAACGTGCAAGTAATCATGGAACAGCTGAACGGGGGCGGGCATTTCAATAATGCGGCGACCCAGATAAAAGACGTAACGGTCGAACAGGCGAAGGAAATGCTGATTGACAAACTCTCAAGACTTGAGGATGGAGGTATGACGACGATGAAAATCATATTAACGAAGGACGTTAAGGGGAAAGGGAAAGCAGGCGACATTATAGATATTCCCGCCGGTCACGCGAATTTCTTGATCAGGACCGATCAAGCCGTTTTGGCGACCGTGGATAATATCAAGCAATTGGAAAAGAAAAAACGGGAAGAGAAAGAGGCGATGGAAAAGCATCTTAACGAGATGCGGGAGTTGAAATCCGTTATTGAAAGCAAACCGGTTCACATTCATGTTCGCGTCGGGAAAGAAGGCAAATTATTCGGCAGCGTCAGCACCAAGCAAATCGCGGATGAGTTTAAGGCGCAGCACGATCTTATTCTCGACAAACGCAAGATGCTGCCCGATAAAATTATAAACTCATTGGGGACATATGAAATCCCCATTCAACTGCATAAAGAAGTAACGGCGCTAATGACTATTCATGTCGTGGAGAAGAAATGATGGAAATGCAAAGACAAATTCCCAGCAGCAGAGAAGCGGAAAATTATGTGTTGGGTTCGGTCCTGATTGAAAACCGCCTTGTGTCGGAAGTGGTCAGCCAACTCGATTACACTGATTTTTATTTTCAGGAAAATATCAATATTATGAACGCGATTATCGCCCTGGACAAAGCCAAAAAAGAAATCGACGTCAGTTCCGTAATCGAGTATTTAAAACAGAAAGGTCTTTACGAGGCTACGGGCGGCGGCGAGTATTTATTCGAGCTTATGGACGCCATTCCTTCGGTCGCGAATGTCGCGGCTTATATTCAAATTATTAAAGAAAAATCGGTCGAGCGCGAGTTGCTGCGCAAAATGCAGGAACTGTCGAATCAAATTCTCGACCGCAAACTTTCTTTTGAAGAAATAATCGATACCGCCGAGCGCAATATCATCGAGACGCTTAACAAGCGCAAGACGGTCGATTTAATCCGCATCGACAACGTGACCGATAAAGTTTTATCGATTATTGAGCGAAACAAGCAAAAAACGGGCGACACCCTGACCGGGTTAGATACCGGATTTAAGGCTTTGAATAAATTAACTTTTGGTTTTCAAAAAGGCGAGCTGATAATTCTCGCGGCGCGGCCCGGGATTGGGAAATCGGCTTTCGCGCTTAACGTCGCCACAAATGCTTGCGAGCTGATGGATGCCCACGTGGCTTTTTTCTCCTTGGAGATGGGAATCGACCAATTATTGATGCGGCTTTACAGCTCGCATTCGGGTTTAACGCTAAATAAAATTAGGAGCGGCAAACTTAACGAAACGGAAATGGCCTCGCTTTACGCCGCAAAAACAAAACTTGACCGCTTTAATCTGTATTTGGACGAAGCGGGCGCGACCGACGTCGAGGAACTCGTCACGGTATGCCGGAAGCTCAAGCGCGACGGGAAACTGGATCTCGTTATTATCGACTATTTACAGTTGCTCACGACGAGAAGAAGGACGATGAACCGCGTTGACGAAGTCTCTAAAATCTCGCGACAATTGAAAATGATGTCCCGCGAGCTTGACGTTCCCGTTTTGGCATTATCGCAACTTTCGCGTCTCATCGAGCAGCGCGAGAATAAGAGGCCGATTCTTTCCGACTTGCGCGAGTCGGGCAGTATCGAGCAGGACGCCGATATCGTAATGTTTTTGCATCGCGAGCCGGCAAAGGGCGACGAGGATACGACGAGAAAATTCCGCAACGTGCAAACGGAATTGATTGTCGCCAAAAACCGTCAGGGCGTAACCGACAGTATTCGACTGGTCTTCAAAGGCGCGTACTCGATGTTTTGCAGCGTAGAAGACGCTGAATAATAATAAGGGGTGAACAATTTGCAAGAAAGACTTGAATTACTGGAAAAAGAATATGAGAAGATTAATGAAGACTTGCAAAAAGAGGAAGTCATAAGCGATATAAAAAAAATGACGGAATTAATGCGCCGCCAGCGCGCGCTTGAGAAAACGGTGCACTTATATCGCGAATATAAGATCGCCATAAAACAGATTGCCGATCTTCAGGAACTGGCGGGCTCCGGGGATAAAGAAATCGCCGAGCTTGCCCGCGCCGAAAAAGAAGAATTGAATTTGCGGACAAGAGAGCTAGAAGAGGAATTGAAAATTCTTTTGCTGCCGAAAGACCCCAATGACGAAAAGAACGTTATTGTGGAAATAAGGGGCGCCGCCGGAGGGGACGAAGCCAATATTTTCGCGGGCGACTTATTCCGGATGTATTCGCGGTACGCCACCGAAAAAGGCTGGAAGATTGAAGTGTTAAGCGCTTATGAGGCCGAACGCGGCGGTTTTTCCTAGAATTTAAAATCGAGGGCGACCGCGTTTATTCGTTATTAAAATACGAATCGGGAGCGCACCGCGTTCAACGGGTTCCGGTTACCGAATCGCAGGGCAGGATTCACACTTCAACCGCCACGGTGCTTGTAATGCCCGAGGCCGATGAGATTGACTTCGAACTTAACATGGCCGATGTCCGGATCGACGTATATTGCTCTTCCGGGCCCGGCGGGCAAAGCGTGAATACGACTAAATCCGCCGTCCGGGCCACGCATATCCCCACGGGCGTGGTCGCGGCGTGCCAAGACGCGAAATCGCAGCATGAAAACAAAGCCAACGCCTTAAAAATGCTGCGGACCCGCCTCTATGACCGCCTGCTCCAGGAGCAGTTGGAGAAAGAGGGGCAGGAAAGACTGGCGAAAATCGGCCATGGCGACCGCAGCGAGAAGATAAGAACCTATAATTACCCGCAGAACCGGGTTACCGACCATCGGATCGGCCTTACCGTACAACAACTTGACCGGATAATGGAAGGTAAATTAGATATTATTATCGACGCTTTGTTGCTTGAAAACCAAAAGCAAATGCTCGCGCAGGCAAAATAAAACCGGAGTCGTTTATGCTGTATATCGAAATCGATTTAGGAAAGCTTAAAGATAATCTCGAGAAGGTCGCCAAAGCATCCGGGAAGAAAGTGATCCCGGTTATTAAAAGCGACGCCTACCGTTTGGGAGACGAGCGGATCGCCCGATTCTTATCCAAGCAAGGCATTTCCCTGATGGCGGTCGTCGACATTCGGGAAGCCATTCGTTTGGCCGACGCCGGGATCGATGCTGACATTTTGATTTTAAACGGCATAGACCCCGCCGACTACCCTTTGGTCGATCGGTATGGGAATTTCGCGATAACCGTCAATTCGCTTGAAGAAGCCAGAGGTTTGCGCGCTTATTCTTTCAAACGTCCCGTCAAGGTTCATTTTCAAATCGATACCGGGATGAATCGCCTCGGGTTTTCCGATATAGCGGAATACCGGGAGTCTTATCGGCTCATTGCCGGAAATCCCGCTTTTCGTCCCGAAGGCATATACACGCATTTTACCGATAAGGAAAACGCCCGGCTTCAGGAAAAAAAATTTGCCGAGTATATAGGCGAGCAGAAATTCGAATGTATTCATTGCGCGGCCAGCATCACTTACGATTCGATCGCATGCGGAAATTATATTCGCGTCGGTATTGATCTTTACGGCGCGCAGCAAAACACGGAGCAAATAATAAGAATCATCACAAAACCGCTGGCCGTCCGGAAAATAAAAAAAGGCGAGACCGTCGGTTATGACCGCGCGTATCGCGCCCAAGCGGACGAAATCATCGCCGTTCTTCCGATTGGTTATTATAACGGTTTTCGACGGAGTCTCGCGGGTTTTCCCGTTATGGCGAACAAGAAACGTTTCCCGACCGTCGGCAAGGTATGCATGAATCACTTATTTGCCCGGGTTGACGAGACTGTTGATACCGAAACGGAATTCATTATTACATCGCCTGAGCTTACGGTGAGCGAGATGGCTAGTTATTTAAATACCGTACCGCACGAGATTCTCTGCATGTTAAACATTGCGGATAAAAGATATGTCGGGGAATGACGATGACATATCGACGGCTGTACAACGAGCTTAAAGAAAAAGCGAATACTCTCGGGAAAGAGGAAAGCGCGGTAAAAATTATTATTTTGGAAACGACCGGGTTTACTCTTAGCGAACTTATTATGAATTTTGATTCGCCGACGCCCGCGGGAACGCGCGAAAAAATAATCAAGAATTTTTCCGCTTACGCGGAGAAAAATATCCCGGTTCAATATATCTTCGGTTTCGCCCATTTTTATGGTCTGAGACTTAAGGTGAACGAGTCGGTGTTGATACCCCGGCCGGAGACGGAAATATTGGTCGATATTGCCCTCGACCGGTTGCGCGGGTATGATAACCCGGCGATATTGGATCTTTGCTGCGGGAGCGGCGCGATTGCCTTGGCGCTGAAGAAAAACCTGCCGGCGAGCAATATCGCGGCGGTCGACATCTCGCCCGCGGCGCTGAAAACGGCCGCCGAGAACGCGCGGGATTATAATCTTGAAATAAGTTTTATCTTAAGCGATTTATTTGCTGAAGTTACCGGAAAATATGACGCTATTGTCTCCAACCCCCCGTATTTGGCTGGCGAGCACGAAGCCGAGCCGATCGTTCGCGACAACGAGCCGCCCGGCGCTCTATACGCGCCGGATCAAGGTCTGCGTTTTTATTCGCGGATTTTTGATGAGGCGCGGGGGTATCTTAAAAAAGCGGGGATAATTATTTTGGAGATTCCCGCGAACAAAAAAAACGAGATCATGGCGTTGGCGGCAAAATCGGGGCTTGCCGGCCGCGCGACGGTCGAAAAAGACTTAAGCGACCGCGATCGGGTTATGATTATAAAAACTGATTAGAGGTTTAATATGAAATATATCTTATTGACATTATCGCTAATCGCGATGTCTTCGTTTCGCGATGATTTTATAACAGAATTTGATGAAAAAGTTAGCGACGCATACGAGGAATATCGCTTGTTGGGAGACGAATATTCGGGCGTCAATTACGCGATCAAAGTTTATTACGGCGTATTCAACGATAAAGTCTATTACGCTATCTGTTTCTATAACGAAACGCCCAAAGATTATCAATTGCGGATTGAGTTAAACAATAAATTATACCGTCTGGAGACAAACTCTCGAAACGACGTGCAGGTCGTGGCTCTGTCGCTGAAAAGCGGCGACGTATTTTCCCTTGTCGTTTATGATAAAAATAATATCCGGCAATCCTTGGGGACTGACGATTTTAAAAATATAAAAGTCTTTTCCCCGGAAGAGTTTAGTAATCTCTCCGATTTACAACAAGGCCAAGGCAACGGCATAAAAACCGCAAAACTGTTGCCGTTAAGAAGCGCCGTTATTCCTCCGTTGGGAATTATCGCGATTGTTGCGGCGGTGATTATTATCGCTTGCGTGTTAGTGATATTGATTTATTACAAAAAGCGCAAAGGCATGTTTTCCGAATCCGAACGGAAAAAGAATGTTTTCAACTTTAAGGAATTCATTCTCTCGGTGGAAAAAAGCCTGCAAGAAAAAGAAAATGAATTGGAAGAATATTTCCCCGCCGAGGCGGAAAGTTTGACGGAAGACGANNAGCGGCGAAGCCACAACGGGAACATACGCGGAAAACTACGTTCCTCATTATTCGTGGGCTCGCGACGAGGATGTAAGAAGCGACTTCAATATAAAAAAACATTTGCAGGAATTGGGATTTATCACCGATTATCGGATTATAGATTCTGAAGAAAAGAATAAAATCATGTTGGAGTTAATGCGCCTTAAGGAGCAAAAAACAATCACCCAAGATGATTATTTATATGAAGTAAGCGAACTATGGAAAAAATCCGAGTAGACGAAATTATAAAATTAAACAAGGCCGACTTGCGCGGAAAGGTAATTTGTTTTCCCACCGACACGGTTTACGGGATCGGAGCCCTGTATGATGACCGGGAAGCGATCGAGAAAATATTTCGTCTCAAAAACCGTCGCGGCGATAAGCCGATCGCTAATCTGTGCGGCGGCATCGAGCAAATCAAAGCGCTGGGGATTGAAATCACGCCCCTTGCAAGTGATCTCATAGAACGTTTCTGGCCCGGTCCTCTGACGATCATTTTTCCCGCCGGAAAAAATAAAGTCGCGTTCCGGATGCCCGATTGTCTGCCCGCCCTGCGTTTGCTCTCCCGTTTCGGGCCGTTAGCCACAACCTCCGTTAACGAAAGCGGCGAACCGGAATTGAATGATTATGAGGAAATCGAAAGCAGGTTCGGGAACGACATTGATTATTTTATCAGCGACCCCTGGGATTTGCTCGGCGAGCCTTCCACTGTGGTCGATTTAGCGGGGGGCGACATAGTGGTTATCAGAGAGGGAAGCATAAAATTATAGTATAAAATGGCAATAATCACCAATAATATAAAAAGGTGATTATATGCGCAAAAAGGTATTTTTAATTGTTATCGTCATTATAGCCATCATCTTGCTTATCCCGGAGGAAAACAACGAATTTAGAATCCGCGTCATCGCCAATAGCGACTCATCGGCCGATCAAAACGAAAAAATGGCCGTTGTCAGCGCGTTACAAAAAAGGATCGCCGGCTTCGATCAAAACGATATTGCCGGCGAGGTAATCGCAAATATCGATATTTTGGAAGCCGACGTTAAAAGGGTCCTGCGTCATGATAATTATCTGTTATCGATCAAAAAAATTAAGTACCCGGCGAAGACAATAAACGGCCGAGTGATTCCCGGCGGTAAATACCGGACTTTATTGGTCGTAATCGGAAAGGGCGAAGGCAAGAACTGGTGGAGCCTGCTTTATCCCGATTATCACGGAATCTCGTTTGAGGATGCCGAAAGCGGCGATATTGAATATGAATTTTATTTCTGGGAGAAATTAAAAAAACTTCTTTTAGGAGGATAAGACGCATATATTGTTTTTGAGGTGAATTTTTTGGAGATTATATCGGTCAATGAGGAAAACAAAAACGATGTTGCGGAATTCCTTAAAGAAGTGTCGCTCATTGGCGATATAAACGAAGAAGCGTTAATGAACGGCGAATTCGTATATGACAAGCAAATCATCGGCACGCTTTCTTTCGAAGAATTTAATGACAACGCCCTGATTCGTTATTTTATTTTTCGCCAATCGATAACTGATGATTTGATTATGGAATTGTTCGAGAAAATTGTTAACAAAGCCAAAAAAAAGGCTGTAAAACATTTGATTGCGATCGTTGTAAAAAAAGAGGCCAGGATTATCTTTAAGCATATTGGCTTTTATGAAATTGAGAATAATGACGTTTACATTGATGAAGTTAATCTTAATGACACAAAATTTAAAAACGCGGTCGTTTTAAAATATGATATAGCATGAAACGCGGTGATAATTATGAATAACATACCCAGCTTTACCGTTAACCATCTAACGCTTCAACCCGGGTTCTATGTTTCAAGAAAAGATTATTTGAACGATGTCGTTCTCACAACTTTTGATATTCGCATGACTGCCCCCAACAGAGAACCGGTGCTTGATACGGATGGCATTCATGCCATCGAACATTTGGGTGCCGTTTATCTTCGTAATCATCAGGAGTGGAGTGACAAGGTTATTTACTTCGGACCGATGGGGTGTCGAACCGGTTTTTATCTCATTCTCCATGGAAATTTGACTTCAACGGCTGTTCTTCCGTTAATTATTGAGCTTTTTGATTTTATCGTGAGNNTTATTGCGAGTCATAAATTAACGAGTCAACAGAAACTTATGTTGGCTCGTTATTTAATAAATAAAACATTTCGTATTCCCATGGCATAAAATTTATTTTTTTGTGGAAAAACATAAAGTGTTGTGGTATAATTACTAACTAAAGAGGTGAATAAATGAAAATCAGCATCGCTAGCGATCACGGCGGATTCAATTTGAGGACTGACTTAGTCGATTATTTGCGTGAACGCGGGTATGAAGTAGTCGATCACGGCTGTCCGAGCGTTGAAAGCGTTGATTATCCGGTATACGGGAGATTTGTTTGCGAAGACGTCATTAACAAATCATCCGACTACGGGATTCTGATTTGCAGAACCGGAATTGGCATGTCTATTTATGCAAACAAATATCCGGGAATACGCGCCGGCCTGGTCGGAAATAAAAAAACCGCGGCTTCCGCTCGCGCCCATAACGACTGTAATATCATCTGCCTGGCAGCGGATTACACTAGTTTTGAGGACGCTTGTCTTTTTGTGGAGACCTTTTTAAATACCGATTTTGAAGGCGGCAGGCATAAAAGACGAGTCGATATGATTATAGAAAGGGAAAAAGAATTATGAGTGGGAAATTAATTATTTTGAATCATCCGTTGATCCATCACAAATTGGCTTTAATCCGTGACGAGAAGACGGGAACCAAGGATTTCCGGCAAACGGTCGCCGAAGTCGCGATGTTGATGGCTTATGAAGTTACGAGAGATCTCCCGACCCGAAAGATGAGCGTGAAGACGCCGGTTGGGTTAGCCGAAGTATATGTCCTGGCCAAAGAAGTGGTTATCGTGCCCATTTTACGGGCTGGCCTCGGAATGGTCGATAGCATTACGACATTAATCCCGACGGCAAAAGTGGGGCACATCGGCGTTTACCGCGACGAGAGGACGCTTGAGCCGCACGAGTACTATGCGAAATTGCCGGGGATCGTTTCGGAAGCCTCCGTTTTGGTCGTCGACCCAATGCTCGCGACCGGTGGCAGCGTCAAGCATGCCATAGATATTTTGAAAAGCAAAGGCGTTACCGATATTAGTTATGTCGGGTTGGTTGGCGCGCCGGAAGGAGTTCGTAAAATCCAACAATCTCATCCCGACGTCAATATTTTCTTAGCTGCCTTGGATGAAAAGCTAAACGAACACGGTTTTATCGTTCCCGGACTCGGGGATTGCGGCGATCGCTTGTTCGGAACGAAATAAGAAAAAACGTTCCCGTTTTATCGGGGATGTTTTTTTATGTTATAAATTAATAACTATTGTTTTTCACCCAAATTATTGGTATAATATATGAAAGAATAATAGAGGCAAAAGTATGAGAAAAATAACGTTCTTTAAAATATTGGGTTTGGTTCTCGGCGATATCGCGATTATATTTTTCACATTTTTTTTAGGCATGCGCTTAATCGCCAAAGAAATATCGGATCCCTTTTTTATTATAATTATTATAGCGGCATCCATTAAAATCGGGGTGTACGCGTTGTTCCGCTTATATAACATGCTCCTCAAGCATGTCGGGGCGAACGAGTTCTTCCGCATTTGTTTCGCTGTATTTATTAGCAATGTCGTTATTTTTTTCTTGCTTGATGTCATCGGGTATGATATAGAATGGGTTATTTTTTTCTATTCGACGCCTTTGGAAGTATTATTGATGACGCTTGTTCGCTTTATACGGCGGATTTACAGTTGGCTTGTGACGCGCAGTTATTTCTCCAACGGCAACAAATACATAAACACGCTCATTATCGGCGCTGGCTCAGCGGGAAAATTTGTCTATGAAGAAGTTCAGAAGAACGACCGTCTTCACAATAAAATTATCGCCTTTGTTGATGACAGCCCGGAAAAGAAATATAATCGCCTAAACGGGCTTCCGATTTTGGGACCGATTTCCAATATTCCGGAATATATCGATAAATATAAAATTAAAGAAGTAATTATTGCGATCGCCAATATTAACAAATTACGATTAAGCGAGATTATTGAAATTATCTCGACGAAGAGCGTTAAAATAAAAAGATTGCCTTTGATGCTTGAAGTGGAATCGGATGACTACCGGAAAATCGTTGATGTAAAAATCGAGGATTTATTAAACCGGGGCGTGATCGAACTGGACAATGACGGGCTAAATCAACTTATCCGCGGCAAGTCGGTTATCGTCACCGGCGCCGGGGGTTCAATCGGTTCGGAATTATGCCATCAAATCCTGGGTCTGAACCCTCATACGCTCGTCATGTTCGACATTTATGAAAACACGACTTATGAAACGCAAATCGAACTGGAGAAAAGAATCAAGCTCGAGAAACTCCCAACCCGCTTGGTCGTGATTATTGGCAGCGTGTATAATTACAAGCGGTTAAAAGATGTCTTTGATCGTTACCGGCCGCAGCTTATTTTCCACGCCGCCGCTTACAAGCACGTTCCGCTGATGGAATTTAATCCGGTTGAGGCGATCAGAACCAATATTCTCGGAACATATAATGTCGCGAAAATCGCCGACGAATATCAATGCGAGAAGATGATTTTGGTGTCAAGCGACAAAGCGGTTCGGCCGACGAACGTGATGGGCGCCACAAAAGCTATTTGCGAGCAAATCGTGCAGTATTTTGACTCGATTAGCGCGACCGATTACGCCGCCGTCCGTTTCGGGAACGTTCTCGGCAGTCACGGCAGCGTCATTCCGCTTTTCAAAAAACAAATCGAGGAAGGCGGGCCGATAACGATAACTCATCCCGAAATTACCCGGTTCTTTATGACGATTACCGAGGCCGTTAGCCTGATTTTACAGTCCGCGGTTTACGCCAAAGGCGGGGAGATATTTATTTTAGATATGGGCGAGCCCGTTAAAATTGTTGATTTGGCCGATCGAATGATCCGGCTTGCCGGCTTGATTCCCAACCGTGATATCAAGATTGAATTTATCGGCCTGCGCCCGGGCGAAAAGCTTTTCGAGGAATTATTGCTTGACGTAAGCAAGAACATTAAAACCGCGAATAATAAAATCTATATCGAAGAAAAAAAAGAAATCGTTAATATTGAAAAATACATCGAAGAAATAAACGGGATTATTGACCGAGCCAGCAATCAAGAAATCAAGAATATGCTTCATCGCATGAATTCCTCGTATAATCTTGATTATCATCCCGAATAAATCTATGCTGAAGTTCGAAAGAAAAGTTTATGCTTTTAATCGCATAAACTTTTTTTTTTTGCCTAAAACTAAGACCGGTGAAATTATGACCCGAATTGCAATAATCGGTATTGATGAAGCTATTAAGGAGCGCGTCATTCCGCTGCTTGATAACAAAAAAATACGTATTGTATTTTTGGCGTGGGAAAATGTTGATCTAAACGCTCTCGATTCGATTGATTGTTTGTATATAGACGATAATTTGGACCGAAACTATAAGGAGGAGATTTTTCATTATTGCTTAAAAAAGGAGATTAAATTAGCGGTCATTCCGGCTATTATGACGCTTGCCGGCAAAAAATGTTTCTATAAAAAAGGAAATATCCTATCCTGCCCCTTATCTAGTTTCAGGCTCACATGGAGTCAAAAAGCCGTAAAAAGAGTATTCGATTTTATTTTTTCCCTTTTGATGATAATTGTATTTTTCCCGTTAATGGCTACGATATTTATCGCGATTAAAATTTATGACCCCGGCCCGGCTATTTACAAGCAAAGGCGGCTTACCGTAAATCACCGGGAATTCGTCATGCTTAAGTTTCGGACGATGATTGACAACGCGGAAAAAAACACGGGCGCGACGCTGTCGTCGGCTAATGACGACCGCGTCACGAAAATCGGGAAGTTCCTGAGAAAATCCCGGTTGGACGAATTGCCGCAAATTTTCAACGTGTTAATCGGAGATATGTCGTTGGTTGGCCCGCGACCGGAAAGAAAATGCTTTGTGGAAACTTATGAAAAAGAAAATGATTATTATCGTTACCGGTTTAACGTCAAGGCGGGAATTACCGGACTCGCGCAAATCAATTGCCGTTACAACGCCGGCTATGTGGATAAATTGCATTTTGATTTGCTCTACATCAGCCGATATCGTTTTTTTCGCGATTTGATTATTATTATTAAAACATTGCCGATGTTTTTTGACGGGAAGGCCGCGGAGGGAGTCGGGGGAACGTTTCTGGATAATATAAAAAACAAGGGTCTCGCCTTGAAAAAGATTAAACCCGAAGTATTGGAGCTGCTGTATAATGAAGAAAAAAATCATTATTAATTGCAATGACTGTTTTGCCGCTTACAAGTTCCGCTTGGACTTAATTAAAAAATTACGGGAGAAATATCAAGTTTACGTCATCGCGGGTTTTGACGAGCACACTCAGTTTTTGAAAAGAGAAAACGTCGATGTCATTGCCGTTGATATCGATAATACGGGGACCAGACTGACGCAGGAAATAAAACTCCTGCTAGGATACAGGAAAATATTCCGGACAATCCGGCCGGATATTATTATCAATTACACGATAAAACCGCATTTATACGCGACTTTGGTCGCGCCGAGAAAGGCGAAAATTATCAATGTCGTAACCGGCGTTAGTTCGGCGTTGACCCAAAACACGCTTATGTCCCGCTTCGTTATTTTATTTTACCGGCTTATTTCCAAAAAAGTTGATCATTATGTTTTTTTAAACGCGGATGATTATAATTATTTCACCAAGCTAAAAATTTTAAAAAAATCACACTCGATTATCAAAGGCGAGGGTGTGAACTTGGAAAATTTCTATCCTTACGTTGACTTTTCCCGCCCTTTGACTTTTATTTTTATCGGCCGGTTGGTCAAGGAAAAAGGAGTAATCGAATATTTGGAGGCGGCGGAATTAATCAAAAGGCGTTTCCCGGGAACGCGCTTTTTGATCGCCGGCGCGTTTTATCGCAAAAACTCAACGGTCGACCGGGAGTTGGTTCGCCGTTACGAAAAAAAGGGAATCGTTAAGTATTTGGGTTATTGTCATGATATTAATGAAATCTTGCGCGGCGTCCACTGCGTGGTTTTGCCGTCTTATCGCGAAGGGTTGCCGATTTCTCTAGTCGAAGCTCTTGCTTCCAAGAAAATAATTATTGCGGCCGATACCGTTGGTTCCAAGGATGTCGTCATTGACGGATACAACGGCTTTTTGACTACCCTCGGGAGCAGCTATGATTTGGCGGTGAAAATCGAAAAATATATTTTCGCACAAAATAAAGAAGAGTTGCATAATAACGCGCTCGACACGGCGCGGCAGTATGACGTCGCGATAACGATAAAGGAAATGCAGAAAATAATCGAAGGGGTATAATGAAAATCGCGATTGTAATAACGTCCTTGGAGGTTGGCGGCGCCGAAAAAACGGTCATTGATACGGCTAAATTGCTAAATAAAAAATGCCGGATAAAGCTATTCGTGATCAGGCGAAATTACGACTCGATTTATGACCGGGAAGCGTTAAAACGCGGCATTGACGTCACCTATTTCGGTGATTTCCTGCCGGTTTTTAATCCTTTTGTATTTTTGAGATTACGGAAAGCGATGAACCGTTTTCGCCCCGACATTATTCACAGTCATCTAAAAGCGGCCGATTATATATATTTTTATCGCCTTTTCGGGCGCGGGGACTTTATTTGGCTGCATACGGTTCATACTATCCCGCAAGTTGATTCCGGTTTCATCAGGAGGCTGTTATACCGCCCGTTATATAATCGAAAACACGTTAAATTAATCGCCGTCTCGGACAATATCAAATCTAAGCTTGTCTCTCTCTACCCCCGTTCGGATATAACCGTTATTAATAACGGCGTCGACACGATGACGTTTAACTATGAGCCGGTCGCGCATCCCCATGTTACGGTGTGTCATGTCGGAAGATTTGTTCCCGTAAAAAATCACGGGTATCTTATTGCCGAATTCAGAAAGGTTTTAAAAACATACCCCGAAGCCAAATTGATTTTAATCGGCGCGGGGCGGCTCAAACCAAAAATATTGAAATATATCAGC
>CZCB01004826.1_pt1 | contig 19447 bp, 15 predicted proteins | sample 591991 | NCBI WGS metagenome assembly CZCB01 (sample SAMEA3556809, study PRJEB10932) | anaerobic digester metagenome | reverse complement strand
ACTTTTAATAAAAAGAAAAGTAGCAAATGACTTTTGCATCTGCTACTTTGTCTACAGTCTGTCCACGCGTCTAACGCGTGGTTTTCCTTATACAAAAAGCAGGTCCGGTTACCCTTGCCGGACCTGCCGAATCTGATTTTCGATATCTTTTCTGAGACCTTCAATCGCCGCAAAATCCATATGGGGAATGTAATAGGATTCCAGCCGGTCGTGTTCCGCTTTGGCTTTGCTTAAGTAAAAGACCGCTTTTTTAAGCAGCTCTTCCATGCGGCCATTGCTGTCTGCGGCAATTTCACTTTCAATCGACGAATCCATTGCTCCGCTCTTTATGCTCAGGTCCAACTCTACCCTCTCCTGCATGTCTCTGCCCGGACCGGGTCCATGATAGGGATTGGATGTGACAACGGCTAACGACAGTTGAGGAATCAGCAGATGCTCCAGCTTTTTTCCCGGCTTCAACGGGCAATAAAAAGCTTCTACATCCAAACCTCTGCTCAGGGCTGCTTCCATTATCATAGCCGTAACCGCTTCTACCCCTTCGCCGATTTTCGATTTTAATACATATACCTTGTTATAACCATCAAGCAGTTCCGGCAGAAAACTGATCAACCCTTCGGGCGTAACGGCACTTGCAAAGAACTTCTTGATTTTCCCCGTATGCGAACCGTCCGTCCTGCTTCCCATTTCATTCTCAATAATATCCGTTCCGATGCCGTAGATCTCTGCCCGGCTCAAAGCCTTGCCGTTGATCAGCGCCATGTTGTCATACATGCTTTCGGCTGCCCGCAGGTAATTATATACTTTGGCGAAAATCCCACCAATGGTCTCATTGGCCTTTATAATCCCTTCCCGATTTTTCCGGATGCCCTCTTCGTCCCAGTAATCCCCCAGATTGATAATTTTATCCACGGCTCCCGGATTCACGGGGTCGATTACGTGGGGAGCGGTGCCGTCTATAAGGGAAATCTTCAAATCCCTCAACAATATCCCGTCAAGAGAATTGCTGTCAGAGGAACAGTGCAGGAAATCCACATCATGTCCCTCCGCCAGCATGGTTTCCCCGATTTTTCTCATAAAACTCGATTTCCCCGTTCCCGGACCGCCCTTTATGCACCAGATCTGTCGGGCTTCTTTTTGGTCGAGAATATAGTGATAGTAGAAAAAAAAACCAACCGGGGTGTTGTTCCCCGGGAAATAATGCCTTGCTTTCCCGTTCATGGGCTCATCTCCTCCTTAAAGACTTTTCATTATATGTAAGAGGAGGAGAAATCGTTACTTATCCTGTCCGGAAAAATCATCATCATTATTGGCGGAGGCAGATTGGGAATCATCTTCCTCAGTAGACAGCCTCGGGTAATAAGGCCTCAGATTTCCGTTGGCAACCTCATAAAAGCCCGCCGTAGCCGTAGTTATATAAGGCATAACCCACAGCATACCGATGCCTGCTGTCAACAACCCAAGAATAAACCAACCTATAAAAGAGAGTTCAAGACAAAACAACTTCCATTTGTTCCCGTACATCAATCTCTTGCTTTCTCTTATGGCTTCAAATATTCCTATCTCCGGATGGTCGGCCAGGATATAAAAAGCGAGAGCATAACGAAAAGATGCAATGATTCCGGGTATTATGAAGAGCAGTGACCAAAGCAGAATGAAAACGTTTATTACGAACATGAGACCAAAAGCTTTTCCGAAACGTTCAAAGCCGTAAAAAACCTCTATAGGAGAAGTGTCTTTTCTACGAAATATTGCGAGAATAAACGTGACATACCCCAAGGTAAGAGGGCCGGAAACCAACATGGAATATAAGTTTGAAATGTAATCCAAACTCTCAAAGAAAAAGTGAAAGATCAGTATGGGCACTGAAGACAGAGCCATAAGCAGGAGGGTTCCCAACGCTGCCGTCCCCCATCTGCCCGAAAGGGCTTGCCTGCCCCAACTGCGCATGTTGCTGCACGATACTGTTACGATGATATTATCTCCCATATAGCCTCCTTTTACAGCTGTGCTGTGCTGGAAACATTATATATGTTCATATTTGGAAATGCAAATCACTTTGCTATTTTATATACGTTCAATTCCTGTGGACGGAATCAAATTATTTGCAGGGCAAATTTGTATTAAGATGTCCAAAGGCTTTGATTTTGATAATTCTATCGTATATACTAATCGTATATCCTATTCCATGAGGTGATAAAAATGCGTCAAACGCTTACAATTAATACAGCCACACAGAAATATACGGTTACGACAGAAATGGGATTCTTTAAACACATGGGCTCTACCCTGGCAAATCAGTATCCCGAAAAGAAAGTTGCTGTAATTACCGATGACACTGTGTTGGATATCTACGGAGAGGAACTCCGGGCGCAAATGGATAAAGCCGGTATAAATTGGACTCTTATATCCCTCCCTCCGGGAGAGGACAGCAAGTCCTTCAGTGTTTTGCCCCACCTATACACCAAACTTCTGGAATTCCAACTGACCCGTGAGGATCTGATCCTGGCCCTGGGCGGCGGCGTTATTGGAGATATAGCCGGTTTTACAGCAGCTACTTTCCTGCGGGGTGTGGATCTGGTCATGGTTCCCACAACCCTTATGGCCATGGTGGATTCCAGCATCGGCGGAAAAAACGGAGCGAATCTACCGGAAGGCAAAAACCTGGCCGGTACATTCTACCAACCCAAAGAAGTGTTCATCGACCCCGCTTTCGTAAGAACTTTACCCGATGAAGTCTTTGAAGACGGCATGGCTGAAGTCATCAAATACGGCTGTGTTTTCGATCTGGACCTGTTTTCCGACCTGATGGACAAAGCAACGAAGAACGACGGTTCCGGCATCGAGACCATCATTTACCGCTGCTGCCTCATTAAGAAACAGATCATCGAGCTGGACAGTCGCGATTACGGCATCGCCATGCTGCTCAATTTCGGACACACCTTCGGGCACTGCATAGAGGATTATTATCCCGAGAAAACCTATTCCCACGGTGAAGCGGTAGCCATCGGCATGTATATGACTGCGTTAGCAGGAGAAAGGGCCGGGCTCACGGCGCCCAATACGGCTAATCTGCTGAAGAAGCTGCTGGAGGCATACAATCTCCCCTACCAGCTTCCCGAAGATGCCAATATCCGCGAAATATCTGAGTCGGTGAAACACGATAAGAAACGGCGAGGCAATACTCTGAATCTAGTACTTCTCGAAAAAATCGGAAAAGGATTCCTCTATCAGATCAATAAATCCGAGTATGCGGATTTCATAGATCCAAAAAACTGATTATAATAACACTTAGGAGTAATAATTGGGGACATTTCAGCCAAGAAATGTCCCCTTTGGTTTCATAAAATCTTTTTTGAGTTAAAGTACCATTCTATCGTCTTTAATGTCGATAGTGATGGTTTCTCCGTCTTTCACCTCACCCCGGATGATCTTCGTTGCGATTTCCGTTTCAATATGTTTTTGCAGGTATCGCTTGACAGGCCTTGCACCGAAAGTAGGCGAATAGGCTTCTTTTGCGATATATCTCTTCGTCGCATCTGTCAGGGTGACTTGAATCCTTCGATCCTCCAGCCTCTTTTGGATATCTTCCATGGAAAGATCGATGATCTTGATGATCTGATCTTCCGTTAGCGGAGAGAAGAGAACTATATCGTCGATCCTGTTGATAAACTCCGGTCGGAAGTAACGTTTCATCTCTTCTTCTACCTGTTCTTTAACCTCGTAGGGAATCGTGCCGTCCGGTTGGATGTTCTCCATAAGATATGCGCTCCCGATATTGGAGGTCATGATGACGATGCAGTTCTTGAAATCCACCGTCCTGCCCTGATTGTCCGTCAGTCTGCCGTCATCCAACAGCTGAAGCAGGATATTGAATACATCCGGATGTGCCTTTTCGATCTCGTCAAACAATATGACGGAATAAGGCTTCCTCCTTACCGCCTCTGTCAGCTGGCCTCCTTCATCATAGCCCACATAGCCCGGAGGCGCCCCCACCAGCCTGGACACGGAATGTTTCTCCATATATTCGGACATATCGATACGGATCATGTTCTTTTCCGAGTCAAACAGGGCTTCGGAAAGGGCTTTCGCCAGTTCAGTCTTGCCTACTCCCGTCGGTCCGAGGAAAATAAATGATCCGATGGGGCGATTGATGTCCTTCAGCCCCGCCCTAGCGCGAATCACCGCCTCAGACACCGCGTTGACTGCTTCATCCTGACCAATCACACGCTTATGCAGCACTTCCGGCAACCGGAGAAGCTTTTCCTTTTCCGACTCTACGAGCTTGCTCACGGGAATGCCCGTCCATTTTGACACCACTACGGCGATTTCCTCTTCCGTTACCTCTTCTTTCAGGAGTCTGTTTTCCTTCACTTGATCTATTTTAGCTGTCTCTTCCTGCAGCTGTTTCTCAAGAGCGGAGAGAACACCGTACTTCAGTTCTGCAAGCTTTTCCAGGTCATAACGCCGCTCTGCTTCTTCAATTTCGTGGCGAACCTCTTCGATTCTCTGTTTAGTGGCTTTTTGCTGTGTTATGGCTTGTTTTTCGCTCTCCCACTGCGCACTCATTGCATCGTACTCTTCCCTCAGGTCGGCAAGCTCTCGCTCGATGTTTTTCAACCTTTCTTTCGATGCCTCGTCGGATTCCTTGCTTAAAGCTTGTTTTTCTATCTCAAGCTGCATGATCTTCCTGGAGCATTCATCCAACTCCGCCGGCATGCTGTCGATCTCTGTACGTATCATGGACGCAGCTTCGTCCATCAGATCTATGGCCTTGTCCGGAAGGAAACGATCGCTGATGTAGCGGTCCGAAAGGGTGGCGCAGGCTATGAGCGCGTTATCGGTAATACGCACGCCGTGATGGATTTCAAACCTCTCCTTCAAACCTCGGAGAATGGATATGGTATCCTCTACGCTGGGCTGATCTACTAATATCTTCTGGAAACGCCGCTCCAGAGCAGCATCCTTTTCGATATATTTTCTATATTCGTCGAGGGTTGTGGCACCGATGCAATGCAGCTCACCCCGGGCAAGCATAGGTTTTAAGAGGTTTCCTGCATCCATGGCCCCTTCCGCCTTGCCCGCCCCGACTATGTTGTGTATCTCATCGATAAACAGTATGATCCTGCCTTCTGATTTTTGGATCTCGTTTAAAACGGCTTTCAGCCTCTCTTCAAATTCTCCCCGGTACTTGGCGCCGGCTATGAGAGCCCCCATATCCAAAGCGTATATAGTCTTATCCTTCAGCCCTTCCGGCACATCCCCGTTGAGAATCCTCTGGGCCAGGCCTTCCACAACAGCCGTCTTTCCTACTCCCGGCTCACCTATCAGAACAGGGTTGTTTTTCGTTCTCCTTGAAAGGATCTGGATCGTGTGTCGAATTTCGCTATCCCTTCCGATGACAGGATCAAGTTTTCCCTGCCGCGCAAGATCTACCAAATCCCTTCCGTATTTTTCAAGAGCTTCGTAATTTTCTTCCGGATTCGGACTCGTGACCCTCTGGTTGCCCCTCACCTTCGTCAGGGCTTGCAGGAATCCCTCTCTGGTAATATTGTATTTCTGAAAGAGTCTTGCGGAAGGAGTATTCTTTTCTTCCAATAAAGCCAGATAGAGGTGCTCTACGCTTATATATTCGTCTTTGAAATCATTAGCAATCTTTTTTGCCTGCACCAGTATATTATTCAGCCTGCGCGTGGCATACATGGTGTCTCCTCCGCCCTGAACCTTAGGCAGCTTGCTCAATTCAACCTGTAAGTCACCTATAAGCGCACCTTTATTTACCGACATATAATCGAGCAGTTTGGGAATCAAACCGTCCTGCTGCAGTAACAAAGCCATATGAAGATGCTCACCGTCTATCTGCTGATGGCCCTCCTCAACACCGATCTTTTGGGAATCGATGATGGCTCCCCGGGCTTTTTCTGTCATTCTTTCCATGTTCATATTTAAGACCACCCCCGTGTATAGCATGGCAAATAGCATGATAGTTATATGTACCTGAATTATTATATACCTGTTTTTAGAAGAAATAAACAAAAATATTAGCACTCTATTACAGAGAGTGCTAATCCATCACAATCAGCTTGAACATGATTACAAACTGCCGTCGCCGGAGAAAGGGGGAGACGTTTACACTAGAAAAAGATTCCGGCTAATAATGTATAGATATTTGAAACGGCAGGGGTTAATATTCTTCCCGTTACATTGAACACAATCAATATCATCAGGATCAAAAATCCTTTGTCGTACACTCTATAGTAGAACTCAGTATTGCGCAGATTGAAAATCTGCGTCAGCACATTAAATCCGTCCAGAGGCGGTATGGGCAGCAGGTTGAAGACCATCAACACGATATTGATATGGACTACCCAAATCAGGATATCCTGCAGTATCATTCCCAAGTCCGACAGCATGAAACCCAGCGCAAATTCATATAGCAGGCGTATAGTCCCCATAAAAATGAAGGCAAGTATCAGGTTCATCGTAACGCCGGCAAGGGAAACCAGGAGTTCATCCCTTCTGGGCTTCCTGAAATTATTTGGATTTATCACGACGGGCCTTCCCCAGCCAAAACCTATGAAGATCAGAGCCAAAAAGCCCAAAGGATCGATGTGGGCCGCAGGATTTATTGTGATCCTGTTATGATATTTCGGAGTAGGATCTCCGCACCTGTTGGCTACCCAGGCATGGGCGAATTCGTGGAAGGAAAGGCCTAATATGATACCGGGCAGTATAATTAATGTCCTCATGATCCAATCCATGGGATTGGCATATCGTCCACTGGTGACAGCGTTAAAAGCCATCAACATGATGAGAATTAAAATCATAGGATTCGATAAAAAACGCCTCAATAAAACACTCCTCTCAAATCAAGACAGACACATATCCGGAATATTAATGTTTGAATATTTTATCACAAGTTTAAAGCAATTGAAATATATTGGTATAAATATGATCCTGAGGATAGTATCAGGTAAATGAGAGGTGATTTGATCGTTATGATACAAGACCGCCAACAGGCTCCTTTCCCCACAGCGCCTGCCGCCCCCCGGGATTATGTATGCACTGAGATGTATACGATACAGGCAGGCGATACTCTTTATTCCATATCCCAAAGATACAACGTGCCCGTATCCCTATTGATGCAGGTAAACAACATCGCGAATCCCTATTGCCTGAAGATCGGCCAGAGGATCTGCATTCCAAGAATCGAAGCAGCGCAAAACGATAATTCCTGCAGCGGATTTTTCCATACCATCGCTCCCGGTGACACTCCGTATCTACTGGCAAAACGTTACGGAGTTTCGCTGGAAGCCATCCTGGAAGCAAACCCCAGCATGAATCCTTACAATCTGATGATAGGAGCGCAAATCTGCATCCCCGGAACCCGTCCGGAATCGGCCCCAATGACACCTTCTCCACCTACTCCGTCTCCGGTCCCGCAGGCTCCTGCTCCCATGTCGATTCCGACTCCTCCGCCCATGCCTGCACCCACTCCGACACCGGTACCTGCTCCTTCCCATACCATACCTTCACCTTCTTCGATACAGTCTGGGAGCGAAGAACCGGAATGTCAGGGCACATTGTATACCGTTATGGAAGGAGATACCCTTTACATGATCGCAAAGAAGCATGAAATATCCCTGAACGCGCTGATGGAAGCAAATCCGTCTCTGGATCCCTACAATTTGGAAATAGGCATGAAATTGTGCATCCCTCAAAGATCAGAAAGCTCTTCGCCCGCACCCTCTGCGACTCATGAGGAAAACCACGAAAGGGAAGATTTCTATTATGTGCGCGTAGGAGATAATATGGACAAAATATGTTCCCGTTTTCGGGTACTTCCGCGAAACCTAATGAAGGCGAACCCAAACCTGACAGTTATGGATTATTCCACCCCAGGTACAAAGGTCTGCATTCCAAGCAGATAAACATCGGGAACGGCCACCAGCCGTTCCCGATTATTTAACATCATATTGATCTATATTAAACTAAGACCGACTATCACCTGTACAGCGGGAAAGCCCTGCACAGCTCTTTGACCATGGATTTCGCCTCCCCGGCAGCTTTTTCGTCTTCCGGATTATCGATAATCAACGCAATAGCCTCAGCAACCCGCAGCATTTCCTCTTTTCCGAAGCCCCTGCTGGTTACCGCGGCAGTACCGATTCGAATTCCCGACGTAACGAAGGGACCGTTAGGATCTCCGGGTATGGTATTTTTGTTCGTTGTGATCCCGCACTGATCCAGCAATGCTTCCGCTTCTTTTCCGGTAATCCCTTTGTTCCTCAAATCGATTAAGAGCAAGTGATTGTCAGTCCCGCCGGACACGAGCCTGAAGCCCTTCTCCTGCAATGCCTGCCCTAAGGTTTTGCAATTTCCCACGACCCGTTTCTGATATTCAACAAATTCCGGCGTCGACGCTTCCAGGAAGCAAACCGCCTTGGCGGCGATAATGTGCATGAGGGGTCCTCCTTGCATCCCGGGGAAGATGGCTTTATCGATCCGTTTACCGAATTCTTCTTTCGCAAGGATGGCTCCTCCCCTGGGACCTCTCAGGGTTTTATGCGTTGTTGTGGTTACCACATGGGCATGCTCCACCGGATTGGGATGCAGCCCCGCAGCTGCCAGACCGGCAAAATGCGCCATATCTACCATGAGGTATGCGTCGACTTCATCGGCAATTTCCCGGAATATTCCGGCATCGATAATTCTGGGGTAGGCACTTGCCCCTGCCACGATCATCTTGGGACGGTGCTTCCGGGCCAAGTCCCGGACCTGGTCAAAATCGATGAGCTCCGTTTCCTGATTTACACCATATGGTATGAAATTGTAATTGATTCCCGAGAAATTCACCGGACTTCCGTGGGTCAAATGACCTCCGTTGGAAAGGTCCATTCCCAGCACCGTATCCCCATGCTGGAGGAACGCTGCATAGACAGCCAAATTGGCACTGGATCCGGAATGAGGTTGAACATTGGCATACTCCGCTTTGAAAAGCTTTTTAAGACGGTCTCTCGCCAGATCTTCCACTTCGTCCACATGCTCGCAGCCTCCGTAATATCTCTTGCCGGGGTACCCTTCTGCATACTTATTCGTCAAAGCGCTTCCCGACGCCTCCATCACCGCTACGGATGTGAAGTTTTCTGATGCGATCAGTTCGATGTTGTTCTCCTGTCTGTCCATTTCCCTGCGGACCATGTTATAGATAGCAGGGTCAGTTTTCTGCAAGTTTTTGAAATCCATATTACCGTTATTGCCTTTCTTCTTCAGTCTGGTATTTTTGTTTCCTGCAAAAAATAGAAAGGAAACCTTCCGTGTATGTTTATTCCTTAAGCCTATACTATAATATAAAGTTGATAATTCTACAACACATTTCTATTATTCTTGTTTGATTTTAACCATTTCATGGTATAATATTTCAACACGTTCTATAAGCGGCGTTCTGTACTGACGACGAAAAGTACAGGAAAATCAGAATAAATATTGGTCCAGGAGGTAGAAACATGTCAGCAAATACTATTTATTTAACAGCGGATAATTTTGAGGAAGAAGTTCTTAAATCTCCCGTACCGGTGCTGGTGGATTTTTATGCAGATTGGTGCGGTCCTTGCCAGGCGCTTGGTCCCGTAATCGACGCATTGGCAGACAAGTATCAGGGTAAAGCTAAAATTTGCAAACTCAACATCGATGAACATAGAAAAGTAGCTCTTTCCTATAAAGTAATGAGCATCCCTACCCTGTTTTTCTTTAAGGACGGAGAAATTAAGGAGAGAATTACCGGAGGTTTGCCTGCTTCAGTACTGGAAGAGAAGCTGGATGCTTTGTTGTAAGAAATCAACCGAAATATCACTTAAAACAGGAGTGGTAGATTGATTCCCATAGAATGGATCAGTTTAATTAAAATACCCTTGATGATATACGCGGTCAACTTCATGATCGCATTTGTAATCATCTTCCTTGAGCGGAAAAATCCCTCGTCTACCCTAGCATGGATAATGGTACTTTTTATGCTTCCGGGCGTAGGGATTTTTCTTTACTTCCTTTTGTCCCAAAACATCGCCCGCCAGAAGATTTTTAAACTGTCCAGCTACGAAGCCAATGTTCTGGATAGTACGCTCAATGATCAGATCCAAAGCATGACAGAGGGGGAATATGAGTTCACGAATGAGGAAGCGGAAAAATGGAAAGATATGATTCTGCTTCACCAAACATATTCAAAAGCTTATTACACCCAGAATAACAATATCTCCATTTATACCGAAGGAGAAAAGAAGTTCGAGGCCCTATACCAGGATATCCGCAATGCAAAATATTCAATTAATATAATGTACTTCATCATCAAAAACGACAGGATGGGCCGTTCCTTTATAGATTTGCTCACGGAAAAAGCCAAGGAAGGCGTGGAGGTCCGCCTGCTGGTGGATGCCCTCGGCGGGCGTCAAATAAATTCCCGCATGTTGAGGGATTTTAAAAAGGCCGGCGGCAAATATGCCTTTTTCTTCCCCCCCAAGCTTAAATATCTCACCATGAAGCTGAATTACCGTAACCACAGGAAATTGGTTATCATTGACGGCTGCATCGGTTATTTAGGCGGCTTCAATGTTGCGGACGAATATGTGGGCAGGAGCAAGAAGTTCGGCAACTGGAGAGATACACATCTACGGTTGACCGGCAGCTGCGTACATGACATAAATGTACGCTTCATGATGGATTGGCGCTCAGCATCAAAAGAGCCCCTCCTCCTGGCATCGGCATATTTCAACAAAGTCATCGACGAAGGATCATCCGGTGTACAAATCGTATCCTGCGGGCCGGATTCCAAGCAATCGGAGATAAAGCGCGGATATCTCAAAATGATCACCTCGGCGAGGAAAAGCATCTATATACAGACGCCTTATTTCGTGCCGGATGCCAGCGTTATAGAATCATTAAAAAACGCCATATTCTCCGGCGTGGACGTGCGCATCATGATCCCCTGCATGCCCGACCACATGTTCGTTTACTGGGCTACTCTCTGGTATGTGGGCGACTTGCTGCGATGCGGTGCTAAAATTTATATATACAAAAACGGTTTTCTTCATGCAAAGAATATATGCGTGGACGGCGAAGTGGCTTCAGTGGGATCGGCCAACTTCGATATGCGCAGCTTTTATCTCAGCTTCGAAGTAAACGCATTTATCTATGACGGAGAAGTAGTGGCTGAGCTGGAGAAAGCATTTGAAAAGGACATGGAAGAATCAGAAGAGCTGACTTGGGAAAAATATTGCCAGCGCTCTCTGTGGATAAGGTTCAAGGAAAACATATCGCGGCTTCTCACTGACATACTATAAATGATAATTCCGGAGCTGATTAGCGAATAATAAACGCCTCCCGAGACACAATAATCGGGAGGTGTTTTATGTTAGGTATAATTATGAGTGTGGTCGCAGGGGCGGCAATGAGCCTGCAAGGCGTAATCAATACAAGACTAAGCGAAAAAGTCGGACTCTATGAATCCAATGTCTTCGTCCAGGCAACGGCGCTGGCACTGGGCCTTATAGTAATGTGGATGTTCGGCAAAGGCGATCTGTCCGAAATAACCCAGGTAAACAAAATATACTGGACGGGAGGTATTCTCGGCACCGTCATAATCGTTACCGTCATGCTGGCCATAGGAAATCTCCGCCCGACCCAAGCCATAGCCATCATCCTGATTTCGCAGCTTCTGGTTGCAGCCGTCATCGATGCCTTCGGATGGCTTGGAACAGAGAAAATCAGTTTTACCTGGAACAAGTGGGTAGGCCTTGCTCTGATGATCGCAGGGGTCATAGCATTTAAATGGGAACGGTCCGGTTAGCGGCTGTCGAACACGGCCAGATTTTCATATCCGATTTCTTTGAAATCAAGGCTGATTTGCAGCGGTTCACGATACCCGCCTGCGAACTCCGCGTCTCCGGCCACAATGTGAATAGAATTGGGATAAGGACAAAAACCCGGGTTGCCGGATAATATTTCATCCAGGAGTTCCCTGATTTCTTCTTCCGACATCTTTCTGCCTTCCTGATAAAGCCCGCCCCGGTCGGCGATGGTCTTTTCAAAGGTTTTTCTCACCAGTGATTTATAATCGAATCCGTCCACGAACATTTCTGCCAATGCCATTTCCCTGCCGCTCTTTAAATCATAGGTCTTGCACTCGTTGGAGAAAAATCCTGTATCCCTCGTTGCGCCGTTTATATTTTTCGTAACGATAGCATAGTGTCCCACAGTTCCCGCATTGACATGCTGCTCGAAATAACCGTTTACTTCTTCATTCCAATGAGCCCTCTCGTTCATAACATATTGATTCATCTCATGGATTTTTGCCTGGGGCACGGAAGACATGGCCATGACTTTTTCCATCAGACTCTCGGGAAAGTTGGGAGAAACCTTAGTATAGTTGTACACATATATATAACCGTCGGCGTATTCTTGTTTTTGGATTGGAATGTTCGTATAACCGCTATAAATCAATGATTTAACTTCTTCATCTTCCGAAGTGAAAATTTTTTCCCTTTCGTCATAGAACCTCTTCATAATTGCAACGGAACGATTCAAATTCTCGTAAGGTATATGTATTGTTTGCGCCATGAAGTCCGATAAATAAAATTCGGGCGTATCGTAATCAAAGATCAAATTGATTCCGTACGCATCGAGGAAGAATTTCTGATCCGGAGACAATCCTTTAAAAGATTCCGCCAGTTTCAATCCGTGCCACCGGGTGAAGTATCCTTCATCCTGGGCGCTGACTTCGTTGAGATCCTTCATCACCGCATTGTTGAGCAAGGCAAGGTAATCCACATTATCGGCAAATACATCTGCAAGGGTGATCTCATTTCCGGTGTTAAGATCAAAGGTCAACCCCTCCATTACATATACATGCCCCGTATCGCGATAATACCCTTCCTGCGTTCTTACGTTACCTCTCTCTTCGCTTGTCGGTCTATAAGAGCTGTCCCTGTTAATACAAACGGACAAAACATTGTTGTAATTTGCCGTCACATAACTGTATATACTGTCCGATACCAGCTGCGCGTCTTCTGGTATGACGGCTTTTATACCTCGGAAAGGAGGCAATCCCTGGGATTTAAGCGACTCATAGACTTCCCATATACGATCGTTTATCTTTTTCTCCACCTGCTTATCCTTCAATCCGGAAATGGAGATGACCACATGGTGATACTTAAATTCCTGATTTTCGTCGCCTTCATTAGTTATTTCCTCAGAAATAATTTCAAGATTATTCTCCACGGTGTAGAGAATATCCACCGGCGCCACCACAGGTTTTCCGCTTCTCCGGTGAGTCTCTGACGTTCCCCTTACTTCTTGGGATTGGCCGCCAATATCATCGGTAACATTAATGCCGGAAGTGTCACCGCACCCGAAAAATATGGGGCTGATAAGCCCAATGACACAGGCAATGCATAAAAACCGTTTTACTTCTCTTTTTCTGAAAGGCCGTTCCGGAATAGTATCATATAGCCGTTCATTATGACGCAACATGGCTGATCTCCTTAATTATCGAAACAAAGTATCGTTTCCTACTTCAACGGAACATAGCCGCTCTTTTCAGCAACGGACTGTCCTTCCGCGGAAAGGATCCAGTCGGCCAAAAGTCGGGCATTGCTTCCCTCAGGCTCATCGGAACGAAGCACCATGTAAGTGGTAGAAACTATGGGATAGCTATTGTTGCCGATGGTTTCATCGTTGGGTTCCACACCGTCCACAGCAAGCAGTTTAATATGCTCATCACCCCACATACTTTTAACAAAGTAATAATAGGAATAGCCGATGGCGGCCACATCATTGTCATAGATGGCCACTGCATCGATGATGGATCCCATATCGCCGATCATCAACTCCTTAGGTGCCTCCATCATGGGCGTGTCCTTCATAACAAGCTTCAGCATCCCTGTCTGGCTGCCGGAGTTTTCTTCTCTCTGGTAGGCTATGATCACCTTATCCTCTCCTCCCAACTGTTTCCAATTGGTGATTTTTCCGGAATATATATCTACGATGTCTTGAAATGCCACATTGTTCACCGGGTTGTTCTCGTTGACAAAGAATACGAAGCCGTCCCTAAGCATGGGGATGACCTCAAGCTCCACACCCAGCTTTTCCGCGTAAGCCAACTCTTCCTCGGAAGGCGGTGTAACGAAGATGATGTCCGCGTTTCCTTCAATGAGATTTACATAAGCATTGTGAGTCGTGTTGTGGAATATATACTGTCGGGCCTCTTCTATGGGAAGGCCCATCACCGCGGCCGCTACAGCTTCAGAAAAGGGAATGGTAAGCGTCGAACCATCCACCCTCGGATATTCTTCCGGCGTAAAATGAAGGCTCGAATCCGGCACATCACCTTCCGGAGCTTCATCAACAGCAACGCAGCCGGATAAAAGCAGTACCGCTAATACGAGGATGCCTGCGATCCTCATTTTCGATCTCCGTATTTTCATAACTAAACCCTCCGATCTTTCGGCCTTACTGGGAAGTGGATAAAACTTCCTATACCCTTTGACGCTCTTTCATGTGGAAAGTTCCAAATTCTTTTGAAGCCGAAAGTTCCAAAAACTGCCCGTGGTGATTATAAAAACGTTGCCCACCGTAAGAGCGAGCAACGTTTTGTTCCATAGATGATATTTGCTTTCAAAAATCCGCTCAATTCAAAGGTTCTGTGGACTAAAGGACGATGCAGATCATGTGCTCCCTTCCCTCATCGGACACCTTCTGCAGGGACCTTTGGACCTTTCCCCGAATATGGTCGGGCACGTTGGCCAACTTGGACTCCATCTGTTCCGTAACCATCTCATAAAGGGATTTGCCGAAGATATTGGTTTCCCAAATCTTTCCCGGGTCGCTTTCGAATTCGCTGAGGAGATACTGAACCAAATCCTCGCTCTGGCGAAGACTTCCTACTACAGGAGCCACCTCCGTGGTAATATCCGTCTTGATGATATGAAGGCTTGGAGCTTTAGCCATCAGGCGCACTCCGAAATTGTTACCCTGGCGGAAGATCTCCGGTTCTTCCAGATTCATTTCGGAGAGATTCGGTTGCACGATGCCATAACCTGTCTCCTCCACTTGAGCCATGGCCGGGGCAATTTTATCATAAGCCTTCTTCGCTACGGCCAATTCCCTGATCAACTGGAAGAACTGGCTGTCGTCGGTTACTTCCCGATCCGTTATCTCGCTGATGAGCAGGTAGAATAAACCATCCACCGGCCGAATCTCCGCCAAAATCCTGCCATTTCCCAAGTTCATGTCCGTAATAGCAACGTCTTTTACGATATCCCCGTCGGCTAATACGGCAACCGTATCTTTTATATCTCTCACTGTATTCATGTTTTGGCACCAGTCTTTTATGGCTTCGATGATGGTCTTTTTAATCCGGTGATCCTCCGGCAGGCCTTTCAGGAAACCAGGCAGCATGAATCCGATCTCCGCTGCAGGGAATTGGTAAAGCACTTGTGTCAGAATTCCCTGGATCTGATGGTCATCCATTTTCATACAATCCGCCGCAATTACCGGCGTATCGTATTTCATTTCCAGCTCGCTGCATAATTTCTGCGTAGCCGGTTCTTCCGGAACCGTAGAGTTCAGTACTATAACAAAAGGCTTGTTCAGTTCTTTCAGCTCCCGCACCACTCTCTCTTCGGCAGGTATGTAATCTTCTCTCGGAATTTCACCGATGCTTCCGTCAGTAGTCACCAGCACGCCTATGGTGGAATGATCCGCGATGACTTTTCTGGTTCCGATTTCCGCCGCTTCCGCGAAGGGTATTTTCTCCTCATTCCATGGCGTGTTCAGCATGCGTGGTTGACCGTCTTCCATATGGCCTATGGCGTTTTTGACCATGTATCCCACGCAGTCCACCATCCGCACTTTGAAGCGGGTATTATCGGATAGACGAAGCTCCACTGCTTTGGCCGGGATGAATTTAGGCTCAGTGGTGGTAATGGTTCGCCCCGTGCCGCTCTGGGGCAGTTCGTCGCGAATCTGAGTTTTCAGGTGCCCCTCTTCAATTTTGGGCAAAACCATTCGATCCATAAAACGCTTTATAAAAGTTGATTTTCCTGTCCTAACCGGCCCCACTACCCCGATGTAGATATCACCTCGGGTCCTTTCCGCCATGCTTTCATATATATTCAGGTTTTCCAAGGTATGCCCCCTCCTTCACATTGCACTATGTCTGTACAATATATTAGGACGCCCTTCTCAATATGCACAAAAATAATCAATAAGATTGCCATTCTGCGCAGCCAAACTGTTTTGAAGATTAACAAGCAGCGGGTTTTGAAAGTTCTTGTCTATCCATATGCAAAATGATAGGATGAAAGAGTAAAAAAGGAGGATACGCCTATGTATGATCGTTATGAAAGCCCTTTCAGTACACGATATGCCAGCAAAGAAATGCAATATCTCTTTTCTGCAGAGAAGAAATTCTCCACCTGGCGGAAACTGTGGGTGGCTTTAGCCGAAAGCGAAATGGAGCTGGGGTTGCCCATCACGGAAAGCCAGATAAAAGAGATGAAAGATCACATAAATGACATTAACTATAGCGTTGCCGAATCAAGAGAGAGAGAAGTTCGTCACGATGTAATGGCCCACGTTTATGCGTACGGGCAACAGTGCCCGTCAGCCATGCCAATAATCCATTTAGGAGCAACCTCCTGCTACGTCACCGACAACACGGATATCATAATCATGTACGAAGCCCTTGATCTGGTACGTAATAAACTTCTCGTCTGCATAGAAAAACTCTGCGATTTTGCTGTAAAATATAAAGATCTTCCCACTTTGGGTTTCACCCATTTTCAGCCTGCCCAGCTGACTACAGTGGGAAAGAGAGCCACCCTGTGGCTCCAGGATCTGATCATGGATTTGGAAGCCATCGATCACCAGCTTGCCAATAAACGCCTGCTGGGCTCTAAAGGCACGACGGGAACACAGGCCAGCTTTCTTGAGCTGTTTAAGGGAGATCATGAAAAAGTTAAGAAACTCGACCTACTCATTGCAGAAAAAATGTCTTATCCCGCAGTATTCCCTGTTTCCGGACAGACCTATCCCCGCAAGCTGGACAGCCAGATCCTCAACCTGCTAAGCGGTATTGCCCAGTCTGCCCATAAGTTCAGCAACGACCTTAGGTTATTGCAGCACCTGAAAGAAATGGAAGAACCTTTTGAGGCTAATCAGATCGGTTCCTCCGCCATGGCATACAAGCGAAACCCCATGCGCTCTGAGCGCATGGCAGCTCTTTGCCGCTATGTGCTGGTGAACGCTCTCAATCCTGCGCTGACCGCTTCGGAACAATGGTTTGAAAGGACGTTGGACGATTCCGCCAACAAACGAATCAGCATTCCCGAAGCATTCCTGGCGGTGGACTCCATCCTGAATATTTATTTGAACATTGCCGGAAACATGGTAGTATATCCGAAAGTTATAGAAGCTCATATACAGAGAGAGCTGCCCTTTATGATCACAGAAAACATCCTCATGAATGCGGTTATGAAAGGTGGAAATCGCCAGGAACTTCATGAGCGGATCAGAATCCATTCCATGGAGGCCGCAAAACAAGTTAAAGAGAAGGGGCTTGAGAACGACTTGATTGACCGCATCGCACAGGATCCCGCCTTTGGCCTGGATCCCGAAACGCTCCGCTCCATGCTCAACCCCTCCGAATATGTGGGCAGGGCCCCCGAGCAAACACAGGAATACGTGGATTGGATCCGAGAAAACGTATTAAAGGACATGAAAGCTCAACCCGCCTTTGACGACGGGTTGAGGGTATAGCGTTGCATTTACTTTTTTGGTTTTCTTTAAATTTGTTCAGATGCCGGTTTTCATACCGCCCGGCCGGTCAGGCTGAAGGTTGAGCTCTCCGTAATGAGAACCTTGACCATCCTGCCGGTAACATCTTCATCCGCTTTAAAGTTGACCAACTTGTGCCCGCCGGTCCTGCCGGTATAAAGGGCCTTGTTGGTCTTGCTTTTTCCTTCCGACAGCACTTCCACTACTTGTCCCACCAGAGCTCTGTTCTTTTCTGCGGATATGCGGTTCACTTCCTCCACCAGCCGGTTGAACCTTTCATGTTTAACTTCTTCCGCTACCTGATCGGGGAAGTTTTCAGCAGGAGTTCCCTTTCGGATCGAATAAAGGAAGGTGAAGGCGGAATCGAAGCCCACCTTGCGAACAATATCCAGAGTCTCTTCAAAATCTTCTTCCGTCTCCCCGGGAAAGCCTACTATGATATCCGTCGTTATGGCGATATCCGGTGTCTTTCTGCGAAGCTTTTCCACCAGTTCGAGATACTCTTCTTTTGTGTATTTACGATTCATCTTCTCCAGAATCCGCGTGCTCCCCGACTGTACGGGAAGATGAATGTGGGGGCACAGCTTTTCGCATGAAGCGAAAGCGTCGATGAGTTCGTCAGAAAGATCTTTCGGGTGAGAAGTGGTAAATCGGATTCTCTTTAAACCCTCCACTTCATTCAGCATATGGATCAGTCCGGCAAAGCTTACATATTCTCCGGATGAATCCATCACTGTCCCCCCACCGGCCTCTTCTTTATCCTGATTCCGGATCTGGCCCCTATAAGAATTAACATTTTGACCGAGCAGGGTAATCTCCAGCACGCCGTCGGCCACCAAAGCTTTGACTTCTTCCAGGATGGCTTCCGGATCCCGGCTGCGCTCTCTTCCTCTTGTATAAGGCACGATGCAATAGGAGCAGAAGTTATCGCAACCGTACATGATATTGACAAAGGCTTTATATGGATGCTTTCTCTGGGCGGGAAGTCCTTCCACGATTTCATCCGCCTGATCCCATACATCGACTACTTTTTTCCTTTCATCGAGCACATTCCCGAGCAACTTGGGAAATTCATGGATGTTGTGGGTCCCGAATACCAGGTCCACCCACGTATACTTGGATTTCAACGTATCGATGATGTGCTGCTGTTGCATCATGCAACCGCAGACGGCTATAATCACATCCGGTCTCTCTTCCTTTATCCTCTTCAGTTGGCCCAAATTGCCGAAAAAGCGCCTGTCCGCGTTTTCTCTGACGCTGCAGGTGTTCATAATAATTACATCGGCCTTATTTCGATCCGTAGTTTCCCGGTAGCCGAGATCGCTGAGCATTCCGGCCAGAGTCTCCGAGTCCCTTTCATTCATCTGACAACCGAAGGTTCTTATAAAAAAGCTCCTATCCTTCAACTAAAATCCTCCTAAACATAACTCTATTTATATTTTACAACCCTTTATACTTTTCTAACATCATTTCTGCGCCTGCAGGGATGCTTCCTGTTAAGTCCATCCCATGGGGATTAGTATAACATAAAAAATCACGAAAGCATTGTACCATTCTTTCTTGAGACGGTGTCAAGTTGTTGTGGAGTTTTTGCTTGACAACTCTCCCGATGTTATGCAACCAA
>CZCB01011276.1_pt1 | contig 19462 bp, 16 predicted proteins | sample 591991 | NCBI WGS metagenome assembly CZCB01 (sample SAMEA3556809, study PRJEB10932) | anaerobic digester metagenome | reverse complement strand
CCAGCATTGCCCTATCCTCCTGGCGGGTAAGAGCCATAAAAATAGTATGTCCAAAGCTTAGGCCCTTAACTCTTAAGTTCTGTCCAAAATTGGCAAGAATTTTGACGAACGGCATATTAAATATCCGCTAATTGAGGGACGATAAACATTTCTCTTAAATAAAAACCAACAGTGATAGCTTTTTTCCCAAGCTTCGTGAGATAGTATTTGTAAGTGCCACCAACTCTTTTAATCAGGCCATGTACTCTTAGTCGCTATCCTTTTTAATGGCAACAGCGTAGCCTTTTCTTTTTAAAAATTCTGCTGCTTGGTGCAGGGGATTTGCTTTGATGATGATTTCGCCTCTGCCCCTTGCTTTCAGTTCTGCCAGCGTCCCCTGGAATAACAATTTTCCCCGATGGATGATGCCGACATGGTCGGCAATCAGTTCGACTTCGTTTAAAATATGGCTGCTGATTAATACGGTGGCATTCATCATTTCCGGCAGACTGATTATAAGCTCGCGTATTTCTCGCACTCCTGCCGGGTCCAGCCCGTTAGTAGGCTCATCCAAGAGCAAAAGCTCCCGGTTCCCCATTAAAGATTGGGCGATGCCCAGCCTTTGTTTCATTCCTGAGGAGAAATGTTTTACCTTTTGGTTTTTCCATTTTGAGAGCTTAACGATTTCCAGGGCTTTGTCAATTTCCTTTTTGGGCAGCTGCAGTATCTTCCTGGTTATTTCCAGATTTTCGTAGGCTGTTAAATGCTCGTAATAAGATGGTGTTTCAACCAACGATCCCACCCTGCTTAAGATCTCCAGGCGGTGTTTCGTTAGATCCTGATTAAACAGATGTACTGTCCCTTTGGTCGGCCTGATTAACCCCAAAAGCAGCCTGATGGTGGTAGATTTTCCGGCACCGTTTGGGCCGAGGAAACCGTATAAAGCGCCCTTTGGCACTCTAAGGTTTAGATCCTTCACGGCAGCAAACTTATTGAATTCTTTGGTCAACCCCCTTGTTTCAATAACGTATTGTTCCACTGTTTTCACCCTCCTATATGAACAATGATACCTGACAAAATAATATCAACGCCGGCTTAACTCTTGATTTAGCCAACCTTAATATAACCTTAAAACCGTACTTTTCTACATTGCCGGATGCATTTTAGGCATAGCTCTGCAAAAGGCGCTTATTTACACTTTCCTGCCGCGACTCACTGCCACATGGACGTTTCCGCTCATACAAATTCCTGTAATACTCATTGTTATACTTTTAATGACAATTATTTCGATTATTAATCCGTTAAAGCGGATTAAAGCAAAAGGAATTTCCGAGGTTATCGGATCGTTGTAAAATTGTAAACGCAAGGACTTCAGGGTATGAAATCATGCCTATATTTTTTTGCAGATATAGTATACACTTCCTTGAACATATTCTATTTTTGCTGCATAGTATATAATCAACCGGTAAACAAACAGGGTTTTTCAAAAGAGGGGAGAGGGTAAAAAAGGTCTTGCTTTAAAAGGAAAAAAGAGCGCCTTCCTTGATACAGCTTTTACGTAAAAGGGGAGAACTTAATAAGAGAAAAGGAGAATTGTAATGGCGGATTGCGATAATCAGAGAAAAGATAATCAGAGGAAAATAGTTGCCCAAACTCATGTGCATGAATTTTTAGGGTCTGTAATGAATCCCGAAGAGAAGGTAGAGCCACATAATCACAGATTTGCAGGGATAAGCAGTGAAGCTATCTTTGTAAAGGGTGGCCATATCCATGAGATATTAACTAATGTCGATTTTTATGAAAGCCATCTTCATGAACTGGGAGTAAGTACCGGACTGCAAATACCTGTAGGGAATAACAGACATGTTCATTTTGCCTATGGAACAACGACCTTTAATTTTAACCACGATCATAATTTTCAATTTGCCACTTTAATTGACGATCCTATCGGTGAAGACTAATAAATAATAATTGGGGGAGATTTTATCACAGGCCCGGAAACCCACTGTTTCCGGGCCTTGGACTTTGCTGAATTTCTATATTACTTATATTAATATAAAAAATTAATATAAGTACCTTTTACTCCTTATGCTATAATCAGTATCGTAAGGGTCTGAGGTTAGCTAAAAATTTAAGGTAAAGAAAAAAATACGAAAAAAAGGAGATTTATAAATCGTAGTGGAATATATAATTATCTATACTTTCTGATAGGAGCAAGGGGGGATAGGCTAGACTAAACCCTAAAAAAAAGCTCAGGTACCAATATTAATCAGTTTAGGAGGGATTTTCATGGAAGTGGTGCTTAACACCCATGGGAAAGGGTTACTGGCAACCAAAGTTTTTTTTGCTGATGAGGCTGGTTTTGAAGTTGCCTCAGTAATTGTATTTGGAGAAAATGAAGCAGCTCTTATTGATGCCCAGTGGACCCTCTCCAGCGCTCATAGGGTTATTGCCGAGATTTTGGAGACAGGGAAGCGTTTAACCAAAATTTTTATAACCCATTCTCACCCTGATCACTATTTTGGACTGGGCCATATTGCCGAAGCTTTTCCGGAAGCCCAGGTTTTGGCACTTCCAGAGGATTGCCAAATTATCAATGAGCAATTTTTTGGCAAGGTGGAGCACTGGGAACAGGTTATCGGTGCAATAAACATGCCGCGTAAGCAGGCAGATATTGAACCCCTCAAAGAAAACTATTTTGAACTGGAAGGGCACCGCATAGAAATTATTCCCAAACTCATTGGAGATATGAAATATAATTCGGTGGTTTGGATTCCTTCAATTAAGACCCTGTATGGCAGTGATCTTCTCTTTAACGGGGCTCATCCCTTTACCTGCGAACTTACTTCGGAGGAGCGCCAACAGTGGATCAAAGATCTCGATTTCCTGAAGACCTTGGAGCCCAAAGTTGTTATTCCCGGTCATCAGAAGCCGGGTATGCCCTTTGATTACAGTTCCATTGAATTTACCAAGAAATACATAGAGCTTACCGAGGAGACCCTGGCCAAGACCGATACTGTAGAAGCTTTCTTCTATACAATGTTTAAACACTTCCCCGATGCCCACCTGGTTAACCTCAGCAATGAGATGAACGCAAATGTATTTAAAGGTGGCAGGGATTGGAACTGGCGCAAATTTTAGTTCGACCTGTAAATTTTACTCGATAAATAAAAAAACACTTGGGGTGAGGGAGAAATGAAACTTGATAATAAAGTAGCATTGATTACCGGCGCAGGAAGTGGCATAGGCGCGGCTATAGCCAAGAGGTTCGTAGAAGACGGGGCCAAGATTTGTATTATTGGCCGGAGGAAAAAGAACCTGGAGGATGTGGCCTCCCAACTTCCCTCCGGCAAGGTAAAGGTGTTTCCCGGAGACATTACCAAGTATGAGGATGTCAGGGGGGTAGTGAAGGCGACCATAGAGTGGGGCGGCAAGTTGGACGTACTCGTAAATAACGCCGCAATTAACCCCGAAGGGGGAGTTGCCGAAGTCGACCTTAATGACTGGCACGCGGTAATTGCCACCAACCTAAATGCGCCCTTCATGTTGATGCGGGAAGTCATCCCCCATATGAAAGAAAAAGGCGGGGGCTCTGTTATAAATATTGCTTCTCTGGGCGGACTGCGCTGCCTTTCCGGGCGTGTAGCTTATTCCACCACCAAGGCCGCTCTAATTATGCTCACCAAGCAGGCGGCGGTGGATTATGGGAAGTATAATATACGTTTTAATGCCGTGTGCCCCGGATTTGTTTTTACAGAGATGACCAGGGGGCATTTTGGGGAATTCAACAAAGACAACCTGGGACCGTTTAAAAACATTCCGTTAAAACGGGGTGCGGAACCCGAAGAGATTACCGGTATCTGCAGTTATCTGGCCAGTGACGATTCCGGATTCATGACCGGTTCGGTGCTGCTGATTGACGGTGGTACCGCTGTCGTCGATGCCTTTGACGCCGGTTTGCAGGAAGGATAAAGAAGCCTGGCAAGAATGTCAATGAGCGCCAGGCAAATCACCTGGTCCCTTTTCCCTACATGTGCCGTCTTCACCTTTGCAGACGGTACTTTTTTAACCAAATTCCTGCCAACATCCCTGTGGTGCAAGGAGAGACGAATATGGAATATAAAGAGATGACTGTGGAAGATGTTCCAGAGGTTGTAAAGTTTTATTACCAGCTGGCATATTTTATTAAAGATGAGACCGGCGACGAGTATTTTAATTTTGATTTATCGAGAGAAACCGGGTTGGAAAAATATCTGCTTGAGTCAATCGGCAGCCCGCATGCCATCACTTTTGTAGCAAAAGAGAACGGTAAAGCAATCGCCTTTATCTCGGGCGAGGTCAGGGATTGCTGTTTGCCGATTTCCATAGTTAGAAAGGTCGGCTATATTAACGGGGCATTTGTTTTATCCGGCTATCGCCGCCAGGGTGTGATGAAGAAATTGGAGAGTATGCTGCTGGAGCACTTCAAAAGACAGGGTCTTTCTTATATTGAGCTGAATGTCATCACAGGCAATTTGCTGGGGAAGAAAAGCTGGGAATCATTGGGCTATAAAACCTTTCGGGAACAGATGAGAAAAAAAATATAAGTTTGAGCCTGGAATCTGGAAAGGAATGTTTATAAGTGATTAATTGTTACCGGTTAATACTTTTCGATCTGGATGGAACGTTAACAGATTCGAAAGTTGGCATTATGAATTCGCTCAACTATGCACTAAAGAAGTCAGGGATAGTTGAAGATAATTTAGAAAAACTTGATTCTTTCATTGGGCCGCCGCTGGTCCACGCTTTCAGCAATTCTTACGGGCTTAGCGAAGAAAAAGCCGTGCAGGCCGTAAACTTTTACAGGGAATACTTCAGGGAGAAAGGGCTTTTTGAAAACCGTCTTTATGAAGGAGTATACGAGCTGCTTGCCGGGTTAAAGGAAAGAGGGTTACAGATAGCTTTAGCTACTTCCAAGCCGACCGTCTTTGCGGAGAAGATCTTAGAACACTTTAGTATTAACAGATTTTTTGATCTGGTTGTCGGCAGTAATCTTGACAACACGCGCTGTGAAAAAGCAGAAGTTATAGCTTATGTTTTGTCCTGTGTGGGACTGGAAAATATCCAGCTGTCTCAAATTATGATGGTCGGAGATACGAAGCACGATATTATTGGTGCAAAAGAAAACGGAATTGATTCCATTGGCGTTACTTACGGCTACGGAGAGACTAAAGAAATTGAAGAGGCCGGACCGACCTATCTGGTAAATTCAGTTTCCGAACTAAATAATTTGCTGCGCCGAATTACATGCGGGAGGCCGGCAGGCTGATGAGGTTACCGGTGGGGTAAAATTGGGGGAGCAAGAGAAGTTCAACCGGGAGTTGGTCCGGGTGAAGGGAAAAACATGCTGTCAGCCGTTACTTCAACAGGCATGCCCGGTTAAGGGCACGCCTGTTGAAAAAGCAACTTTTACCCTTCGTCAACTATTATTTCTGTTTCTTCGGCATCTACGGGAGTTTCCGGTAATTCCGCGGGCTCCGGCATCTCCATCAGGGGAGCGTCGCGAGCCTCATCCGGAAGGACGATCTCAAGATCTTCATTGTAGCTCATTTCTTCGATTTTCATCTTCATCTGTAAAGCTTCAATCGGGTTGGGCGTACCGGCCAGCTCATCAGCAAAGTTGATGATGAAATACATATCCGCGCTTTTGGTCATACTGTCTTGAACGCCTATGTACTGGATACCCCAGAAGGACATAGACTCGATCATACTTACGCCCATCTCTAAGATCCCCTGCATCTGCTGATTGCTGCCAAGCTGCCCGGCTACCGCTTCCATAAATTTGGTGAGGTCATCCACGCGGCCATAGGTGACTAATTCATAGACCTCTTCTCCATTCATCTCTGCTGTGCCCAGCAGCCGGTAGTAAAGATAATCTTCCAGTCCAGAAGGCGTCACTGCCGCAGCATTCTCCGCGCTCATCATCTGCTCGAGGTCGGGGAACAACTCTTCGGGGTAGCGAACCCACTGCATCTCCCCTGTTTCAATATTCAAAGGGAGTTTCTGGTATATTTTCCCGTCCACAAGGTACATCTCCGTCGCGAGCTCCTGTTTTCCTGCTTCGGGAATCTCGGTTTCTATGACCGTCGTTTGGTGCATGGTGGCCGGCAGGATCATCTCCTGAACAGCCTTCATTTGAAAGGCCACCGGCGGAATTTCTTCCGCTCCTTTCACACCGGGGCGCGGCACCATGTTCACGTAGCCGCTGATAACGGAGCGCAGGGTGTTAATAGTTTTCGTGATTGCCTCTGACTCCTCCATTTTGGCGAGTGCCGCAGGATCACTGGAAAAAATGCTGTCAAGAAAAGCCTTCCCTTCTTCTTTGGTAAGCAACTGCTCAGGATTTCCTTCCATGAGGCCGAAGCGATCCAGCCAGGAATAAAAAGCATAGCCCCAGTGCCCTTCATCTAGTAAGAGTTCACTGTCCGCCGGTTCTACGACGACTTCGGATACGCCCAGGGTTCTCGCCACCAGTATTGCGGCCTCCAGGCGCGTGATACCACGCTCCAAATACAGTCCTCCATCAGGATAACCTTTCATGATCCCTTTTTGTACCAGCAGGTCGGCAGGGGACAAGGCGGATTCCATTTTGCATGCCTCAACAAGCATAGCGGCAAACTCTCCTCTTGACAGCCCCTCCTCGCCCTGCACCACACCTGCGGTAAGCAGCAGGACTAAGACCAGTAGTAAAACGATTTTTTTCACTCTTTCCTTCCTCCTTCCTTTCATTTATAAAATTTCCAATAACTATATCATATCATAAAAAACAGAATTGCTGAATGGGAAAAAAGGGAAAAATCAGTTAACAAAGGCAAGCCAAGCATTTCCCTATTTTGGCAGCTTGGCAGCGGTGCAATAAATTATTAACTTATTGAATCTTTGGTGTATCACATGATAAAATGAGGACATGCATAGCTTATGTTGCGCAGGGGTGGCGCCAGGTTGTAGCGAGCGGGATGTGCAGCTTGAGCCTTCAGGTTCAGCGAAGCGATGGCTTGAGATGACCCGGCAGAGAAGGATGTTCTTTTTTAGCCTCCGCTACCTTTCTATGGAAGCAGCGCTTTGCTGTGAACGAGAGCAACTTGTGGAGCGAAGTCAAAAAGTTCAATTTAGAACCCGTTTCATGACCCGCAGGGGTGGCGCCAGGTTGTAGCGAGCAGGATGTGCAACTTGAGCCTTCAGGTTCAGCGAAGCGATGGCTTGAGATGGCCCGGCGGACATGGACCTCCGCCGCCGGCAGCGCGAACATGGAAGTGAGCTCTGCCGGGGAGGCCAATCGAAAGCCTGAGCTGAGCTGCAAAACCTGCCTCAAGCGAACCCTGTAGCGAGCACCAACCTTCGCCACCCTACTAATGCGAATTGGCCGGGTAGGTCGTCGGAGGCCTAAGCAAGCCGTAGAACTTTACGAGCGGAACTCGGAGCTACGCCCACAGCAATCGCTGCTCCATTTTCCCAATCGAAAGCCTGAGCTGAGTTGCAAAACCTGCCTCAAGTGAACCCTGTAGCGAGCACCAACCTTGCACCACCCCTACTAATGGAAATTGGCCGGGTAGGTCGTCGGAGGCCTGAGCAAGCCGTAGAACTTTACGAGCGGAACTCGGAACTCCGCCCACAGCAATCGCTGCTCCATTTCCAAATTAAGGACGGTGGGGAATATGCCATTTCAGCACAACATCGTGGAAGGAAGAACAATCGAGGACGTCTGGCGCGATATTATGTGGTGCGCTGTTCGCAAGGGCTTTGACTACAAGGTCGAAGTCGGGAGCTACCGGGGGCAGATCAGGCGCCAGTTGGATTATGCCGTATTAAGGGTCCTGGAACCATCCAATCGGCCTCTGGCTGTCCGGGTTCCTGAAGGGTGCGGCATCCCGGCTCCGACCAGCGAAGATAAAATCTGGAAATATTTTCAAAGGTACATTATCGGGAGTGAAAAGGGGTTGAACGAGGATTATACCTATGGTATGTATATTGCTCCCCAGCTGCCGAGAGTTGTTGAACTACTAAACAGCTCCAGGGGAAACACAAACCAGGCGGCCATTACCATTGGGGATAAAAGTTCGATTAACCTTGATGATCCTCCCTGCCTGCGGGTGATTACTTTTAAAGTGATAAACGGCCTGCTCCAGATGGGGTTGTTTTTCCGAAGCTGGGATCTCTTTACAGGCCTTCCCGAAAACCTCGGAGGACTGCAGCTTTTGAAGGAGTACGTCCTGGCCCAGTTGGAATTTGAAGTGCAGGATGGGCCGATTGTCGCTTTCAGCGACGGCCTGCACCTTTACGAGATGTATTTTCCGCTGGTTAATGCCCTCAACATAGACAAGATCTGAGGGACAGGAACGAAAAGAGAGCTAAGAAAGAGAGCTAAGTAAGACAGAAGAGCAACCTTGAACAGCATCGGCAAAGCTGATACGGGGATATTTTGAGAGTGGGGGGTGGAGACAAATGCGCACAGGTACTGCCAGGCTGCCCCTGCACGGGGGAAAATGTCCGGCCTGGCTTTTTGCAAAGATGAAACGCCTGGCCGGCCTGATCATAGAGGTTATTGTCCTGGAGTTTGGAGCAAAGGAGGTGCTGCGCCGCGTAGCGGACCCTTATTGGTTCCAGGCCCTGGGTTGTACTCTTGGTTTCGATTGGCACTCTTCAGGGCTTACGACGACGACCTGTGCAGCCCTCAAGGACGGGATAAAAAACAGGGAAAAGGAGCTCGGCCTTTTTATTGCCGGGGGAAAGGGCAAGACCGCTCTGCAGACCCCCCGGGAGATTGAAGAGGTGGGCAGCAGGTTTGCCCTGGAGCAGCATGTTGCGGGCCTTAAGGAGACCAGCAGGCTCGTAGCGAAGGTAGACAATACAGCTCTGCAGGACGGTTTTGATCTTTACCACCACTGTATTTTTTTTACAGAGGAGGGGGATTGGTCCGTAGTGCAGCAGGGTATGGACGAGAGCACCCGCTGGGCCAGGCGCTATCACTGGCTGGGAGAAGAAGTACGTGATTTTGTCTCCGAGCCCCACCATGCCGTGTGCTGTGATTACCGCCAGAAGAACATCCTTAACCTTGTGGCGAGGGAAAGCGAGGAGAACAGGCAAGCCAGTGTGCTGCTGAGCAGGGAAAACCCGGAGAAATTCCTGAAAGAATGGTCCAAAATCAAGGAGCATGAAGTGTCCCTGGATCTCCCCCGACACCATCCTTTACCCCAGGGGAAGAGGTTGTCCGCTTCCCTGTATAAGGCTTTTCTGGAGCAGCCGGCGGATTTTCAAGGCCTTTTAAGCATTTCCGGAGTGGGGCCGCAGACCATCAGGGCTCTCAGTCTACTGGCCGAGCTTAGTTTCGGAGCACCGCCCAGCCGCAGGGATCCTGCCCGCTACAGCTTTGCCCACGGTGGTAAAGACGGGCATCCTTATCCTGTCAATAGGGAAACATATGATCAGTCCATCCAGGTTTTACAGGAAGCTGTTTCCAGGGCCAGGATCGGTCAGCATGAGAAGATGCAGGCATTGAAGCGCCTTGCCGCTTTTAAAATACCCGGATGAAATAAGATGGTACTTGCACAATAGAGGAAATTTTTGATTGACAGCGGCAAAAACAACTTGGTATAATTAGCATTATAAAATAGGGGTAGTATGTGCGGCGCTTATTATCCTGGCACCGGCAACTGCTCTTACTTTCAAATTCCCCTGTACGGATATTCCTTACTATCTACCCTTTACGTTTGTCTATACCCCATATACCCCAGGCAGCAATGTTTTGGGGTCTATAAGCGCTTGATAAAATAATCACTTGCATGAGGGAGGGATAAGATGAACGAAACAAAAAATACCTTTAAGGATGCCGACCCGAAGCTGCTGAAAACAGTTACAGGAAAGATTTTTGCACAGCATCTGGCCAAAGGCGCCTTAAAACCAGGAGAAGAAATCGGTATCGTCATTGACCAGACGCTAACGCAGGATGCCACCGGTACGGTTGCCTACCTGGAAGCGGAAGTGCTGGGCATAGACCGCGCCAGGACCGAATTGTCGGTCAGCTACATCGATCACAATACCCTGAAAATGGATCACAAGAATGCGGATGATCACGATTATTTACAGAGTGTGGCGGCGAAGTACGGTTTAATCCTTTCCAAAGCGGGTAACGGTATCTGCCATCAGGTCCACCTGGAGCGTTTTGCACGGCCGGGAAAGACCCTGCTCGGCTCGGACAGTCATACGCCGACAGCCGGCGGCATCGGATGCATGGGCATTGGTGCCGGCGGGCTGGATGTGGCGCTGGCATTGGGAGGCGAGCCTTTCTATTTAAAAACGCCGAAAATTGTCGGGATTAAATTGACCGGCAAATTAAAGCCCATGGTTGCGGCCAAGGATGTTATCCTTGAGGTGCTGCGCAGGCTCGGGGTTAAAGGAGGCGTGGGCAAGGCATTGGAGTATTTCGGCCCCGGTGTAAAGACCCTTAGTGTTCCGGAAAGGGCAACCATTACCAACATGGGCGCCGAAACAGGTGCAACTACCTCGATTTTTCCCTCCGATGAGGTAACGCTGGATTTCCTGCGTTGTGTCGGCCGTGAGGAGCAGTGGATACGCCTCGAGGCAGACGACGATGTCGAGTACGACGAAGTTATCGAGATAGACTTGGGCAAGCTGGTTCCCCTTATCGCCAAACCCCACAGCCCTGGCGATGTAGTGCCGGTCAGCGAGGTGGCAGGGATAAAGGTCAACCAGGTCTGTATCGGTTCCTGCACGAACTCGTCGTTCAAGGACCTGGTTACGGCGGCATATATGTTAAAAGGGAAACGGGTCAAACCGGAGGTCTCCTTAACCGTTTCCCCGGGGTCGATGTCGGTGTATTACGAACTGGCGGAGCGCGGCTACCTGGCTGATCTCATCGCTGCGGGTGCACGTATCCTTGAATGCACATGCGGTCCCTGCATCGGTCAGGGACAAGCTCCCAGAAGCGGCGCGGTCAGTGTCCGGACATTCAACCGCAATTTCAAGGGGCGTTCCGGAACTGCCGATGCGCAGGTCTATCTGTCCAGTGTGGAGACGGCGGTAAGCTGCGCTCTTACCGGTGTAATCACTGATCCCCGCTCTATGGGTGAGCTTTGCGAGATACCGATGCCGGAGAAGCTTAGGATGCAGCCGGCGCTGATTGTTGAGCCGCCGGACAGCGAAGAGGCCAGGAAGGTCGAACTGATTCGCGGTCCCAATATCAAGCCCATTGAGCTGCGCGGTGAGCTTCCCGAAAAAGTGCAGGGCACGGTATTAATCAAGCTGGAAGATAATATCTCCACTGATATCATCATGCCGGCCGGGGTTTACCTCCCGCTGCGCTCCAATGTTCCCGAATATGCGAAGCATGTGTTTGAGCCCGTTGACCCGGACTTTTACCGGAAGGCCAAAGAGAAAAACGGCGGCTTTGTCATTGCCGGAGAGAACTACGGCCAAGGCAGCTCGCGGGAGCATGCGGCCTTATGTCCTTCCTATCTCGGTGTCATGGGTGTTATCGCCAAATCTTTTGCCAGGATTCATCTGGCTAACCTGATTAATTTCGGTATTATCCCCCTCACCTTTAAAAACAGCGACGATTATGACAGGGTCGCTCCCGATGATGAGCTGCAGCTCGACACGGCTGCCCTTGACAGCAGTGACCTGGTAGTGAAAAACCTGACCAAGGGTATAGAGATACCCGTTCAGCATAGTATGACCCCTTCAGAGGCTATGCGCATCAAGGCCGGGGGGACTTTAGCCTATATCAGCCGACACAAGTTGTAAAACAGATATCAGGAAAATTTTAGCTGGTAAATGCCTGATTACCCTACAGAACAGGAGCTATACGGAAATGAGTAAAATCAGAGTCAAGACTCCTATTGTGGAAATTGACGGAGACGAGATGACCCGGATCATGTGGAAGATGGTCAAGGACAGACTGCTGCTCCCTTTTCTGGATATGGATCTCGAGTATTACGATCTCCATATTTTAAAAAGGGATGAGACCGACGACCGGATAACCCGTGACGCTGCCGAAGCGATAAAGAAGTACCGGGTCGGCGTGAAGTGCGCCACCATTACCCCGGATAAGGAGCGGGTTAAGGAATACAACCTTAAGCAGATGTGGAAAAGCCCTAACGGGACGATAAGGGCCATACTTGACGGCACCGTGTTCCGCAGCCCCATACTGGTTAAAAACGTAAAGCCTGCCGTAAAGACCTGGGTAAAGCCCATCATAATCGGCCGTCATGCCTATGGCGATGTTTACAAGAACGCAGAGCTGGCCATCCCAGGGCCGGGAAAAGCCGAGATCTTTTTCACCCCCGCCGACGGAGGTGAGGCGCAGCGCATGACCGTGCAGGAGTTTGACGGCCCCGGCGTTCTGCAGGGCATTCACAACCTGGATTCTTCTATTCGCAGCTTTGCCCGGGCCTGCTTTACCCTGGCCTATGACCAGAAGATTGACCTGTGGTTCTCTGTCAAGGATACCATCTCCAAAACTTATGACGCCCGTTTCAGGGAAATATTTGCCGATGAATATGAGCGCAACTGGAAAGAAAAATTCCAGGAGGCCAACCTCACCTATTTCTTTACACTGATCGACGATGCGGTGGCACGGGTAATGAAGAGTGAAGGAGGTTTCCTCTGGGCCTGCAAAAATTATGACGGCGATGTGATGTCCGATATGGTTGCCTCGGCTTTCGGCAGCCTGGCCATGATGACCTCGGTGCTGGTTTCGCCCCACGGCTATTTTGAATACGAAGCGGCTCACGGCACAGTGCAGAAGCATTATTACAAGCATCAGGCCGGCGAGAAAACTTCCACCAACTCGACGGCGATCATTTTTGCCTGGACAGGCTGTCTTAAAAAGCGCGGCGAGCTTGACGGCACCCCTGAAGTTGTTGACTTTGCAAGGAAACTGGAGGAATCTACTGTCGAGACGATCGAGAACGGTATTATGACCGGCGATATGGCACGGATTGCGGAGCCGAAGCCGGAGAGCCCTGTGGGCACAGAAGAGTTTATTGAGGCTGTTGCCTCACAACTACAAAAGAAAATGTAAAGGGGAATATTATGGCACAAAAAGCAATTAGAGAGGCACAGGGCAAAAAAATGCTTGCCAGCCTCCTGAAAGAGTACAGCGGCGGAAAATATGCAGTGGAAAACAATGTCATTTCGGTAGGACCGGAAACGGATCTTGATTCCTTGCCAAAGGAGCACCCATGGCTGAGCTCAACGCGGGTGGTGGTAAAACCGGACCAGCTTATTAAAAGAAGGGGAAAAAACGGGTTTATCCTGCTTGATGCCCCTTGGGACGAAGCGCGCCGGTGGATTTCGGAACGCATGAAAACCGAGATCACCGTGGACGACGTTACCGGCATACTGGACCATTTTATCGTAGAGCCTTTCATTCTTCACAATGAGGAAGAGGAGTACTATGTGGCAATTACCTCGGTGAGGGAAGGTGACAACATCCTTTTTTACCATCAGGGCGGTGTCGATGTCGGCGCAGTCGATGAAAAGGCAGAAAAATTGCTGGTGCCGATCGGCAGCTATCCTTCAGCAGGCGATATAGAACAGAAACTGCTGGGAAGCCTGAAGGTTGAAGATCGAAATATTGTGGCCGGTTTTATAGAGGGACTATTTAAATTGTACGCAGACTGTCATTTTACCTTCCTGGAGATCAATCCTTTTGTTGTGGTTGACGGCAGAGTCCATATTCTCGACCTGGCAGCAAGGCTTGACAGCGCTGCGGGTTTTTTATGCAAAACGAAATGGGGCGGTATTGAATTTCCCTCTCCCTTCGGAAGGGTTCTGACCAAGGATGAAGCGTATGTTGAAGAGCTCGACTCTAAGACAGGTTCCTCTCTAAAGCTTACCATACTTAATCCCAAGGGAAGGGTATGGACCATGGTTGCCGGCGGCGGCGCGTCGGTAATCTATGCGGATACCATCACCGACCTGGGCTATATGGACGAGATGGCGAACTACGGTGAATACTCGGGCGATCCCAATGAGGAGTTCACCTACAAGTATGCCCGGACCATACTGGACTGCATGACCAGGGAGAAAGATCCCCGGGGCAAGTTTCTGCTTATCGGCGGAGCTATTGCCAACTTCACCGATGTCGCCAGCACCTTCAAGGGGATCATCAGGGCGCTGAAGGAGTACCAGCAGCAGTTAATCGACAACAAAGTAAAGATATTCGTACGCAGGGGCGGGCCCAACTACAAAGAGGGCCTTAGGCAGATGAAAGAGCTGGGACAATCACTTGGTGTGCCCATTGAGGTATACGGTCCGGAGACACACATGACAAAAATTGTTAAATTGGCACTTAAGGAGAGTAATTAAAATGAAAACAACTGCTAAAAAACCGGATTACATTCTCTTTGACAGGAATACGCGCGCGTTTATCTACAACATGCAGACAAATGCGGTGCAGAGGATGCTTGATTTTGATTATGTTGCCCAGCGAGAAAATCCTTCTGTCGCCGCCATCATCAACCCTACTGGTTCCGACGGCTTCTCCAAGTTCTTCTTCGGCCCGCAGGAGGTGCTCCTGCCCGTATACAAATCACTGAAAACAGCGGCGGAGAAATGCCCCGATGTTGATGTGATGATTAACTTTGCCTCCTTCCGATCTGCCGCCGATGCGACCATGGAAGCCCTGGAGATACCGCAGATCAGGACGGTGGTTATTATCGCCGAGGGTGTGCCGGAGAGACAAACGAAGGAGCTTATTGCCAAAGCGAAAGTGCTCAACAAGGTTATTATCGGCCCCGCAACAGTTGGCGGTGTGGTAGCCGGGGCTTTCAAGATCGGCAATACGGGCGGAACGATAGAAAATATCCTGGAATCAAAGCTTCATCGGCCCGGCTCTGTCGGCTGTGTATCCAATTCGGGAGGGCTTTCCAACGAGACCTATAACATCATTGCCAGAAACACCGACGGGCTCTACGAAGGGATTGCCATAGGGGGCGACCGCTACCCGGGAACAACGCTGCTGGATCACCTGCTGCGGTTCGAGAAAAACCCCGCCATTAAGATGCTCGTCTGCCTGGGCGAAGTGGGTGGAAGCGATGAATACGAGATTGTCAAGGCGCTTAAGGAGAAGAGGATCACCAAGCCGCTGGTCATGTGGGTGACCGGCACCTGCGCCAAGGCCTTTAAAACGGAGGTGCAGTTCGGCCATGCCGGTGCCAAGGCGGATGACGAAATGGAGACCGCCGATGCGAAGAATAGAGCGCTGCGGGAGGCGGGCGCCTATGTGCCCGATTCATTCGATGATTACGACAAGCTTATAAACGAAGTGTATACCCGCCTGGTAAAAGAAGGCGTGATTATCCCCGCACCAGAACCGGAAATTCCGAAGGTGCCGATTGACTATAATACGGCGTTGAAGGAAAAGATGATCAGGAGGCCGGCGAACTTTGTCTCCACGATCTCCGACGATAGGGGGGAAGAGTGCCTTTACGGCGACAAGACTATCTCGCAGGTGGTGCGCGAAGGCCTCGGCATTGGCGGGACCATCAGCCTGCTGTGGTTTAAACGGCTTCTGCCGCAGTACGCCATCGACTTTATCGAGATGTGCCTTGTTATCACCGCAGATCATGGCCCTGCCGTATCCGGGGCGCATAACTGCATTGTAGCCACACGCGCCGGGAAAGACCTGGTATCATCCCTGGTATCCGGCCTGCTGACTATCGGGCCACGGTTCGGCGGTGCCATTGACGGGGCGGCAGAGATGTTCTCCGAGGCATACGACGCCGGCATTCCGCCCGCTCAATTTGTCGCGGAGATGAGGAAGAAGGGCGTGAACATACAAGGGATCGGCCACAGGGTAAAATCGACCCATAATCCGGATTTACGGGTGACACTGCTCAAGGAATTCGCAATGCAGAATTTCAAAGAGACCCCGATCTTGAGCTATGCGCTGGAAGTCGAGAAAATCACCACTTCCAAGCGGGACAACCTGATCCTGAACGTTGACGGCTGCATCGGGGTCTGCTTTGCCGACCTGCTTCGCAATGAGATGCCCAGGGAAGAGGCGGATGAGTATATCAGAATGGGGGCTCTCAACGGGCTGTTTGTTCTGGGCAGAAGCATCGGCCTGATCGGACACCACCTTGACCAGAAGAGACTCAAGCAGGGGCTCTACCGGCACCCGTGGGATGATATCGCTTTTTTGAAGTGAAGGTGAAATAAAAATAAGTCGTTTTATTATACAAGGCTGCTTGCACGAAAACAGCCTTGTATTTTTTTATAGGCAAACCTGCCGGCTGCCGGCTAACCAGGACGGGTTAATTGACCTGTGCCGGTGGCAGCAGGTGACAGCCCCTCCCCGGCCGGGCAACTTTACCGTGATGGCAGGATTTAGCTGTTGCAAAGCGAAATATTGGAGAAAAGGTCTTTCCAGTAGCTTTCCAAATCATTAGAAACGACTCGCTTGGCTTTACCCAGTTGTATCTGGAGCTTCATTTTTCCCAGGAAAGAGGTACTGAGGCATTGCAGACAACACACACTATTATTTATGAAGATTCCAGAAAACTTGGCGCTTTAAGTGACGGCAGCATCGATCTGGTCGTTACCTCGCCCCCGTATCCGATGATCGAGATGTGGGACGGGGTCTTTGCGAAGCTAAATCCCGAGATCGGCAGATTCCTTGAAAATGGCGATTACCGTAATGCTTTTGAAGCCATGCACAAGATTCTTGATGAAGTCTGGCATGAATTGTTCAGGGTAATGAAAAGCGGCGCTTTTGCCTGTATAAACATCGGTGATGCCACACGAACAATAAAAAACCGGTTTCAACTGTTTGCCAACCATTCGCGCATACAGCAAAAATGCTTTGAGATAGGGTTTAATGTTCTGCCTGTTATCCTATGGCGAAAGCAGACCAATGTGCCCAATAAATTTATGGGCTCCGGTATGCTTCCGGCCGGTGCCTATGTAACCCTGGAACATGAGTACATTCTAATTTTTCGCAAAGGCGGTAAAAGAGTGTTTGCCTCAACGGAAGACAAGCATAAACGCAGGCAGAGCAGTTATTTCTGGGAAGAAAGAAACACCTGGTTTTCCGATCTCTGGGACTTCAAAGGAACCCGGCAGGATATAAATCAAAATAATACGCAATTAAGGAACAGAAGCGCTGCTTATCCATTTTTATTACCGTTTCGCCTGATTAATATGTATTCCGTTTTTGAAGACACCGTGCTGGATCCGTTTTTGGGCACAGGGACAACTACCCTGGCGGCGATCGCGGCCGGAAGAAACAGCGTGGGTTATGAGATGGACAAAAGTTTTGCCGCGACGATCAAGAACAGGATAGACCAGGAGCTGCCCAATCTTAACCATTACAATGTGCAAAGACTTAAAAACCATATTAGTTTTACGAAAGAACGCGCCAGAGAAAAAGGTGCTTTAAAATATATCAATAACAATTACGGTTTTCCGGTAATGACCAGACAGGAGACAGAGTTAAAGCTGGCCTTTGTTCAAGCTGTCGAGGAAGTAGGGAATAATATCTTTAAGGTTTGTTACTCTGAGAACGAATATCTGAAAAACCTTAATCTGGATGAATTAATACTAAAGGGATGAGATGGACAATAGGGCAGAGATTTGCGACTTCCAGTAATAAAGGATGGAAAAGGGGAACAGTGTGCGCGAGCTAACGCTTGAACTCTTAAAAGATTTTAACATGCTGGCAGCTCTTTTTTGGGTGGTTTTAAATATTGTTAGTTTCTTCCTGGTGAAATTGGATAAAAAAAGAGCCATAAACCACCGGTGGAGGGTGCCCGAGAAAACTTTTTTTGTCCTGGCCTTTGCCGGGGGAGCAATAGGAACGTATCTGGGTATGATTTTTTTCCGCCATAAGACCAAGCAGGCTCTTTTTACCCGGGGGATAGCGCTTTTTATTGTTTTGAATGCCGCCGTATTTTATTTTGTATTCCGCTAAATATAAAAAAAGACCACATAAGCACCTCTTGGTTGATAGTCTTTTCCAACCGGCACCATTAGTATATCAATTTACCGCCAATTATGTTCAATTATAATCGTTTAGTTTTAGCTGTCCGAGGCCGGCAGGTAGATCAAGAAGGTCGTTCCCGTTCCCACTCGGGAATAAATGTCTATATACCCGCCGTGCTTTTTAACTATGGCGAGTGATATAGCCAGGCCCAGGCCGCTTCCTCCCGGCTTGGTGGAAAAAAAGGGCTCAAATATTTTGGACAGGTTTTCTTCCGGGATACCGGGCCCTTCGTCTTCAATTGATATTTTTACATACTTCTTTTTAGAAAGAGGAATTTGGCGTTTGTTTTTTAATGATGTTTCCAAAACTATATTTTCCGCCTTTATGCGGATTGTTCCCCCCTGCGGCATAGCCTGGACCGCATTGATAAGCATGTTATTTATTACCTGCCCCAGCTGGACTTCGTCTATTTCCAGGGGCAGGAGGTCTTCTGAAAAGAAAAAATCGCAGCTTATTTTGGTACCGCTTAGGACAAAACAAGCGTTGTTCATAATCAACTCTTTGATATTTGTCACTTTTTTAATCGTATCCTCGCCTTTAAAAAAGGCAGTCAAGTGGTGAACAAGTTCCTTTGCCTGCAGGGTTGCCCTTTCAATATTCTCCAGCTTTTCAAAAATTTTGCCGAAGTCATCTTTATATGTTTTGGCCAGAGCGATATTGGCCAGCATGTTGGCCAAGAAGTTGTTAAAGTCATGGGCAATCCCACTAATAAAGATGGCGATGGATTCCAGTTTGTCTGCCTTCTGAAGTTCGCTTTCCATTCTCTGCTGTTCTGTAAGGTCGTGGATGAATGTTCCCGCTTTCTTTCCAGGCGCGGCTATTTTTTTTAAAATCTTTTTATTGGTTTCATATAACTTTCTATTCCAGACCTGCCAATTATTGTTATGAAATTGGAGACTTTCACTATTCTTTAATTCACTCTTTGCTGCTCGAAATACTTTTTTGCTTCTACTTTCTTTTGCGGCTTTAATGGCAGTTTTAATACGGGAGATAAATTGCAATGCGTCAAATGGTTTTAGCAGGTAGTCATCAGCACCAAGCGTAATTGCCTTTTTTAGCCGCATGGACTGCTGTGGAGCAGAAGTCATAAAAAAATAAATGTTCGGGTCTCCCTTTTTCAGGATTTTTAAAGCTATAAGGCTGTCGATGCCGGGTTGTTCGATATCCATTATTACAAAATCAGGGTGCTTTTTCCTGGCAATGTTCAAAGTATCTTCCGCATCACGGCAGGGAATAAAATCATATTCCAAAGATTCTTTATTAGCCATTTCTTTAAACTGTTTAAAGGGTATAATATTATGTTCAACAAAAAAAATTTTCATAAAACATCAGCGCCCGATATTCTTTGAACTCTTCATTAAAATTCCACTTATTTTTTTAGATTCCTTTATAAATAAAGTAATTTTAATATTTAATACTTTTATATTCTAAACAATTTCG
>CZCB01000709.1_pt2 | contig 19478 bp, 17 predicted proteins | sample 591991 | NCBI WGS metagenome assembly CZCB01 (sample SAMEA3556809, study PRJEB10932) | anaerobic digester metagenome | reverse complement strand
GTTACTTGGATTGGAATTACAGGAATACCTACAGCCTCTTGAATCGCAAGGGCAGTGCCGCCTCTGCTGATTATAACCTCTATGCCCTGAGATTCCATCTCACGCGCTATTGCAGTCCCCACGCTCAGGTCTCCGTGGCGCACATCCATCTCTTCGCCAAGCTCGCGACATACCTCGCGCGCGAGATCCACCAGCTCAGGATATGGCGCAATAAACCCTATCTTAAAGCCCATCATACTCCCTCTCATACTGTTATCGTCAACTACGGTATTCAACCTCTGTATACACATATCCTGCTGAATCCTCATTCACACACAGCATCCAAGTCAAACCTGCTCTTGGTTATGAGGGTGAGATCCAGGCCTGCGTTTCGCCTCTAGGAACATGTGCGGGGACATCTCGAGCCGGCTAGGACTCGAGTAGTCCCCGCAAACGCTTTTCATGTATGAGAAGCCTGTTAGGCTTTTTCACGTAAATGCCTAGACTTCAAAAAGTACTTTCACTACATCGCCTGCTCTGAACGCTTCCACAGCTTCCTCTGCCTGGTCAAGGGTGAACCTCTTGGTTATCAGTGGTTGGGCGAGGACTTTCTTGTATTCAACCCAACGTATTGCCCGGATAAAGTGCTTAGGCAATAATGCTACGTCTCCGTATAAGGTAAGCCCCTCGCGAAGAATCCTGAGAGGTTTGATAGTAGCCTCAGGATAAAGGCCAAACATTGAGAGCCGGCCTCTCGATGCGGCGATATCTATGGCGGTAGAGAGCGCCGCAGGAGAGTTGGCAGTCTCAATGACTATGTCCACACCGCGCCCCTCAGTCAAGTCCATTACTGCCTCGACCGGGTCTTCTTTGCCGATAGTCACTATGTGATCAGCGCCCAGCTTCTTTGCGACTTCAAACCGTTGTTTATCTTTTTCCAGGCCTATTATGATTATGGGAGTGCAGCCGGCTGCCTTAAGCGCTTGCAGATGGAACAGGCCAATCGACCCCGGGCCGATGATTGCGGCACTGTCGCCTACCATCGGCTTAACATGTTCCAGTGACCTTACAGTCAAGCTTATTGGCTCTAAGAACGCTGCGTCTTCAAAAGATACGCTGTCCGGAAGCTTATGAGCACCTTCGGCAGGGACCACGATGTACTCGGCAAATGTGCCGTCGCAAGTGATCCCTACATGCTCCCAGTCAGAGCACATGTTCTTGTTACCGTTACGGCAATTGAAGCACCTGCCGCAGCCATAAAGGGCTTCAAATCCTATCCTGTCTCCCACTTTTACGCTATCAACACCCTCGCCCAGCTCAGCTACGATACCGGCCCCCTCATGCCCCAAAATGACCGGAATAGGGACAGGCTTACGACCCTTGTACTTGCTGTCGAGTATGGAAATATCGCTGTAACAGATACCTGTAGCCTTAATCCTGACTAGAATCTCGCCTCGCCCTGGCTTCGGAACCGGGACATCTCTTACTTCCATATGTCCAGGTTTTGCATCGTATTTGACAATAGCTTTCATTGTCTCATCTCCTTTAGCACACATGAAGTTTGAGTAACAGAGCTCTAAGTGAGCCTACTCAACGGACAAATCCGAGCAACCTCGGCAAGAACATACTAATAGGCTCAATGTATGTCACAAGGAAAAGCACAACTATCTCAGCTATCAAAAATGGCACTATTGCCCTTGACAGCTCTTCTAAACTAAGTTTTGAAATGCTGCAAGCTATGAAAAGGCAAAGCCCAAGAGGTGGAGTGATAAGCCCGATCATAAGGTTAAGTACAACAATAGCGCCGAGATGTACCAAATTGATCCCCACTGCTTTGGCTATGGCAACGAGGGTTGGAACAGTAATGATCATCGCAGCGGTCCCTTCCATGAAACACCCTAGAAAGAGCAATACCAGATTAATGATGAATAGAATCGCCGCTTTGCTGGTTACGCCTGATGTCAGTAATTTTGCAAGGTACTGCGGGACCTGTTCTGTTGCCATCAGCCAGTTAAATGCATTTGCAGCAGCCATAACAAGAAATACAGTTGCAGTGGTCTTAGCTGTGTTGACAAAAATCGGAGGCAGGTCCTTAAGTTTCAGGTTCCTGTATACCAGGAAGCCAATGACAAGTGAATAAACGACAGCGACTGAGGAGGCTTCTGTTGCAGTGAATACTCCGCTTAATATGCCACCAAGTATTATAATGGGCATCATCAATGGAACAAGGGCCTTTACAAAAGCATTCCAAACCTCTTTCAGCGATGCCCGAGGATTGCTTGGATAATTCTTTCTTACTGAAATGATATAAGCGGGGACCATAAGCCCTATGCCGAGTAGTATCCCAGGAACAGCACCCGCTAGGAAGAGAGCTCCGACCGATGTACCCGTTATCAATGCATAAACCACAAAAGGTATACTAGGCGGTATTATTGGCCCGATTACTGAAGAAGAGGCAGTGACCGCTGCGCTGAAGTCTACGTCAAAACCCTGCTCAACCATGGCAGGTATCAGCATTGAGCCGATAGCAGATGTATCTGCAACCGCAGAACCGGTAATCCCTGCGAAAAACATGCTTGCAACGATATTGACATGGGCAAGGCCGCCCTTAAGGTGCCCTACCAAAACATCAGAAAATTCCACAAGCCTCTTTGTTATTCCGGTGGCATTCATTAGCTCGCCGGCAAGCACGAAAAACGGTATAGCCATAATAGGGAAACTATCTATACCCGTGAACATACGCACGGCTATTACACCTATGTTATAACCCTTTACCAGAAGGGCAGCTACAGCCCCGACTCCAAGGCTGAAGCCGATAGGAATCCCAATCAGCATGCTTACGACAAACGCTATGAATCCGTACCCCATCTCGAACCAGTGCTCCCTTCCGTGTGTTATGCCGCCTTCTTACCTGTCGCATACTGAAACATCAGTATGACAGTTTCAATGAACATAAGAACACTCCCGACTGTAACCGACAGGTATGGCCACACCATTTTTATTCCCAGAGCAGGTGAGGTTTGTAGCCTTAGGATTCTCATATGCCTGACGGATCCCCAAAACATGATGAACAGAAGTACTACGACTATTAGTTGAGCAAGGACTTTAACAACCCTCCTGGCTTTCTCGGGCAGTAGATTGACTGCAAAAACAACTTTGGCATTTTGCTCGTCCCTAACCACCATGCCCATGGCAAGATAGGCGCACCATATCATCATGTATCTGGATAGTTCCTCAGTCCAGAAAAGAGCTGAGTGCAGCACATAACGATATATAACGCCCACAAACACATTGGCTACCATAAAAAACAGCAGCAATGCGACTATTGCATATGAGAGTTTATTAATGTTTTCATACAACCAGTTAAGTACTTGGCGCACGGTAATCCCTCACTGACTTCGCATCTTTAATAATTGCGTCAAGCCCGGATCTACTCTCCACGACGACTCTCAATTAGACAACAGAGGGGAAAGCCTGCCTGCCTTCCCCTCTACCCCTTGCTTCTTACGGAAGAGCTTCTGCCTGCGCCTTGAAGACTTCGTCAACAGTCCTGAGGAGCTCATCCACGAGGTTAGGATCGATCTGCGTCTTGAGCCAGTCTACTACCGGCTTCTGGGTCGCCTGCTTGAATTGCTCCAGCTCCTCCGGTGTCGGAGCGTAAATCTCCATACCGCCTTCAGCAAGCGTCTCTAGCCCGACAGCGGAGTTCAGCTGCTGGAGCCCTCTGCCGACAGCCGCAGATACCTTAGCTGCCTCAACTACAATCGCTTTCAAGTCATCAGGCAGACTCTGGAAGAAGTCTTCGTTGACTACGAACCAGTCTACTCCATACATATGACCGTCAAGGGTCAAGTATTTCTGAACCTCCTGGAAGTTTGCAAATACAATCGTGGATATAGGGTTCTCCTGTCCGTCTACTACGTTTGTCTGAAGCGCTGTATAGGTCTCGGTCCATGCTATGGGAGTTGGGCTGGCTCCTAGTTCTTTCATCATTGTCACGTAGATAGGAGTCTCCATGACTCTGATTTTTAGTCCCTTCATGTCATCAGGAGTTCTAATCGGCCTTATGGAGTTGGTGAAATGCCTAAAGCCGACTTCTGCAAATGTCAGGTTTCTCATGCCGGTTCTCTCTAAGAACATCTGTGACAGCTTCTGGCCGAACGGCCCGTCAAGGACTTCCCAAGCCACTGTTGCATTGGGGAACAGATACGGTATGTCTGTAAGCATCGCTTCAGGGAAGAAGTTTCCTATTACGCCTGAAGCAATACCTCCCTGTAATATGCCTGCCTGAACCGCCTCAACATACTCACGCTCTCCTCCGACAGCGCCTGCCCCAAAGACCTGGACTTCAAGTCGTCCTCCGCTTTGAGAATTAACAATGTTGGCAAATGCCACCAACTGGCCATGCTTTCTGGATAAGTAGATGTCCGTTGCATCCGCGTGCGCTACCTTCATGATTATCTTAGAGGACGCTAGGCTTGTAACAGATAAAGTCATGGCGGCAATCAGTATGCCGACAATCAGCAGCCCTACGACTTTATACTTTCTGTTCACATGGACACCTCCCTGATTTAGTAGAGACTGAAACCATAGATCCCTGAACTTTCCTTATGACGGCCAACCTAATATGTAGAGATGTTTCCCTCCTTTCTCAGGCCCTTTAAGTATGGCCTCTATCTTGGCTTTATCTCTTTGTGTCATCAGTTCAATATCCGGCAGCTTACCTGCTGGGAACTTCGCCAGTATGTCATCATGAAGCTTCACAAGGTAGTTGAGGACATTCTCAATGGCTTTATATGCCTTCTTCGGGTCAGCAAGAGAAGCTTTCCCCAGGACACCTTCAGGGTAGACTACACACTCGATACCGCTGGCACCTACCTGACAGTGGCCCGGTATTGGATAACCGTATATATCCCCGCCTTTATCCACGTGTCCTTCAGGTAGGAAACCCCATGTCTCCGTATCTTCAGCATGCTCCAGCTGGCAGAGCTCAGGGAAAAGCGCCATTGAAATAGACGTTTCAGCTTCATCGCCGTGACGGAAGGGTGTTTCAAACGGCCCTCCGTGGGCTTTATCCATGAGGTCTACTCCCATTATCTTGGGCAGGTCCACGAAAAACAGCATGGCCGGCACTTGATACCTTTTACCCCATTCCTGTAACGCTGACGGTACGATGTACTCCTGGCCATGCATGCTCAGGAAGATTTGCTTGCGGAATCCTGTGTTCCAAAAACCGGAGATTATCGCCCTGATATAAGCTGAAAGAACATCGTCCGGTATCGGAACTGTTCCAGGTTGCCCTATATGGTGGAAGGGGTGAGATCCGTACCATATTGGTTCTGCAACTGTGCAGCCGGTACGCTCTGCAACCAGCTCCGCGATCCTTGATACGATGAACGTATCTTCACCGTACGGTCCTGCCTTCCCGTGATTCTCTGTTGAGCCGACCGGAATGAGAATAATGTCATTCTTTGCGAGCCTCTCCTCCGCGTCGTGTTTCGTCATGGTCTGGAAGTATATCTTGGTAGGTAGCTCCATATGCCCCCTTTTCGGCGGCAGTTGCCATTCCATAGCAATCCTCCTCTTAGCAGTTATTGATCCTTTCTATGGCTTTTCAACTGAGGAGAATAGATCCAGACAAATTTCAGGACCTCATCTCCGGTATTGACAATCTTGTGCATCTCACCCGGGGGGTTGTAGATGCATATCCCCGGTCCAACGTCGATCTCTTGATCCTTGGTTATGAACTTCCCTTTGCCTGATATGAAAAACATTACTTCTTCTTCATCATCATGCTTATGCTCAGGCACCATTCCGCCTGGGCCGGTCTCGTTTACACCCATGGCAAGGTTTTGAGCACCGCATGTCTTCTCAGATACCAGTATCCAGGATGTCCTGGGAGGATCCCGCCGGATTCCCTCAACATCCTTTATGTTAATGACCTTAACCCCTTTCACTCTGTTGCCTCCTCGTACCGAAGATGTAGACCTGATTCCTCCGACCCTACCTCATTAGGATTCCGCCATTGACGTCCAGCGTAACTCCGGTTATCCATGCAGACTTATCAGATGCGAGGAATACGACAGCGTCAGCCACGTCTTCCGGAAGGCCGTCCTTGATTATTGCCCTACCGACATTCCACGATGCAAAGACTTCAGGTGGATATTGCCTGGTTTGTTCTGTAAGTATCGGACCCGGACATATGCAGTTTACATATATCCCGTGAGGGCCAAGCTCACGCGCAAGGGTTTGAGTTATGCTCACGACAGCGCCCTTAGATGCAGCATAATTCACCCCCACCCCGGGCCGGCCTGTCCTTGCAGCCAGAGACGCAATGTTTACGATCTTCCCGCGCTTCTGTTCTTTCATTATTGGCGTCACAGCCCTACAGCAGAGAAAAGTCCCAGTCACATTTACTCGCATAACCCTCTCAAAGACTTCCAAAGTCATCTCGTCGATTGGCTTATGAAGAGAAATACCTGCATTGTTTACAAGCAAATCTACGTGCTTAAAATCAGATACCGTCTTTTTGATGGCTTCCTCTACGGCCTCCTCATCTGTAATATCCACCGAATACGCTTTTGCCCTCGTCCCCGTGGGATCCAGCTTCGACGCCACTTCTGATGCACCATCGAACTCGATGTCCCACAGCGCCACCTTCGCTCCTTCGGCGAAGCATCTCTCGGCTATTGCCTTACCCAAACCTTTAGCCGGACCCGTAACAATCGCTACCTGACCTTCCAATTCCATTTGCCCTCACACCTTTCTTAACAGTTAACTCAAATTGACCATGTCAAAGATCTGTAGGCGGGAGCTTAATGTCCCAGATCTTTTGCATTTCCTCCAAAGGTATGTCAAACACCGAATTGGTTGGCGGCAGAGGCTCATCTTCCATAAACTCAGGTATCGGGTAAAACTCCTCGCTTACACCGGCACGACGGTTAAACTCCCGTTCCGTCTCAAGGGTTTCCTCCCCAATCCTCTTCGGGTTCTCCACGTCTATAGTGTCGCCGTAACACCCTCTTAGGAGATCCCGCAGCAAGTGCGGTTTTCTGATAAAGGGAGGCCTTGTAAACAGACAGAGGCCCAGAGAGTCCAGGAGTGCAGCTCTTATCTGAAGCCTCCTTGACGACTCAACTTGCTTTTCGCGGCCGATGGGGTTTATATACTTCAGCGTCTCAAATGCATTACCAGCAGTATGATCCGCGCCCATAGGCGATGTAACGTATGTAACTCCGTTACCTTTTAACGCTCTTGGATCATACGCTGGGATAGCCTGGCCTTTTACTGCGGGCACACGGCGAACTCCTAAGATCCTCCCGGTGGCAATAGCGCCATGGCCCAGGATACGGCCGAGATAAGTCCCTTTACCGATCTGACGAATCAAATCCTTGGCTCCTTCCGCATCACCGAAAGGTATGACCCCTGCTTCCATAGCCACCCCTATGGCGGCGCCTATCTCGATTGCGTCTACACCTACCTGGTTGCAGAGGTCGTTAAGCTCTGCTATATCGTCAATATCGCCGATACCGAGGTTGGACCCCAGAAGCACAATGTTTTCATACTGTATCGATGCCACTATGGCTTTGCCATCCTTATTCGGGAAAACATTGCTGCACATAATGGCACATCCGGCCACACAAGGCGTGCCTGAACGCCCTTCCCCGCCGCGCTCATGTATAAGCTTTCTGACGTATTCACCGCAAATAATATCTGCATGTTCAAATGACCCGGAACTGAAGTTTCTCGTGGGAAGAAGGCCAACCTGGTTAGCAAGGGCTAAAATCGCAGGAGTTCCGTAAGTGTTGCGGTTTTCTGTCTTAGGGTCTGCCAATAGATCCTGGACCAACTCTCTGGCTGCCTTCAGGAGAAGGTCGCGATCTGCGTATTTCGGCCGAGGAGCACCTTCATCGTTTATGACAATGGCTTTAACCCCTTTTGAGCCCATCAAAGCTCCGAGGCCTCCACGGGCAGCGTACCTTACCTGTACGTCGCGGCCGTCAGTTACAGCAATGCCTGCTCCGTACATTAACATCTCTCCGGCAGGCCCTATGCAGATAATACCTACATCAGAGCCGTATTCTGCCCGCAATGCCTTTATGGTCTCGCTTACCAGAAGGCCTTTCAAACCGGGCATATCCACGAGGCTTATCTTGTCATTACTGATAAAGAGGACACCGCTCCTTGGCTCGCTCGGTATGTCTTCGAATATCAGAGCACGAATGCCAAGCCTTGCCAGCTTTTTGCCGGCGTAACCTCCAACGTTGCTTTCTTTTACCCCTCTTGTGAGCGGGCTTTTCCCACCGATGGACAGCTTCCCGGTGGTGGTCACAGGTGCATCCGCCAAGAGTCCCGAAGCCAGTATCAGCTTATTGCGCCTACCCAAAACCTCACACGTTGGCGGCACTTCCCGGAGGAGCACTTTTGCTATAAGAAGCCTGCCTCCCCATGTCATCTCCTCAGGGGTGGCCTTTTTCTTGACTATTTCACCGGTTGCAGTATTAACTCTCACAATCCATTCCACAGCCACTAACCTCCCAGTCTCATGTCGCTACCAACCGTTTCAAGCAAGGTATTTATTCTATCCAGTGCAGCATTATCAAGATCGATGCCTTTCTCCCGTGATTCTGTTAACTTGATGTTTTCTATCTCGCCAGGCATATAGATTGTGGAATGGCCTTGTGCTTTCTCAAGGCTCTTCATGTTCCTCACATAGCCGTCCAGCTTCTCTGTAAAAGTATCTAGGTCCATAAAACGGGAGATGTCGAGAGCAATACAGACTCCTCCGACACCGGTAGGCCCGTCCGGAGAGTGAAAACTCAATATATCGGATCCGTACTTTGAACCCGAAAGTATTCCTGAAATCACATCGACTACAATCGCTAAACCTGAACCTTTCGGGCCACCTATGGGAAGGAGAGAGCCTTTCAATGCCTCGTCCGGATCAGTGGTGGGAACTCCGTTCTTGTCCAGAGCCCATCCTTCGGGTATTTGTTTCTTCTCCCTGGATGCTTTGCGAATCTTACCCCTGGCAACCAGGGTTGATGCCATGTCAAGGATGATTGGACTCTCATTTCCTGCAGGAATACCGATGGATATCGGATTAGTGCCTAGAAATGGCTCTCGGGCCCCCCAAGGGGCCATGGCAGCGTTGGCATTGCACGCAGCAACTCCTATCATTCCCCGCTGGACTGCGATGTTTGTGTAGTATCCGAGAGCTCCCAGATTGTTCGTAGCTCTGATCAAAACACAGCCGGCCCCATACTTCTCAGCCTTCTTTACGGCTGTCTCCATAGCCATACGTCCGGCGACAAAGCCAAGGCCGTTACCACCGTCGATTATGGCGGTGGCTGTTTCATCCTTTATAATCTTCGCATTGGTGGGTAAGTCTAGAAGTCCAACTTTCGCTCTTTTGCTTATGTTGTTTAATAAATGTGTACCGTGGGTTACAATACCGCACATGTCAGCATAAACCATAGAGTCTGCTGCCAGGCTTGCGTTTTCCGGGGTTTCTCCCAGGCCCTCCAAGATAACAGCGGTAGCCTGGGAAAGCTCGTTAGCTGTTATCTTCATATTCATTCCTCCACTAGGCCTAATGCCCTGAAGACACCGTCAAGTTTGTTGTATTCCACACTGGAAACTCCGCTTGCCAGGACTTTCGCCTTCTCTTCCTCCATTTGTTTACGCCGGATAGACTTCTCCAGGACCTCTTCAGCCTCGTTCAGGGCGACAACTACGATACCGTCGTCATCTCCAATCACAATGTCCCCGGGATTCACCATCACTCCGCCAAAAACAGTCGGATAGTTTATCGTGCCGAGGGTTGCCTTGGCTGTTCCTCTGATTGCAAACCCTCTCGAGAAGACGGGAAAGCCCATACTTATAATCTCTTCGGAATCTCTTACACACCCATCTATGGCTAAGCCACCCAAACCCCTTGCCATGGCGGACACGGCCATAAGTGAACCCCAGTATCCGTACTCGGGCTGCCCGCCTACAGACGCAACAATGACATCACCCGGCTGAGCCTTCTCAAGCGCCTTGTGGAGCATGAGATTGTCGCCGGGTGCACACTGAACAGTGAACGCAGGCCCACAGATTTTGACCCTTCTTGATATTGGTTTAATCGCAGGATCCACTGCACCTTTTCTGCCGCTGGCTTCATGTACAGTAGCGGAAGACAATTCGCGATAGCCCGCTATTATATCCGGGCTGGGTCTCTTGATTCCAGTACGAACATGAATCATTGACGACACTTTCCCCTAACCCCCGCTCATCATGATAAATAGGTATACCGTGTCTTTATCTTCTATTAGGTCATCTAAAGCAAGCACTTTGTCGTCTCTTACAAAGAGTACGGAGTCCATAAGTTGATGCTCGATGCCTAATTCATTGAGCAGGTATCGAAGCTTTGTTGGCTTATCCAGGTGAAGCTCGCATGTCATGTTCTCCAGAGAACTATGCCCGATGAACCTCGCCATTTTGACACATTCTCCTGGCCTTCAGTCGATAAAAGCGATGTAGCCTTCTTTCATTCGTTGCTTGGCTTCAACAATATGCTCCTCAAGAAGCCTTACAGCATTCTGTTTATCGCGAGCCATGATACGGTCGATAATCTCCTTGTGCTCGGCAATGGCAGTCCTACCGCCCCTGTGAATACTCTGCGAGCACACAAGGTACTGTTGGCGAACAGTCTTTATCAAGTTTGTGAAATGGGGATTATTATAGACCTTAAAGAACTCCAGGTGAAAGTCCTCATCACATCGCATGTATTCTCTCATCCGGCCTTTTGACAGATACTCTTCCTGTAGCTCAACGTATTTCTTGAGATTTGATACGTTTTCGTCAGTCAACATATCAAAAGCACGGTCGAGAACAAAGACTTCTATGCATTCTCGGACCTGGAAGATCTGCATGATATCAATAAGGCCCATTCTAGGGATGAAGAATCCGATATTTGGAGAATACTCCAGCAATCCTTCGTTTCTTAGTCTATGGAATGCTTCACGCACAGGTGTGTAGCTCATTCCCATTCGGTGCGCGAAGTCTCGGATACTTAAGTGTTGACCTGCATCGAGAGTGGGAATCATCTCTTTGAGCGTTTTGTAGGCTTTGTCACTAAGTGTAAGTGCTTCCATAATCGCGTTTCTCCCCTTACCTGAAACAGTATTAACTCAGCGCCGGTATTTAACTGATACATCGCTGATGTTGCGATTTTACCCTATCATACTGCTTCAGGCGAGTCAATCGCAGTATAGAAACGCCGGGAACTCGATTTCAATCTGTGCCATGTGTTTTGCGATAAACAGAGAGGGTATGTTAGCCGGATGAAGTATGTCTGTACGATTTGAAATACTACTGATATCGTATGGGTATTTAGATGATATATCACCTATATTACAAATTTAAGTTACCATACTGACAAACTTATGTCAATCGGTATTTCCAAAAAATCTGAGTCAAGTTACACCGCTCTACCTATCCCTACTAAACCTCTACTTCCTCACACGCAAAATAGCCCTGTACAGCGCAATCCTTCTCCATCGACTCTACCGAGCCTGAGGAGAAGGATGCGCGGGCCACATCGATTCTATTGTGAGGGACAAATACTGATCTACAGAACCCCTTTATTCGGCATAGTCTCTTAGGAGCTGCGTCTTAGTTCCGCCGGGAACAAGGAACTTACGCTCGTTCATTTCCTTCTGCAAGGCATTGAAAAACTCGACTGCCTTGTCAACAGCCTCAGCCGGTGCATCAGGTCCCAGGTCAGATCCGTAAGAAAGCTCCATAGTGATGATTTGATCGCTGTCTAAATCGTACCAGACCGAAATATCCACTTCACTTATCATGCCCTGGCCAAAATCGAGCTCGCCGGGGGTCACCTTATACTCCATTACTTCAATGCCTGCGATCATCTGCATCTCTGAATCGAGGGAGATTCCCAGCTCAGCCAAGGACGGATAGTACTTCGCATACGTTCCAAGGGTGTTGCCTGCAAGCTCTATCTCCGGAACTCCCTTGATCGTAACACCAAGCGATGCGCTGGACTCATTCTTGCCGACTACGCCGTCGACAAATCCGACTACATCCTCTTCATAACTGTATTCGCACTCAATACCCGGAGCCACAGTTACTGCGTCGGACGGGACAGCATCTGCACCGGGCACGCGATACTTAAGGTTCAAGTCGACCTTGTCCTGGAATTTGCCGTCTTTCATCTTGATCCGAAGACGGAGAGTAAGGTTGTTTTTGCCTAGCTCTTCGGAGTCTGTATCAAGGTACATGACCTTTCTGGCACCTTCATCAAACGGATCCTCCGCTTCAATTACGCCGACATCCACCTCTTTCGCTAGTTCCTTCACAGTATCCCAACATACATCGTATCCATCCCACCGGTTCAAAGACCAGAGATCTGCATTTAACAGGAGTTTTAACTCGCGGCTGTCAAGCTCTACCATAGCCGACTCAGCCGCAACAGGAAGAGCTGACATCACTACGAGGATGACAGCAACCAATCCAATCAGCTTACCTGCCAACCGCTTATATCCGGACATTCCATAAACCCCTTTCACGTTATGTTCTGACAAGCCAGCGGAGTCAGCACTTATGCCTTCTGACTTGCGTTTTGCTTTCCTTTCCTCGCCTGCATAATGGGAATGAGGAATGATAATGCTGCAACCACTAGTAGAGCTACGCTCCCAGGTCGCTGGAATATAGCGGTGGGTCCTGCCATCATTACTGCTCTTCTTAGGTTGACCTCAGCCATCTCGCCTAGTACCACGCCCAACACCAAGGGAGGCAAAGGATATCCATATCTCTTCAAGATAGCACCGACAATGCCAAATCCCAGGCATACGAATACATCCCACATCCTGGCATTGACCGCGTAACTACCTATCATAGCGAAGGAGAATATCAGCGGATACAATAGTTCCTTTCTGACTCGCGTGACATTGATCCAAAGCCTGCTGCCTGCAAGCCCCAGGATGAGCAACACAATATTAGCAATGAGAAGAGCGGCAAACAATCTATAGACGATCTCAGGGTGTTTCACGAAGAGTTCCGGTCCTGGCTGCAAGTTATGTATCATCAGTGCACCCAGGAGCACCGCAGCAGTAGCGCTACCGGGTATTCCCAGAGTGAGCATGGGTACCATAGCCCCGCCTACAGACGAACTGTTTGCAGCCTCAGCAGCCGCAACCCCTTCAGGCACACCTTCGCCGAATGCCTCAGGGGTTTTGCTCAACCTCTTCTCCACGTCATAGCTGATGAAAGTTGCAATCGTAGCGCCCGCACCCGGGAATATCCCAACAATGGTGCCAATTATGGAAGCTCTCAGCATCGACATCCTGAGCTTCCAGTAGTAAGCAAAAGACGGCCACTTCGCCTTCGCAGCGCCGGCTGCGTATTCAGCCTCGAAATCATGCCTCTCAACCCCGACGAATACCTCGCTTAGGGCAAGCAAACCTATGAGAAACGGTATAAACTCGAACCCGTCGAAAAGGTTTACATTTCCAAAAGTGAACCTGCTGACACCAAGGATAGAGTCCATGCCGACCGTAGAGATGAGCAGCCCAAGGACTGCTGAGATCGCACACTTCAGTGCGTTCTCTCCGCCCATGCTTGCAATGGTCGACAGCCCTAGAACTGCCAGAGAGAAATACTCAGCCGGCCAAAACTTCAGCGCCATCCTGGCCAGAGGGCCGGAGAACAGTATCAGCACGATAATACCCACAGCCCCGCCTACAACAGACGAGACAAGGGACACTCCGAGTGCTTCCCCTGCCCTGCCTTTCTTGGATAAGGGGTATCCGTCAAACGCAGTCACCACCGCAGACGGCGTTCCCGGTGTGTTTATGGTAACAGCTGTTATTGAACCACCGTAGTTGGCTGCCAAATATATAGCAGCAAGGAAGACCAAGGCCATCGACGGATCCATTGCATAGGTAAACGGAACCATCAGTGCAACGCCCATAGACGGAGATACTCCTGGCATTGCGCCGGCCAGTATTCCCACAACAACACCCAATGCTATCGTCAAAAGCGACTGTGGATTCATAAGAGACCCTGCTGCTGTCAACAATCCGATTAAGTCTTTCACGATAACTCGTCCTCCCGCGCCATCATCAGAATATCGTCGAAAACAGTACGCCTGTGGGTAACGGGACAGACAGCAGCTTATAGAATACGAGGTATGAGAAGGCCACCCAGCCGCCTGCACATGCAATCAAACCTACGGGATTCTTGTAGCCCAGCAGGATCGCACAGGCGAGCACGAACAGCCCAGCTGAAATGAAGTACCCTACCCACGTAATACCGATAATTTTCAGAACAAGCAAGGCTAGGAGCAAAAGGACCTTGTCCAGACGGCCCTTTTTGGGATCCGGGACATCTTTTCCCAAAAGCCCAATCGCAAGCCTTGCCGCTGCCAACACCATCAACAGGATCGACCACACCCTTGGCACCATTCTGGCATCTACGCCTTTAAAGCTCATAGTGGGAAAGCCCGCAGTCAGAACAAATGCCAGAAGGCCCAGAGCCAGAAGAGCAACGTCCAGGGTGATCCTTCCTGTGAATTGCCAGTTAAGGCTTCTTCGGACAAGCAACCACGCAACTACCACAATACCTGCTGCGGCCAGGGGCAGGATGACCTGCCCCGGACCTGCTACCCATGAGGAAAAAGACCCCACAGCCATTCCTCCGATCCGTCAAGACTACTTGATTATCCCATACTCCTTGAAGTACTTAATAGCGTCCTCCACGTTGTTCTTTACGATCTCGGTGAACTCGTCTGTTCTATATGCCACGACTTTAATGGCTTGCTCCTCAAAGAATTCCTTCCACTCAGGATCCTGGGAAACCTTCTCCACCAAATCCTGCAGCCAGGCGACGGCCTCAGGCGGTGAACCCTTCTTCATGGAAAAGCCTCTCCACATTACCTCGTTATCCAGGCCCTCTATGCCAAGTTCCTTGAATGTGGGAGCATCAGGGTACTGTGGGAGCCTCTCGTCTGATGATACTGCACAGACGATAAGGTCAGGCCTGCCTGAGGTGTCTGCAGGGTTTCCTACGTACGCAACACCTTGTCCGCCCATAAGCGCCGCCATAGCGGCAGGACCGCTCTCATACGGGATCCATGTCGCAGTGATGCCTGCTTTATCCCATACCTTCATAGCCATCAGGTGGTCGTTCCCGCCGGTGGAGGGGCCTACCCAGATCTGGCTTCCGCCTTTGGCTTTTGCATCCTCGACAATATCTTCCCACTTATGGATGGGCAGCTGAGAATTGGAGATAATACATTCCGGGTCCATCATGAGCATTGATACCCACTCGAAGCCCCAGATGTACTTGTCGATATCGCTTTCGGTAGCTACTACTTGGACAACCACTGATGTGGTAGGTGCAAAGATCGTATACCCGTCAGCAGGCTGGCTCAACACGTATTCAGCACCGATCAGTCCGCCTGCTCCTGAACGGTTCTCAACTACAAACACTGCATCAGTGTATTTTGCCGCCACATCAACGAACTTCCTCGTTGTGACGTCCATCAATCCGCCGGGTGCAACATAGTTAATGATCCTAACAGGTTTTGTGGGGAATGAGCTTTCAGCAGCCACGGTCGCACCAAACGACAAAACCATCACAGCAGCCAGCACCAAGAACAACACACGCATACGCTTCATCTGACTAACCTCCCGAGTTGTTTTTTCCGGCTCACATGCTTTGAGAGCCGGGTATTACCGTTGAAACAACCGGAACATGAGGCCGTGCCTCAGGCCCCGATCGCTCATAGTAAGTTCATCTGTGCCCAAAGACTCCATTATGCCTCTTACTATACAGGCGCCGCCGATGATCACTTCTGCTCGCTTAGGTTGAAGTCCTACGATATTCCGCCTCTCATCAAGCGGCACTGAACGGAACAGTGCAATAAGTCTGTCCACGTCGTCTCTCGTGAGGATAGAACCCTGTATTACATCGGGATCGTACTTCTCCATCTTGAACTTAACTGCACCCATGGACGTTATCGTCCCACCGATGCCCACAAGCTTATCCACGGGCATATTGTCGTTGACACCGTTTTCCTTTAGCACGTCAAGCACATATGAGATCGCATCCTCTACCTCTTTGGAGCTTGGCGGATCCGATGATAGGTAATCTGCGGACACCTTAACCGCTCCGAGGTTAATACTGAACCTGCGGTCGATGCCTGCCTGGCCTCCGAAGATAAACTCAGTGCTTCCACCGCCGACATCGCAGACCGCAAGTCGTTCAACTGAGGCGCCAATACCTGATAAAACCGCAAGATATGCAAATTCCGCCTCTTCTTCGCCTGGAATAACCCGCACTTCAATGCCTGAAAGATCCCGGACCGCATCGATAAAGTCTTTTGCGTTCTTTGCTGTCCTTAAGGCCATCGTGCCGACAGCAACGATCTCCCCTGCCCCATTTGACTTTGCAAGGTCGGCAAATTCGGCTACTGCCTCTGCGTTACGCCGGATTGCCTCCTGCTGCAGGGTGCGTTCCTCATCCATGCCTTCACCGAGGCGGGCGATGTTGTTTTTATCAATGACAGTCGCAAGGCTCCCGTCAGGCCCGAGTTCAGCGACATACAGTTTGATAGAGTTCGTGCCGATATCAATTACAGCTTTCCTGTCCATTTAACCCATCCCCACAGCGCGTTTCATCGCTACTATGTAGTTGATGTTGTCGAAAGATTCAAGTCCAAGCTTGCGCACGGTCTCCATCACGAGGGCCGGATCTTCATGTTCTACGCAGATAGTCTGGAAGGGAACAGAATTGAACTCAGTCAGTGCAAACTCGGTGATACATTCGTTGATAATCAGGCCTTGCCTGTGTTTGCTGACGTCCACTGCCATAAGATCCGGATGAGGTTTTACTATCTCTTCCAGGAATTCGTCATATTCATATGATGGTTTTAGATGTGCCGGTGCAGAAACCTGCAAGATGTCCAGTAGTCTTTTGAGATCTTCTGCGGAAAGGGGGAACTTCTCTTTCATTATGGGGCGCCACTGCTCAAGCCCGTCTTCATTTACAGCTTGCAGTGACTTAACATCCATTAATCCGTCACGTATCTTGACATTTTCATTGCTTTTTCGAGATAAGATGTATACTTCTTTACTGTCTTTCACCCTCGGCTCGCCATGACTCAACAATTCGGCGCCCTCTTTTTCCAAATCCTTTGCGAAGGTACGCCATTCCCATCTCGGGATAATCTCGCCGCCCAAGGCTCATCCCTCCGTCCATACAATGGATTATTTGACTTCTTCGGTTAACAGCTGTTGAACCATTGGTATATACCGCTTTCATACTTCCTGTCTAAGTACATATGCACAAACCGTGCCAAGGACGTAACCTCGTATTAAAGCTAATCTAACGAAATGCTGGACGAAAAAACGTTCAAGATGGTATCATAATGAAGCATTCATAGGTTCAATATGATACTATATAGAAAAAGGTTGTCTGTTTTAGCCCGGCAGGGCGTGCCGCATTGGCTTAACCACAGAAGGGAGTGGACATGTTGCCGTCAAGTAAGATCCTGTTTGTGGCCACCAATGACCAGCTCGCCAACATCGCGAGAGAAGTCGCGTCCAACACTGAGGATACGATTAAGGTAGAAGTCATAATGGGAAACCCCATGAGCGCTCTGGACATAGCTCATAAGGCCGAAAAGCAAGGTTATGGCGCGATAATCAGCCGTGGAACGACGTCCCGCATTATGTCCGGCTCAGGCATATCCATCCCTGTCATACAAGTGAAGGTAACGGGTTACGATGCAGTGCGAGCACTGCTTGCGGCAAGGCGCCATGCCAACCATGCGGGAGTCGTAGGGTCTGATGACATGATACGCTGGGTGGACGGTCTTGGCGATCTACTCGGGATGGAAGTGTCTCCTCGTTTTGCAGAATCATGGGAAGAGATTGGCGTAGCTATCAGGTCATTAAGAGAGATAGGGGTCGGAGTCATCGTCGGGTGGAACCTGGTCCAGCGACGATCAGCTGAGATGGGGCTTCCGTTTGTCCCGCTTAGCTCAGGCAAAGAAGCTGTTCACGATGCCTTTTCTGAGGCTAAGCTAGTCCTTAAGGCGAGATGGCGCGAGAATGAACGTGCCGAGCGTCTCAAAACCATACTCTCTTCTGTCACCAACGCCGTTATCGCAGTAGATTCCGGCGGCACCATAACCCACTTTAACCAGACCGCAGAAAGCATGGTGGGAATCGGTTCAGAAGAAGCTATCGGACAACACATCTCCACGATTCTTAAATCAGAACACGTCGGCGGGTTCAATATCACAGGTGAATCCAGAGGAGAATGGGTAGAAAAAGTCGGCTCCCTCACAGTGCTGGCAAGGAGTGAGCCTATCATAGTGGACAACCAGGTAGTGGGCGCCGTGTTCAGCTTAGATGACGTCACCCAAATACGCGAACTTGAACGCATCGTGCGGCAAGAGGTACGGGACACTGGGCACATGTCAAAGCACAGGCTTAGCGATATTGTGGGGACAAGTAAAGCAATCAGGGAAGCTACGAAACTTGCTGAGCGCTTCGCGAGGGTAGATTCAACTGTGCTTATCGAAGGTGAGACAGGCACAGGTAAAGAGCTCTTCGCCCATGGAATCCATTCTGCAAGCGCGCGCGGAAATGGGCCGTTCGTGGCGGTAAACTGCGCTGCAATACCGGAAACCCTCCTTGAAAGCGAACTCTTCGGCTATGCACCGGGAGCGTTTACTGGTGCAGGCCGGTCAGGCAAGCCCGGATTATTTGAAGTGGCACACAGAGGTACGATCTTCCTGGATGAGATCGGCGAGATGTCAGGGTCTCTGCAAGCAAGGCTCCTCCGGGTGCTGCAAGAAAGAGAGACTATGCGCGTAGGCGGCGTAAGGGTAATTCCGATCGATGTCAGAGTGATTGCCGCTACTAATAAGGATCTCTTCGGACTGGTTCAAAAGGGAGAATTCCGGGATGACTTGTTCTATCGACTTAGTGTACTCAACCTCCGGATACCGCCGCTGCGAGAACGGCCGGAAGATATACCCTTGCTTGCAGAACACTTGATGCGCTTGGTGGCATCTCGCTTGCAGCGACCGCCCAGGAGATTCTCATCCGGAGCACTCACTGCGCTGCAGAGCTACTCCTGGCCGGGAAACGTCCGTCAACTTGAAAACACCATTGAACAGCTGGTGGCAGTCGGTGAAGAACGTAAGTCAGTGACAGAATCGGAAGTAACGAGAATTCTTGCGCGATACGCTGCCTCAGGGGAACATAGTCCGCAAGGAAGATACAACTTCACAGCCACCGATGAGGTAGTAGAGACAACTCAGGCCGGAAGTCCTGACAGTGCACGCAGGAATACCAGCCTGAAGCAAGTCGAAGCCGAAATCATACTCAGGACCCTCGAAGAAACCGGCGGCAATAAAGCCGAGGCAGCCCGCCGCCTCGGCATAAGCAAGTCAACTCTCTGGCGCAGGCTGAAGCAGCTGG
>CZCB01003809.1_pt1 | contig 19485 bp, 13 predicted proteins | sample 591991 | NCBI WGS metagenome assembly CZCB01 (sample SAMEA3556809, study PRJEB10932) | anaerobic digester metagenome | reverse complement strand
TTTCACTGTTTTTAATCCTCTCCAGTTTAGCCTCCAGGATCTCTTTTTCTCTGAGCAGATCCTGCTGTTGTTTATAAAGATCGGAGCGGGCACGCTCCTGCAGCAGCCTATCCCTTTGTCCCTGCAGCTCCGCCTGCTCCTCTTCACCGCGGGCGATAATCTCTTGCAGCCGGGCAATCCGCTCTCCCAGTTGACCAATCTCCTGCTCAAGTTCGCGCAGCTCATCCCCGCTTTTTTCCTCCCTGGACCTGTCAATCAGGTACTTCTGCACCAAAAATCTTTGCTCTTCTTCGCTGAAGGCCTCATACTGCCTGGCAATGCCCTCCAGCGCCTGCACCCGCTTCTCCACCAGGCCCAGCTCCTCTTCCAGTTGCTTATACTGGCGGATTGTCTCCTGCATGTGCGTGATATCCACTTCATTGGGCACATCGCAGACAAACTCCGTGATAAATCCTTTGATATCCATGATGGGCGAAAAAGGCACCGCTTTCTTAAAGAGGCGGAAGAACCTTTCATTCAGATGTCCGAGCACGCCGGCCATGACGTCGCGGTAATCTCTGTTGGTTTCAAAAAAATCATATTGCTTGGGGTAATGGTTATAGAAGTACGCCTTTAGTGTTTTTATATTCATAGGCACGTTATCTATACAAAAATGGTGCGAAGGGATCACATCTTTGAGGTAAAAAAACTGGTGTTTGATATCCCCGTCGCTGTAGGAGTCAAAGACCACGCCCAGGGAGAATCTCTTCTCCTCCACGGTATCCCTGAATTCCAGCACAATGTAGCTGCTGAAGTCCCTGTCTCCCCGCAGGTAAACGATATTGGCCTCCTCATCCTCGGCCACCTCGCCCCGCAAATAACCTTTTAAGGTGCGGTTGGACCTTTCATTGGCCGCCTTGTTAAAAAAATGGCCTGTGGTATCACCCAATAGCAGGAGTTGTAGGGCGTCGATAATGGTGGACTTGCCGGCTCCGTTCTTGCCGGTAAGGAAGTTGATGTCTTTAAACTCCAGCAGCTCATGGCGGATATAGTGCCAGTTAATCAAAAGCATCTTCTCCAGGCGTTTCATCCTCGTCCTCCTCTCCCAGCGCTTCTTCCTGACCCAGTTGGTCGTACAGCGCACAGATTTTTTCGTTAGTAACCAGAAAGATAATGGACGGGTAGATAATCAGCCTGGTTTCGGGACTTGTCCAGTTGCCGTCCAGGCGCTCGATAATATTATACCCTTTCAGGGTAGAGAAGCAGTCCCGCAGCATCTTATCAGAAGGTTTCCGTTCCAGGAGGCCCAGATAATGCATCTTTTCCACCACTTCGCCAACGGAGGTCATAACTTCCTTGTGTATGGACAGCTTTTCCATCTGCTCTTCGTAGATCAGGCGCAGCACATACAAAAAGAAGGTTGTGTTTTTGTCGATACGCTTGCGGTTATATTCGTAACGGTTATATAGAGCGGCCACGCCGCTGTGAGCATCCAGTTGAATATCCCAGCCGATAACATTTAAATAGCGCTGGAAAAGTGAGCGATGCCTCTCCAGGAACCTGTAATCCCTGTTGATGACAATATTCTTGCTCCGGGGATCCACCTCGTCACGCACAATAAACGTCTTCTGCATGAGAATGTTGACGATCCGTGCAAACATCTCCCGGTCTTTTTCACTCAACTGCTCCCATTCATTTTCCCACATCGGCAAACCTCGTTTCCCTGGCGATTACCAGCTCGGGCAGCCGGTAGCCGTCCACATAAAGATACCCCTCCTTGAACTCTACCCGGTACGGCAGCCCCTTTTCATCGTTTTTCACCACAGCCAGCAGCAGCTTAATAAAATCGTCATCCGAGAGCAGCCTCAGCTCCTCCGTGGTCAGGCTGTATCTCTCACCCAGTTGCTCCAGGATAAAGCGGATAATTTTTTGATGAGAGTATACTTTCTGCAGCCTCTTTTTGAAATCATCAGTCTCTTCCCTGATATCCTCCTCGGTAACCGTTACTTGCTCCTCTGCCAGCGGTTGGTGTTCTCTTTTCTTTGGTTCGCTGTAAAGGGAAAACTCATCCACATAGCCCACCGTGTACAGCGGCAACTCCTCAGCCATCTTTCTGGCCAGTGGGGAGCTTTCCCGGCGTATCTCCGGCAGCGCCTTTAATAACTCTACCAGCTTGCCCTTTATGTCCCTGTCTGTATTCAGGCAGTACTGCATCCTCTCCACGGACGCCCGGGTATACCCGGCATTTTTCCGATCTATCTGCTCCAGCAGTTCGTCCAATCGATCATAAATGTCCAAAATCTCCCCAATCATACTGATAACCCGCCCGCGCGCTTCCCCTTTCTCCGCGTGCTCCCCGCGCCTGACCGCCGTCTCAGCCAGCTCACTCAGCACGCCGGGGTCGCGTAGCCATTCTTTTAGAATGCCGAGAATACGTTGCTTAAAACGCGGCACACTGTCAAAGGTTTTCAGCGGATGGTAGATCTTGTCCGAAATAAGCAGCCTGAACCTGTCAAAATGATCAGCCAGGATCTCTTTCACTTCCAACTGCTCCTGCAGGCGCTGATGATACAAACGGATATTATCGAGCAGCTCTCTTAAATTTGCCCAGAGCTGCAGCGTTGCCTGATGCGCAAACTTAAGCGCATCGTACATATGCTCGTCCCGCTCCTGGTTGGCTGTTTTTAAACTGGAATAGGTGGAATAAACATACCCGTTGTACTCCACGGGTTTCCCGTGCAGAATATCATAAAACAGGTTAAGCAGCTTGCTGGCGTAACCGGGGAGCACATAACACTCTTCAAAGGAGGAAATATCCGGTTCCAGCTCCAGCCATCCCGTTTCCAAAAATTTCCGCAACAGAAAGTGAGCCCTGCCGGATAGATTAATCTCCTCTTCCAGCCCGTACAGTTCGCCTTCCTCGCACTGCAGCTCCAGCATCCTGTTTTCCATGTTGGCCACGAGCCGCGACACCAGTTCCGCCTTCTTCAGCCGTGTCTCCTGCCTATACTGTCGGTACAGCACCAGTAGCGCCTCCACGTATATCTCCCTGTTGGGCGAAGAAAAGAGCGAAAAGAAATTGTACGGGAACACATCAAAAAAATTCATTCCACCGGCCCTTTCCAAATAATACTGTAATTCTTTTGATAGCCTCAATTTCTATATTTCTTTATACAATGACAAAAACCTGCCAAACCATGAGACAACGACACCGGCCTTTTTTCCGGCAAAATAGAAGTCGCGACAAGACATACCGCGAACGAGTAGCGTACAGCGCAGAGTATTAAGCAAAAGCTATGCCTGCCCGGTATTTTTTCCCTTTGTTGTGATTGTTATAACAGGAGGTTTTTTATTAAGGGAACGGCTTCCTTTGTCAGGCCGGCAGCGATAATCTGGATGGCTTCTTATGATTTCCCGTGGGTTTCAGGGAATAAAAACTCAATTTTCCCCTCCACAATTTTCAGGGCAGCGTCAAACTTGTTGCCCCTTTTGCCGGTAAACCCCTTGATTGTTTTGGTCTGCCCCTTTTCCAGCAGGTCCCTGACCTGCTTTTCGGACAGCTTCTTCCCGGCTATCTTTCCCAGGAAAAATTTGCAACCCTTATCCTTCCAGGCACTGCAGCCATAGCCCTTCCTGTTTTTGATTACACCGGCCCCGCAGAGGGGGCACCTGCCGATGGACTTCCCGGCAGCGGCGGAAACGGCGATGCTCGCGCTCTCCCTGGCTATTTCCACCAGTTCTTTGGTGTACTGCTTGATTTCGGCCATATACTTTTCCGCTGCCAGTTTTCCCCTCTCGATATCGTACAGCTTTTTCTCCCATTCTCCGGTCAATTCAGGGCTTTTCAGCTTCTCCGGCATGATCTCCATCAGGGCCATCCCTTTTGGCGTAGGATAAAGCGTTTTCCCTTTCCTTTCGATGTAGCCAACCTTGAGCAGCCTTTCCAGGATTGCCGCCCTGGTCGCCGGGGTGCCCAGCCCGTTCTCTTTCATGCGCTCCCTGAGTTCCTCATCATCGACCAGTTTCCCGGCGTTTTCCATGGCGCTGAGCAGGGTCGCCTCAGTGTATCTTTTCGGCGGCTTGGTCTGCTTTCGCTTGATTATAACCTCCTGGACGCTTACCTGCTCTCCCTTCTCCACCGCCGGCAGAGTTTGTTCCTGATTTTCCTGCTCTTCCTGATCTTCACGGCCTTCATTGTCTGCCCTACCTGGCCGCCCCCCCTCTTGTTCCTTTTCGGCCGCAGCATAGAGCTCCTTCCATCCCGCCTGCCTTACTGTTTTACCCCTGCTGAGAAAATTTTCCCCTTCAATCTCAACTGTAATCGCCGTGACGGTAAAGAGGTGTTCAGGGTAAAAACCGGCAATAAAGCGCCTGGCGACGAGATCGTATATCCTGGCTTCATCTCCGGCCAGGGCCCGGTTCTCCCCGGTGGGGATGAGGGCATGATGATCCGTGACCTTTGCATCATTCACGGCCCTGGCCTGCATAGACCAGTTTTGCAGTTTAACCGGATCAGTATAGCGGCTGTAGCCCTTCAGCTTCAGCAGGATTTCTAATGTGTCGATATCGCTGGAGAGATACCGGCAGTTTGTCCGCGGGTAGGTAATCAGCTTCTTTTCATATAAGGATTGTGCCAGGTCGAGCACCTGCTGCGCGGAATAACCGTAGATTTTGTTTCCGTCTCTTTGCAGTTCGGTCAGGTCGTAGGGAAGAGGAGGCGGCTCTTTTTTCTCTTCGTGCTTGACACCGGTAATGGTTCCGGTTTTTCCCTCTACCTTCTTTTTAACCGCTTCGGCTTTGGACTGCTCAAAAGTTCTGCCGTCAGCATCACCTTCCCATTTCCCGGTAAAGCCTTCGCGGTATGCAGCCAGCACTTCCCAGTAGTCCTTCGGGACAAAGTCCCGGATCTCTTTTTCCCGGTTCACCAGCAGCGCCAGCGTCGGCGTCTGCACCCTGCCCACGGAGAGCAACTCCCTGTGCCGGACAGTAAAAGCGCGCGTGGCGTTCAGTCCGACCAGCCAGTCGGCCTCACTTCTACACCTGGCGGCGTGGTAGAGGTTTTCATACTCGCTGCCGGGTTTCAGCCTGGAGAATCCCTCCCTGATGGCGGTATCGGTCAGGCTGCTTATCCACAAGCGTTTGACTGGCTTTGTGCAGCCGGCCAGCTCATAGATATACCGGAAGATCAGCTCACCTTCTCTTCCGGCATCGGTAGCACTGATCACTTCGCCGATGTCTTTTCTGTTATACAGTTCCTGGACAATCTTGAACTGTGCTGCAGTGCTTTCCACCGGTTTTAGCTGCATTTTGTCCGGGATTACCGGCAAATCTTCCGTCCGCCATTTCTTAAGCCCGGGGTCGTACTCTTCCGGCATCTTCAACCTCACCAGGTGCCCGATGGCCCAGGTGACAACATATTTGTCGCCTTCGATGTAGCCGTTTTTCTTTTCCCGGCAGCCCAGCACTCTGGCAATATCCCGGCCAACGCTGGGCTTTTCGGCTATGACAAGCGCCTTCATTTTACCCTCCCTGCTCTTGATTATGATAGCCCTCTGATTGATAAGTAACAAAACCGCCCTCTAAATTTCATACCCAGGGTTAATACTCAGGACAAAGGAGTACTGTTTTTAATACTGCCGCCTCAGCTCCAGGCAGTTGTACTGGCCGGTGAAGCCGATAGCCTGTAAAGCCTCTCTGTAGGGGCTCTCCAGAGCCGGCCGGCCATTAATGGCTTCGACAATTACGCTGTTCAGCGGATTAAAAGTACGGGTCAGGAGGGCGGTGCAAAAAGAAAAATAAGCGGGCAGTGCCGGATCATCGGGTCCGGTTTTAATCAGCAGTTCTCTGCCGTTTCGCCTGGCCACTACTTTTAAGCGGGTGCCATGGAACACGATGAAACTGGTCGGCAGCCTGGCGGGAAGGTCGCCGTCCAATCCGGGCAGCTTGAGCCCGCAGGGCGAGGCCGGATCGGCCGCATTCATCCAGTAAATACTGCCCTCGTTCAATCCTTTCTGTAAAAATTGTAGTGCCTCCCGGGAAATAAACTGTAAACAGGTAATCTGTTCAAAAAAATGCCCGGCATAAATCTCCCCGGAAAACTCCATGAGGCGCAGTGCCTGAAAAATTCGCCGCCACTGCATGGCGGGGAGTTCCTGCTGGAGCAGCTCCCGGAAAAGCACACCGTAACGCCAGAAAAGCTGGCGGATCCTGTCTTTGACCAGTTCCTCCTGCTGGAGAAGATCATGCTCCCCGCTTTTGTGCAGAAAAAACCAGTTGCCGGTCAAGGGGCGCGAGGCTGACCAGCGACTGTAACCCGTGCGGCCAAAACTTCGCCCTCGCCTGCCTGCCGCCTGGAGGGGTGCAAAATTGGAGAGGATGCCCCGGCGCAGCACGGCAAAGCTGTCGTTGCTGATACGGCCTTGCCAAACATATTGCCACAACCGTCGCGTTAAAAGGTCGCTCGACAGGCCTGTGTGCCGGCTAAGGGCAAAAAAATCGTATTTCCCCCACGGCTCCGGGAAAAGCGACTGGAGACAATCTGTGTTTTCTTCTTTTTCTGCTTGTTCCTGTTGCTCTTCGCCTGTAGAGAACAGCTCCAAATCTTCGCGAAAGCAGAAACCCACACGCTTGTTACCGCAGCCAAACCAGATCAGGTCACTGTTTTGGAAGAGGCTGTCCATCCAGGCGGTATAATAGGGATCCATACGTGCGGGCAGGATGGCTTCTTCCCAGAGCCGGGCGTGACTTACATAACCGAACAGCCGCTCCAGACGCTCCTGTAAATCCTCCACACCCCTTCCTTTTTCCACAATCCCCTGCCAGGAGGCCAAAAACAGCGGCAACGCCGCAATTGGCAGAGTCTTGTGCTCCGGGCGGCCGGCATGCCTGACCATGGCGAAAAGGCGCTCCAAATTTTCACGGTCGCACACCTCCGCTTCGACGGTTCCCGGGGTGAGCTCACCGGTTACGATACTTTCCCCTTCCAGCAGGTCGGCCAGCACGGAGATGCATACCTCCGCGGAGAGGCCGAGGCGGCGGCCGACAAAAGATACCGGCACCGGACCATAGTACGACAGCCACCGGCTTACGAAAACGGCGGTTTTGCTTCTTACTTCATCCAGCTCCGGGTTTACTTCCTCCTGTTGAGTTTCAAAAAGGGAGCGGACCCTGTCCAGGCCTGCCGCCAGCGCGGGAGCGACCGCAGGAGTCAAGGGGCGCAGGGTAAGATCAGAAAAAGCGATACCCAGGCCGGCAGCTATCACGGGCAGGTTTTCCAGGGCACACAACCCCGCTTCCTCCGTCCCCGGCAGGAGAAGCCAGGCGGCCTTGCCGCCGAGGGAATGCCTTATGGCGTTCAGGTTGGCATGGTGATCCCGTTCCATGGCGGCAAAGAGCGCCTCCGCCTCATCGGCGGGAATAAAAAGGCGTTCTTTAATCCACAGCAGCAACTCCTCCTCATCGGCGGGTGCATACCCCGGGGCGGTCCGCTTGAGTTTGCCGTCCAACTCCTCGATTAAAGCCTCCGGGAATTCGGGCTGCAAATAAAGATTTGACACCAACTCTTTCCATAGTTCCCCGTTCAAGGTCGACGAATGCCTAGTGGAGATAGGGGTGTCATCTTCATAGATGTATTTGTTGGTGCGGCGCCAGACTAAATCAGAAGCAAAGGGAGACGGCCGTCCGGTAACCGCTTCACTTATCCTGATCCGGCCGTCGCTGATTTCTTCCAGCAACTGCTTGAGAGCGGACAGATCGAATTCCTCCTGGAGGCAGGTACGCCAGGTTTCAACAATGATGGGGAAATCGCCGTAAGGTAATACCGCAGCCAGCAGTTTTTTGGCCCGGAGACGGTTGAGCCACAGGGGCATGCGCTTTTTAAAGTCGCCCCTGGGCAGTAGCAGGGCGCGCCCGGCGTTTTCACGAAATTTGGCCCCGAAAAAACCTGAGCTTTCCAGCTTGCTCCGCAAAAGGCTCTCCAGATTTTGCGGCGGTACCAGAGAAAAAAGATCCCCGGGCACAAAGCCTTGAGGAAGCGTCAACATGATGCCGCTGTTATTAACATAAAATTCCAGGGGATAGCCGAACTTTTGCTCCCAGGCCGCAGCCAGCGCCAGAGCAAAGGGCCTGTTTACCTTGCCTCCCCAGAGGGTATGGACAATAACCTGTTTACTGTCCTTGTTCAAGGGGTCGACACGGTGTTCGAGCAAAATATGGTGGCGGTGGGGCAATGGCCGGCCTGTCGCCTCCTTCTGCCGTTGGAGAAACCGGGTGAGCCGTTCAAGCGCCTCAGCTGACCATGTGCTCTGGAGCTCCGGATGAGGCGCGAACATCCCTCTTTCCAGCTTCTGCTCGGCGTCTTCCAGGAAAAGACCGATCTTCTCGGAATAGAAAAAATCCCGGTTTTGCTCTTCCGCCCGCCAGAAGGGTATGATGTTAAGAGTCTGCTCGCCGGGCAGCACCTCCACATCATTGTGCGTGATGCGCATAATCCGCCAGACCCGGGTGCCCAGCATGAAGGTTTCACCCACCCTCCGCTCCCAGACAAACTCCTCGTCCAGTTCACCGATCCTGGACCTGGTGTCCGCCAGGCGGAGGTCATAGTAACCCCGGTCGGGAATGGTGCCGCCTCCCATGTAAATCAGGCGGGCTGTGCCGTCACGGCTTTTAATCGTACGATCAAGCTTATCCCAGATAATACGCGGTTTGAGCTCACGCAGGCGGGTATCGGCATAGCGGCCTGCCAGCATTTCCAGCAGCAGGTCGTAACTCTTACGGGAGAGGTTGCGATAGGGGTAACTTGTCTTGAGAAAAGCGTAAAGTTCATCCACGTCCCAGGTCTCCACGGAGACCATGGACAAGAGGACCTGTGCAAGCACGTCCAGCGGCGCTTCAACAGGGTTCAGGGGCTCGAGCTCGGCTGGGGTTAAGTTGAGGGAAACCACCGCAGCTTCTACAAAATCACGTCCAAAAACGGGAAATAAAATACCCCGGCTCACCTGCCCTACACCGTGGCCGGCGCGGCCGACCCTCTGGAGCGTAGAAGCCAGCGAAGGCGGAGTCTGCACCAAAACCACCATATCCAGCTCGCCGATATCGATCCCCAGCTCCAGTGAATTGGTGGCCACGATCCCCTTCAACTGGCCCTTTTTGAGCTTCTCTTCCACCGCCAGGCGGAGCTCCCTGGACAGTGAGCCGTGGTGGGAATAAACCAGAGTACAGCCGGCGGCATCGTTAATCAGGCGGGTCAGCTTTTCGACCGTCCGGCGGTTATTGCAAAAGACCAGGGTGGCGGCGTTTTCATTAATCACCTTCAACACAGAGGCAGCCAGGGCCTGCCAGAGAGCATCCTGCTCCGCCTCTTCGCCGCCCTGTGGCGTGGTGCTGACCGTCAGGTCGTAGCCTTTTGGGGCCGTTGATTCCACAATGGTCACCGGACGTTTTTCATAATGATAGCTCTCCCCCTTCCGGTATGCCCGGAAGCCGCCTACAAAAGCGGCAGCGGTTTCCAGCGGGCGGACGGTGGCAGATAAAGCGATCCGCTGGAATTCTCCGGCCTGGGGAACAAGGCGGTCCACAGCTGTAATCAGGTGGGTGCCCCGCTTGCTGTCCAGCACGGCATGGATCTCGTCCAGAATAACCGTTTTCACCCCGCTTAAGAGCGGGCGGCTATTTTTGGAGCAGAGTAGAAGGTTGAGGCTCTCCGGCGTGGTGATTAGAATCTCGGGCGCCCGGCGCAGCATCTGCCGTCTCTCGCTCTGCGGGGTATCGCCGCTGCGGGTGAGAACCCGGATCAGGGGGAAATCATAGCCCGCCTCCTCAAAACAGGCGCGCAGTTCCCCCAGCGGCTTCAGCAGGTTGCGCTGCACATCGTTATTGAGGGCTTTCAAAGGAGAAACATACAGAACCCGTATACAACCGCCCGCCCAATCTCCGGAAATCAACTTTTGCAGCGCCCAGAGAAAGGCGGTCAATGTTTTACCGCTGCCCGTGGGAGCGGTAATCAGGACATGCTCGCCTCTGGCAATACGCGGCCAGGCACAGGCCTGGATATCGGTGGGCGTCCCCACCTTTGTGGTAAACCAGTTGCGAATCAGCGGATGAAACAGTTCCAGCACGCGGTGTTCCATAGCGCCACCCTTTTTACTTAACTATCTAAGACAGAAAGAATACTCTCAGCAATTTTCCTGAAGCATCATTTTTTCCAACTCTAAAGGTTCTAACCTTTTCCCGTCTTTATATGCCCGCATGTTTCCGCCGGAGATCTCATCAATAAGAGCTATATGCCTGTCTTCGCCTACTCTACCAAATTCAAATTTTATATCATATAATTCAATATCCCGCCGGGCCAATTCAGCCTTCACAACAGCAGAGATCTTTAGGGTTAGTTCTTTTAAAACCTTATACTCATCTTTAGACAAGATCCCCAGTATTTCTAATGCATCTTCGGTGATCGGAGGATCATTGCGCTCATCATCTTTAAGTGTAACTTCGACAAAACCGTCCAACTTCTGTCCCTCTTTAGCATATTTACCGTATCTCCGTAAAAAACTCCCTACTGCCCTGTAGCGGCAGATTACCTCCAGCCCCTCTCCGAAAACAGTTGCTTTTTTTACCGTCATCGTACCGGCCTCAATATCTGCATTGATGTAGTGAGTAGGGATCCCCGCTGCCTTCAACTTTTCGAAGAAGTATTTCGTCAGTCTTAAACCTGCTTTCCCTGCCCCTTCAATTTTTAATCCGACTTTGTTGGCTCCGGGGTCAAATACCCCGTCTTCTCCGGTCACATCATCCTTAAATTTCAGCAAGTAGTTCCCGTCCTCCAGGGCATAAACATCCTTTGTCTTTCCCGTATATATAAGTTTCACAGTCTCACTCCCCTCCCTGGGTAGCAAATTTATTTCTTGGTGATATTGACCATTCATACATAATACATCCCTATTTATCTATTTTCTATCATTCCGATTTAATCATGTATCTTTCGCTATGTCAATCATCTCTTGCTCCCGTTTACTCCCTATGTGTTCGCACCCTACAGCGTATGTAATATCTGGAAATTATGCCAGGGGCATATCTTTATAAGAAAAAATACGTTATTTAAGGAAGAAAGAGGTTTTTTGTATCCGGGAGGAAAAAGATACCATGAACAAATGGCACAAATTATGGCATATAACGGGTTATCTCCTACTGTTTTTTACACTTTTCTTTTGTACAGGCTCAGAATGGACAGGCATGGAAACCGTACAGGCTGCCGGCGGTGCAATACGCATTACTCTTGACGATACTGTAGTGGAAACGGATGTACCCCCATATATTGACGAAAATTCCCGAACGATGGTCCCAGTACGCTTTGTTACCCAGGGGCTGGGCTGCTATGTGGAATGGAACCAGGAAGAGCAGCAGATCAGGGTTTCCCGCTCCGGGATAGTGGTAGAGCTTTATATCGGGCAGAAGATTGCCCGGGTGAACGGGACGGAGAAGGGCATGGACACCACGGCAGTGCTTAAAGAGGGACGCACCATGGTGCCGCTGCGCTTCCTGGCGGAAACCTTTGGACTGGAAGTGAGCTGGAAACAAGAAGACCAGACGGTGGCTCTCCGGTCACCGAGTCAGCCTGCCGCACCGCCTGCTGCACCAACACCACCAGCAACGGAGCCTCGTATGGCGATCGTTACCGGTGATGTGGTCAACATCCGCTCCGGTCCGGGAACGGACTACAACCGTTTAACCCAGGTTCTCGCGGGCACCCGCCTGACAGTACTGGCCGCAGAGGGAGAGTGGTTCCTGGTAGAACTTCCCGGTGGAGAAAAGGGCTGGATCGCCGGCTGGCTGGTGGAGCTCCACGATCCCTTACCCGGCGGCGCTACAGAGCTCGGAGAAAATGATGGCCTCCCCTCTAATGTCGCCCGTTCCGCTCTGGTCATGAAAGACTCCGTCAATATCCGCTCTGGTCCTGGTGTAGAGAATCCGGTTATTACCAAGGTAAACACGGGACAGCAGCTCAAGATTATCGGCGAACAAAACGGATGGTTTGCCGTGTCTCTTCCCGATGGCCAAAAGGGGTGGGTCGCCGGCTGGCTGGCGGCTGTAATGTACGATGCGGACAAAAAAGAAACTGCTGCAGGAGAAACCCGGCCAGCCGAGCTAATCAGCCGCTGGTCTGCAGGGGAGCATTCTATGGACGGCGATCTTCCGCTCATAACCAGCGTAGAGGTTGGACGCTCAGGCGAGGGAGTTCTGCTGAAAATAAGCTCCGGTTCTCGCCTGGCACTACCTTCGTCTTTCCGCCTCGAGAACCCTTCCCGGCTGGTTTTTGACTTCCAGGCGCGCCTGGCAGAAGAATCTGTAGCCCCCACGCTCCAGGCCAAACACGGGCCTGTCGCCTGTTTCCGCCTAGGGCAGTTTGACGAACAAACCGTGCGAATCGTAGCAGACCTTCAAGCCCCGGCTTCTTATGCACTGACTCAGGACTCCAGCGGCAGAACGATTACCATTCAGATCCAGCCAGTTGATGCGACTAAAAAGATCATTGTCATTGATCCAGGTCACGGCTCGCTCCAGGAATGGGGCAGCTCCGATCCCGGGGCGATCGGCCCTACCGGGTTGAGGGAACGTGATGTTGTCCGGAGTATTTCCCTGCAGTTGGGCAATATACTCCTCAACGAAGGTTTTACGGTTATCTATACCCGCGAAACCAATACGGGGCTGTCACTGGAAGAGAGGGCTTCCGTAGCAAATATTTCCGGGGCTGAGCTGCTTGTAAGTATCCACGCCAACGCTTCTACCAACCGCTCTTTGTCCGGAACCATGACCTTCTACCATGCCCCCGGAGGAGCCCAGGCGGGCCAAATCAGTGCCCGAAAAACGTTGGCCAACCTTATCCAGGCAGAGTTGCTCAACCGCCTGCAGAGAAAAAACGGCGGGGTCCGGGAAGCAAACTTCCTTGTCTTGCGCAGTTGCCCGATCCCGGCCGTGCTGGTAGAAGTCGCCTATATCTCCAACCCGGAAGAAGAGAAGCTTCTGGCTGATCCGGCATTCCAGAGGCGGGCTGCCGAGGCCATTGCCCTGGGGATTAAGAGATATCTGGTCGCGCAGAAAAATTAAGGTAACGAAATATTGCCAACGGTCTCTTCTTGCTGCTCCCCTGGAACAACACTGAATTATAAACAATTATATGATTACAGAAGGGAAAGTTGCTGATTTAAAACATTCTCCGGGAATCCGTTAAAGAGTTCACACGCCGTTTTAATCCAGTGACGGTTCAATTAAAAGATTATAATCAGAATATTTACTTGAAGATTTCCCATACCATTGGTAAGGAGGATTGAAGATAATTTCCTTTTTAAAGTAATGATTCTGTTTATCCCAGTAATAATCAAATAAACTGATACTCTGGCCGTTTTTCATTACATAAATGTGCGTTTCCAAATCCGCATCTTCAGGGCTAACGATTCGGGATTTGTTAAAGGCAACTACACAAAATTCTATTTGCCCATGTTGCACCCAATCATCAAAAAGGGGAAAAATTTTATCCTTATTTCTAACAAGGAGAAGCCATCTGTGACCCGTATCCCACCACATTAGACCATCGGGACCTCTTTCGGCTGAGGTATACAATTCTATGCTTTCATCCTTGCCATCATTAAATACATCAAAATACATTCTTTCAAGAAGAGTAAGATCTTCGGTTTCCAGAGTATCTGTAGACCGAATCAACTCGACACCTTGTTTTTTTTGAGCTAATTTGAATGCCCCTGAAACTATCACGACCAGTAAAACAAGAATGGTACCTGCTAATAAAGCTTTTTTCTTCATATATAAAAAGCCTCCTTTTCTAATATATTTTTATAACATTGGGCAGGCTCAAAGAGCATACAGAAACCAAATAAACGGTGGGCGATGATGGTTTATCTACAGGGCAAACTGTTTATTTTTTTTGCAATAAAACGATGCGGTTGGTATTGGTCCCGGAATTGTTATTATTTATTCCCCAGATATTGGAGGTCTTGGTGAATTTCTGGAGATTTATAATAATGCCTTCACAGTGAAACCCGGCTTTTAAGGCAACAGGAACAACATGCTCCTCCAGCCGCACGGTCCCGTTTTTTATTTCGCCGACCTCAAAAGCCACCCAGCCCCCGTTTTTTGTTACACGGTAAAGCTCCCAAAAAACATCGGCCATCACGGCAGTCCATTCTTCCAGTGTTTTGGACATGGTTATCAAGGGTTCTACCTTTCTGGTATCAATGGAATTAAACCAGCACCTCAACCAGTTGTCCTTGGAGTACTGGACTACGTTCAGAAACGGCGGTGAGGTTACCGTCAACTGGACGGAACCATCCTCTATTTCCGGAGTGTAACGGGCGTCCCTGGTTAAAAAGAGGGCATCACCCGCAGCTTTTTCCAGGTTGCTTATCTGCTGTGGCGTTAAATTTTTCATTAAGCTGCCGGCTTTTTTTAAAATAATGCTCCTGGTATCGCGGTAAGGAGGCTTTTGTTTCCTTTGAGCATTTATCTTGAGCTGCCTTTCCGGGGTAACCGCCTGGTTGGGGGGAAGCGTATATACGGAAAAAAAGCCGGGGGAATGGCCTGTCAATCTGTTGGTGGCGACCATGCGGATCCAGCGATCGAGGTTGTCTTCGCTTCCGTTAGCTGAACGGGTGGCAAGATACTTTTTTAAAGAAACGATCTCCGCTTCCGTTTGCCGGTGAAAAAACATGGAGAGGTCTATCTCGGCCGCAAGCTCTTCATCGATGGGAATTTCCCTTAACCTTTTGCGCAGTGCATCCAGGGAGGGAACGGTCAGCCGCGGAGAGGACAAAATCCTGCTCAAAGGGTTTATATCGTTGGCAATGACCTTGCGGCCCAGGAGTCCGGCCTCGATAGCTGTGGTCCCCCTGCCGCTGAAAGGATCATAGACGCGATCGCCTTCCTTTGTCAGCAACTCAATAAAAAAGCGGGGTAGCTGGGGCTTGAAACACGCCCGGTAGGAGAGCTCATGCAGGGAGGAAGCCTGTCTCTGCCTGGCAGTCCAGAATTCATTGATATAAACTGCGATCCGGCGGCCCTCCAGATAGAGGCTCTCCACCAACGTCTTGCCGGCGTCAGGCAGCAGGGATAAATTGTTGGTTTCGCTAAAAGTAAAAGACTTTAAATATCTAGCCACTTTTGATTCTCCTGTAGTGTTCATTCGCAAGCAGCCCCCCTCAAGTACATGAATAGATAAAATGCTCTCGCTTAGCTTCCTGTACCGTGCCCTGTTTCATATTAAATATATCATATTTTTCAGGCCAAACGACTAACATGTTTATTTTTTACATTATTACCTGCTTGTTTTGAAGGGCATTGACCGATTTTTGGAGAAAATAAAAACGATATATTTAAAGAAAGCTCAAACTGAACATCAGTAAAGGGAGGCTGGACACAGTGAAAACATTACGCGAATACCTGTGGTTTGAAACGAAGAACAGGATGGAATTTATCAATATTACGGAGCAAGTGCAGGAAATCATCAACAGAAGCGGTATCAAAGAAGGAATATGCCTGGTTAATGCCATGCACATTACCGCCAGCGTTTTTATTAACGACGATGAAAGAGGGCTGCACGGAGATTTTATGAAATGGCTGGAAAAAATAGCCCCACATGAGCCGGTTTCCCAGTATGCGCATAACACTTTCGAAGATAATGCCGACGCCCACTTAAAAAGGCAGATTATGGGGAGAGAAGTAGTGGTCGCCGTAACGGAAGGGAAACTGGATTTCGGTCCCTGGGAGCAGATCTTCTACGGGGAATTTGACGGCCGCAGAAAAAAGCGTGTGCTGGTTAAAGTTATCGGCGAATAAAACTTTAAAGATGGTCAGCAGCCGAAGGAACTGGTTTTAAGGCCTTAATATTCCACTGTATTGCTAATCCCGGATCTTCATAGCGAATTATGACGATCCCGTACATGATACCGGGTAACACTTTATAACCTCATCATAAACCCTGCTGTCCACGTTATAATTATTTGCAGATTTGAAAACCTTTTTGTTATAATGCTGCTCAGGCCAAAACATTATAATTGCCGAATCCCTTTTAAGGGGTACGGAGGAACCGTGTCCAGGGGTGAAACTTAGTAAAGTGGGGCTTTATCCCCGGCCCTAACCCGTCAGCTAACTCCGGAGGCAAAGGAGGGATATAATGAAAAAATGCCTGGCAGTAATTTTATGTTTTTTATTTTTGCTGGAGAACCCTGCGGAAGCAGCAATTATAGAGAGTAACAATAATGAAAGTAAGGCAGAAAATTATATAGCAATAGCGGCAGAAAAGTGTGATGAAAGAACCAATGAGGAAACAGGAACTAATGAGGAAACTGATATAAAAGGCGGTAAGCAGGAAGAAATTAAAGCGAAGAACGGGGATAGCAACACGGAAAACCAGGAGAGCAAAGATCAGTATTCTCCGGAGGATATCGACCTGCTGGCACGGCTGGTAAATGCCGAAGCAAAAGGCGAACCCTACAAGGGGAAAATAGCCGTGGCCGCCACCATATTAAACAGAGTAAAAGATCCCCGTTATCCAGATACGATTCCGGGGGTTATCTACCAGTATAACCACGGTTTCCAGTATTGCCCGGTGCGCAACGGGGAAATACGGCGGCCGGCAAATGAAGATGCCTACAGAGCGGTTGAAGCGGCGCTGGAGGGGGAAGACCCCACCGGCGGGGCTTTATCCTTCTTCAACCCTGCGAAATCGTTTAACCGCTGGATTCGTAGCAGGACTTATCTTACAAAAATTGGCAATCATATCTTTGTAAAATAAATAGCTCCAGGAGGGCGGCCATGACACATGGCCGCCCCAAATACTTTTTAAGATGCCCTTTTTCATGTTTAATGCTTCAGAAGCCCGCCTGCCTATTTTCAGTATACGATGGGAAACTGATGGTAAAAGCCGTTCCTTTCCCCAACTGGCTAACCACATCTATCCTGCCGCCCTGCAACTGGATCAGTTTCTTTACAATCACCAGCCCGAGACCGGTACCTTTTTCCTGAACCTGACCGCCACGCTGGTTTTCTACCCGGTAAAACCTGTCCCAAATGTGCGGCAGTTCATCCGGTGGTATGCCGACACCGTTGTCCTCAATAGTCAGCAAAACTTCACCTTGCCTCTCCTCCACGCCAATCCTGATGAAGCCGTTTTCTGTAGCCCAGATAGCGTTCTTGACCAGGTTTCTGATAATCTGCTCCATCCGGTCAACATCTCCGATGACGATAGCCTTTTCTGCTTTTTTCTCCAAGAGGATCGAGTTGCCCTTGCTGCGGGCCAGGCCTTCCATGGCAACGGCTATCCCCTCGGCCAGGGCGCTCAAGTCCACGGGCAATTTTTCTACGGCGATTGTACCGCTCTCCAGGCGGCTTAATGCCAGTATGTCATCTACCAGCCTGGTGATATGAAGCGTTTGCGTGTAAATAGTATCTAAATATCTCTCCAGTAGAGCCTCGTCCTGAACCATGCCATCGCGAATAGCCTCGACAAAGCCCTGAACAGCCGTCAGCGGGGTACGCAACTCATGGGAGATTTCCGCAAACAGCCGGGATCTATCTTCTTCCATCCTGCTGCTTTCAGCCTGTATTCTTTGCATTCTCAGCGCCAGCTTATTTATCTGGGCAGCCAGGACATTAATCTCATCGAGAGGCTGGTCTTCAATGCTTAAAACTTCACTTCCCCGGCTAATCTCCCCCACCGTTGCAGCCAGACGGGAAATCGGCCGGGAGATATGCGTGGCCAGGTAAACGGAAACAATAATCAGAACCACCAGTATGACCATTCCCCCGACAAGCTGATACAAACGCATTTTGTTTAAAGAAAGGTCAAGATTGGAGGGCCTTGTTTCCAGCAAGATGCCGTTTTCAACAGCATCTTTGCTGTTGCCCATGGGGACGACGGCGACAAAAATAAGCCGGCCTGTTTCCCTGTCCAATGCCCGGGTAACGGTAGTTTCACCCCTGGCGAGCAGCTTGAAAAATTTTTCCTCTATCTTGCTGCCAGGAACGATCTCTTGCTCCTCGGAGGTGCCCGTAATGTTTCCATCCCTGTCAAAGATCATAATCCTGACATCAAAAATATCGGAGAGAAATTTTAACAAGCCTTGCCTGCCCTGGGACGATTCACCTGTCTGCTCTTCAGATGCCGTTCCCCATACCTGGTCCATCTGTTGCGTTAAGGCAAAATTTACCCGCCTCGCTTTGCGTGACAACTCCTGTTGGACCTGTTCATAGGTTATCTGCTTTACTACAAAGCTGGAAAACATGATCAGGGCAATAAGGCCGACAACAAAAGCCGTTACATTTGTGAACAGTATTCTGGTGTAAATATTTTTGTTAAATTGTTCGCTCAGCAAGCGCCTGCCCGTAAGCCAGAAGCCATGAACGAAACGAAGTGCGGGCTGAAGTCTTTCCCTGACCTGCTGGAGATTGGCTTTCACGAAGTAGTCTCTCCCCCCTTGACCGGAGGAGTGAACTGGTATCCTACACCCCAGACAGTTGTCAAGTATTCATGGGGCAAAAGCGCCAGCTTTGTCCTCAGCCTGCGAATATGAACATCAACGGTACGCTGATCGCCGAAGTAATCATATCCCCAGACGGCCGCCAGCAGTCTGTCTCTGGTAAAAACCCGCCGGGGATTCTGGGCCAGGTAATAGAGCAGATCGAATTCTCTGGGAGTGACCTCTATTTCCTTGCCGGCAACCAAAACCTTTCTGGTATCAGCCTGGATTTCCAGCCCCGGGTATTTCAACTTCCAGTTCGCCACCGCATCAACCGGCTGAGTCCGCCGCAGTACCGCCTTTATCCTGGCGATCAGCTCTCTGGGGCTGAAAGGTTTGGAAACGTAGTCATCGGCTCCCATTTCCAGCCCCAGGACGCGATCCGCTTCTTCTCCCTTGGCTGTAAGCATAATAATAGGGGTCATGCGTATGGCCCTTAAACTGCGACAAAGAGTAAGGCCATCCTTGCCGGGCAGCATAATATCAAGTATTACCACATCGGGATTTTCCCGATCAAATACAGACAGTACCTGATCGCCGTTGTTAACTACAATGACATCAAAACCTTCCCTTTCACCGTACAGCTTGACCAGTTCCAGTACATTTTGATCGTCGTCAACTACCAGAACCTTTCCCAAAAACGGCATTATTTCCCTCCTCCGCACTTTAGTTTTATATTACCATATTTGTAGACGCCTGGAAACTTCTAATATTTTCCATTAGATCTCAAAGAGCCGGGAGGCAACTGCCTCCCAGCTCTTTCTTTTCCCGCTCCATCCATTCAAAATCCAGGTAAATTCTCTACTATTCCTTGATATTAACTTCCGTCACAGTTTTCGCTACGCTGTTATACTCCACATACGCCTCGGAATCAATTTTATCAGCCAGCTCTTCCAGGTTGGAAGGAGAGCCGCCGATAAGAATTTTACTTTCGTCGGTGACCCCCAGGACAATGTCGCCATCACTTTCAGTAGCGATCGTAAGC
>CZCB01007004.1_pt2 | contig 19501 bp, 18 predicted proteins | sample 591991 | NCBI WGS metagenome assembly CZCB01 (sample SAMEA3556809, study PRJEB10932) | anaerobic digester metagenome | reverse complement strand
GCCGGTGACCAGCACCACCGGCAGGTCCGACTGGAAGCCCAGCCGGGAAAGGGCCTCTTCCTTCGGAAGGGGCACCAGGCCGGGGCGCAGAGGATATCCGCTGACGGTCACCCGCTGATCGCCGGGGAAGAAGGCCCGGGAATCCGGGGTCGTCACCGCGATGCGGTCGGCGAAGCGTGCGATCGTCTTCAACGCCAGGCCCGGTTCAATGTCCGGGACGTAGACAAGGGAAGGAATGCGGCGTCCGGCCACCGCGACAGGCACGGCGACATAGCCGCCGGTGAAGAGGAGCGCGTCGGGCTGGAACTGGCGGATCACGCGGCGGGCGGCCAGGGTTCCTCGGGCGAGCCTGAGCAGATTGCCGGGCAGCGCGCGCAGGCCGACACCATGCACTCCCGCAGCGGGAATGCTGGTGTAAGGCACCTGTTCTCTCTGGACCAGCCCGGCTTCCATTCCGCCCTCTCCTCCAACCCAGAGCACGGAATCGGCCTTACTGCCGAGGGCCTGTAGGACGGCTAACGCGGGATACACTCCCCCGCCGGTTCCGCCCGCGCAGATCAACAACCGCACTATACGCTCTCCCTTCTTTATTCTTCGATTCGATATTGCTAATGCGCGCCACGTTCATCAGCAGGCCAAGCGCGCCCATGGTCATCACCATGCTCGAGCCGCCCGCGCTGATCAGCGGCAGCGCGTTGCCCGCAAAGGGAATCAGGTTGACCATCACGCCCATGTTGATCAGGGCTTCGATGGTGATCCACAGGGTCACCCCGGCAGCCAGCAGCTTGCCGAACATGTCCGGGGCTTTGTTGGCGATGGTCAGACCGCGCCAGAGCAGGGCTATGTACAGCCCCACCACCAGGAAGCAGCCCACCAGCCCGGTCTCCTCGGCGATCACCGCGAAAATGGAGTCGGTGTGCGTCACGGGCAGGCCGGTGAACTTGGTCGTGCCCTTGCCGATGCCCACGCCGAACAGCCCGCCGTTGACGATCGCCTCGACCGAGCGGCGGATGTGGAAGGAGGACTGGACCGGGTCCTGCAGGCCCCGGATGTACTCGGCAAAACGCTGCTGACCGGTCGGGAAGACGGTGACCACCACGATCAACAGCGCTCCTACGACCAGCCCTACCAGCAGGATCTGCCGCCACTCTCCTCCGGCCAGATAGAAGAGCAGCCCGCCGAGCAAAATTACCGTCATGGCTGCTGAAATGTCCGGCTGCTTGAGGATCAGGCCGGCGGTGATGGCCAGGATGAACGCCAGGGGGATCAGGCCGAAGGAGATGATGTTGATCTTGTCCTGCTTGGTGTACAGCCAGTAGGACAGGTAGATGATGATCACCAGCTTGGCCATTTCCGAGGGCTGGACCGAGCCGTTCATCAGCGAGCGGCGGGAATTGAAGCGGTCATCACCGAAGATCAGGACCAGCACCAGCAGCACCAGGGTGATAAACATGAGCGGGACCACAATGTGGCGCAGCATGCGGTAATCCAGGAAGGTGACGAGGGTGGCACCGATCACCCCGACGAAAGCCCACTTGAGCTGGTTGAGGAAGAAGTAATCCGTGCTGCCTGTCAGCTGCAGGGAGGGTTTCCAGCTGGCAGAGTAGACCATCAGCAGGCCGACCGCAAGGAGCGTGATGACCGTGATCAGCAGGGGAATATCGATCCCCAGCCGCAGCGAGCGGACGGTTTTTGCCGGCCGGACCATGGTTTTGGTGTTCAGGCTAACAGATTCACCCATTGGCGGAAACGCTCCCCTCGCTGTTCAAAATCTTGAAACTCATCGTAGCTGGTGCCGCCCGGCGAAAGCAGCACCACATCCCCCTCCGAGGCCACGCTGGCGGCCGCCCGGGTGGCGGACTCCAGGTCCGGGGTCACTTCCAGCGTGAAAGGCCGCCGGTGGGGCGAAGCACTGCCGATCAGCCTGGCGATCATCGGCCCGGCTTCGCCGAAGGCCACCACATGATCGACACGCCGGTGGATCAGGTTCACCAGATCGTCCCAGGGCAGGTTCTTGTCACGCCCGCCCAGCAGCAGCACCATGGGCTCGTCGAAAGCGTGGATCGCTGCCATGGTGCGCTCCGGCGCGGTGGCGATGGAGTCGTTGTACCAGCTGGCTCCGTTCCATTTGCGGATGAACTCCAGCCGGTGGGGTACGCCCTTGAATCCGGCCACGCCAGCTCGCATGGACTCAACCGGAATGCCGGCGGCGAAGGCGATGGCACAGGCGGCCAGGATGTTCAGTTTATTGTGGTCGCCGCGCAGCAGGATCTCCGCCGGGTCGATCAGGTCGATCACCTGGCTCCCGTCGTCCAGCAGCAGGCGGCCGTCTTCCATGAAGGTTCCCGGCTGGCCGGCGGGCGGGCGTGAACGGCCGAAGGTGATCACCCGGCCGGGCGACTGAGCGCTCAGCGAGAAGCTGTTCGGCTCGTCCCGGTTGAGCACGGCGGTACAGCCCGGCTGCTGATAGCTGATCAGGCGGGCCTTGGCGGCCGCGTAAGCCTCGAAAGTGCCGTGCCGGTCCAGGTGGTTGGGGGTGATGTTGAGCACCGCGCCGATCCGGGGCACGCGGGTCATCAGCTCCAGCTGGAAGCTGGACAGCTCCAGCACGACCAGGTCATCCGGCTGCATCTCATACAGGTGATCGACCAGCGGCGTGCCGATGTTGCCGCCCACCCAGACGCGGCGGGGCAGGCGGACGTGGTCAGCGGCCATGCGGCCGACCAGCGTGGTGGTGGTGGTCTTCCCGGCCGAGCCCCGGGCAGGGGACGGCTTCCATGAACACCTGCGAGTCGTTGGACAGGGGGATGCCGCGCCGCTGTGCTTCGACCACAATCGGCAGGGTGAGCGGGACTCCGCCCGATAGGCAGACCAGGTCAACATCGTCCAGCAGGTCCAGCGGGTGCCCGCCGGTCACCCAGCGGATGTCCAGCCCCGCCAGGTTCTGCCGGGCGGACTGCAGCTGCTCGTCGCTGCGCTGGTCGTTCAGGGTAACCACAGCCTGCTGACCGGCAAGGTAACGCGCCAGAGCCTGTCCCTGGCGGGCGGCTCCGATGATGAGAATGCGCTGACCTTTCCAGTTACTCATGGTTACACCAGTGCAACCGCGACACCAAACATGGCAAACAGCAGGCTGACCAGCCAGAATCGCTGCACGACCTGGGTTTCGGACCAGCCGCCTAACTCAAAATGGTGATGGATGGGCGCCATGCGGAACAGGCGCTTGCCGCCCGTGCGGCGGAAGTAGAGCACCTGCAGCGACACGCTGACCGCTTCGCTCACCGGGATGATGGCGATCAGCGGCAGCAGGATCCAGTGGCCGGTCATCAGTGCGACCACACCCAGCGTGGCTCCCAGCGAGAGCGAGCCAAGGTCGCCCATGAAAAGCTGGGCGGGGTGCACGTTGAACCACAGGAAACCGAACAGGGCGCCGACGATGGTGAAGCAGAAGCGGGCCAGAAAGACCTGCCCCTTCAGCAGGGCTATCCCGCCGTAAGCGGCGAAGGCGGTGGCGGAGATCAGACCGGCCAGGCCGTCCAGGCCGTCGGTCAGGTTCACCGCGTTGGACATGGCGACGATAACGAACGCCGCCAGGGGGATGTAGGCGATGCCCAGCGAAATTGGTTTGTCGTAGCCCGGCCAGTACAGCTCGGGCACTTCCAGGAAGTAGCGCAGGCCGATGGCAGTGATGATGCCCAGGATCAGCTGCAGGGCGAATTTGGTTCGGGCGCGCATGCCCAGGCCGCGGCGCGGGCCGCGAATGCCTTCCCAGTCGTCGATGCCGCCCAGCACGCCGTAGGCCAGCATGACCAGCAGCGGCAGCAGCACGGAGCGCCCCAGCACGTTGAGACCCAGCAGCGAGGCCGCGTTGAGCAGCACCGTGACCAGGGTGACGGGCATGATGATCATCAGCCCGCCCATAGTGGGCGTGCCCATTTTGATGATGTGGCTGGTGGGTCCTTCAACGCGAATCAACTTGCCTACCTTGAAGTGACGGAGAATCCGGATGAGCGGCGATCCCCAGATGACAGCCATCATGAAGCTCAGGCCGCTCAGAGAGAGAGCCAGTGAAGTCTCCATCATGAACGGCTCTCCAGTGCCGCGACGATCCGGTCCATGTGTAATCCGTTAGAGCCTTTAATCAGAACAGTATCTCCTTCGTGCAGAATGTCTTCCAGCATCGGAATGGTGTCCATGGTGTCGGGCACCCAGGTCACCGCCTGTGCGGGCAGGCCGTGCTGCCGCGCGGAGGTGGCGATCACCTTGCCCAGCTCGCCCACGGTGACCAGTACATCGGCCACCTCGGCGGCCCGGCGGCCGATCAGCTCGTGCGAGGCCTGGGCGTAGGGGCCGAGCTCGAGCATCTCGCCCAGCACGGCGATCTTGCGGCCCGTCAGTTCATCCAGCAGGTTCAGCGCTGCCAGCATGGATTCGGGCGAAGCGTTGTACGAGTCGTCGATGATCAGCGCGCCGCTCCTGGAGCGCACGGCGACCATGCGCAGCTGGTTGTGAGTCTGCTGCAGCGCGTGCACGATTTCCGACCAGGTGACCCCTTCGACCAGGCCGACCGCCGTGGCGCGCAGCACGGTGTGCACAGAGTGGCGGCCGATCAGCGGCACGCGCAGGTGCAACACCTCGTTGCGGAAGTGCAGCTGCAGCTTGATGCCTTTCAACCCCAGGCCTTCCACGTGCGACGCCCACAGGTGCGCGTGGGGGTCCAGGCCGTAGGTGAACACGTACGCCCGGGTCTGGTCTTCCATGGGCCGCACCCAGGGGTCGTCATAGTTCAGGATGGCGGTCCCTTCCGGGGCGGGGGGCAGCGCCTGAACAAGCTCGGCCTTGCCGCGGGCGATCACTTCCTGCGAGCCGGCCCGCTCGGCATGCACCGTGCCGACGTTGGTGATCACGCCGACGTGGGGCCGGGCGATGTCGCACAGGAAGGAAATCTCGCCCGGCACGTAGAAGCCCATCTCCAGCACAGCGCGCTGGTGGCGGCCGTCCAGTTTGAGCAGGGTCAGGGGCAGGCCAATCTCATTGTTGTAATTGCCCGGGTTCTTCAGGGTCACGTAGCGCTCGCTGAGCACCTCCGCCACCAGTTCTTTAGTGGTGGACTTGCCCACGGAGCCGGTGATCCCGATGACCCGCAGATCGTGCTTGCGCCGCCAGTAGCGCGCGGCCTGCTGCAGGGCTTCCAGGCTGTTTTCGACCCGCAGGCAGAAGGGCGGCTGCGGAATGGCGGCGTCCGGGGCGATTCCCTGGCGGATGTCCAGCACGCGGTACTCATCCGGCACGTCTTGCTGAACCAGAGCCAGGTTCGCGCCGCGCTGGAAAGCGTCGCCGATGTAGGCATGACCGTCAGTGTTCTCGCCGGGCAGGGCGACAAAGAGGCTGTTGGGCGTCACCTGTCGAGAATCGACGTGCGCCTCACTGATTTTCAGTGAGGCCTGATCGAGCCGGGTTGCGGTGAGCGCTTCAAGAAGATCTGCCAGGGTGAACACGTTTATTCCTTATGGAGATAACTGCAGTCTTATGTCGTCCGGAGGCAGGTTTAGATACACCACCAGCTTCTGCACGACTTCGGAGAACACCGGCGCAGCGACCACCGAGCCCCATGGGGAGCTGGTTGGTTCCTGCAGCCAGACGTAGACGATAAAGCGGGGATCATCGACCGGTCCCCAGCCGACGAAGGAGGCGTTGGTCAGGTTGGTGCTGTAGCCCTCTGCGCCTTTTGCGATTTCACCGGTGCCCGTTTTTCCGGCCACACGGTATCCGGGGACCAGCGCGTTCGAGGCTTCCTGTTCCAGCGACTGGGCCAGCATTTCCGTCACCGTGCGGGCGGTTTCTGCTGAAACCGGGCTGCCCAGCACGATGGACTTGAACTCGTACTGCCTGCCGTCCTGCACGTAGGAGTGCATCACATGCGGGGCCATCATCTTGCCGTCGTTTGCCAGCGCCGAGATGGCCGTGATCATCTGAATGGGTGTGGTGGCCAGGCCCTGACCGAAGGAGTTGGTGGCCAGGCTGAGCGGGGTCCAGTAGGGGTCGCCGGGCAGGCGCAGCGGCCAGATGCGCTCATCCGCCAGGTCGATGTTGGTGCGGTGGTCAATGCCGAAGGCCTTGAGGTATTCGTAGAACTGGGTCGGTCCGAGCTGGTCGGCTACCCAGGAGAGGCAGACGTTCAGCGAGTGCTGCATACAGCCGGTCATGGTCTGCGGGCCCCAGGCGCCACGGTCCCAGTTGTAAATGGGCAGGCCGCCGGCCATGTACACGCCGGTATCGACAAACTCGGTATCCGGGGTCACCACGCCGGCGTCAATGGCCGCGGCCATGGTGAGAACCTTGAAGACCGAGCCAGGCTCGTAGGTCAGGCTGACGGCGGGGTTCAGCGGCTGGTCTTCCGGGAAGATCTCGTAGTATTCGGAATAGTTATTCGGGTCCAGGCGGGGATTGGTGGCCATGGCCAGGATATCCCCATTGCGCGGGTCCATGATGATGATGGTGCCGCCCTTGGAACCGGATTCTTCCACTGCTTTATCCAGCACCTCTTCGGTCATGGCCTGGATTTCTCGGTCGATGGTCAGCACGATGGAAGCGCCGGGCGGCACATCGGGGATTTCTTCCACCGCGTTGGGGTTGACCGCCACGGAGACTTTGGTGGGGCGGCCGGCCAGCAGGTGCTCGTATTTCTGCTCAACACCCAGGTAGCCGCCCTGCTCACCGGCGCCGCCGCCGTAATAGTAGAACCCCAGGACATTGGAGGCCAGGCGGCCTTCCGGATAGCTGCGTCGCAGGCTGGGAACCCAGTGCATGCCCCGCAGCGAGGGGTTGACCTGTCCCTTGGGCGGGGTGGGCAGGTCTTCGTACTGGCGGTTGAGCTCGATCAGCTGGTTGACCTGCTCCGGGGTGAAATTGCTGCCCAGGGTCACGTAGAGCAGGCCGTCTTCTTCGTACGTGCCGTTGATCAGGCGCAGCACCTCGGTGTAATTCAGACCGAGGATGTCGGCTGCGGCCCGGGCGATGGTCTCGCGGTTCTTCTCGCCGCCCAGCTCGTTGCGGGACACGCCCACTTCGTAGACCTTGGTGTTGCCGGCCAGCAGGCTGCCCCAGCGGTCATAGATATTGCCCCGTTCCGGGGTGATAACCTTGGTTTCGTAGTTGTAGGTCTGGGCAGCCACCTCGCTGTACTTCTGGGCGCTGACGTTGGTCTGGATGCGCACCAGCTGAACAACGATAAGGATGGCGCCCAGCGCCATCAGGTACCCGATGCCCTGCAGCCGGTTGATGCCCATCATTGCGCCAGCCCTCCCTGCTGCTCGATCAACTTGAGCGCGCCTTTAAACAGGAAGTCCCACAGCGATTCTTTGTACGCCGGGAGGATGAGCGTGCGGGGTCTTTCCTGAACAGGGGGCGGGGCCAGCATCACCACGTTCTTGCCCGGGTAATCCGGGATGACCAGGTACTGCGCCGTTTCCATGTTGGCCGGTTGGAAGCCCATTGCTTCAGCTCGCCGGCGCATGTTATCTGCCGAGGTGAGCTCGCCGAGCTCGGTGCGCAGGCCGGCGATGTCGATCATCAGCTCTTCTTTTTCCGCTTCCAGTTCCTGGATGCGGGCGCCGGCGGCGGAGGCCTGGGCGGTGACGTTCAGATACAGTCCGGCGATCATGACGGCAGCCACCAGACCAAGCAGGAAAAGACCCAGCGACTGCAGCTGCAATCGCCAGGGCGCCTGTTGGTATGCTTGGACAAATTGTGTAGCCACGATGTTGATTTCCCTCTCGGTGCTAATCAAACGTGCTTGCCGTCATGATTCATGCAAAAAACGTGCCAATTATATCTTTTCCGCTACGCGCAGCCTGGCGCTGCGGGAGCGGGGGTTGAACTGGACTTCCTCCGGGGTGGCCTCGATGGGCTTGCGGGTAATCTCGACGATGGATGCTTTGTGCCCGCAGGTGCACACAGGCTGGTCGGGCGGGCAGATGCAGTCCCGGCTTTCTCGCCGGAAGAACTGCTTGACGATGCGGTCCTCGAGCGAATGGAAGGAGATGACCGCCAGCCGGCCGCCGGGTGCCAGCGCTTCCACCGCCTGCGGCAGCGTCTCTGTGAGGGCCTGCAGCTCCTCGTTGACTGCAATGCGCAGCGCCTGGAAGGTGCGCGTGGCCGGATGGATGCGGCCTCGCTCGCCGCGGGAGTGTTTCTGCACCACTTCGGCCAGCTGCCGGGTGGTGTGGATAGGGCGGGATTGTACGATCCCGCGGGCGATGCGGCGCGAGTGCGGCTCCTCGCCGTATTCCCACAGGATGCGCGCAAGCTCATCTTCCGGGAGCTGGTTGACCAGATCGGCGGCGGTCGTTGGCTGGGAGGGATCGAAGCGCATGTCCAGCGGCCCTTCGCTCTGGAAGGAGAAGCCTCTGGACGGCGTATCGATTTGCATGGAAGAAACACCAAGATCCATAAGAATACCCTGAACTGAATCCCAGCCTAACCTAGCCAGTTGTTCGCGGAGGGTCCGGTATGAAGCGCGGACTAAATAATACCGATCGGGGAATATCGAAAGGCGTTGAGCTGCCAGTTCCAGCGCGTGTGGATCCCGGTCCATACCGAGTAACGCTCCACCCGGCGCGGAAGCTTCTAGTATCGCGGCTGCATGACCCCCGGCTCCCACGGTGGCGTCGACGTAACGTCCCGGGCTGTGTGGCTTTAACGCATGTAGTACTTCATTGAAAAGAACAGACCGATGGGGAACAGGATCCCCAGAATCAAAAGGCGGATAAGTCATTCAATACACCGGTAAATCAAGGCCTACGAAGCGCTGCTGATTGGCTTCGCTATCCTTCAGACGCTCATCCTGGGTCTTCCACTGGTCAGGGGCCCAGATTTCGAAATAATCCCCGACACCGACGATGACAGCGCTGCCGTCAATTCCCACCGTCTGCCGCAGCCACTGGGGGATCAATATTCTGCCCGCGCGGTCAACTTCCACTTTTTCGGCGTTGGAAAAGATCATACGCCGCAGCAGCCGGGCGTCCCCATCCGTCAGGCTCATTTGTTTGACGCGCTGGGAGATTTGCTCAAACGCTGTGGGAGTGAGAGCGAGCAGGTTCCTGTCAAACCCCAGGGTCAGGTAGGCTCCCTCTGAGAGGAGTTCCCGAAACCTAGCCGGGATCGTCAGTCGGCCTTTTTCGTCGATGGAGTGCTCGTAGCGACCGAGGAACATTCGTTCTACCTTTTTTTTAATTGTCGAACGCCGGAAGGCTCCGGCGTTCCACTTTCTCCCACATCGTACCACTTTCTCCCACAGTATAGCGGAATCAGGGGGTATTTGCAAGCTGGCCCCCCTCCGCGGTCCTTAAAATGTCCCATATTTTAAGCTTAAATATCCCACGCGCTCGCAGCAGGATATGTCTGCGGGTACAATGTGGGACAGCTTTTTTATCCCACCGATACGCGAGGTTACCGATGAAGGAAGAACAAATGGCGCAGCTGTTTGCCCTGGCGACGGCCATCTGCTGGGGCGTGGGCGGGTATTTTGAAAAGAAGGGGCTGCACCTGGGCAACCTGTCCCCGACTATGGGCATCACCATCCGCACGGCGGTGGCGCTGGTGATCCTGGGGGCGGCCAGCTTTCCGCAGTGGCGCACGCTGCCCCAGGCAGGCAGCAAGGCCCTGCTGTACATGGTCATCGGCGGGGGTGTGGTCGCCGGAGCGGTCGGGATGCTGTGCTTCTACACCGCGCTCAAGGGCGCGCCGCTGACAAAAGTGATGCCCATCGCCTTCACCTCGCCCTTCTTCGGCGCGCTGATGGGACTGCTGCTGGGCGGTGAGCCGCTGACGCTCAAGACTGTCCTGGGCACACTGCTAACCATCGGCGGGATTATTGTACTGACAATATAGACCCGGGCGGAATAATCAGCGTCTGGCGGGCAGATACCCGCGCTGCGCGGCCACGGCGATGGCCGCTGCCCGGGAATCCACCCCGAACTTGTTATAGATGCTCGCCAGATGGGCTTTGACCGTGCGCTCTGAGATGCCCAGCTGGCGGGCAATTTCCTTGCTGCGCGCCCCGCTTGCTGCGGCTTCGAGCACTTCGATCTCCCTTTCGGTGAGGGGCACCCCGCTGCCAGCGCCCGAACCGGCCTGACCGGCGCTGTGCTGCAGCAGCCGGCTGACAACTTCGGGCCGGAGCAGGGTTTCACCCCGCGCCGCCGCCCGAATGGTCTGGAACAGGGTGTCGCGGTCGGTGTCTTTGAGCAGGAACCCGCGCGCGCCGGCGCGCAGCCCCTGGACCATCAGCTCGTCTTCGTTGTAGGTGGTCAGGATGACCACGGCAGTATCAGGCTGTTCCTGCTGCAGCCGCCGGATGGCTGACAGGCCGTCCATCACCGGCATGCGCATATCCATCAGGATCACGTCCGGGCGACGCTCCGCGGCCAGACGCACCGCTTCCGCGCCGTCAGCGGCTTCCCCGACCAGTTCAAACTCTGGCTCGGTTTCCAGGATCATGCGCAGGCCCTGGCGGACGATCAGGTGGTCATCGGCAATCAGGATGCGAATGCAGGCCATGCTCATTCCCCCTCGTGGCGGGGAAGGCGCACTTCCAGCCGCGTGCCGCTGCCGGGCTGGCTGGTGACCCTCAAGTCCCCGCCGGCCATGCGGGCACGCTCCCGCATCCCCAGCAGGCCGTAATGCCCGGGAATGAAGCCGCTGGAGGGCAGCTCAAACCCGCAGCCGTTATCCTCCAGCTGCAGGATGAACTCCCCATTCCGGTTTTCCAGGGACAGGCGCGCCTGAGTGGCCCGGGCGTGGCGGGCGATGTTGGTCAGGCCCTCGCTGATGATGCGCAGGATGTGCTCGCCGGACTCTGGTGGCGGCGGCGAGGACACGTCCAGGTCCAGCTGGCAGGCGATTCCGGTGGTGGAGGTGAAGCGCTCGACCTCCTGGCGGACGGCGTTCGCCCAGTCCCCGGCCGGATAGCCGGCGGCGCGCAGGTCATCGATCACCCGCCGGGATTCGTGCAGCGTGTCCCGGGCCTGCTGCATGGCCTGCTGGATGATGGACTGGGCTTTTTCCTCCCGCCCATTGGAGAGGTGAGAACTGGCGGCTTCCAGCTGCAGGATCAGCCCGGCCAGCCCCTGGGCCAGCGTGTCGTGCAGTTCCCGGGCCATGCGCTGGCGTTCGGCGGTCAGGGTCAGGGTTTCAATCTGGGCTGCGTACTCGCTGAGCTGGCGGTTGGCGGCCTCCAGCTCTTCCGCCAGCTGCTGCGCCCGGGCGCGGGCTTCGTTCTGGCGGACAAACAGCAGGACATAGATGACCACAAAGAGGGTCAACGGGGCCAGCGAGACGGCCCATTCGCGAAGCGCAGCCGGCCCGGCCATCAGGTACAGGCTTAGGCCGGAGAGCGCCAGAGCGATGCCGACTCCGGCCGCCACCAGGGGGATTCTGCTGCGCAGCAGTCCCACAGTCACGCCGATCACGGACAGGAACAGGACATATGAGAGGTCATGCTCCCTGGCGACCATCACCAGCGTAAACGCCAGCGCACCCTGCACGGCCAGATAGAGGAAGGTGACCCGGTAATTGGCGACCGCCATCCACGGGCTGAGCCAGTGCAGCGCGATGTGCAGGATGACCAGGATGACGAATACGGCGGCCTGCCCGGGATTCCACGCGGCGGACCGGGTGAACAGGAGCACGGCGGAGTACCCGGCGATGGCCAGGGTCACCATCAGGAAGAAGGGGATCGCCTGCCGGGCAGTGAGGCTGCTCTGCGAAGCCAGCGAGCGGAATCTGAAGACCATTCTCCCCCTTTCGAATAATCGGACCGGCATTTTCATTATACCCATCCCGGAAACGGCAGAACGTACATTGTCCAAACGTACAATCCCGCGCTGACCGGAGGGGCGATGGAATCAATCTCCAGTCCCGGTATTCTGACAGCGAACAAACTGGACGAAAGGGGTGTGCAGAAATGGAAGCGAAAGAAAAACCCGGCCAGCTGGTGATTCTGGTCTTCAAAGCAGTCGGACTGGCCGCCGCGGTGGCGGCACTGGTTTTGAACATCCTCGGTGTGGGCAGCCCGATTGACCTGATCTTCCTGCAGGGAATCAGCCTGGTCTGCCTGGCGCTGGTCATCTTATAGGAGGCAGCCATGACCCAGACATTCGCGATTGAAGTGCGCGAGCTGCGCAAATCGTACGGGCCGGTGGAAGCGGTCCGCGGCATCGACTTCACCGTATCTTCAGGGGAGATATTCGGTTTGATGGGGCCGAACGGCGCGGGCAAGAGCACCACCATCTCGATCCTGTCCGGGCTGCTGCAGCCGTCCGCCGGGGAAGCGCGCATCAACGGGCACAGCGTGCTGAGCGAAGGCAGCCTGGCGAAAGCCTCGCTGGGCGTTGTGCCTCAGGACGTGGCGCTCTACCCGGACCTTTCGGCCCGTGAAAACCTGGCTTTCTGGGGCAAGATGTACGGGCTGCGCGGCAAGGAGCTCAACCGGCGGGTGGATGAGGTGCTGGAGCTGGTGGGCCTGTCCGCGCGGCAGAAGGGCAAGGTGGGGACGTTCTCGGGCGGGATGAAGCGCAGGATCAACATCGGTGCTGCGCTTCTCCACCGCCCGAAGGTGCTGATCATGGATGAGCCGACCGTGGGGATCGACCCGCAGAGCCGCCGCCACATCCTGGACAGCGTTCTGGAGCTGCACCGGCAGGGGGTGACTGTCCTGTACACCACCCACTATATGGAAGAAGCGCGGGAGCTGGCCGACCGGATCGCCATCATGGACCGGGGTGAGATTATCGCCTGCGGGACAGCCCGGGAGCTGATCCGCCTGGTCGGCGAGCAGACCCGGGTGGAACTGGAGGTGCAGGGAAAATCGGATCTGGCGGCCGGCGACTGGAGCACGCTGCGCGGCGTTCATCACGTGCAGGCACGGGACGGCGCGGTCACGCTGCTGGTAGACGACGCAGATGCCGTGCTGCCGCCGATATTCGAGACAGCCAGCGCCCGCGGCGTTCGCGTGCTTTCGGTGCGAGTCCAGCAGCCGGACCTGGAAACCGTCTTCCTGCACCTGACCGGCCGGGCACTGCGGGATTAGGCCCTGGACAGAGCGTGAAGGGGAGGTATGGCATGAGAGCTGTAGATATCGCTTTGAAGGACCTGCTTCAGGCCTTCCGCAGCAAGTTCGGTCTGGGGATGATGGTGGGCGTACCGCTGCTGATCACCGGCATTCTCTACCTGGCCTTCGGGGGTCTCTCCGGCCGACAGGCAGCGCTGCCAGAGTTCCGTGTTCTGGTCGTGGACCTGGACCAGCCACCAGCAGGGAGCGTCGATCTGGGGTCCGCTCTGGTGGATTATCTGGCCGACGAGCGCATGCCGGACTGGCTGATCGTGCAGGCGGCTGCGACGGAAGCGGACGCGATGCGAACGCTGGAAGCACGTGATGCTCAGGCGGTGGTGATCATCCCCCCGGATTTCACAGCCGCGCTGACCCGGCCCGGCGGTGACGCCGCACTGCGTGTGCTGCATGATCCCACGAAAACCGTCGGGCCGAGCCTGCTCCGCTACCTGCTGGGCATCTTCACCGGCGGGGGGACCGGGGCAGGGCAGGCACGCCGCTACCTGCTGGGCATCTTCACCGGCGGGGTGACCGGGGCAGGTCAGGCACTGGAGGCTGCCGGGGCGGTCTTTGCTGAAACAGGCATCGAGCTGGATGCGGTCCGTCAGGCCGTGCTGGCGCAGGGGTATGCCGAATGGTACGCCCGCACCCAGTCGGACCTGAACCACGGGCAGAACCCGGCGCTGACCTTCCGGCGTATAGATCTGCCCGCCGGAGAAGAGAGCGACCTCACCCGGCTGTTGGCGAACATCATGGCCGGAATGATGGTGTTCTTCGTCTTCTTCGGCTCGGTCACCACGGCGCTCTCGATCCTCAAAGAGGATCATGAAGGCACCCTGGCACGCCTGTTCATCACCCCGGCCCGTAAAGCAACCATTTTCAGCGGGAAGCTGGCGGCAGTGTTCCTGACCGCGGTGGTGCAGGGTCTGATCCTGGTGGGGCTGTCCTCGCTGCTGTTTGGCATCCGTTGGGGAGGTTGGCCGTGGGTGGCACTGGCGCTGCTGGGCATGGCCGGGGCTGCGGCCGGGTTCAGCCTGCTGGTGGTTGCCTTTGTGCGTGACTACCGCCAGGCCGGCCCTGTGATCGGCGGGGTGCTGAGCGTTAGCGGCATGCTGGGCGGGCTGATGACCGCCGGGTTTGAAGGCCTGCCGGTTGCCTTCATACGCATCAACCGGATCTTCCCGCAGGCCTGGGCGCTGCAGGGCTGGCGGCAGGCGCTGGACAGCGCTCCGCTGGCGGATGCCGGGACGACCGTAATGGTTTCGCTGGCTTTTGGCGCTGTTCTGTTCACTGCCGGATGGCTGCTGCTGCGACGGCGGTTCGCATAAAGGAGGTGGATTATGCGCATCCTCGATCTGGCCCTTAAAGATATTCTTCAGGTGGTTCGCGACCGGAGGTCGCTGCTGTTCATGGTGCTGATGCCGCTGGCGTTCACCGTCTTCATGGGCTTTGCCTTCGGCGGCGGTGCGGAAGAAGACGTGCGGATCAGCCTGGCCTGGGTCGATCGTGACGGCGGGGTTCCCGCCGCGCGCTTCTGGCAGCTTGTCGAGGCCGGCGGATGGGCGCAGCCGGTCAACCTGGATGAAGCGGATTCTCTCTCGCAGGTTCAGTCCGGTGAGCTGGACGCCCTGGTGGTGGTTCCGGCCGGGTTTTCCGGCTCGCTGTTCTCAGGCAGCCCATTGAAGGTGGAGGTCATCACCTCCGGCGGGGTGCAGGAAGATCTGGTCCGCGCGCCGGTGAGCCAGGCATGGCTGAAGATAACCGGCGCGGCGGAAGCTGCCCGGATGATCGTTGAGACGGCGGAATCGCCCGTCTCTTCCGGCGGGCCGGCAGCGCATGACGCCGCCCTGCTGGACGTGTTCGCCCGGGTGCTGGATGAGGCTGACCGGCCAGCCCTGCGGGTGGAGGTCTCGCCCTACGGCGAGCTGGAGCGGGTGACCAATCCCTACAACCAGTCCTCGCCCGGGATGCTGGTCATGTTCGCCATCTTCGGGCTTGTTTCGTCCTCCAGCCTGCTGACAGCCGAGCGGCGGAACAAGACCTTCCAGCGCCTGATCACCACCTCGCTGAGCCGCGGCAGCATCCTGGCCGGGCACGGGCTGGCGATCTTCATTCTGGTCCTGGCGCAGGAAGCGCTGCTGGTTCTGTTCGGCCAGCTCGCTCTGGGGGTTGACTACCTGCGCGAACCCCTGGCTGTGCTCCTCATCATGGTGTGTGCGGCGATCTGGCTGGCGGGGCTGGGTGTGCTCATCGGAGTGGCTGCCCGGGAGGAAGAGCAGGTGATCCTGTACACCATGGCCACCATGTTCCTCTTCTCTGCACTGGGCGGCGCCATGTTCCCGCTGGAATCCACGGGCCGGGTCTTTGCGCAGATCGGGCAGGTGCTGCCTTCCGCCTGGGCGGTGGAAGGTTTCCAGAACATCCTGATCCGGGGCCAGGGGCTGGGTTCGGCGCTGCTGCCTGCCGCAGTGCTGCTGGGTTATGCGCTGCTCTTCTTCACGGCCGGCGCCTGGCTGTTCCGCCGGACGGATGCCTGAAAAAATCTCGCCGGTGGTGACCCGCCGGCGAGTAATGTTTTCTATCAGAATTTGCTGGCCAGTTCAATATTGATCGCCTGGACTCCGGCGCCGCGCTCGGATTTGATCAGCTCGAACTCGAAGATCAGGTTGCGGCTGGGGAACAGCGAGGGGCGGATAAAATCCGGCAGGTTGGAATCATGGAAAAAGGCCGTACCGTAAGGCGAATCGGGGTGGCGGGTGTCGGTCACCCACAGGCCCGGGCCGATGTATTTGATGTAGCGCATGAACCCGTAACCCTGATCGCTGTGCCAGTAGCACCAGCCGCGCACCCGCGAGCCGATCTCACCCCAGGGGGCCGCATCAGGCTTCGGGGAGATGGAGGGGATCAGGTCCGGGATCAGGTAGCCGGAGAGGAAATAATCCGCTTCATGGCGCAGCTTGGCTGAGACATTGTCCAGGGCAACCACTTCCACCCGGCAGCCCCGGTTCTGCAGCGCTTTGATCACCTGGACGAAATCACCGTCTCCGCTGGCCAGCAGCAGCCGGTCCAGGTTCTGCGACTGCAGCAGCATGTCGACGGCCAGGTCCAGGTCGGCGTTGGCTTTACCGAAGCGAGTCCCGGATTCGTCCTGGTACCAGCGGATATCCTTGACGATCACCTTGTAGCCGATTTCGCGCAGGGCGGAGTGGAAATTCTGGGTTCCCTTGCGGTAGGTTTCGTCCGTCTCCGCGCGTTCCGCGTCGTAGGTCACGTAGGCGTTCAGGCGCACCGGCTCTGCGCCGTCCCGGCAGGCGAAATCACGCAGCACATCGTACTGCATCTTGGGCCCGCCGTTCATGTACATATTCGCTACATCAACAAATACTCCGACTTTACTATTACTCATCCTGCTAGACCCCATGAACGGGCTCCTTTCATCGCTGGTACGCCCGGTCTGGTCGGGCGGCCAGTCTTCCTGAATAATGATATGAATTCTGAATTACGACCCGGGCAAGGACAGCACCGCTAATGGTCCGCTGCTGTGATTTTGATTACTTGCCGTAAAAAAAGTAAGAGTAAAAATTTGATTATTTGCTGCCGATCCCGTCCTGTAGGTTAAGAAAATTACAGACGATCCCCCCGGTATGTGTAAACAAAGCTTCTTTCCCCAATGATATCCGGAATTCTGAAGATTGCCAATATTTTTTCCCTGCATCGTGAAGAAATGCAGCATTATTCACGCGGCCCCGGTTGCCTCCGGCCGGGGTTTTTGTTAGCATATGCAGGCGTGAAATTATCGGGAACGCCGCCAGGCATGCTGGATCGGAATTTTAAGGTTCAGAACCGGCTTTACGGCCTATACTAATATCTAGAAAATTCATTCTATGGCGGCCCCGGGAGAACATTCATGGTTTATCGCACAGTCCTGATCGTCATCCTCCTGTCACTGCTTCTACCGATCCCCACTGCAGCCGTCACAGCGGAGGATGGCTGGCAGGCTGTGGGCCGGGGAATTGAATACCGTGAGTACGTGCTCCCCGGGCCGGTGCGCGCCTTCGTCACCCGCATGGACCGCCAGAACCCGACGGTAACCATTGAGACTGCACTCGCCAACGGCTATCTGGGCGGGGGGATGGAAACTGTGCGGGGAATGGTCAGTCGCAGCGAAGATACGCTGAATTACTGGTTGGACCTGGGCGCGAAGGCAGACCAGGCGACCTGGGGCAAGCGCAGCCATGTGGTGGTGGCCATTAACGGGTCGTATATTGAAAAGCCCGATTATCTTTACCCGGAAAACGGGGTCATCCAGTCCGGCTGGTATGCCAAACGCTTCACCGATTACATGGGCTGGAGCGGGTTCGCCTGGAAAATGAACGGAGAGGCGTTCATCGGTGACTGCGTTTTCCACGACCCGGGGAAGCAGGTGGTCCGCCTTAGTGATGGGACTGCGCTGAATATCAAGGGCATCAACCTGCTTGAACCGCCTGAAAATAGCCTCGTGATCTACACCCCTCAGAAGGGCAGGCGGACGCCGTCTACAGCTGAGGTGGTGGAGGTGGTGATCCAACTGACCAAACCGCTGATGGTCACTCCGAATCCGCAGTACGTGGCCGGGCAGGTGGTTGATGTCCGCGAGGGAAAGGGCGGCACGCCGCTCGAGTTTGATCATGTGGTACTCACCGCCACCGGCTCTGCGCGGCAGTCCCTGCTGTCGCACGCGCAGAAGGGAGACGAGGTGCGCATCTCCATGGAAATCGCGCACTACGTCGAATGCGACCCGTCGAAGGGCCCCGCCTGGGGAGACTGGTCGATGACTTACACCAGCATCGGCGGGAATCACACCTTCCTGAAGAACGGCGAGGTGATTCCCTACCGCAAGGACACCGGGCGGCAGCCGCGCACCGCGGTGGCCATGAACGAGGAGTATATTTACTTCATCGTGGTGGACGGACGCAAGGAAGGCTACAGCATCGGCATGACGCTCGAAGAACTGGGGGAGTTCGCCCGGGACAAGCTGGGCGCGGACTGGGCCATCAACCAGGACGGTGGCGGCTCCTCGACCATGGTGATCAACGGCAAGGTGGTCAACAACCCCTCCGATCTGTGCTGGGATCGCCTGGAAAACGTGTTCATCCCCTATGCTTCCAACAACGGGCACATATCCGGCCAGGCCTACACCCCGGACCCGGAGGATTTCCCCGTCAGCCGGAAGAAAACCGGGCACTGCGAGCGGGGGGTGCCCAACGCGCTGATGATGGTCGAAGTCCAGCCCATGGCACAGTCGACTCGCTTCGAAGCGGGCCAGGCGGTGACCACGCAGGAGGTCATTAACCTGCGCGCCGGGCCCGGTACCAATTACCCCGTGCTGCAGACGATCCCCGCTGGAACGCAGCTGGTGGTGCAGGACCAGATCAACGGCCTGAACGGCGTGTACGCCACCGGGTACCACTGGTGGCGGGTGAGCACGGGCACTCAGACCGGCTGGGCGGCCGAAGACTACCTGCGCTGATCAGAACTCCGTATCGCGAGGGCGATACTGCAGCGCCTCGGCCAAATGCGCCGGCTGGATGGCATCGCTGCCGGCAAGGTCGGCGATGGTGCGGGCGAGTTTAAGGATGCGGTGGTAGGTGCGGGCCGAAAGGCGCATCTGCTGCATGGCGGTTTTCATCAGCCGCGAGCCGACCTCATCCAGCATGCAGTAGCGGTGCACCTCCGCCGGACGCATGTCGGCGTTGCAGGTCAGGCCGGTGCCGTTCAGCCGGGCGCGCTGGCGGGCACGGGCGGCTTCCACTCGCTGGCGCACAACCTCGGAGGGTTCGCCCGGCCGCCGGTCAGAGAGCTTCTCGTATTCGACGCGCGGCACCTCCACATGGATGTCGATGCGGTCCATCAGCGGGCCGGAGATGCGCTTCTGGTATTTGGTCACCACGCCGGGCGAGCAGGTGCAGGGTTTGACCGGATCCCCGTGAAAGCCGCACGGGCAGGGGTTCATGGCGGCTACCAGCTGGAAGTTGGCCGGGAAGCTCAGCGAGCCGGTCGAGCGGCTGATGGTGACCACCTTGTCTTCGATGGGCTGGCGCAGAACTTCCAACACGCGCGGGCCGAACTCCGGCAGCTCGTCGAGGAACAGTACGCCGCGGTGCGCCAGGGAGACTTCGCCGGGATGGGGGAAGTGCCCGCCGCCCACCAGACCGGCGTGGCTGATGGTGTGGTGCGGCGCACGGAAAGGCCGGGTGCGGATCAGCGGAACGTCCTCCGGGAGCTGGTCGGCAACGGAGTAGATGCGGGTCACGTCCAAGGCCTCGTCGATGTCCATGCGCGGCAGGATGGCCGGCAGGGCGCGGGCCAGCAGGGTCTTTCCGGCTCCCGGCGGGCCGCTCATCAGGATGT
>CZCB01004966.1_pt1 | contig 19513 bp, 20 predicted proteins | sample 591991 | NCBI WGS metagenome assembly CZCB01 (sample SAMEA3556809, study PRJEB10932) | anaerobic digester metagenome | reverse complement strand
ATTGTGGACATTGCCGTTTACAATGAGCTTTTGACGGCGGGTAAAGCGCTGTCCCAAACAACCGCCTTACTGCTTATGGGTTGCTTGTTTGTTTTTGGAGGAACGGTTTATTTTGTAAAGCTGATAAAAAATAAAAAGTTAAAAGAGGAATAAGCTTATGAAAAGAGCAAGGATATTATTTGCGGCAGGCTGGGGGATATTCGCCATAGGAATACTTCTGGGCCGCGTATTAGGCGCCGCGTTTATGATTGAATTTATAGAAGGGCTGGGCTGCGGATTGGGGTTGACGGGCTATTTTAAGATGGCGTTTGAGCATTGGCGCAAGCCAAAAACCGAATAAAAGGGCATACCCCGCTAAAAGGGCATGCCCCGTTTATTTTATAAACAAATTGAATTTATCCGTAAATTTTTCCGATTAAATACATGACAAATCTATACGGCAATATTTTGGCGAGGAAGTTCAGAAAGGCGTATTGTTTGCCGCCCATGACAAAGGGCGGGGGATTTTTGGAATTTATGAGCTTGACGATAATCCTGCCTATGACTTCGGGCGGCATGCCGTTCATTTCGTCTCTTTCCATTATGGCCACCGACTTTGCCACTCTGTCGCCGTAAACGGAATCGTCATGGCTGTTTTTAACCCTTTTTTCGGTAAACTCAGTTTTCACGTCGCCGGGAAGCGCCGAAACCACCTTTATATTGAAAGGCGCGACTTCCAGCCTTAAGGCGTCAGACAGCGAGCACAGAGCGGACTTGGAAGCCGAATAAAAGGCTTGAAAGGGCAGGGGAAATTTGGCGGCCGCCGAGCTTATGTTTACTATTGTGCCGCCCCCCGATTTTCTCATATACGGCAAGACTTCGCGGATTAAATTGAAGGCGCCGAAGAAATTGACATCGAACATTCTTTTGGCGTTTGCCAAATCGGTGTTTTCAATAGCGCCTGATATGCCCATTCCCGCGTTGTTGATAAGCGCGTCTATTCTTCCTTCTTTATCATAGATTTGCTTAATGGCGTTTTTTATGTCTTCGGGAGATGTTACATCGGTCTTGATGTGGTTTCCGGGCGTAGGCCGCCTGGAAAGGTTGTACACCGTATGCCCTTTTTTCTCAAGCATTTGCATGGCGGTTTTGCCAATTCCCGCCGAAGCGCCGCTTATTACTATTACTTTACCCATATTTCACCTCTATATTAGACCGTTTCTGATAAACACGGCTATCAGAAAATCGGTAGAAAAACCCACCAAGGAATGGAGATAAAAGCCGTACCAAACCGAGCGTGTCTTATAGGCGACATAACCGAACGCTATTCCGGCGGGGATGGCGGAAAACGTTTCAGCCAAAGGCTTGCCAAATCCCGCTATGGAAGAATGGATAAGCGCGGAAATCATGGTGGATACGGCTATGGCCATTAAAGCGTTATCGCAATAAAGCCTCAACAAGCCAATAAAAATGAATACCGCCCGCTTAAAGATTTTGCCCCTCGCTTGTTCTTGGCGTTCGTCAAGATTTTTATTCATTCTTTACTCCTCCCAAAAAAGGTCGTTTAAGGTTTTGTTCAAAGCCTTGCATATGGCTACGCACAGCTTTACCGTCGGGTTGTAATCGCCGTTTTCGATAAGGCCGATTGTTTGCCGAGTCACATTTACGGCTTTGGCCAAATCTTCCTGCGACATATTCTTTTCCATACGGGCAATTTTTAATTTGAAGTTCTTCATATAACATCCTCTGCAATATATATATGTCAAATGTAACATATATATTACATTTTGTCAAGAAAATTATAAATTTTTTTTTGCGTTTAAGGGTGGGGTTATAGCACGGCCTTGAAAAAAAGTAAATTTGGCCTTTTAAATTGATAACGTAAAAAAAGGCAGTCCGTTATACGGGCTGCCTTTTGGGTTTGTTTTTTATCGGTATTTGTGTTATTTTTGCTGGATTGCCGCTTGAGCCGCCGCAAGTATGGCGATGGGCACTCTGAACGGCGAACAGGACACATAATCCAATCCGATTTCGTGACAGAATTCTACCGTGGAAGGATCCCCGCCATGCTCTCCGCAAATACCGCATTTGAGTTCCTTTTTGGTTTGACGCCCAAGCTGCACGCCTATTTTCATAAGCTTGCCCACGCCTTCTTGGTCAACCTTTTGGAAGGGATCGAATTCAAATATCTTTTTGTCATAGTAGTCATTAAGGAATTTGCCTGCGTCGTCGCGGGAGAAGCCGTAAGTCATTTGGGTAAGGTCGTTGGTGCCGAAGCTGAAGAAATCGGCTTCTTTGGCTATCTCGTCCGCGGTTAAGGCCGCTCTGGGTATCTCAATCATTGTGCCTACGGTGTAATCAACCTTTGTGCCGTGAAGCTCCATAACCTGTTCGGCGGTTTCCACAACCACATCCTTGACATACTTCAATTCTTTTACGTCGCCCACAAGGGGTATCATTATTTCGGGTTTTACATTGGCGCCCCTTTGGTTTCTGATTATGGCGGCTTCGATTACCGCTTTTGTCTGCATGGCCGCTATTTCGGGATAAGTTATGGAAAGCCTGCAGCCGCGGTGTCCCAGCATGGGGTTGAATTCCTTAAGTCCTTCTATTATGTTTTCAAGCTCCTCGCTCGCCATTCCCATTTCTTTCGCCAAAGCGTCAATCTCTTCTTTCTTATGGGGCACAAACTCATGAAGAGGAGGGTCCAAAAACCTTATCGTTACGGGATAGTCGCCCATTGCCTCGTAAATGGCTATAAAGTCATCCCTTTGCATGGGAAGCAGTTTGGCAAGCGCCTTTTCTCTTTGCTCCAAGGTCCTGGCCACTATCATTTCGCGCACGGCGGCGATTCTGTCTTCGGCAAAGAACATGTGTTCGGTTCTGCAAAGCCCTATGCCCTCTGCGCCGTAATCTCTTGCTTGTTTGGCGTCTTGGGGGGTGTCGGCGTTGGTCCTTACTTTAAGCCTGCGGTACTTATTCGCCCATTCCATAATCTTTTCGAAGTAACCGCTGATTTCGGCGGCAACCGTGGGTATTTCGCCCGCGTAAATATATCCCGTCGACCCGTCAAGCGAAAGATAATCGTCCGATGTGTATTTTACGCCTTTGATGATAACGGTTTTTTCCTTTTCGTTGATAATTAAATCCGAACAGCCCGCCACGCAGCATCTGCCCATGCCGCGCGCCACAACGGCGGCGTGGGATGTCCTGCCCCCTCTTGCTGTCAAAATGCCTTTGGCTACCGCCATTCCCTCGATATCTTCGGGGCTGGTCTCCAGCCTTACCAATACCACGGCTTCCCCTCTTTCCGACCTTTGCACCGCTTCGTCGGCGGTGAAGGCTATCTTTCCGCAAGCTGCGCCGGGGGAAGCGGCAAGGCCTTGGGCTATGGGCTTGGCCTTCTTTAATTCCTTGGCGTCAAATTGAGGATGAAGCAATTCGTCAAGCTGTTTGGGATCGACTTTAAGCAGCGCTTCTTCTTCGGTGATAAGTCCTTCTTCCACCAATTCGCAAGCTATCCTTATGGCGGCGTGAGCCGTCCTCTTGCCGTTCCTTGTTTGCAGCATATAGAGCTTGCCCCTTTCAATGGTGAATTCCATATCCTGCATGTCTTTGAAGTATTTTTCCAGTCTTGTGGAAATCTCAACAAATTGTCGGTAAACTTCGGGATTGGTTTCTTTAAGGTGATCGATTGATTGGGGCGTCCTTATGCCCGCCACCACGTCTTCGCCTTGAGCGTTCATCAAGTATTCGCCGTAAAGCCTCCTTTCTCCCGTGGCGGGGTCTCTGGTGAAAGCCACTCCCGTGCCCGACGTTTCGCCCATATTGCCAAATACCATGGATTGGACGTTAACGGCTGTTCCCCAGCTGCTCGGTATGTCGTTCATTCTTCTGTAAACGATGGCTCTGGGATTTTCCCAGCTTTTGAATACCGCTTCAACAGCGCCGATAAGCTGTTGTTTGGGGTCTTGCGGGAACTCAACGCCCGTTTTCTCTAAATAAAGCGCCTTGAATTTGGCGATAAGCTCTTTCAGGTCCTCGGCGGTAAGCTCGGTATCCAGCTTTACGCCCCTTTCTTCTTTCATTTCGTCTATTATCTCTTCAAAATAGGATTTGCCCAGGCCCGTTACCACGTCGGAATACATTTGAATAAACCTTCTGTAACAGTCGTAAGCAAAGCGCGGATTGTCGGTAAGCTTCGCCAAGCCTTGCACCGATATGTCGGTAAGCCCGAGGTTAAGGATGGTGTCCATCATGCCGGGCATGGACGCTCTCGCTCCGCTCCTTACGGATACCAAGAAAGGATTGTCGGGATCTCCGAATTTCTTCCCCGCTTGCTTTTCAACCTTGGCTAAGGCGTCAAAAATCTGGTCGATTATTTCCTGCGAAATCTTTTTGCCGTCTTCGTAATACTTTGTGCACGCTTCGGTGGTTATGGTAAAACCTTCGGGAACGGGCATGCCCAGCTTGGTCATCTCGGCAAGGTTAGCTCCCTTCCCTCCGAACAGCGCCTTGTTTTTTCCGTCTGCTTCCTTAAACAAATAAACATACTTCTTTGTCATTAAAATCTCCTCTATTCTTTTTTTTATTAATTACACCGCATATTATAAAAAATAAATCATTTAATTTCAAGCGTTTTCTACCTATTAAGATTATTTATTCCCGTTTTTCAAGAAACTAAGCGAAAAACGCTTAATCTCTTTTCCTTAAAAACATGTCGCTGATTTGATTAATGAGCTTTAATTTTACCGACAAGCGGCTGTTTGCGATTAGGCCCAAATAATAAAGCGCTCTGTCTATATTTTCGGTCAAAAGGTCGGCGGTTTCGATGTCGTCGGCTTCAAGGGCGTTGACGGCGTGCAGAATTTCCATTATTGACCGGGGGATATCTTCTTCGGAATAGTCCGCCCCCGCGTAAACAAGCATTTTCAGAAAAAACCAAAGGGCGGCCGCATAGGGGTACACGCCGTCGTAATTGATTATTTTCAGCGCTTTTAAGCATAATAAAATCTCATGCGCAAGGCTTTGTCCTTTTACCGCGAAATTTTCCAAAATTTCCAAAATAAGCATGGCCGAAAGGTTTTTGTGGGTGTCTTTCCAGCAGTTATAAAAGTTTTCTTGGACGCTTATTCCTTTCAGAATAAAGCCGCTTTTGGTTTCCGCAACCGAAAATTCCCCCCAAACAAGGGGCATGCATCCCGATTTCAGCTTGGCTTTGGGAGAGCGCGCCCCCGCCGCTTTAACGGTTATTATGCCTTTCTCCAAAGTGGCTATCGTTAAAAGCTTGTCCTTTTCCTTATAGTCGGTTGCCCTTAAACATATCCCTTTCAAATCCATAACTCTTATCCTTTAACGGAAAAACCACCTTATATATCATAAGGTGGTTTGTTTCCGCTGCCAATAAGGTATTAATGATTATTCTTTTTCGTCTTGATTCTTATTAAGGGCCTTATACAACATATAGTATCCGGTTTGTCCGCTTTTTTTGAACGTCTCCCATAATAAGTCATCAATCTTTTTCATATATACCTCTTAGCTGCAAGTATTGCTACTTGCTACCTGCATCCCTTAGCATGTCACCAAACCACTTATAATATGCGGATTATTTTTTATTTTTTTTCATCGTATCCCAATTCCTTAATTATATATTCCTTTTCCCTCCAGTTTTCTCTGACTTTTACGAATACCGTCAAAAATACTTTATAACCCGTTATGTTCTCAAGGTCCTGCCTGGCGTAAGTGGCTATCTTTTTTAGCGTGCCGCCGCCTTTGCCTATGATAATGGGCCTGTGCCCCGCTTTTTCGCATAAAATATCCGCGCTTATGTCAATTATGTCCTTGCCGCTTCTGCGCTCATATTCGGTTATTTCAACGCCTATGCCGTAAGGGACTTCCTTATCCAATAGGCGCAAGGTCTTTTCCCTTATTATCTCGGCCGCCATAAAGCGCATATTCTTATCGGTATACATATCGTCGGGATAATACTTTATGTTGTCGGTAAGCAATTTGCGTATTTCTTTTAGGAGGACATCGGTGTTTCTCCCTTTCAGCGCCGAAATGGGCACAACGGCCTTTAATTGGGGATAGTTGTTTAATTGGGTAAGTATGTCGAATACTTTCTCTTTGGTTACGCGGTCCACTTTATTCACCGCCGCCACGGTGTTGAAATTCTGCTTGATATAAGTTTCTATATTGCGCTTGTCCCTTTCGTCAAATCCCTTTTCGGCGTCAATCAAATATAAGACGGCGTCGGCGCCTTCCAGCGACCTGCTTGCCGCTTTCATCATATATTCGCCAAGTTTGTTCTTTGGGGTGTGCAGTCCCGGCGTGTCTATAAACACTATTTGCGTAACTTCGTCGTTGTAGATTCCGAAAATCCTGTTGCGCGTGGTCTGCGGCTTCCAAGAAACAATGGACACCTTTTCGCCCACCAAGGTGTTTACCAAAGTGGATTTGCCCGAATTGGGCTTGCCCATTAATGCCACAAAGCCGGAAAGAAAATCATTTTTGTCTTGCTTTTCTTCGGCTTCGCCGCTGTGTGAATTTTCGTCCGTGTATTCTTTTTCAAAATCTTTCATAATCTCGTCCTGCAATTTATTCATTTCCGCTTCGTCTTCATCGTTCATATGGTCGTATCCCAATAAGTGCAATACGCCGTGGCAGGTCAAAAAAGCTATTTCCCTTTCGGCCTTACGCCCGTATTCTTTGGCCTGCTCCAAAGCTTTTTTTACGCAAATAAATATCTCTCCCAGCATTAAGCAGCCGTTTGCGGGATTGATAAATTCGGGGTAGCTATTTATATTATAAGGAAATTTTTCGTTAATATTGGCAAAGCTCAAAACATCGGTGGCTTGATGGATATTCCTGTATTTTCCATTTAATTCCGTTATCAGTTCTTCCGATACAAGGTTGATTTCTATTTCCGCCTTCTTTATGTCCACATTCATTTTGCGCAACGCGGCAAGGGCGGCTTTTTGCGAAGCCTGAGCGTACCCGCTGTCCACATTGTCAAAAACCATTACCATACGCTATTTTTCCTCGTAAGATATGCGGCTGTGGAATATGCCCGGCATGGCCTCCACCAAGGTGTCCTCTATCTTTTTTAACTGCTTGAAGGTAAGGTCGCAATTGTCGAATTGTCCCAGCTGTCTTTTTTCTTCGATTAATTTATGAATCAATTCTCTCAAATGCTTGACATCCGTAAAGCTCTGCGCCCTCGTTGCCGCCTCCACTGTGTCCACTATCATTATTATGGCGCTTATTTTGTTGGACGGTATGGGGCCGGCGTAGCTGAAGTCTTTCTTTTCCACCTGCTCTTCGGTCAATTTTTTTACTTTGTTATAAAAATAGTTGACGGGGGTGGTGCCGTGGTGCTCAAGCGCTATGTCGGCGATTATGTCGGGCAGGCGTTCCCTTTTTATCAATTCGTATCCGTATTTGGTATGAGAGGTTATGATGCTTACCGACACTTCGGGGATAAAGTCGTCATGGGGGTTATAGTCCTTTTGGTTCTCCACAAAGCACAGCGGTTCTTTCAGTTTCCCGATATCGTGATAGTATGCGCCCGCTCTTGCCAGCTGAGGGTTTTCGCCTATCGCCAAGGCGCACAGCTGCGCAAGATTGCCCACCGCCAAGCTGTGGTTGAATGTGCCCGGGGCTTCGGCGCTCAAGCGCTTCAATAATTTGGCGTCAAAAGAGCATATCTCTTGCAGGCCGAAATTGGTGGAAAGACGGAATACCCTTTCAAATACGGGAAGCAGTGTGATAAACAGCGACACCGAAAGCAATACCGAAAGGAAGGCCCACAATCCCACAAAAAGGATATCGTTGTATTGGGGGTTGGTTATGGCGGAAATGAATATGGCAACGGGAATTATCAGCAATGAAACCGCCACCCCGTTAAATAAAAACTTCATTCTGGTGTATGTCTTTTCCATCATCAAAATCATATATGTGCCCGCTATCATTCCCGACAGCATGGATACCGCAATCTGCGCCACGCGCGCGGCGTCGTACAGTATGCAGAAGCATATGAAAAAGGCGGTTATGAGCATGATGTTGGCCATGACCGCAATCTTTTTGTCAATCAATATCCCTATAAACAATCCGCACAGCGTCAAGGGCATAATATAGACGCTTATCAGGCTGCCGAACAAAAACGACAAAATCAATGTCAAAACAAAAGCCGACAGAATAACCGCCAAAAGCTTCGGGTTTTCCAGCGCTTCCTTTTTGGTTTGGGTTATATAATAAAGCAAAGCCGACAGTATGACGGTAAGCGTGAAAATCAGCGACAGCAGTTGGAAAATGGTTTTGGTCTGTTTAATGGCCTCGCCGAAGCCTAAAAAACCAGCGTCGATTATTTTAATTACAAAAGCGGCAAATATCGAAAATATAAAAATAACCAGATATCTTAAAAGCGCTTTCTTCTTTGCCTTTCGCGCGTTCGCAAGTTTAGCCGTTGTGTCTTCCATTATTATTTCCTTATTTAACTTATCAAGGTTTCTATTTCATAGTATATAACTAAATTGACTCCTTTGTCCAGCTTTTTGATATCATACCATTTTCGCTCCCTTGTCGCGCCCTCGGGTATTTCCTCTTCCAATTGGTGGCTTAATTCCTTTATGAGCAAGTCTATATCGGCGTAACAATCATATTCCACATAGACGGGTTTTGTTTCATAGTATGTGTATTTTACGGCTTTAAGCGGTATGATGTCCCCGATATAAATAATTTCTTTTTTTGTTTGGTAATGCGCAAAGGGCGGTTCTTTTTTCTTTTTAATCCAGTTAAAGGGCTTTAAGTCGATATATACGCTCTTATTGCCCGTCCTTTTGAATTTCAGCTTGGTGTTGCCGTAGACTTTGCTTTTGGTAAGCCATACTTTGCCGTAAACCTCGCCCCCCGCCTTGCACATAACGGTATTGTTTTCGCCCGCCATCAAATACGGCGCGATGAGCTGCTGGCCTTTTTTTACCGCCTGTCCGCTTTTGACAAGCGGCGTTCCCCCCGTTACAATCACTCTGGTAACCACGCTGTCGTATTTGGACGTAATGGGCTGAAATCCTTTTTTGATATCTTCAATGTCGAGTATGGGCAGCTCTTCCAATACTTTGATGTTTATCGCCGTTCCCCTCTTTTCTACGCTTACGCTGCTTATTCCGTCTATGGACAAAATGCATTTTTCCAGCCGCTTGCGGTCAATTTTCGCGTTGAAAAGCGGGGGGTTCACCGTTTCGCAAACCTTGCTTCTTATAACTTCCGTGGGCACCAAGCTGTTCCCCGATATGTTTATAGTCAATATAGTGAGCGAATACAAAAAGGCCACAACCAAAAATATCGCCGCCCCCACTATGAGCCCCGCCCTTTTTTTAAGCTTGCGCCAATAATAAACAATGCCTTTTTCGCTTAAAACGGCATACTTGCGGTTAAACTCTTCCAAGTATTCGCGGCAGTTGTCATAATCCTTGGCGTCCACGACAAAGGACACGCCGTCGTCTGTAAAGCGTATTTTTGAAAGCCTTATGCCCCTTTTTGAAAGCATGTTCACGGGGTAGGCGCTGTTGCCTTTTACCTTGAATTTAACTTTGTTTATCATAATCCCTTTTTATCGAATCGATATTTCCTTTGATTAAAATTTCGTCCGCGTTTATTTCCTCTATGGTCAGCCCTTGGCCTGCCGCCACGATATTGCCTTTTTTAAGCCTTACGGTGATTTCTTGGGGCGTATATTTCAAAATGCCCCTGTGCCCCTCTATTAATACGCACATAAAATCCACCATGCAAAGCTTTACTCCGCCCACGCTGTCGGATAAAGGCAATCCCAATTTAACTATCAATTTATTGTAGACCGACATTGACACAATAATATTTTATTAGGGCATATTAAAATAATGACAATGGGGATAATAAAAGAGGTTTTTTCAGCTTAAACCCGCTTTCTTCCTTAATTTATCGACGATTTCTTGAAAATACGGCGGCAGCGGCGCTTCAAAAGTCATGCGCCGCATGTCGGCGGGATGACTGATAACTAATTTGTAAGCGTGCAAAAGCTGTCCGTCAAGGCCGAATTTATCTTTTTTGCCGTATACGGCATCGCCCACCACCGCATGGTTGATGTATTTTGCGTGCACTCTTATTTGGTGCGTCCTGCCCGTATGCAGCTTGAATTCGCAAAGGGTGTATTCGGGATACCTTTCCAAAACTTTATAATAAGTCAAGGCTTTTCTGCCCTTTTCGTCCACGCACATTTTTTTGCGGTCAACCTTATGTCTGGCTATGGGTTTGTCTATGACGCCTTGGTCTTCTTTTACCCTGCCTTCCACCAAAGCGATATAATACCTTTCCGCCGTCCTGTCCGCGATTTGCTTGGACAGCGACAAATGCGCCAAGTCGTTTTTGGCTATCGCCAATAAGCCTGAGGTGTCCTTATCCAATCTGTGGACTATGCCCGGACGGTAAACGCCGTTTATTTGGGATAAATCCCGAATATGGTAAAGCGCGGCGTTTACCAAAGTCTTGGACGGAGAGCCCGCGGCGGGGTGGGTTACCATGCCTTGGGGCTTGTTGATTACGGCTATTAAATCGTCTTCGTATACAATATCAAGCGGTATGTCCTCCGCTTGCGCCAACAAAACCGCCTGCTCTCCCACCAAAACCTTGACTTGACCTTCTTTTAGTATAAATCCGCCTTTGGTTACTTCCTTATCGTTAAAAAAAACCTTGCCGCTTTCAATCAAGTTCTTTATCCTTGAGCGGGAAAGGTCGGTGTTTTGGGCTATATAAATGTCTATTCTGCCGCCCGCGTCTTGGCTGCTCGGACGCAATAAGATTTCTTTCATTGACTGTTCTCTTTTTGTTTGTCTTTGGGTTCTTCTTTATAAAAGAATAAAACGAACACAATCAGCAATATCGTGCCTATGGTCAAAGCGCTGTCCGCAAGATTGAACACGGCGAAATCGATGAGCTCAAAGTACACGAAATCCCTGACATAGCCCAGCCACGCCCTGTCCACAAGGTTGCCTATCGCCCCGCCGATAATGAGTATCAAGGAGCTTCTGAAAAGCAATGAGCGCTTTTTTACCGTATAAATCATAAACGCCATGAGCGCCGCCGCCGAAATGCCCGACACTATGGCAAGCAAGGTTACTCGGTCTTTGAAAATCCCGAAAGACGCCCCCGTGTTCTGTACCGCCGTAAAGGACAGTACATTCTTGATAATGTCGATTTTGCCGTCTTCCAGCGCTTTGTTGTAAATAATTTCCTTGGTGATAAGGTCTATGGCGATAACCGCCCCCACAAGCAATAATTCAATGACGATATACTTTATATATTTTTTCATGCCGTTCATCCTTTGGAGTTCAATTTGGTTTTTATGTTAAGCCCTTTGGGAAGAAGCATATACATTCTGTTCTTAAGCTGTTCTATTCTGCCTTCAAGCGCGTAAACCGCGCCGCACAAAAAATCCAGCATCCTTTGCGCCAAAGATACTTCAATATTTTCAAAATCCACTATAAAGCCTTCGTTGTCTTTTAAGCTATCCAATAAAATTTTCAGCTCGTTAAAGTTTTTGGGCCTAATCACGCTTACGCCGTCTTCAAACCCTTTTTTCCTTTTCGTTCCGTAACGGACGCTCTCTTCCCCCTGCAAAAAATCCAAAAAACCGCTCATAATCAATACGCCCTTTCCCCAAATATTGCCCGCCCCGGCCTAATCATGTTGGCGCCGCTTTCTATGGCTTGAATATAATCGTTGCTCATGCCCATTGAAAGGTATTCTATGCCCTTGTAGCTTTGCTTTAGCTGCGCGAAAATCCCGTAAGCTGTGTCAAAGCATTTTTGTCTTTCGCTGACCGATATGTCCAAAGGCGTAACCGCCATAATTCCCTTAAGCCTTACATTGGCGTAATTTTGGATTGCGGACGCCGCCTCAAGCGCTTCTTCGGGATTAACTCCCCCTTTGACCTCTTCCTTGCCTGTGTTTATCTGCAGCAGCACGTCTTGAACCTTATTATGCTTGGCGGCTTCCTTGTTAATGGTTTCCAGCAAATTCCGCCTGTCCAAGCTTTGTATCAGCCTGACCTTGTCGATAATGTATTTGACCTTGTTTGTCTGCAGTCTGCCTATAAAATCCCACAAAACCGAAGGATGGTATTTTTGCATCAATTCCTGCGCCCTGTTCTCCCCCGCCACCTTTATGGGCGTATTGTCGAACAGCTCTTTAATCGTTTCAAAAGATACCGTTTTGGTGGCGGCCACTATCTCTATTTCCCTTCCCGCAGCCGCTTTCTTTATTTCTTCCAATAATCGCAGCGCTCTTTCTATCTCAACCTTGCCCATAACGCTATTTATCATATCATACTATCTTTATTTTTACAATTATATAAATCAAAATCCGAGCTGAAAAGCGCGGGCTCGGATTTTTTACATAATACCGCTATATTATGAACAAGACAGCGTTTTTTGAAACAAGGCTAATCTTGACTTTGCTCTTGGCGATTGTTTTCAAAACCTTCTTCCATGCTGATGCGATTGATGCTGACTTCGTAGGCCACCTTTGTTTCCACTTCTCCGCTTTCGTTGACTTTCTGGTAATTCCTGCTTTGAATCCTGCCGTTTACGATAAGCTTTGTGCCTATGGACAAATCTTTGACAAAACGCGCGTTTCTGCCCCAAGCTATGCAGGGAAGATAGTCGGATTTATTGTAAGCCCTGTTGACAGCAAGCAGAATATCGCATATCTCCCTCTTAAACGGCGTAGTGCGGTAAACGGGTGTTTTGCAAATATAACCTACTATGTCGATGGAATTGGGGTTCCTTTCCATGTCGTAATCCAATATATCCCTTACGAAAACGGTCAAAAGCAGTCTGGATTTTTCGTCGATTATTTTATTGTAGCTTCTCAGCTGCCCCGTAATGGTTACCGGAAAATCTTTGCTCATGCGCTCGTCTTTCAGCAGCCTTTCGGAAATTGTTATGGGAATAATGTCAAGCTGTTCGCTCAATCTGGGTACCGTAATAAAAGTCTCATAAAATCCTTCCCCGAACATTTGATGTGAATACTTGGGTTCTTGGCAAATTTGTCCCGACAATACGACTACATTGTTGTTCATTAGCTCATAACTACTACTCATTTATATGTACTCCTTTTGGTGTCTTATTTATTCTTATGCTGTCTACCGTTATTATCGATGTAATAATCTTCTCGTAGTACCAGCTCATTTAATTTTACGGATTTGTATCCCTTATTCTTGAGCCCCAACAACACCAAAGGAAGAGCCTGCAATATGTAGTCGCTGTTATTGTGGCAAAGAATTATGGAGCCATTTTTTACTCTTGATAATATCCTTTCGGCTATCTGCGCCCCCGTAAGCCCTTTCCAGTCCAAACTGTCTACATCCCATTGCACGCAAAGCATGTTCTTTTCTTCAAGGACTTCGATTAAGGTATTATTGTATTCCCCGAACGGCGCTCTGAAAAAAACCGTGTCTTCGTTGGTGATTTCTTTAAGCTTGGCGTTGGTTGTTTCGATTTCCCGCGCCATGTCCTCGGCGGAAAGCTTGTTCATATGCAAGTGGTTGGCGCTGTGGTTGCCCAGAAGAAAGCCCCGCTCAAATATTTCCTTGGCTTTTTCGGGGTATTTATCTATCCAAAACCCCACTAAAAAAAATGTCGCGCTCATTTCATACTTTTCCAGTATGTCCATAATCTGTGAGGTCTTGTCTGCGCCCCAAGCCGCGTCGAATGTCAAGGCAACTTTTTTTTCGGAGCATTCCACACTGTAAACGGGAAGTTTCTTTGCCGCAGAAAATGCGCTTGTGACTTTCGGGTTAAAGCATAGGGATGCCGCTATGCAAAGTATCGCAATAAGCAAAACAGCTAAAATCAGTTTGCTTTTCTTTATCACAATAAACATTTTCTTACCCCTTACATATTATCATAACCCGACTTCAATATTATTACTGTTTTTGTCGTATTTTGGTTTATATTAAAGTGCGGATAATAATAAGCTATGCAGGCAGAATGGCGCTTATTCCTTTTAGGATTGACAAATTACTTGCTCTTAACTTTGTGGCGATTTAACAAAAATTCAAGTTTTGCCGTATTGGCTTCGTCGAAAGAAAGCCGAGGGGAAATGGCTCTTATCGTATCGTAACCGTCCTCGTCCTTATAGAAAAAAACTTTGCCATCCTTAATGCTGTATTCATAAAGATGCAACCAGTTAATGTATCTGAATGGAGTCACTATCCCGCAGTCAAGAACGGCAAACCTGCAAGTCATCATCTTAATGGTAAGCGCGGAAAACATTATTAAAATAACGATAATAGAAGAAAAAATGACGTAAAGGCGGGTAGTTAACATAAAAATAAAAGCCACAACGATAAGAGAGACATATATGACAAGCAGCATTATATGCCATACTTTGGTGTAGTACAAAGGTATAAGTATTATGGCCGCTTTGTATTTAAGTTTTAATTGACGGACCTTATACATCGCTCTTGAACAAAGTATTATGGCCGCTAACGCGCTTAGTACAAACAATAAATCTATAATTAAATCCGACATAGTTTTATTATAGCTTATACGCTTACACTTTTCAATAAATAAAATTGTCCGTTGTTGACTGCGACTTTTATTCTTGGTAAATAATATTATATCACATCGACGGAAAATAACAAATATTTCTTTGTAAACTTGATTTTCGCCGCCGCGGCATAACAAAAAAGCGTCATTGGACGCTTTTTCGCAAAGTAAAACCAAAAATTAAGCTTTTGTAAGTTTTATAAGAAATAATTCACTCCGCTTTCAAAAATTTTCATATCGTATTCGCCTTCCACATTTTTATACAAATGTTTTCCCGTTCTCTCGGCGTGCCCCATTTTTCCGAAAATCCTGCCGTCGGGGGAAGTTATGCCCTCTATCGCCAGCATAGAGCCGTTGGGGTTGTATGGCGAAAGCATGGTAACGTTGTCGCATAAATCCACATACTGCGTGGCAATCTGCCCGTTTTCGGCAAGCTTGGTCAATTCCTCAACGGACGCCACAAATCTGCCTTCTCCGTGGCTTATGGGAACATTGAACACATCGCCCACCTTTACGCCGCTCAGCCACGGGCTGAGGTTGGAAGAAACCCTTATCCTTGAAATAACGCTCACATGCTTGTTGATGTTGTTAAAAGTCAATGTGGGCGACCAAGGCGTCTGGGCCTCGATTTTGCCGTAAGGCAACAATCCCAGTTTAACCAAAGCCTGGAAGCCGTTGCATATCCCTAAAATAAGTCCGTCCCGCTTATACAGCAAATCAAAAACGGCTTGAGCTATAACGGGGTTTCGGAACGTGGTGGCTATGAATTTGCCGCTGCCGTCCGGTTCGTCGCCGCCCGAAAAACCGCCCGGAAAAGCTATTATCTGACTGTTGTATATGGCCTTTTCAAACGCTTCAATGGTTTCTTTGATGTTTTGGGGGGAGCGGTTGCGCATTACCACAATCTGAGGATTTGCTCCCGCTTGGCGGAATTTCTTGGCGGTGTCGTCCTCGCAGTTTGTACCAGGGAAAACGGGGATAAATACCGCCGGCTTTGCCACCTTGGTTTTGCATTTATAGGTGTTTTTGACCGTATAGTTAAAGGCCCTTGCTTCCCCTTCGGCTTTTGCCGTAAACGGGAACACGCCGTTTAAGGTTTTGCAATAGGCTTGCTTGAGCTCGTCAAACGATATCTCAAAGTCACTGCCCCTTATTTGCCCCAAATCGTCCACAATCCCCAAATATTCGGTTTCTTCTATGTGAAGTTGGGATATGTCCTTTACGGCTACGATAAAATCGCCGTAAGCGGGCATAAACATTTCTTTGTCCACCTTGGCGAAGCTCATCCCCGCGCCTTCGCCCAGCAGGGATTTGATTATCGCAGTCATGGTGTCGCTTTCGACCACCGTGGCCGCTTGTATGTTGCCTTTTTCTATATTGATATTGATGATGTTGTAAATCTTCTTCAAATACTTGAAGTCGGGAATAAAGTTTTCGTCCCTTACCAGTTTAATTCTGAACAGCTTTTGTCCTTTTCTGAAAACATTGTCTATAAGCGTTTGGGCGTTGCCCACTCCCATGGCGAAAGATATCAGCGTGGGCGGTACATCCAATTCGTCAAAAGAGCCGCTCATGGAATCCTTGCCGCCTATGGCGGCTATGCCTAAATTTATTTGCGCGTACAAAGCGCCCAGCAAAGCCGAAGTTACTTCCCCCCACCTTTCGGGGTCTTTGTGCAAGCGTTTGAAATATTCCTGCAAAGTAAGCCTTATGGTATTGCTTCCCACGCCGCACGCTATAAGCTTGTTTATGGACAGCACTATGGAATAAACCGCTCCCGTGAAAGGGGATTTTGACAATAAGTCTATGGGGCAACCGAAGCTGCTTACCGTGGCCGTAACGGTTTCTCCCGATACCGGCGGTTTGGACGCCATGACTATGGACGGAGTAAGCTGGCGCTTGCCGCCCAAAGGCATGAATATAGTGGAAGAGCCTATGGTGCTGTCAAACATCTCGATTAAGCCTTTTTGAGAACAATTGTTGAGCTTGGACAAGTTGTTCAATATGGCTTGTTTAATATCCTTTTCGGATAGGCTCGCCGTTTCTTTAAGGGAGCTGTCTTCAAAATCGGAGCTGTCTTCAAAATCCACGGCTTTTTCTTTTATCGCTACTTTTGAAGTTTGCTTCACGCCGTTTGTGTTCAAAAATTCCCTTTTTATGTCCACAATGAGCTTGCCGTCCAAAAACATCCTCATTCTGTTGTTGGCGGTAATCTCGGCTATTTCCACGGCGTTAAGGTTTTCTTCGTGGCAAAGCTCGATAAATTTTTCTAAGTTGCTTTTATGGATGACAACCGCCATCCTTTCTTGGGATTCGCTTATGGCAAGCTCGGTGCCGTCCAGTCCCGAATATTTTTTGGGCACCTTGTCAAGGTATATGTCCATGCCGTCCGCAAGCTCTCCCACAGCTACGCTCACTCCGCCCGCGCCGAAATCGTTGCATTTGATTATTAAGCGTGCGGCTTCCTTTTTGCGGAAAAGCCTTTGCAGTTTGCGCTCGGTCAAAGGATTCCCTTTCTGCACTTCGGCGCCACATTCGGTCAGCGACTGCTCGGTATGCGCCTTGCTGCTCCCCGTAGCTCCTCCGCATCCGTCTCTTCCCGTTTCTCCGCCCACAAGCAAAACGATATCCCCCGCTTTGGGCTTCATCCTTACCACATTGCTTTTGGGCGCTCCGCCGATTACATATCCGCATTCCAATCTTTTGGCTTTGTAATTCTCATGGTAAATCTCATTGACAATGCCTGTGGCAAGCCCAATTTGGTTGCCGTAGCTACTGAAACCAGCTGCTGCGGTGGTGGTAATCACCCTTTGCGGAAGCTTGCCTTTCAAGGTGTCCGATATCTTTTCGTTGGGGTCGGCGCTTCCCGTTATTCTCATGGCTTGATATACATAGCTCCTTCCCGACAGCGGATCCCTTATCGCTCCCCCCAAGCAGGTGGCGGCGCCGCCAAAGGGCTCTATCTCCGTGGGATGGTTATGCGTTTCGTTTTTGAACATAATCAGCCATTCTTCGCTTTTTCCGTCATTGTCCACATCCACAACCACGCTGCAGGCGTTTATTTCGTCGCTTTCGTCAAGGTTGTCCAACGCCCCCGACGCTTTCAATTTCTTGGCCGCTATTGTGGCTATGTCCATAAGGCATTTGTATTTATTGCTTTTGCCCGCGTTTATTTCGTTAAACAATTTCCCGTACATATCCCAGGCTTTGGATATGTGCGGATTGTCGGAATCGATTTCCATGCCGGTAATCTCGGTCATAAAAGTGGTGTGCCTACAATGGTCCGACCAATAGGTATCTATCACTTTAAGCTCGGTAACCGTGGGGTCTCGCTTTTCGGCGATAAAATACTCTTGCACAAACTTTAAGTCTTCCATGGACATGGCGAAGGCTTGGGAATTATAATATTCCGTCAATTCCTCATTGTCAAAATTTATAAATCCCCGCGCCGTTTCCACTTCTTCCGCGCAAATAAGCTCCTGCTCCAGCGTTTGGGGCTTTTCCATTGAGCCTTCCCGGCTTTCTATGGGGTTAATTAGATATTGCTTAACGCGGGTAAGTTCTTGGCCGCTTATGCCTTTTATGGCGTAAACCTTGGCGCACCTTATTATTGGGCGCTGTTTTTGCGTAAGCAGTTCCACGCATTGCATGGCCGAATCCGCTCTTTGGTCGTATTGCCCCGGCAAATATTCCACCGCGAAAAGCCGATAGCCGTCCAGCTCGGGCAATTGTTCGATAAAGGTTTGGTCCAGCGGCAATTCGCTGAAAATGGTGTTTAGGGCGATGTCAAAAAACTCATCGTCCAACCCTTCGATATCGTACCTTTGAAAAATCTTCAGGTCTTCCGCTTGAATGGACAAAACTTCCCTTAATTCGGTAAGCAGTTTGCGGGCGGCTACATCGTATTGCGCTTTCTTTGTTGAAAAAACTCTTCTAATCATTTTTAATCCCTATGTCTTTCCTGTAATGCATTCCTTCAAAATTTATTTTGCTTATGTTTCCGTATACCGCTTTGCGGGCTTCTTCTACGCTGTCCTTAACCGCAGTAACGCCCAGCACCCTGCCCCCCGAAGTGCGGAATTCGCTGTCCGTCTTCTTTGTGCCCGAATGGAACAGAATAATATCGTCGTCAAGCTTTCCTATGTTAATTTTATATCCTTTTTGGTATTCAAGGGGATATCCGCCGCTGGCAAGCATAACGCAAACGGCGGCTTTGTCCAGCCATTCGATTTCCGTTTGGTCCAGCCTTTCATCAATTATTGCCTGTATTATATCAAACAAATCGGTTTTCAGCAATGGCAGCACCACTTGGGTTTCGGGGTCGCCGAATCTGGCGTTGTATTCCAAAACATGTATGCCTTCTTCATTTATTATCAATCCAAAATACAATACGCCCTTAAACTTCAATCCTTCCGCCTTCATGGCGTTAAGGGTGGGCAGGATTATGGAATTGTATACTTTGTCCGCCACCTCGGGGGTGTAAATGGGAGTGGGACTGAATGCCCCCATGCCTCCCGTGTTCAAGCCTTTGTCGTCGTCAAACACTCTTTTATGGTCTTGAGAAGATACCATGGGCTTAATGGTTTTGCCGTCGCAAAAAGCCAATATGCTGACCTCTTTGCCCGCGATATATTCTTCCACAACCACTTTCTTGCCCGCTTTCCCGAACCTTTCCGCAACCATTATGTCGTATAAAGCGTTCTCAGCCTCTTTCAAGTTGTTGCATATAATGACGCCCTTGCCCAGCGCTAAGCCGTCGGCCTTGACCACAAGCGGAAAGCTCGATTGTTTGGCGTACTCCCTGGCTTTGTGGTAGTCGTCAAAAACTTCATACGAAGCGGTGGGGATATTGTATTTTTTCATTAAGTTCTTGGCAAAAGACTTGCTCCCCTCTATCATGGCGGCCTCTTTGCAAGGGCCGAAGGCCTTGAAGCCTGTCTCTTATACAC